>WNGJ01009543.1_pt1 | contig 10339 bp, 15 predicted proteins | sample 5400611 | NCBI WGS metagenome assembly WNGJ01 (sample SAMN13153375, study PRJNA577476) | soil metagenome | isolation source: 40 cm soil or saprolite under Garry oak tree replicate 1 | place: USA:California | collected 2016-06-15
CATCGACGACCTAACCCACCGTGCCGGAATCGCGGCCTGAACCGCCTGCAGAAGATGACCGCGATCACCAGACTTGACTCGAAATTTAAGTGACACCCCGCCCAAGCCCTCTAGCCGTACCAGGATTTCTACGTCCGGGACTGGACCGACAGCTCGACGAGCGGCGACAGCGGCGTGGAACCCTCGTCCCATCCGGCGTCCTGGGCGACAACAGACGTATGGAACCGGAGAGGAACGTCGCCCGGCGCGTTTCCGAACGACCAGCCCGACAACGAGCCCGCAGGCAATGGCGCCGCCGCGGTGGGCGAGAACTGGGCCTTCGCGCGGATCAGGCGCCGCGCGCCGGCGGCCCCGGGCGGCACGACCACGGTGACAGCCCATTTCCTCGTCTCCAAGCTCGGAACTGGCAGCAACTTCGCTGACGCCAGCTCAGCCGACCCCGACCTCTCCTTCCCGGACCCCGGATCCCACGGTGACCTTCGGGGCAATCGACGTTGGGCCTGTCACGGCCACTCCGATTCACTGGCACCTCAACCCAGTGAGCTCGTCGCATCTATGTCTGGCCGTGGAGATCTCCGCGCGGAACGATCCCTATGTGGGACAGAGCCTGCGCGGCCGCGCACCCGGCTGACCCGCGCAGGACTTGGAGATCCTGGACGACAACAACAAAGCGCAGCGCAACCTGGGCCTGGCAACTACGCCCGCGCGCGGTGTCGAGTCCTGCGAGGCGGCGCTCTTTGGCATCGTCCACAATGCGGCCACCTTCCGGCGGACATCCTGCAGACGGCACGATGGCAGGCGGAGCTCTTCGAGCGCGCTTTCCAGCACAACCGGGCGGGTGCCACCCTAGCCAGGGCGGCCCGCACGTTCGTGGACGCTTACGGCGCGGGCCGGGCGGGTGACGACGAGTACACGTCCCTGCTCCGCGACGGGTTCGAGAACTCCGGTAACCTCACGGATGTTGGTGATCCTGCAGACTTCCAAAGGCTTCGCGCGGGCCTCGAGGAGGCGATCGCCGACCGGGACGTCGCCACCATGCAGGGCGCGCATCGCCGCCTGCTGGCGCATCTGCAGACCGTCGCCGACGCCTGAGCGCCCTGGCTTGTGACACGTTCGGCAGTCCGGAGCACGTCTGGCTGTCTGGCCTCGTTGGTCAACCGCGTTTCAGAGCCGTAGAGATCGCCGCCGATATCGGCGCTTCGCAACCGCACCGCCCCGTCCTCACTCTCGCCGGGGAGACAGCGCCGTCGATGCGGGCGCCGCGCAGTCGCACTCCCCCATCTTCACCTTGGCCGCTGACATGAAATTGGTTCAGGTCCAGGCTTCCATCCACCTGCATATGGTCAGCGACCAGGCGGGCATGTGAGTGCCAGAAGGCGAAAGCCTCGGCAGTCGGGCGCCTTTGGCAGTCATTAATTCATCAAACCAACACCCGCGGAGTTCTAGGCCGAGTTTGCTATGGACACTGTCCAAGTCTAGCGACCCCTGTGATGCGAGCCGCAGTCACCCGCACTCCGAGAGGAGCATGGTCTTCCCCAGACTGACCATGGAGAAGGTCGCGGATCAACTCGGCTGGAATGATATGGTGCTCATTCTTGCTGTTCTTAAGCTGCTCCGGAGTGAACCTGCTACAGATCAGCCGCTGTCCTTTTCTGACAGCCTCTCCTAGCCTGCGCGTTAGTTGGGTTGATCTGCCGGCTTCCGCTGCTTGCTCCTGCATGGCATGTCACCCCAATCCGCTCGAGCACGACCAAAGCGGACTTTCAGCTACTGTTCCTCGCATGTCAACCACTACGCTGAGTTCAGTGTGAGACCCGCTGGGAGCACTCCAAGTCCGGTACGTAGCTCTCTACACGCCAGAGGCCTCCGGAAACTCCGGGGCGGTTCAGCTAACCAAGCTCAGTAGTGAAGAGCCGCCACACCGACTGTTTGAGCGTGGCGGATGTAGGGATTTCCCCCTAGCGCCGCACAACATCTGCCTGCAGAATCAAGGTATCAATCCCGAGACGCGCCTCTCCAGCGCGAGGGGATACGGGAGCCGCTCCGTCGAGCAAGGAGCCAATGATGGCAAAATATATTGTCCACTCCGGGGACACATTCAGTGCCATTGCTGCCAGGTTCGGCGTGACCCTGGCAGCCCTCGAAGCCGCGAACCCGCAGATCACCGACCCGAACCGCATCTTCCCCGGACAGATCGTCACGATTCCGGGCAGCTCCCCGGCGCCCGGACCAGGCTATGTGGTCCAGACCGGCGACACCCTCACCGCCATCGCCAGCCGATTCGGCGTGACCCTGGCAGCCCTCGAAGCCGCGAACCTGCAGATCACCGACCCGAACCGCATCTTCCCCGGACAGATCATCACCACCTCGGCGGTGGCAGTTACCTATGTGCGGCACGACATCTGGACCCTGGACCAGCAGAATCACTGGCACCCGACCATCTATGCCTACGCGCGCGGCATCAGCGTCATGCGGCAACGCGCCGCCACGGACCCGACCAGCTGGGATTACCAAGCCGCCGTCCACGGCATGAACCCGGACCCGGGCGACGGTTTCCGTAACCAATGCCAGCACCACAGCTGGTTCTTCGGGTCGTGGCACCGTATATACCTGTATTGGTTCGAGCAGATGGTCAGGGCGGCGATCCAGGATCTCCCCGACATCGACGACGAGACCAAGCGGACATGGGCGCTGCCGTACTGGAATTACAGCAACCCGGACGAAAACGACGACTCTCGCCGGAAGCTGCCCAAAGCGTTCCTCGACCTGACCCTTCCCGACGGCATCACGCCGAATCCGCTGCGCGACCCCACCCGTTTCATGAACGACGGCTCGGCCATGCCGGCGCTGGTGGTACGGCTGGCGCAAGCACTCGCGCCGGTTACCTTCGCCGGACCCGGCGGATTCGCGGGCGGCAAGACGGGATTCAACCACTTCAGCGAGGATCCGAACGCCGCAATGGGGCCTCTCGAAATAACCCCACACAACGGTGTCCACGGCCAAGTGGGCGGCAACATGGGCGCATTCGAAACCGCGGGTCTCGACCCCATCTTCTGGCTGCACCATGCGAACATCGACCGGCTCTGGGATGTGTGGCTGGGCCAGACCGGCCGGGCGAACTCAACCGAGGCGGCGTGGTTGACAGGTCTGATCTTCCATTTCCACGATGAGAACGCGGTGCCTCAGACCCAGCAATCCAAGGACGTGGCCGACCAGCAGCAGTTGGACTATGTATACGAGGACATTTCGGTCCCCGGTCCAGACCAGGAGGCAGCAGTCGTGGAACCCGAGCAGCCCGCCTTCCCGCCGGAACTGATCGGTGCGACCGAAGAACCCTTTGCGCTCACCGGGGACACCGTGACCACCAGATTCGGCATCTCACCGCCCGAGGGACCGTTGGCCGAGGCCGGTGCCGCGCCGTCGCGTGTGTTCCTCGACCTGACCGATGTCACGTCGTCCGACGTACCAGGTGTGACATACGGCGTGTACGTCAACGTTCCAGACGGAGATCCCGCAACCGACGACGAGCACTACGTCGGCAACGCCGCGTTCTTCGGTATCGAGACACTCGGGCGCCCGGACAGCGAACATGCCGGAATGCGATTCATCTACGACATCACCGATCTCTACAACCGCCTCAACGCAGCCGGGCAGTGGGGCGATCAGGTGAGCGTCACGTTCGTCGCGCAATACCTCGAACGGCCCGCGGAGCCGATCGAGTTGCCCGCCGACGAGTCCGTGCCGGCTCAGCGACCCGGCAACGTCCGCGTCGGGCGGGTAAGTGTCTTCATTCAATGATCATGGTTCTGCCGCGGCAGTCGAGCTGGCGGCGCATGTGGTGGACGCACCCCGAGCTGTCACTCGCCGCCGTAGCGGCAGCCGCATGGCTCGCACTCCTGACCGTGCATATCGCCATAGGGCCGTTTCACGCTGCGGCGCAGCATTTTTCGACTCTAATGCCAGAGCAAGCCATGCCAGGTCACCACCACGGCACGTCGGGTCCAGGGTGGGCGCCGACCTTCCTCCTTTCAGTTGGGCTATGGGTCGTGATGGTTACGGCGATGATGCTCCCTACGGTGCTGCCGACGGCACGTTCGATTTCGCTGAACGGGAAGTGGAAACGACGGCAACGCGGGCCAGCACTGTTCGCCATCGGCTACCTCGCCGTGTGGTCGGCTGTGGGCGCCCTCCTGCTGTCCGCGGTCTGGCTGGCGGTCTGGTTGGTCGGGCCGAAAGCTACCGGCCCATTGGCTATTTCAGTGGCATTGGCTATTGCGGCGGCATGGGAGTCGACGCGCTGGAAGCGACTGTGTCTGCGTGCCTGCCATCGCTTGCGGTCGTTGCCTCCCGACGGTTGGAGAGCTGACAGAGCATCTGTCCGCGAGGGAATCCGCAATGGGGTTTGGTGCACGGGCTCGTGTGGGCCGATGATGGTCACGATGGCGCTGGCGCCGCATTCGGCCGGGCTGTCGTTGATGCTGCTCCTGTCGGCCGTGGTCTCGGCGGAGAAGTTGCTGACGAGGGCGATCTACTACCTAGGGCTGGTCGCTACCGTGCTCGCTATGGCCGCAATCGTCGTCGTATCCGGGGCACCGGTCACTTAGCTGAGGTCGCGACTTCGACCGATAGCGACCGACCGGATGCCGCCGCTCGATATCGCTGAGCTGCGGTAATACGCCAGCGGCATCGCTCGCCAGCACGAACGCCGTCAGGATGGCCCAGGCAGGAACGGTCAGGTTAGCTGTCGGTGCATGAGGGCCAGTGGCCTGCTGCCCATTCCTCCCAGCCCGGCCACCCCGCTGGCGGACCGGGGATTTCACCGCCGCCGAGCTCGGCGACATCAGGTACCTGGAACTGCTCCCGCCATTGGTCTACATCGGCCTTGCTCATCGGGAACGTCTGATGCGGTGCCGTCGCCTGGCGGCGCGCGATCCGGGCGAGCTGGACATCCTTGTCCACGGGCAGGTAGACCACCTGGCAGGCCGCCCCGGCCGATCGCGCCAGCCAGCGCAGCGCCGACCGTTCATCGCGGCCCCAGAGCCCGAAGTCGAGCACGACGCTGGTCCCCAGCCGCAGCGCCTGCAGGGCAACCGAGATGAGCCGCCCTTCCAGCACGAAGCGCTTGCCGTCGGCCATCGAATCGCCGAACAGCGGGATCATCCAGTGATCCGGGGTCAGCCGCAGCGCCCGGTGCACCGCGGCGAGCTCTATGGCCCGGGTGGTTTTCCCGGCAGCGGGCAGCCCGACCATCAAGAACATCGTGGCGGCGCACAGGTCCTGCGCCGCGATGGAGCCAGACCGCATACCGGCGGGTGCCGGCAGCGACTGGCGAGACTGGCAGGCGGGCGGGCGCTCCTGCCGGGCCTGGCCGGGCTGGCCGCTCGTGACAGCGGATACGGCTGCGGACGAGCGCGGGAATGGCCCTTCGTATTGTGACTGTGAATCGGATCGCTGCGACTGAGACATGACTCCCCTGATCAGGCAGGACGATCCGGCAGCGCAGCGATGGACACGCGAGTGGCTGCCGGCGGGACACTGATCCGGCGGTACGCCCTGGCGCCGGCCCCGACAGGGGCAGGCATTGAGGCCGCGGTTACAGCAGCCTCGGCACCGCCGCTAAGCGGCGGTCCGGGTAGTCATGGCAGCCAAGCAGCACACGCCCTCACCATAGCCGATAGCGTCGCGGAACCGGCAGCCAGCCCGCTGAGACTGCGGACGCTGCGTTCCGGCGCAAGTACAACATCCCTGACCCGCCTCCTCGCCCAGCGAGGCCATCAAGTCTGACGATCTGTGTCATGATCACTGAGATAAAGGCACCCGGACAGTCTCAGTCGATCTGACGCAGCCAGATCAGGGCCAGCCGCGTGTGCCAGATCAACTGAGACGGGACACCACCTCCGCCTTCCCCGCGACCCCTGGCAGGCGCTCGCCGCACGTCAAGGTCATACGTCCTCGCTGCGCTGTGGGGCGCTCCACCTTGACCCGCACCTCATCGCCAGCGATCAGGCAGCAGCCGAGGAAAGGCGCACTCCAGGACGGCAGCTCACCGCATCTGGGCCGACAGCCAGGTCTCGTCGTCTACCCCGGCTCTGATCAGATGCGTCGGCGCGGGAGAGGGGTCTCGGCCGACCCACCCGGCGTGTGGCCGGTGAGTATCAGCTGGTGTGGGAGTCTTCGTTGTCATGAGCCGAACCACCTGTCACATGTCGATCTCCATTGATGGCCTCGTCGCGGGTCCGGACCAGAGCCGCGAGAACCCGGTCGGTGCCAGCGGGCTGGCGCACCATGAGTGGCATTGGCATGCCTGAGAGCCCGGGCACGAGGCGGACGCCGGGCCGCGAGACAAGATGGGCGGCACGACGTTCCACTTCGTTACCGGCGGTGTTGCGCTGCCCTTGAGCAGGCCCGCGCGGCCGCCGGTGACGTCGACATTGCCTACGGTGCCTCGGTCGTCCAGCAGGCACTCACAGCGAATGCGATCGACGAACCAGCCCTTGACATCGTTCCGGTCGTCCTCGGGGCCGGTGAACGCCTCTTCACCGGCGTGCCGGACCCGGGCCTGGAGCCCGTGACGGGAGTAGTAGGCGAGGTTCTCGTCATGGCTTCACTGGTGTAGAGCTGTATCTCGCTGAGACCGAGACCGCGGGCGTGGTCTTCGGCCAAGGCAAGCAACGCGCGCCGATCCCGCGGCCTTTGCGGCGGGCAGGACGGCCACATTGGCCAACAGCAGATAGCCCGGCCGTGCGATGAGGATGGCGAAGCCGGCGATCCCGCCGTCCTGAACGGCAGCCCATGCCTGCTGGTTGCGTACCGCCTGCGTGTAGTCGGCGGTAATCGGGGCCGGGTTCCAGTCGATTCGAGGGACGTACTTCTGGTAAGCGGCGGCCGCGATCGCGCGCAGCGCATTGACGTCGCCGGGGTCGGCACGGCGGATCATCGGCACAGCCGGAGCATAGTCAGCCCTGACGGCGCATCCGTTTCTGCCGCCGGTCGTTCGACCGTACCGGATGAGGGCTCTATTCGATCATGGGTGCGGGCGGCGCCAACTCCCTCCCTACGCAGGGCTTACGTCTGCTGGAGCACGGCGCGCGCGCTTTTGAGGTCGTCGGTGGCGATCACGATCCTCACGCGCCCGAACGTGGTGTAGGCAAGATCGACGTTGACATTAGCGTCGGCGAGTTGCCGGGTCAGTTCGCCGAGCGCCATAGGCCGGTCCTCGATCTCGACCACCAGGACCTCACGCTCATCAGCGATCCCTATTCCGGCGCGCTCAAGGGCCGCCCGGCACCTGGCCACGGCCTCATCGTCCAGGAGCACGTGGACAACACCCCTGCCCTCACCCGTGAAGGCCGCAAGGCCACGGATACTGACACCAGCTTCGCCAGTGATCTCCCCCAGCCGGGCCAGCTCACCCGGCCGGTGCTCGAGAATCACCGTCACATCCGTGGACATCGCATCTTGATCCTCCCACCGCGTCCGGCGCCAGGACAATCTGGCCGCACCGGGTGGCATTGCTGGTGGCGCGGACTGCGGTGTCGATGATCTGCTCGAGCCGCTTGCTGTGGGCACCGCGCCAGTACACCTGGCCGCAGCTCTGGCATCGGGAGAACGCCTGGTAGGTGCGCCGGGTGCCGGGGCGTAGCAGCGGGTCAACCGATCCCTTCGCGGCCGGGGACAGGTGCCCGTTGCACGCCGGGCACCGGGTCCAGGCCGCAAGGGGCGGCGCGAACCGGTCCAGCACGTCCGCGAACTGGTCATCAGGGCGGGCACCCCGGACGTAGGCGCCCAGCCGCAGCTTCCGGCGGCACAGCAGGCCGCGGTCTTGGGTGAGCAGCACCCGCCGGCTCGCGTTCGCCTGCTCGATCAGGGCATCATCATCAGCGTCATTGGCGTAGGCGGTGTCCACACCGACTAGCCGTAGCCGGCGCGCCAGCGTTCCCAGGTGCACATCGAGGACAAAGCGCGCCGGCTCCAGATGCTGCGGCCGCCGCACGGGATCGACGCCCACGACATCTCCGTTGCCGGGCCGGTATCCGGGCAGGGATGGCTCGCCGTTGACCAGCAAGCGGCCGACTTCGGTCAGCGGCACGCCCAATGACTCCACCAGGTGACCCAGCGACGAGGTCCCGTCCAGGGCCACCCGCACCGGGCCGCCGCGGCGACCTGGCCGCAGGAACAGCCCCAGTTCAGCGGCGACAACCACCAGCGCCTGCGCCTGATTCATCTTCTCGGCATGCCCAGCGAGGAGGGACCCTCACACACAACCCGAACGGCAAGGCAGTTAGAAGGGACGGCGGGCCCGCCGCCGGTCCGGGATAGCGGATCACCAGGACACCGGCCCCGGCGGCCAAGCCGCAGACCGCACCTCGTCTGCGGGCCCGGGTTGACCGAGACGCTCATCTTGCCCGCTTCACCCGGCACTGTGGCGATCATCGGGCATTGCCGGTGAGCAGGTCGCTAGCCGGCATCCGTGATAGACCAGGTCCGTGCAGCGGTGGCAGCTACCGGAGATCCGACGATGAGATGGCTGCGGCGGATCAGCGGCATCGTCTGGATATTCAGCTGGTACACCATCTACCTTGAGATTTTCCGGTGGCATCACATGACGAAATCGCTCCGTTTCAATCCACCGCCACCACCTCCCGGAACGGATATCCGACCCAAAGCGGGCGCCCCGCTCATAGCGGCGATCCTGGGTTCCGTAGCAGCCCCGTTGGTCTTCCTCGCGGCCACGATGATCGAACGTAATGCGCGTCGGGCCCGGCGGGACTCCCCTTAGACGACCGGCCAGCCAGAAGCCAGATCCACGCGAGCGAACATCCTCACATGATCGTGGGGTGCGTGTTCGGATCCCGGCCGGGTGCGTCAGGATGCCGTCCTGAGGGTCCATTTCGACGGCCAGTTCTCTCGCGGGTCCGCGCCGTTGCAGGTGGCCAGGCATCCGGACACGGCTGGCCGAGGCAATGGAGGCGCTGTTCCCGGGCTCCAGCCAAGCGCAGCGCCGGTTCCCTGTGGAGGTCACCGGGCTGGGTACCGACGGGAAGGCCGCCGGCCTGGGCGCGGCGACTGTGCGCGGATGGGAAGTCGAGCACGCCTGCGGCGCGCCGCCGCTGGCGCTGCGAGTGGAACTGGGCGGCACCAGCTTCGCCTATTCCGGGGACACGCAGTGGACTGCGGCGCTGGCCGAAGCAGCGCACGGGCGGACCTGCTCGCGGTGGAGGCCTACACCTTCGACCGGCCGGATCCGGTACCACCTGGACTATCAGACGTTGCGCGCCCATCTCGGGGAGATCGGCGCCCGGCGGATCGTGCTCACCCATATGTCCGGTGCCATCACCAGACTCACCGACGCCGACCTGCCCGCCGCCTACGACGGAATGACCGCCGACCTGTGACCCTGCCAGCACCAGCTGGCCCACAGCCGAAGCGGCGCCGACCGGTTTAGACTACAGTCGGCGGCCTTGCATATTTATGCATTGCAGGCCCGCGCTGAGAACGTTCGCTCATGCCGCGTAGAGGTTCACCCAGGGCGGGGACTGATCACCTGCGGGCCCTGTCGGCGTCCTGATCGTTGGCCAGCAGGCCGATCATGAATGATATGAGGTCGATCTGAGCGGGGTCCTTCATGGTGTCCACGAAACCGATGGTTCCGAATGCCAGCCCCGGAGGTAGCGTCGGTGCATGGGAACCGCACATGGCTACCGCTATGCCGCCCGGCCGTCCTGGCTGAGCGGGCCAGGCCGGGGCCCGGCGTGATCACTGTAACGTCGGCTCGCGTCCTGGCCTTGTGGCTCGCTGCCCGGCCGGCGAGCTGCCTGAACCGTTCACCTTCGTGGTCAGCCTCGATGGCAAGCTGCGGCTAGCGCCGCGGCGCAGCGAGCACGTCGACTGCGCGGCCGGGCAGCCGGTGCTAGCCGCTGGTGAGGTGCTGTTCGCGCGGGACGGGACCGGGTGGTCCGTCAGCGAGATCAGCAACCAGTCCACCGGGTATTGTCCTGACCCGGATTCCTGGCCAGCCCTGGCCATGGCGCTGGATCACATCGGCCTGGCACACCCCGGCGATTTCACGCACAAGGTAGTCTTCCGCCGGTGCCCGGCCTGCGGCCAGCTCAACATCGTCCGGGACGGCGATTTCGCCTGCGCGGTATGTGACAGCGCTTTGTCGGCCCACTGGGACATCAGCCCGGCCTGAATCCGCCATCTGGGATGTCCACTTAGCCGGAGTAGGCTGACCTGGTGGATTATCCCCGGGCCGGGGCGCACTACCCGCGGTCGACTGGTGAGTTCCTGGCGTGGTTCGGCACTGATGAGGACTGCCTGGACTACCTGGAGTGGCTGC
>WNGJ01009545.1_pt1 | contig 10338 bp, 9 predicted proteins | sample 5400611 | NCBI WGS metagenome assembly WNGJ01 (sample SAMN13153375, study PRJNA577476) | soil metagenome | isolation source: 40 cm soil or saprolite under Garry oak tree replicate 1 | place: USA:California | collected 2016-06-15
CGACGAATGACACGCGCGAGCGCCGAAGCGGATCGCCTAGATCGGACAGCTCGCGCTCCCACTCCTTCGACGGCGGCGGCAATTGGATCGGGCGGCCGGATCGCAGCGCGGCGAACGACTGGCGTCCAGACGACGCCAGGAATCGCGCCTCGTCGTCGGTGTCGGCGGCCACCACATTGACCCCCAGCATCAGGTGCGGGGTCGGAAGCTGGGCGGACGGCGTGAAGCGCTCGCGATAGATGCCGATCGCGTCGAAGAGCATGGCGGGCGCAAAGTGCGAGGCGAACGCGAACGGCAGGCCCAGCGCCGCGGCCACCTGCGCGCCAAACGTGCTGGAGCCGAGAATCCAGATGGGCACCCGCAGGCCGGCGCCGGGCACCGCCTGCACGGGCTGACCGGGTTGAGGGTCGGCCAGGAACTCCATCACCTCGAGCACGTCATTGGGGAAGTTGTCGGGGTCGGCGTTCAACGTGCGCCGAAGGGCCATCGCGGCGGACCGGTCCGTGCCCGGAGCGCGACCCAGGCCGAGATCGATGCGGCCGGGGAACAGCGACTCCAGCGTGCCAAACTGTTCGGCCACCTGCAGAGGGGCGTGGTTCGGCAGCATGATGCCCCCGGCCCCAATCCGGATGCGAGATGTACCAGCCCCCACGTGACCAATCAGCACGGCCGTGGCCGCGCTGCCGATGCCGGGCATGTTGTGGTGCTCGGCCAGCCAGAACCGCGTGTAGCCCAGCCGCTCTGCGTGCTGCGCCAGCTCCAGCGTGCGGCGGAACGCCAGTGCCGGCGTGCCGCCTTGGACGATGGGGGAAAGATCCAGGACCGAGAGCGGAATCATGCCTTCCAGGATACACGCTCGGACTCAGCCCGGCCGGAGCGATCACGGAGGCGTCACGGTTTGTTGTTGTGGAACCCCGCGAAATAGAACGGGCAAGTTACGGCGCTTTCGGCGTCCCTGTGTATGGACCTTCCGGAGAACTCACGCCTTGAGAATCGAATCGGCCGGAGGATTGGAAGTCCCAAGTCCATCGTCTGTGCGTGGAGAACGGACCGCACCCGGTCCGGATTCACTGGGTCAAAGACTCCGGAACGGGCCCGGGTGGGGCATTCTAGACTATTGGCTGGTTAGTGATGCTGGGGCACCCGAAGGCTGGCAGATGAACCAAAGGCGGGTCTTTCGGCTGTCCCCGAAAATGGGGTTGGCCGTTTCGGGCAGTGCCGAAACCTTGGCGCCGGCGAGTCTCCTTTTGCTTATCCTCCCCCCAGTCCTACACGCCGAAGCATCTTGCCGAGAAGATCCTGACCTCCAAGGCTGCCCTCGAGGGCGAGCGCAAGCAGGTGACGGTCCTCTTCGCCGATCTCAAGGGCTCGATGGAGCTGCTCGCCGCGCTTCGATCTGCGGGCGGAAGCGCTCCTCGCGCCCGCTGGGCCGACAGGCTAAACGCGAGGGCACGGTGTCACACCAGACGGGCAGCTGCTCGAGATCATCGCAATGGGCTTACTGGGGCCGGGAACAGGCCGCAATGCTAGAGGCGAGGCCGCGTATGCTTTCGTACTCTCGAGACCAGAGGGCGCTCCGCGCCTTGCCCCCTATATCCGCTGGAGCCGGGGGACTGCCGGAGCCATCGAGCCAGCATCGAAATCACTGCTTCGGAGACCCATGTAGCGAGGAGCCAAAGTAGGATCACCGGTTCTTCCGGAACGGCCCGGAAGAGCTTGAGCAGATAGGCACGACCGTAGGCGGAGTCCTGTTGCCGGGCGTAGTAGTATGCATCTCGCGCCTGCTCCCGAACGCGCTGGCGGAGGCTGCTGCGGACCACCGGGCGATCCCCGGGTTCGCACAAGTGCAGGTGTCGCCTCAGCACCGGGATGTCTCGAAGGGCGTATGTGAAGCTGCGCAGTCGACGCGGGCCGGATGTGCTGGTCGGCAGATAGCGGTAGCGGACAAGCGAGTGGCGGTGCAGTGTGATGGGGCCGTCACGGGCCACTCGGAGGCTGTAGTCCCAGTCGCTACCTGCCTGCCGATCCTCCATCATCGCTCCCACGCGCTCCACGACCGTGTGCGGAATCAGGGTCTGAGCCGGACACGTGATCGCGTTTCGACTGACGAGATCGAGGTAAAAGTAGCCGGTCAGCTCGCCCATCGGCTCTTGGTCGAGCCGCGCAGCCAGCGGGCCCGCGAGCAATCGCTCGGTTACGACGCTCCCATCTTCGAGCCCGACGCCATCGCACACGATCATGCTGCTCTCGGGATGGCGAGCGGCAACTTGCAGCTGAACCTCGAGCTTCTCGGGTAGCCAGAGGTCGTCGGCGTCCAAGAACGCAATGTAGTCGCCCGTGGCGGCCCGAAGCCCAACATTCCGGGCTTTGCCCTCTCCGGCGTTCGGCTGACGAAGATAGCGAACCTGCCTGAGGTAGGGCTCTACCCGCCCCTCGGTGTCGTCGGTCGAACCATCGTCCACGACGATGATCTCCCGGTGCGGGTAGGTCTGTCCCAGCACGCTCTCGAGCGTTTCTGCGATGTAGGGCCCCGCGTTGAAGGCCGGGATCACGACGCTCACGAGGGGTCGGGTGGACACGGTCATCGTCAGGGAAGAGGCAGCCGAGCCAGAAGGCGGCGAAGCCGGATGCCCAGACGGAGACCATGGGATGCCGGAGCCAGCTGGAACGACTCGGTCTCGCTCCGGCGAAACACCGCCGGAACGTCCGCGGAGAGAATCTCCTTGAAGGCGGCGTCCAGCGCGTTTGCCAGTCCGGAGAATCCTAGACGCGCGGCCATATCGACACAACGATAGAGCGACGAGCCGACATACGCCCGACGACGTTCGGCATTGCTGCAGTAGAGCACCCCGAGATCCAGGTGGTCTTCGAGTTCGTTGGCCAGGCGGACCAGGAGCACGTCGCGCCCTCGCCCATCCATCGTTTCGAGCCGATCGTGGATCACAGCAATGGTTTGAGCATTCCACCGGAGCGCCGTGTACGCGGTCACGAGGTCCTCGACCTCGGCACCCACCGCGTCGACCAGGCGCGCCCGTTTCCACGAGGCCTTGCCGTGCCACCCGTTGCCGAACTCGCCGCTGGCATACGCAGCGTGCAACAGTCCAGCGACCACCACTGGAATCCGGGCGCGAATGGACACGAGAATGCTGGCGGTGCCCACCAGGTGGGCGATGAACGGCTTGCCGGAGCCCCGGTAGGCGCCGGCGAAGAGTGGCAGCGCAAACTCATAGGCGGCCCGGACACGATCTACATCGTTCTCGGGGTAGGCGGCCCGCAGCATTTGTGCGTAGAGCTGCAGATTGGTCTGGGCGTAAGGCACGGCCAGCATCCCGTTATTTGCCACCGTGCGACTGGAACACCCTGCGATTCATCCGCACTTCACAGGGAGATATCAGCCGCTCCCAGACCGTCATGCCGCGTCGCCAGCCGAGAAACCGAGTCATCGCGACCCGGACCTGCCTGAGCGCCATCTGCCGATGGGCCCGGGCCCACCTCATTGTCTGCTCCAGCTCTTCGTCATCCTCCGGCAGCTTCCATTTGTCGGCGAACCGCCTCAGGGTCGCGCGATTCCAATCTTCACTCCAGCGCGCCATAAAGAACGGGAGGTCCGTCCATGCAAGAGGCGGCGGCGCCACGTACGTCACCACGGCGCCCGGCTCGAAGTACACGAGACCTCCCATCCGATGTATGGTGAGACACACATCCGTGTGCTCCATGAGGCTCAGCAGCTCCACGTCGAACGGACCCAGCCGGTGAAGCGCATCGGTCCGCATCAGGAGGCAGTGGAACTCCAAGAGTTCGCACGGCTCGCGGTGAACGACGGGCGCCACGGCTTCGATGGATTGTCCTCCAAAGCGGTGCTTCTCGACGAAGCGACGCCGGGCGCCATTGTCCTCGATATGAGCAACGCCGCCCGCCATGTGCACGGTCTGATGTGGAGGGTCGCCGATACAGTAGAGCGGCCCCACGGCCCACGCCCCGGTCTCTCCGGCGCATCGCAGCAGGTTGTCCAGCCATCCCGGGCTGACGATCAGGTCATTGTCGACGAATACCACGTATTCGCCCCGAATGTGGGGCAACGCGAGATTCCGCGCTTCGTTGGGTGCGAGGTACTGGTCTGTTCGAAGAAGATGGAAGCTCCGCTCCCGGGATTGCCTTTCGAGATACTGCCTGACAGCTGAAGGCGCTCCACCATCGACGTAGATGAGGGAGAAGGCACCCGGGGTGTGGGCATAAAGACTTTCCAGAGAGCGACGAGTCAGGCTGAAACGCTCACGCGGGACGACCACGATGCTGATCTCAGGCCTGGCCTGTTCGATCGAGGCTGTCGCCTTCCTCATGTTCCTCCAATCAGACCTGGGAGCGATGCACGAGCAGTTTCCGGGCGGCGCTGCGGAGGGAGTGGGGGAGATAGCACAACCCCGCGAGAGCCAGCGGCTTCAAGCCGCCACCGACCTGCCAGGCTGTCAGGTAATACGTACGAGCCTGCGCGACATCGCCACGCTCTTCGGCCAAGCGCCCGCCGTTGAGGTAGAGTCTCGGCTGACTCTGCGCGTACCACTCGGCCGCTCCCGGGGGATACCGGTCCGGGCGGCTCCGGATGCGATCGAGCGCCCTCAACTGGCAGAGTGTCATCTGCAGGTTGTCTTGAGACCAGTTGGCCTCGTGGACGCGGCTACGCATGAGAGGGCGCTCGACAACGGCCATCTTGCTGACCGCCAGCAGGCGCAGCCAGCATTCGCGGTCCTCAACGTGCGTGAGCGACTCATCGAAGAGCCCGACCGCCAGGAGCAGATCCCGGCGAACGAGCATCGTGGACGGTGCGATGAAGTTCCCGCGGTAGAACTGCTGCCAGAGGCTCGCCGGGTCGCAGGACACCACTCCGGGAGCCACCTTGGTTCGCTCGACCGCCCGGTAATGCGCGATCCGGGAGAAAAAGGTGCCATCGATGGAGCCGTGGGCATCGAACTCTGTGAAGTCGGTGAAAACCGCGCCGACATCTGGACATGCCTGGACGGCCGCCCATTCGCTCTCGAGCTTCGACGGCTCCCATACATCGTCCGCATCCAGCAGAGCGATCCACTGCTGCGAGCTGGCGTGGATGCCCGTGTTCCGGGCCGCGCTGGGCCCCCCGCGCGTACGGCTCAGGACGGTAACGGCGCGTGCACGGGCAATCAGGGCCGTCCCGTCGGTCGAGCCGTCATCGACCACGATGACCTCGGTCGGCCGAACCGTCTGGGCGTGCACACTGTCGAGCGCCTCGCCGATGAACCGTGCAGCGTTGTGGGCGGGAATCACCACGGACACCGGCACGTCGGGCACATTCGGAGGTCGCTCCATGGGCTGGTCAATGGTCCGTAATGCAAGTCCAATGCCCAGCACTGGCGCACAGTCCGCAAGGGCCCGTGCCGCTGGCGGTTATGCGTTGAGCGCACGAGAGTGGTCGCTCGCGGCACGCCAGTGTGCGGTCACCGACGGATTGCGAGCCGATCGGGGACAAGTACCCGATTGAGCTTTTCCTCCAGCGGGAACAGGATCGTCCTCTCGACCCAGGTGCCGCGCCGCCAGCCGAGGAGGCCGTGGACGACCCGCCGGAGCGGCCGAAAAGCCAGCTTACGGTACTCGGTCACGAAAGCGTAATGATCGTTCGGGTCCTGCTCTGTCATTTGCCATTTCTCCCGAAAATGGCGCAGGCTTGCGCGGTTCCACGCGTCGCTCCAACGAAGCATGAAATAGCGCAAATCCGACCATGCCAGCGGCGGGGGCGTGATCCAGTTCACCACCGCCTGTGGATCCAGATAAACGAAGCCGCCAGCCTCACGCACTTTCATACAGAAGTCGATGTGCTCGAAGTCGCTGAGAAGCCCTTCGTCGAGAGGCCCGAGCCGACCGAACACCTCAGTCCGGACCAACATGCAATGGAACTCGATGAGCTCGGTCCGCGTCCGCACGAGCCTTGGCCGCATCTCGCCCAGATGCTCCCCCGGCCAATGGTGCCTCTCGGACATGTACCGCCCGCCGTCCCGCACCTCGATGTGCGCCGTCCCCCCTGCCATGTGGATCGTGCTGAAGGGAGGTTCGCCGAAGCAGTAGAGAGGTCCCACCAGCCAAGCGTCCGTTTCGTCCGCGCAGCCGACCAGCGCCTCAAGCCAGCCCGCACGCACGAGCACGTCGTTGTCGATGAAGACCACGTACCGCGTACCGGCCGCCTCCCGTAGGCCCAGATTCCGCGCCTCCGTCGGCGAGAGATGATGCTCGCTTCGGAGTAGCCGAAACCCGCTTCTCCGGGCTTCAGCCTCTAGGTACCGCTTCACAGGCCGCGGGGAGGCCCCGTCGATGTAGACCAGCCTGAACGGGTAAGTGGTCTCGCTCAACAAGCACTCGAGGGCCCGTCGTGCGACACTGAAGCGCTCCCTGGGGACGACCACCACCGTCACATCCGGCTCGGCCATGGGCTACTCCCCAGCGGCGGTAGTCATGCGTGCTGACACGGACAATCCACGACGGACATCATGCTCCCCGCGCCTTATGCAAATTCTGCACGCATAAGTTCCTACGTGAAACCTCATCCAAGCGTGGGTTCAAAGTGCGGGGGAGTCTAGGTCGCTACACGAGCCTGTGTCAAGCACGAGCAGCTCTGGGTCTACGTCGAGCCTAAGGGCAATCCCATGGTGCCCAAGGCCCGGAAGGTCGAGACTAGCTCCCTAGCTACCTGGAATCGCGTCGGCAACCTCAGGACTCGTGGCCCAGAGATTGGCGCCTCCTGTCCGGCCGAGCCGATTGAGAAAGCGCTCCGGAACCTCCCAGCGGACATTGAAGGATTTATCTATCCCCCAAGCCTGGAGACAATCCACAGACCGACTGCGCCCATCATCAACAGCACTCCGTGCACTCTGCGAGGATACGAGCGCTGTTGTAGGCGAATGGAACGTCCCGGTGCGAATAGTCGGGGAAGTCCGAAGATCACGAACAGGACGGCAAGGACATAAAATCCCCAAATGGTAGCGGGGAGGACCAGCGCGAGTAGTATCCCCCCAACGATGCGGACATTCCTGGTGCAGCTCATGTGCTTCTCAGTTTCGCCTGGAAGAAAGAGATGCAAAAGTCCCGAGAGCAGCATTCCCAGGCACACTAGCGGAATGAAAAATGATTTCACGGTATCGATAGCCTGCCGACCCGCCCGAGTGTCCCACACTAGACGGGACCTGCAGGACGAATTCTTCACGCCTACGCTGAAGCCGGAGATGAAGCAGCGTTCGGAACCACCTCGGGATGCATGCAGGATTGGAAGTCCTCGGTGCGGCCAGTAAGTACCAGTCACGGATTGACCTGGGACGCTTGCGAACGGGCAGACCGTTGCCCCGATCTATCGAACGACCCTTGTCTGTGTAACACTGCCGGGCAACGACACGGCGAAGAGGCAAAGGCGGATCCGCCAAGACGGCGGAATCCCCTCACCGGACCACTTACCTTGGAGGCGGACGTCCCATGGCTGAAAGCGCAACGATCCTGATCCCGGACATTAGCGGCTATACGGAGTTTCTGACCAAGACCGAGCTCGTACACAGCTCCCACATCATCAACGAGCTGCTAGAGGCGATCCTCGCCGCCAACGGCAGCGACTTCGTGCTCTCCGAGGTCGAAGGCGACGCGCTCCTGCTCTATCACAAGGGCAAGCCGATCGAAGCCGACGCCCTCGTCAGGCAGTGCCTAGGCATGTTCGAAAGCTTCCACAATCAGATCACGATCATCGAGCGCGACTCGCTCTGCCAGTGCGGTGCTTGCAAAACGGCGTCGAACTTGACCCTGAAGTTCATCGCCCATCACGGCATGGTCCAAGAGATCAAGGTGATGCAATTCACGAAGTGCTCGGGACTCGACATGGTCGTCGCCCACCGTTTGCTAAAGAACCGGATCGGGTCAGACGAGTATATTCTCGTGACGCCCAGCTGTTTCGATTTCTCGGGCCTCGAGCAATCCCCGGGGGCTCTCGCGTGGGAACGATCGAGCGAAGAATACCCGGCCATCGGGGAAGTCGAGTACCAGTATGCTCAGCTCGCCGGAATCAGGAAGAACATCGCGGATCCAGCCCCGCGAATCAGCCCGGTGATGGAGCTCGGGGCCGATTCCGTGGCCGTGGAGATCGACGCGCCGATGCTGGAGGTCTATCAGCTGGTGATCGATCTCGACCAGCGACCCCAATGGCTGTCGGCCGTGGAACGCCTCGACCGGCCTGCGACCACGGAGCGGATCGGTCTGCGGCACACGTGCATATTCCACGGCCTGACCGTCGAGTGGGTCGCGGTCAAGAGCGATATCGGAGACGATGAAATCACGTATATCGAGGATGGAAGGATCGTGGAAAAAGATTTGCCGGCTCGGGCGGCGTTCATCCTGAAGCGTCTCGGAGAGCGAAGAACGTCCCTGCAGTTCCTCGCGAAGTGGCTGAGCAGCCCGGGACCGCCGCGAGAAATGACCAACGCGGTTCTCGCGGACTACAAGCGGGGCCTCGAGAATATCAAGATGCTCTGCGAGAAATCGTAGACGGTCAGACTCGAAGGAGCGAACATGCCGAGACCGGAGACATAGCAAGACCGTACCCGGGCGATCTCCGCCGGGTTCCGCACCCCCAGAATTTGAAGCCGCACCCGCAAGGCCCCAGCTCTGTCCTCCACCTCCCGCAACAAGGGCGCGCTCGCCGGATTGTCGGGATGCTGGAGGACGGCCACCCGGGAGACCTTGGGAACCACCTCCTTGAGCAGTTCTAACCGTTTCCCGACCACGTCGGGAGCCACCACCGTGGTGCCCGTGACGTTCCCCCCGGGGCGCGCTAGGCTGGCGACGAGTCCGCTCCCTACGGGATCATTGACGAGCGACATGACGATCGGGATCGTCCTGGTCGCTTCTTGAGCGGCCTTGGTCGCTTGACCACTCCACGCCACGATGACGTCCACCTTCGAACGGACCAGGTCCGCCGCGAGGGCGGGGGTACCGATCATACTTGCCCTCGGCCCATCGGAGCTCGAGAGCGATGTTCTGCCCTTCCACATAGCCCAGCTCGCGCAGGCCTTGGCGGAGGGCCTCGAGACGGCGCTGTCTTACCGGGTCAGAAGAGGAGCCCGGATTTAGATAACCTACCCGGTACACCTTCCCCGACTGCTGTGCCTGGGCGGCGAGCGGCGCGGCAAGGAGACCACCTGCCAAGGCCTGGAGGAATGCCCGCCTGTCCATCACTCGATCACCTGATCCGCCCGCTGGAGGAGCGACGGCGGGATCGTGAGGCCGAGCGCCTTGGCAGTTTTGAGGTTGACCACCAGCTCGAACTTTGTCGGTTGCTCGATCGGCAGGTCGGCGGGCTTGGCCCCCTTCAGGATTTTGTCCACGTAGGTCGCGGCGCGCCGATGCAAATCAGGAAGGTCCGGTCCATACGACATCAGGCCACCCGCATCGACATAGGTCCGGAACGAGAACACCGCCGGCAGCCGGTTCTTCACCGCCAGATCCGCGAGCCGTTTTCGCTCGCTGGCGAATATGGAGGTCGTCAGCACAGCGAGAGCGCCGACGCGCCCCCTGGTCATTTCCGAGAAGGCCCTGTCGAATTCGGCGGGACCTCGCGCCCAGACGAACTGAGGCCGCATCCCCAGCGTCCGTGCTGCGACTTCCGCCTCCTGCAGGATGAGCCTCTCGAAGCGTTCGGCGACCACGCCCGGCTGCCAGAGGATGGCGACTCGAGTAAGCTTTGGAATGACCTCCCTGAGATGTTCCAGACACTTGCCGATGAGCTGCGGAAAGACGATGGACAACCCCGTGACGTTGCCGCCCGGCCGGGCAAGGCTCGTGACGAGCTCGGCCGTCACCGGATCACCGGCATCGCCGAAAACAATTGGGAGCGTCCTGGATGCTTGCTTGGCAGCCAGGGCGGCGGGAGTACCTCCGGCGGTCACGAGGACATCGACCTCGAGCGCGATCAGCTCGGCTGCGAGGGCAGGGAGCCGGTCGAGCTTTGTCTCCGCATTTCGGTATTCGATCACGAGGTTGCGACCCTCGATGTACCCGAGATCTTGCAGTCCTTGACGGAACGCCTCGACCAGGGCGGAGTTCGGGCTGGTGCCCAGGTAGCCTATTCGAGCGACCTGGGCCGCCTGCTGCCCCTCGGCGAGCGGCGCGGCGAGGAGGCCGCCAGCAAGCGTGCCGAAGAATGCCCGGCGGTTCATCACTCAATCACCTGATCCGCCCGCTGCAGCAGCGACGGCGGGATCGTCAGCCCGAGGGCCTTCGCGGTCTTGAGGTTGATGACCAATTCGAAGTTCGTAGGCTGTGCAATCGGGAGCGTAGCCG
>WNGJ01010520.1_pt1 | contig 10338 bp, 13 predicted proteins | sample 5400611 | NCBI WGS metagenome assembly WNGJ01 (sample SAMN13153375, study PRJNA577476) | soil metagenome | isolation source: 40 cm soil or saprolite under Garry oak tree replicate 1 | place: USA:California | collected 2016-06-15
AACAACTTCGCGATGTTTCCCGAAACCTGGCTCCCGACCTGCACGGTGATCACTGGATTGAGTGTGCCCGTCGCAGTAACCGCCTGAGTGATTGGACCGCGGGTCACAGTTGCAGTCTGATAATTTGCAGCTCCCCCCTGCCGGCATTGCCGGGTAATGAACGCGATAATCAACAGGCCAACGATAGCGACGATCCATGGAAAAAAACGTTTCATGCGAGTGGCGGTTGACTACCCCTGTAAGTAAGTGACAGGAAGAGGTAATGCGCCGTTACATCGAAATCTACTCCATCATGCTGCGCAACTCCCTTATTCGGGAGATGAGTTTCAAGGCAAACTTCCTGCTTTGGATGGTGGTCGAGGTCCTTTGGTTTTGCGGCCAAATCGTTTTCTTCAGCATCATCTTCGGACAGGTCGATCACATCGGCGATTGGACGAAATGGGAAGTGGTGCTTCTCGTCGGCACCCATCAAATGATCGCCCAAATCTTCCAGGGCTTTTTTTTCGTAAACATCGCAAACATCCCGGAGCTGGTGCGCACCGGAAAACTCGACTCGCTTCTCGTTTTACCTATCGATAGCCAGTTCGCTGTTTCCACCAAACAATTCGGCCTCGACAGCATGATCAACGCCGCCCTCGGTGGCGTCGTTGTTTGCGTGTCCTTATCCCAACTCGGGATCATGCCAAATCCAATGGCGATCTTGCTTTACCTGGTCGCGCTCGTATTTGGCGTGGCCGTGCATTACTCCATCATGCTCGGCCTGGCGGCGGTGAGCTTTTGGATCGTCCGGGCTCAAGGGCTCGTCTACGGATATTTCAATTTTCTCAATATTGCGCGTTATCCGGACGCGATTTTTCCGAAAATTTTCCGATTCATTTTCGGCTGGATTATTCCAGTCGTGATTATCGCAAATATTCCCGCCCGCCTGCTCATCAAATCGCTTGGACGACCAGGGCAGCTTATGCTGCATCTTGTCATTGCCTCGACGCTTATTTTTTGGCTATCTCGCGTCTTCTGGAGGTTTGCTTTGCGGCACTACTCGAGCGCCAGCTCGTAGGCGGCGGCAGAAAGGCGACCTGATTTTCACCTGAAATCTCCGCTTGCGCGGTCGGGGAAATGTTCTTAATTAAGCCTCCGTTTTTCCCGGCGTCTCAGTAAAAGGCGCCTTTCACGCTATGGCTAAACTAAAGAAAAAGAAGAGTTCTGCGAAAAAGTCCGCTGCGCATAAGACGCGATCGGCGCGCAAGGTCTCCAAGCTGACGCGAAAAGTTTCCGCCAAGAGGCCAGCCTCAAAGAAGGTCATACGGGTTTCGGCGAAGGCGGCAAAGCCGTCTTCAAAGTCTCCGAAACCGAAACGGAAAATCGACCTCTCGGCCGGCCCGCTTAAATTAATGGGCAACAATCATCGCGAACGCAAACTCGATCCGTTCACTCGCAAGCAGAAGGAAAAACTCCTTCAGCTTCGCGACGCGATGGTCGATTCGATGGCGGGCGTTGCGCAGGACACGCTTCGCTCGCGCGCAGAAGGCAGCGAGGCGTCCGCTTTCGGCATGCATCAGGCCGATGCCGGATCCGACGCCTACGATCGCGACTTCGCATTGAGTTTGCTCTCGCAGGAACAGGACGCGCTTTACGAAATCGATCAGGCGCTCAAACGCATCGAGCTCGGCACTTACGGCGTGTGCGAAATGTCGGGGAAACACATTCCGCATGCACGTCTTGAAGCAATCCCGTTCGCGCGGTTTACCGTCGAATGCCAAACGCAACTCGAAAAGCAAAATAAAGCTTCGCGCGTCCGCCAATCCGTGACCTCGCTCTTTGGCTTGACGGACGAAGAGGGCGGCGAGGCCGAGGAAGAAGAAGCCACTCCGGCCGAGGCAAAAGAGTAATGGCACAGGAAATTGTCACTCTCGAATGCACCGAAGCGAAAGCGCTGGGTAAACCAGTTTCGCGTTACATGACCACGCGGAACAAGAAAAGTCCGCGTACGCCCAACCGGCTCGAGAAAAAGAAGTACAATCCGTTTCTAAAACGGCACACGCTTCATCGCGAAACGAAGTAATTCTCCATGCAACCCAAAACCGCCAAACGCCGTTCCGCCTTCCGCCGCGCCAATCGTACCATGCCGCGCCGCCGGATCGACATCGCCATCGAAGCGATCGACTACAAGAACCCGGATCTCCTGAAAAAATTTGTCACCGAGAGCGGCAAGATTCTCCCCCGTCGCATCACGGGCATGCCCGCGCAGTTGCACCGCAGAATCACCCGCGAAATCAAGCGCAGCCGGTCGGTTCTCTTAATGAAATAATTGTAGGGCGTCTGTGTCTGACGCCGTTCTGGAACGCCCTGTAGGGGACGCTGTTAGCGTCCCGATTTGGGAAGCCAACGGCTCCCCCCTACAAGTTGTACCCGGAGCGATCTGTGCCGCGTGGGCGTGTCGCACGTCGCCGTGGCTCCAGCTCTGTCATCCCAAGCCAAGTCAAGCAACCTCTTACTGTTACGCCTTCCGCGTTCGCTCGCCTTGCTCGATCAAGTTCCAAAACTCGCGCGTTTCGCCCAGTTGGGCATCTTCCGAAACCGGCAATTTGCTGCGGAAAAGAAAGTCCCGAAACGTGTTCTTGTGCAAAACGCGATGGACGGTGACGCCTTCATCGGTCTTCGCAAAATAAATGCGATAGTCCTTCGCCCGGTAGCGATACAACTTTTTCCCCTTACGCTGGATCACGCCAAACCGCTCCGAATCGAGATGATCCAAGTCTTCGGGTAAAATTTGGAACTCCGCGAGCAGCTCGAGCTGTAATTTTTTCGGGAGCGACGAGATTTCTGCCGCGCTCAATTCGTTAAAGATGATTTGGAACATGTGTGGGAGGTAAATCGTTACAAAGTTACAAAGGTTAAACCGGTTGTCGGCTTATACATAAACCCGACGGACGCGGCTGCCAATCCGGGTGACAATTTCCCATGTAATGCTGCCAGCGCGCTCGGCCAGCTCCGCGCAGGAAATTTCCTGATCGCCTTGCCGCCCCAACAGGACTGCTTCGTCACCAACATCGACATCTTTCACGTCCGAAACATCGATCATTATCAAGTCCATCGTTACCCGGCCGAGGAGCGCACATCTGCGGCCCCGAACCAAGACATCGGCATCGCGATTAGACAGATGTCGGGGGTAACCATCGGCATAGCCAGCCGACAACGTGGCGATCCGCATCTTACGCGGAGTGATGAACGTACGGCCATAACTAATGGAACTGCCTTTCGGCATATCGCGCACGAGAGCAATTCGGGTTTTCCACGTTATCACCGGTTTGAGAAGTTTTTGAAATTCCGGCAGCGGCGAAATTCCATAGAGCACGATGCCGGCACGCACGATATCGAAGATTGGATCGGCGAAAGCGAGCAAGCCGGCGCTCTGCAGCACATGCACCTTATAATCTCCGGGAACGTGGCCGCGAAATTGTTTCACGATTTTGCCAAACCGCAAAAGCTCTTCATGCGTGTATTCCGCGTCTTCATTCGACACCGGCAGATGGGTCGAAACACTGTGGATTTTTATGTGAGGCAACGTCGAAGCTCGTTTGAAAACGTCCAAGGCTTCAGCTTCCGGGGCGCCCATGCGCCCCATTCCGGTATCGACCTTAAAATTGACGGCCACCGGCGCGCTGGTGGCCATGCGATCAAAGTCTTGCGCTTCGTCAAAAGTGGAAACCGAAGCGATGAACCCACGTTCGGCGATTGCCCATCTTTCTTCCGGCAGTGCGGGTCCAAGGATGATGATTGGATGAGGGAGCGCATAGCGCAGTTGAATCGCTTCTTCCAGATTCGCGACGCCGAATAATTGCGAGTCCTTCGCTAGCGCCTGCGCCACGCCAATCATGCCGTGGCCATAGCCGTTCGCTTTGACCACGGCAAGAAGCTCGGCCGATCCAATACGCTCGCGCACAACGGCTGCGTTATGCCGCAAAGCGCTTCCATCAATTTCGGCCCAGCATCGATACGTGCTCGTATTCATGGTGGGACTATCGATCCAACTTCGATTTTGGCATGGTAATGTGCGGCTCCCGTAAATACATCGGCTCGAGCGGCGGCAATTTGAAACTGCGATTTGAATCCTGAGCAAGGCGAGCGAGAAGCTGCGCCGATGGATAGCGGATCACCGCACGCGGAAATTGCGGCAGTGATTCGGAAGAAAAAATCGGCATGTCGGGCTCAAATGTTTCGAGTTTGTTCTTTAAGCCTTCTTCAGTGAACAAACTCGGCCCTTCAATCAATTCATGCATGCGGACGTGCGCGAAGAAAAACGATTGCCGGCGAGCATCGCCGATGACGCAATAGTCTGCACTCCCGATTGCGCAGATCGACGGAAGCCCGATGAGTCGAGCTTTCGAGGCTGCTTGTAACCCAATTGCAGCAGCAATCGCAATCCGCATTCCGGCATATGAACCCGGTCCAAGCCCAACCACAATTGCTTCTGAAGAACCAAATTTTTTCGTGATTTCGTCGAGGTTTTCGAAGAAAGCCGCCGAATTTTTCCGATCACTTGGCCATTCGTGCGCAAGATCAATACGGTCGTTCAGCCACGCTAGGCTGCCGCGCGCTGTGGAAAGTTCGAGCGCGAGAATTTTCATTTCGTGCTGATCCCTCGCGCGCTTTCTGATTTTATCTCGAACAAAATCCAGCGTGCTTGCTCAGGAATGAATTCCGGAAACCGATCGGCCCATTCGATCACCGAAACTCCGTCGCCAAAAAAGTAATCATCGAGTCCAAGCCGCGCGACCGATTGTCGGTCTTGGAGGCGAAAAAAATCGAAATGATAGACCGGTAAACGACCGCCTGAATATTCGTGCACAATGGTGAAAGTCGGGCTGGTAACGGCGGCGCTGCTTCCCAATCCGGCAACGAGACCTTTGGTAAATTGCGTTTTGCCACTTCCAAGTTCGCCTTTGAGCGCCAGGACCGATCCCACATCGACATCCTTCGCAATTTGGCGCGCGATTGCCTCGGTTTCAGCCGCGCTGTTGGAAATGAAGGTAGCCACCTCGAAGAAGTTGAGGGTTGAGAGTCGAGAGTTGAGAGAGGCGGCCGATGCGCGTGAGAGGTAGTTTCGGAAACTGTTTGCGCCATTCTTTTTGCAATCGTTTGCTCTGACGCGGCGAGATGGCGAAGAGTAATTCGTAATCTTCGCCCTCCGAAACCGCATTGTCGATTTTAGCGCCGCGATTGAGCGGCAGATTTTCGACTTCGATCTTGAAACTCACTTTGCTCGCGCGCGCGAGGCGCGGAAGGTCTACGCCGACCCCATCGCTCAAATCCATCATGGCGTGAATTGAGAAATTCTTCGTGAGCCAGCGCGACTCCGCAATCCGCGGAACGAATTGCAAATGCTTTCCCTTGATTGCTCCGCCGAGCCGGCCGGTGACAAAAAGATCATCGCCAACTTTGCCGCCGCGGCGTGAGACCCATCGTTTTTTCTCAACAAATCCAATAACGCTAACTGAAATAACCGCCGGACCTCGTGTGCTGCTCGTTTCCCCACCCACGATACTGACTTTGAACCGTTTTGCGGCGCGGCTAAGACCGCCATAAAGGCGCTTCACCCACTCAGCCTCTTTTTCTTTTGAGGCGATGAGTGTAATCAGCGCAAACTGAGGCACAGCTGATGCCGCGGCAAAATCGCTCAGGGGGCGCATCATTGCCTTCCATCCAACGTCGAGGGGATTGGTTCGAGGCAGAAAATGGATGCCCTCAACGATGCAATCAGTTTTGAGGACAAGAAAATTGCGGCTGGACGGGACGTTTACCAGAGCGCAGTCATCACCAGCGCCAAGGAAGACCGATTTTCCGAGCGGAAGAGGAGGCAAAAGTTGGTCGAGCAGCCCGTCTTCACCGAGCGCTTTCAGTTTCATTGCGAAAAGAGCTCGGGAAAGGCAAGCACCGTGAGCGACAGCGAATTGAAAAGCGCATGCATCGTCATCGAGACGAGAATCGAACCACTCCATTCGTAGGCAATAGTGAAACAACTTCCCAGAACGAAGAGCGGCGCGAAAGAGGGGAAATGCGTGTGCGCGGCAGCAAAAAGCAAGGCATTGACGGTGATCCCGAGAAAACGGCCGAAATAGCGCTTGAGTACGCCGTAGAGGAAAAATCGAAAGAGAAATTCCTCGACCACCGGTGCGATCGCCACCGCGAAAACGATGATCAGCATTCGTTGCTCGATCGTGCGCGATCCACTGAAAAGCTCGACAATACTTTGCTTGCTCGAGCCGCTGCCAAACACGCGCTGTGTAATGGCGTCGGCAATCGAAATCAAAGGGTAGGCGGCCAATATCAAAACCGTTCCCGTGCTAAGGGCGCGAAGAAATGTAATTCTAAAGAAGCCGCCTAACGAACTCAGGTCCAACCCGCGAAGACGCAGGAAAGCCGCGATGAACAGCACCAGCGCAACCGTGAAAAGGAGGTTTTCCAGAAGGTTGCGCGCGTTGAGCTGGACCGACCGATTCGAAAGCGACGCGCTGATGTTAAGCAGGAGCAAGAAGATCAATGCGGCGGCCAGTACTGCTTCGGGCAACCCGAATGTTCTCGTCGACCCGTTGGGGAATGCCGATCTTCGCGCGCTGATCTGGCGAACCAGCGAAACGTAAATATAAACGCTGGCGAGAATGTAAAGAGGGAAAAGAACGCTAAAAACGAAGTTCGGGACGGCTCCGAGCATCGCGGAGAGGTTGTCCGGTGGCATGCGTCCCGGCGCCTATGGAGCGTAATAGCTCGGTAGAAAGTACGCGCGCCCGGTTTCCAGTTGTGGAACGAACTGCTTCGGCAGTTGGAGCTCGAGCTTGGAATCCGCTTGCCCGAATAGGCGGAAGAACCGGCTCAGGCTGAAAGGCGGGCCGTACTTCACAAATTTCGCTTCCGGCGCATTCCCCAGTTGTTTCGCTTTGGTAAAGGCGTCTTCAAATTGACCAAGCCCATCGATAAGTTTGCTGTCGAACGCCTCTTTGCCCGAGAGAATTCGGCCATCAGCGATCGTGTTACGCAGCAGATCGGCGGGAAGATTCCTCTCCGTCGCAACGATGCCCAGAAACTTGTCGTAGGTCTTCATAATGAAACTCTGGACAAGCTCACGTTCCTCCGGCGTGATCGGTCGCGCGCCATTAAGCATGTCTTTGAACTTGCCGCTTTTGAAAATAACGGAAGCAAGTCCGACTTTGTTGAACAATTGCTCGTAGTTCAAAGTCTGGATGATGACACCGATGCTGCCGGTGATTGTTGTGTCGCTTGCCATCAAAAATTTACCGCCACATGAAACGTAGTAACCACCCGAAGCGGCGAGCGAATCCATGTAAACCACGACCGGCTTTCTCGCGCGCGCTTTGACAACCGCACTATAAATCGCATCGGAGGCCGTTACTTCTCCGCCGGGCGAATCGATTTCCAGGACGATTGCCTTAACGCGATCGTCTTCGCGGGCTTGTTGCAGTGCTGCGCGCAAGTCATCGACCATGGAATCGCCGACCGTCCCAGGGATCGAAGAGCTGATCAACCCACGCATGGTGATGAGGGCGACTTTGTCGGTAGTTCCGCGGGCGCCTCGTTGCAGGAGGATCTCGCGGAAGCGGGGAATCGGCTCAGGTTCCCGGACACCGCCAAGGCGTTGGAACGCCGCTATGACCAACACGAAATTAATGAAGAGACTGGCGCAAAGGGCAACGAACAAAAAAATACTGAGACAACCGAGCTTCCGATTCGCCATGACATCACGAAACTGCCGGAGAACCGCCGAGGGCACAAGCGCTTTTCACATCGCACACAGTGACCTCAGCTTGGGCCTAGTCCTTCGATGGGTGCTTTGACACGGCCGGCCCTAAAAAGAGAGAGGATTCAAGCTCACAAGGTCTTCAAATATTCGATCAGTTTATCCTTATCCTCATTCGGCAATTGTGTGCCGTAGGTGTGTCCTTGATTGCCGTTCCCATGTTGTCTCGTATCAAAGAGAAAATAAGGTTGTTTCAATTCGCCGTTCGGACCGACTTGCCGCAGCGGCGGTTCTTTGAATCCGACGTTGATCGGGTCAAAAACATCGTAGCCGCGATGAAAAGTTTGCGGCCGTTCGTTAGGCGGATTGAACAAATCGCGCAATGTCGGTACCGAGCCGTTGTGCAGGTAAGGTGCGCGCAGCCAGATGCCGTCAAGCGGCGGCGAAAGATAGCCGTATGGATCGCGCTCGACCATCGGCGGCCGATCAATTCCTAATTGTTTTACGCGCCGATTGGCTTCCTCGGCCGCAACTCTTGCCCACGAATGCATTCGCTCCGGATCGGTACCGATCTCAGCGATCGGGACGACTTTATTTGTAAACTCAGCGCGCGGTTCATGGCATGAGGCACAATCGCGGGCATAAATTTTCTGGCCTTCATCCGCCATTTGCCGGTTGATCGGATTCGTCTCCGCAAATGGCCACGGCGGTGGCGGCAAGTCGCTGAGATAACGATCGAGATCTGCCATCCGTTTGAGAAACCACGGGCGGGCCGGCGCACCGAGACCAAGCGCGGAATCAATCAACACTGAGCGCACTGCCGGGGTGTCGCCAGTCCAGTTTAGCAACATCTGTTTGCCAGTCTTGTCCGTTCCGCTACGGATCCCGAGGTTCCAGATCGAAGGAAAGTCGGTTGGCCCGACAGTATTGTCCTCGGGCATACTAGTCATGAAATATTTCGTAAGGTTCATGGCATCGTCGCGGCCCGGTCCCCAATGTGGCTTCGGTTTGCCGTCCGTGACATAACGCTCCATCCAAGTGAATTGCTTTTCCTGTTTGAGCAGCGCCTTCTTCGTCAGCGGAATCAGGAGATAACGATAAATCTGCCGATCCATGAAAGAGAGACCGCCATTGCCGTAGTTGTTTGCGTTCACCAGCCGGATCTCGTTCATGATGATGTCCGAATTGAAGCGCGGGTCGTGCGCGGCTTTAAACAAAAACCGCAGCATGTTTTGCAGGTTGTTCGTTTGCCCAGGTCCGCCGGCCACGACGTGCGGCACCTCGTCCTCGCTCAAACGGTACGTCGCAGTGTGACAGATGGCGCAGTTGTTCGTGATTCGCGCGAAACCGACAACTTTTTTCGAAAAGCCGACGGGAATTTCATGACCTTCTTCCCATACCACGCCGAACGATTTGTAGCCGCCCGGGCCCGGCATCAGATCAGGAAAAACGCGGGGCAAAACCAGCCAGAGATAATACGGAATACCGCGATCGCCCTCCGCCCCGAGTGAGCCATACTTGAAATGCTCTTCTTCGTTTGCAAAGACTTCTTTTTCTTCGCGGAAAAATTTCGTCCAGGTGAAGAAAGCGCCAAGCGCAATCAAAATCACGAGCACAATCGCCGAGATCCAAAGGACCCGTCGCGTTTTCGGTTGAAGGCTCATAGATTTATCACTAGGCGGATGGTCAAAAAGTTTTCAGATATTCGACGATTGCGTCCTTCTCAGCGGGCGAGAGCATCGTGCCGTAGGCTGGTCCCTCATGGCCGGCGTTTGAATTGCCTTCATTGCGCTCCCGCGGCGTCGCGCCCGCCGGTTTCGGCTGGGTCTCGAATCTGAAATACCTTCTCGGATTTCCCGGATCGTCCCTACTGTGGCCGTCATCGCCGAATCGGCTCACGTCCGAGACAAATCCGACCTTCGCTTGGTCGAAAACATCATACCCGCGATAAAAAACCGTGGGACGTTCGGCCCTGGGATTTAGCAAATCGCGCAACGTTGGCACCGAACCATTATGAAGGTATGGGGCGCGCAGCCAGATGCCATCGAGCGGCAGATTGACATAGCCAAACGTCTTTCGAAAATGGCTGAATCGCCACGGATAGCCTGCGTAAAGAGTGTTCTGGACATCCGCGCCGGTGAAATCCCGGCCATTGCGCCCATGGCAATTCGCGCAGTATTGCGTGTAGAGCTTCTCGCCTTGTGCGCTTAATTGCTCGTTAATCGGAAACGGATACTTCGTCGGCTCTTTGTAAAGCAGCCATTGTTCGATCCGCGCCATTTGTTTCAAATCAATTGTCGGTGGAAATGTGCCGGTGCCGAAGGCGGCACTCTTATTGCGTTCTTCCATCATGCTGTTGTTGCCGTCCCAATGGGCGTGCAGCTGCTGCGCTTTGCGCGGACCCTGCAACCAGATAGATGGAAAGTCACACAGGCCGACCAGCTCACGCGTTTCCAGCTGTTCGAGCGGAAATTCCAAAAGTGTTTTTGCCGGATTGAACGTATCGGTTCGCCCCGGTCCTTGCTCCGGCTCCCAATTGACGAAGCGAAAATGGTCGTTCAACATGATCAATCGTTCGCGCATTA
>WNGJ01009547.1_pt2 | contig 10337 bp, 5 predicted proteins | sample 5400611 | NCBI WGS metagenome assembly WNGJ01 (sample SAMN13153375, study PRJNA577476) | soil metagenome | isolation source: 40 cm soil or saprolite under Garry oak tree replicate 1 | place: USA:California | collected 2016-06-15
CGGCCCGCGCCGCACTGCGCGCGGCGGTCGGCGAGTATCTCGCCGGACCGTTGTTCGATCATTATCGCCGGCTCTCCGAAAGCGGGCCGTATCGGCCGGATGCGGCCAGTGCCGGCCGGCGTATGCTACGCAATACGTGTCTCGATCTTCTGGTGGCAACGCAGCAACCCGAGGCCATTTCGCTCGCGGCCCGCCAGTACCAGGCAGCCGACAACATGACCGACCGGATGGCGGCGCTTTCGGTGCTGTCGCTCTGCGATGTGCCCGAGCGCGCGGCCGCGCTCGACGATTTCTACGCCCGCTACGCCGACGATCCGCTCATTGTCGACAAATGGCTCACGCTGCAGGCGACGATTCCGGAACCGGCCACGCTCGATCGCGTCAAGGCACTCACCAGCCATCGTGCGTTCTCGTTCGCCAATCCCAATCGCGTGCGCGCGCTGATCCATGCCTTTGCGCTGGCGAACCAGAAGGAATTCAACCGCGCTGACGGTGCCGGCTACGATTTCATCGTGGAGACGGTGCTGGCGCTCGACCCGAAGAATCCGCAGCTTGCAGCGCGTTTAGTGTCGGCCTTGAAGAACTGGCGCATGCTCGAGCCGGTAAGGCGCGAGCGCGCGGAAGCCGCCTTGCGGCGCGTCGCAACTGCGCCTTCGCTTTCGCCGGACGTTGACGACATCGTGCGACGCGCGCTTGCCAAAGACTGACCCGCGGTCTTCAGCCCGCCCGCGTCTCCGGTTGGCCCGGCTCGGGCACGAAACATGAACGCGAATGCGTCTGCGCCTGGAGCGAAAGGTCAATTGAATCAAGGACAAAGCCCGGATTCATCAATCTTGCAAATTCGTTAATTGACCCCTCGACAAATCGCCATCTTTCGATTCCAATCGAAAGTGATTCGGAGAGATGCGGCACATCCTTCCGATGAAGGTGTTAGGGGACCCGAACGGAGGCCAGGCATGGCGCGCGCCGAAGTCGCGAGCGCGTCCGTCAGTTCTGATTCAATCAAGGGACTAGCTCAGTCGATCGCCAAGCCCGCCTATCGGCGGCTTCTCACGGCCGAGCCGGCCTTGCGACGCGCCGTTCCGGCGCTGATCATCGCATTTCTGCTGACGATTTGCGTCGGTGCGATCGTGCAGGTGCTGGATCATCGTCGGCAAGCGATCAGCGACATCGTCAAGCAGATCGAAGGCAGCGCCGATTTTCTGGTCGAGCGCCTGCAACGGCTGGAACAGCCGAAGGGTGACAAGCCCGACCGCCGGCTGCAGAACGAACTCGAGCGCACGATGCCGTCGTGGGGACGCGCGCCCGGCCGCCAAGTCCTCGTCGCCAACTCTGAGGGCGTCATCGTTGCCGGCATCCGCCACGAGCTTGTCAGCAATGCCGACGGCACGACTAGCGCGAGCGCGCCGCTCGAGGCCGGGATGGTCGGACGGCGGCTGATCGACGTGCTCGGCCCCACGCAGCCGCTGACCACGTTCGGCGCTGCCGCGGGGGTGCTGGAAATTCCGCTCGCCGACGGCAGCCTTGCCTATGGCACGGTGCGCAGCCTTTGGTTGGGCGGCGAGCTTGCAATCGTGCATGGGCGCGCCGATGCGCTGGCACCGTGGGCTTCCGACACAGCGTTGACCGTCACGCTTTCCGCCACCACCGGCTTCGTGGTGCTCATTCTCGGCTTCGCCTTTCATTGGCAGGCAACCCGCGCGCGGGAGGCCGATCAGATCTACGAGACGGTCCGCTCGCGCATCGATACAGCGCTTAACCGCGGGCGTTGCGGACTGTGGGATTGGGATCTCGCCCGCGGCCGCGTGTTCTGGTCGCATTCCATGTTTGCGATCTTAGGCCTCAGGCCACGCGACACACTGTTGAGCTTCGGCGAGGTCAACGCCCTGGTCCATCCGGAAGATATCGATCTCTACGGCCTGGCCGCCCAACTCGCCGACGCCAGCGCGACCTTGGTCGATCACGCCTTCCGGATGCGCCATGCCAACGGCAATTGGGTGTGGCTGCGCGCCCGCTGTGAGCTGGTCCAGCAGTCCGGCGACGGCGGGCCGCATCTGATCGGCATCGCCGTCGACATCACTGAACAGAAGACATTGGTGGAGCGCACTGTCGAGGCAGACTTGCGGTTGCGCGACGCCATCGAGACCATTCCCGAGGCATTCGTGGTCTGGGACGCGCAGAACCGCCTCGTGTTGTGCAACTCGAATTTCCAGGAGCTTCACAACCTGCCGGACGAGGCGATCAAGGCCGGCGCCTCCTACGAGTCGGTGGTAGCGGCCGGGCGCAAGCCGGTCGTGCGCTCCAAAGTCACCAGCGAGGGGCAGAGCCCGGGCGCCCGTACCTTCGAGGCTCAGCTCGACGACGGGCGCTGGCTGCACATCAGCGAGCGGCGCACCAAAGACGGCGGCTATGTCTCGGTCGGCACCGACATCACGAACATCAAGCGGCACGAAGAAAAACTGATGGAAAGCGAGAAGCGCCTGATGGCAACGGTTGCCGACTTGCGCCACTCGCAACAGAAGCTGGAGCGGCAAGCCGAGGAGGTCGCCGATCTCGCCGAGAAATATGCCGAGGAGAAGACCCGCGCGGAGGAAGCGAACCAAGCCAAATCCAAGTTCCTCGCCAATATGAGCCATGAATTGCGGACCCCGCTCAACGCCATCATCGGGTTCTCCGAGATCATGGAGTCCGGCATGTTCGGTCCCTTGGGCTCGGATAAGTATCGCGAATATTGCGGCGATATCCACCAAAGCGGCCAATACCTGCTCGACGTCATCAACGACATCCTCGACATGTCCAAGATCGAGGCCGGGCGCATCAGGCTCGACGCCGAGCCGATCGAGCTGGAGCCCTTCCTCAACGACGCGATGCGGGTGGTATCCGGGCGCGCCAACGACAAGCGCCTCAAGCTCACGGCCCGGATCGGCCGCGGCATCCGCTTGAGCGCGGACCACCGCCTGCTCAAACAGATCATGTTGAATCTGTTGTCCAACGCGGTGAAGTTCACACCGGAAGGCGGCCGCGTCACCATTCGCGCGCGCAAAACGTCGGGCGGCTGGGTCAGCATCTCCATCGCCGATACCGGCATCGGCATTCCGGAGGAGGCGCTCGCGCGGCTGGGGCGGCCGTTCGAGCAAGTCGAGAGTCAGCTGACCAAGAGCCATCAGGGCTCGGGTCTGGGGCTTGCGATCGCGAAGTCGCTCACCGAGTTGCATCACGGCAGCATGCGTATCCACTCGACACCGGGGAGGGGTACGATGGTGCTTTTGCGGTTGCCGATGAATCGGACAGCCGTGCAGAAAGAGGAGTTGGCGGAGGCCGCGGCTTAGTTCGCGCAGGGCCGCGCTCCGTCGCCTCTCCTCTCGTCATCACGTTCGCCGCCGACGGATCGATGCGCGCGGCTCAAGCTGACGCGCCGAGGATGCGATTGAAGCTTGCACGCACCTTGGCTTGCGTCTCAGCGATGAACGCATCGAGCGTGGCAAAATCCGGTACGTCCGCGGCGCGCGCCAATAGCCCCACGAGTCCCGCCGACGCCGTCTTGGGATCAAAGGGGCCCGGCAGGCACAGGCGCAGAATCTGCGTGAGATCATGATAAAGCCGCACCGCTCGGCGCAGCACCTCGGCGTCGCCGGGCTCGAGCAGCCCTAAGCGCCAGGCCTTGTCGAGCAATTGGGTGGTCGAGGTGTCGAGAATATCAGGCGTCTGCGCCGCATGAATGAGCTGCAAATACTGCGCGACGAACTCGATATCGATCAGCCCTCCGGCGGCGTATTTGAGGTCCCAGCGGTCGCTGTCCCCTTTTTCCGCTGCGATCGCCTTGCGCATTTCCACGACGTCGCCAGCGACCACATCCGCATCGCGCGCCCGGCGTAGCACGGAGCGGATGACATCTTCGACCCGCGCAGCAAATTCCGGGGGGGCTGAGACGACCTGCGCGCGGGTGAGCGCCAAATGCTCCCAAGTCCAAGCTTCGTTCTCCTGATAAGCCGCGAAGCCGTCGATCTGCGTCGCAACCGGGCCGGAGCGGCCCGAGGGCCGCAGCCGCATATCGACTTGGTAGAGCAAGCCATGATTGGTCTGTGCGGTGAGCGCGCTGATCAGCCGTTGGGTCAGCCGCGAGAAATATTGCGCGCCATAGAGCCGGCGTGGCCCGTCCGATTCCGGACGTTCCGAATCGAAATCATAGACGACGATGAGATCGAGATCCGAGCTCGCCGTCATCTCGCGTCCGCCGAGCTTGCCCAGCGCCAAGATCGCCGTCTGCTGGCCGGCAATGCGGCCGTGCAGGCGCGTGAATTGGTCCTCGATCGCGCGGTGAAGCGAGCGGATGAGCGTATCGGCCAGGCGGGCGTAGGCTTCCCCTGCCTGCTCAGCCGACAAGGTCCCTGACAGAATGCGCGTGCCAATGAGGAACATCTGCTCCTGCGCGAAAATCCGGATGCGGTCCAAGAAGTCCTCGTGGGATTCGGCTTGGCGCAACGAGCGCGCGAGCGCGGCCGCGAGCTCGCTGTTTTGGGGAAGCGCGCCGAAGAAGCTCGGGTCGATCACCGAGTCCATGACTTCCGGAAACTGCGCCAGACTGTCGGCAAGCCGTGGCGCGGTGCCGAGCACCAGTGCGATCAGCGCGATCAGATCGGTATTCTGCCGCAGCAGCGAAAACAGTCGTCCGCTGCCGTGCAGCCCAGCCAAGAAGCGATCGAAGGCAATAACCGCTGCGTCCGGATCCGCCGACCGGGCAAAATGTTCGAGCAGTATCGGCACGATTTCCGCGAGTTGCCCGCGCGCAAACACGCTCTTGAGCGAGCCGTAGGCTCCCGTGTTCCAGCGCCGCACCAGCGCGGAAACCTCGAGCGGGCGACGAAAGCTCATAGCAGCGAGGCGATCGAGCGTTTCGCGATCGTCGGCCTCGGATGGAAAGAGCAACCTCCGGCGACCGGCCTCGATGACCGGCGCATTCTCGAACAGCGTCGCATAATGGCGCTGCACGTTGCGCAGATGAACGAGCAAGGTCTGCGCAAAAGCATCCCGGTCGGAGAATCCGGCAAACCGGGCAAACCGCTCAAGCCCATCCCGATCGGCCGGCAGGGTGTGGGTCTGCTCGTCGGCCACCATCTGCAATCGATTTTCGATCACGCGCAGAAAACGGTAAGCAGTGCCGAGCTCATCGCGCACCTGCTGGTCGATCCAGCCGCCGTCGGTCAGCGCGTCGAGTGTTTCTAGCGTCGCTTTGGTACGCAGCTGCGGATGCCGGCCGCCAGCGATGAGTTGCTGGGTCTGCACGAAGAATTCGATTTCGCGGATACCGCCGCGGCCGAGCTTGATGTTGTGCCCCGCGACCGCAATTTCATCATGGCCGCGATAGGCGTGGATCTGCCGCTTCATCGCGTGCACGTCGGCAACCGCGGCGAAGTCGAGATACTTGCGCCAGATGAAGGGCGAAAGCGCCGCCAGCACCGCCTCTCCGGCGGCGAGATCGCCGGCGCATGGCCGCGCTTTGATCAGCGCGGCGCGCTCCCAGTTCTGTCCACGGCTCTCGTAATAATCGAGCGCCGCCGCGGTGGAGATGGCGATCTGGGTCGAGGCCGGATCGGGACGCAGCCGCAGATCGATGCGGAACACGTACCCGTCGGACGTCCGTTCCTGCAGGAGCTTGATCAGCGCGCGCGTGATTCGGACGTAAAAAGCTGCGGGTTCTGTTCCTGAGACGAGCGCTTCATGGTCGTACAAGACGATCAGATCGATATCACTCGAATAATTGAGCTCGCCCGACCCCATCTTGCCCATGGCAAGCACGATGTAGCCTGAGCCTTGAGCAGGACGGGAGGGCTCGACCAGCTTCAGCCTGCCGCGGCGTTGCGCCTCCACGACCAGGTAATCGACCGCGGCGCTGACCGCTGCATCGGCAACCAAGGTCTGCCGCTTGATCACCAGCGTGATCGGCCACACGCCCCCGATGTCTGCGAGCGCAATCAACAGCGCCGCTTCCGCCTTCATGCGCCGAAGCACGCGCATCACCTCGGCCTCATCGCGCGTCGCCGCAATCGCGCACTTTGCGTCGGCGATGATATCGGTGAAGCGGCGTTCGGGTTCGGCCTGGAGCAGCGCAAGCAAGCGCTGCGGCGCGGCGCGCACGAGATCCCACAGATAATCCGAACCGCCCGCCAGACCCGTCAGCAGCGCGTCGAGGCTTGGGTTCGCCCCGCACAGCCGTCTCAGTGCCTTGCCAGCGGGCGCATTAGCGATCTCGGCGAGCCAGTCTGTGACGCGTAAGCGCGCCGCATCCGTTGCATGCAGGGATGGCGCCGCCGTGAGCCGCCGCACCAGCGAATCGTCGCGTAACTCGTCCAGCGGCGTCATGTCCGTGTCGTCCGATTTGCCCACTACACTTTTTCCCGGCATTTGTTCCCGGCATTCCCGTCCAACAGAACGGAGGCATCAAGGCGCGAATGGCGCCGCAACTCCAACCCCCGCGGGGGTTGGCAAGTTCAACCCGGCACGTTCAAGGTAACAAGCGATGCGGCGATCGCTAACGCCTTACGCTGCCGGCGCAGCCGATCCCGCGCGCGGGAGCGAGATGACGGTCCTGAGCCCGGGATGGTTGTCCTCGAGCTTGAGATCACCGCCATGCAAGCGGGCCACCGCCGAGGCGAGGCTCAGCCCCAGGCCCGAACCCGGCTGTGAGCGGCTCTGTTCGAGTCGCACGAAGCGTTCGACCGCACGGCCGCGGTCGGCCGCGGGAATGCCGCCGCCGCTGTCAGCGACGGCAAGCAGGATACGATCACCCTCTCCCCTTGCGGTCACCACGATCTCGGCCTCGGCGCCGTTCATTCCGGCACCATATTTGATCGCGTTGTCCACCAGATTGGCAAGCGCCTGGCTGATCAGCTCCCGGTTGCCGTGAACCGGAGCAGCCGCGGGCGCTTCGACCTTGAGATGGATACCCTTGTCGTCGGCGAGCGGCTCGTAGAGCTCGCCCACCCCCCGCGCGATCTCGGCCGCATCGATGTCGGTCATGCCGTCGCGCGCCTGCCCCGATTCCGCACGGGCAATCATCAGCAGGGCATTGAAGGTGCGGATGAGGGCCTCCGACTCCTCGATCGTGCTCTCGAGCGCCGCGCGGTACTGGGACTCGTCCTCGGCGAGACGCAACGCCTCTTCACAGCGGTTGCGCAACCTGGTCAGCGGCGTCTTGAGATCGTGAGCGATGTTGTCGGACACCTCCTTGAGGCCGTGCATGAGCGCCTCGATGCGCTCAAGCATTGCATTGAGGTTCGTCGCGAGCCGATCGAGCTCGTCGCCCGTGCCCGCGATCGGCAGCCGGCCGGCGAGATCGCCGTCCATGATCTTGCGCGTCGTCTCCGTCATCGCGTCCACGCGCTTGAGGACCCGTCGCGTCACAAAGAATCCGCCGGCGACACCGAGGACGATGACGATCGCCAACGACCAGCGGCCGGCAGCGAGCACGATGTCATACAAGCGTTCCCGCTCTTCGAGATCGCGCCCGACCAGGAGACGAAATCCGGCCGGCAATTGAAAGACGCGGACCAAGGCGTGATGCTCCACGCCGTCGGGATCATCCAACCGCCGGTAGGCGGTTTCCGTCCAGCCGGACGTTTCCAGAATGCCGGTCGCCAGCGATCCGACATTGCCCGCCAGTCCCTCCCCCGCGCGCGTGGTCACGAGATAGAGGCTCGAGCCCGGTCGCCGCGATCGCGCATCGACCACGAAAACGAGCCGGCGGATACCGCCCTGGCGGTATTGCTCGGCCAAGCCGGTGATCTCGGCATCGACCGTTTGCGTGATTTGCTCGGTGATCAGCCGGCGCGTGTTCCAGGCGAAATAGGCGAGCAGGAAAACGGCAAACAGCGCGAATACCGTGAGGTAGACCAGCGTCAGCTTGAACGCCGTCGTGCGCAGGAGCTTGCCAAGCGCCGTCATCCGTCACCCCCGCCGTCACCCCCGCGCGACGCAGGGAATGACGGCGTCATTTGCTGTCGCGGATCATGTACCCCGCACCGCGAACCGTATGCAGCAAAGCCTGAGAAAAACCTTTATCAATCTTCGAGCGCAGCCGCGAGATGTGCACGTCGATGACGTTGGTTTGGGGATCGAAATGGTAATCCCACACGTTCTCGAGCAGCATCGTGCGGGTCACGACTTGACCGGCATGCTTCATGAGATATTCGAGCAGGCGAAACTCGCGCGGCTGCAGCACGATCTCGTCGCCGGCGCGCGTTACCTGGTGCGACAGCCGGTCGAGCTCGAGATCGCCGACGCGGTACACGGTTTCCTCGCGGCTGCCACGCCGACGCGCCAGCGCCTCGGTGCGAGCCAGCAACTCCGAGAACGAATAGGGCTTCGGTAGATAGTCGTCGCCGCCTGCCCGCAATCCCTTGACCCGATCATCGACCTGGCCCAGGGCCGAAAGAATGAGCGCGGGGGTCTCGATGCCTTTACTGCGCAGGGTGCCGATGATCGCCAGGCCATCGAGCTTGGGCAACATGCGATCGACAATGAGCACGTCATACTGGCCGTCGAGCGCATGGGCGAGCCCCTCCTCGCCGTCGACTGCCAAGTCGGCGACGTGCCCGACCTCGCGAAATGCCTTCACCAGGTAATCGGCGGCATCGCGGTCGTCTTCGATGATGAGGAGACGCATGACGAACCCACCGTCTCTCGGATAAGCGACGTCCTTTGCCGAAGGAACGTACTGAACTGCATTGATCATAGCGGCACTGTTTCAAACTATCCTAGCGTCGAAACCGGGAACAGACCCGGTCTCCAAGGTGCGAGGGGCGGCGGTTACCCGCCACCCCTCAACCAACTCCGCGCCGGCGGGGGCGACGGATGCCGGCACGAAGTCAGAGGAGATGGGGACGGGCGTTTGGCCCGTCCCCCTGGTTCGAACCGCCGGCGGGGGCGACGGATGCCGACGGTGCGCCCCATTCTCGGTCAGGCCTTGCTGAGCGGCACTGCGACGAATTTCGTCCCGTCGCCCGACTTCACCCGCATGAGAACCGTGCGCTTGCCCTCCTTCTGCGCGTCTCTGAGGGCGCTGCGCACATCGGACGGATTGGCAACTTTCTTGCCGCCGACTTCGAGGATGACGTCGCCGGTCTTGACGCCCTGGTCGGAGGCAATTCCGTTGGGATCGACGTCGGTGACCACCACGCCTTCCGAACCGCTACCGGCGACTTGTCCGGCCGGTACGACCGTGAGGCCGAGCCGCGGCACGTCGGTGCCCTCCGGGGCGGAGGAATCCGGCATCGCCGCCCGCGCCTCTCGCTGATTGGGCAGCTCGCCGAGCGCAAGCGAGAAGGTCTTCTCCTCGCCCTTGCGCCAGATCGTCAGTTTCGCGGTCGAGCCCGGGGCCATGCTGCCGATCTGCTTGGCGAGATCTCTGGCGTCCTTCACAGCGTTGCCATTGACCGCGGTGATGACGTCCCCGGCCATGATGCCGGCCTTGGCAGCGGGCCCATTCTCCTGTGGTTCGGAGACGAGCGCGCCCTGCGGCGCCTTAAGACCGAGATTGTCGGCGATCTCGGCGGTGACGGGCTGGATCTGCACGCCGATCCAGCCGCGGGTGACCTTGCCGTTGTCCTTGAGCTGGGCGACCACTGATTTCACCGTCGGAGCAGGGATCGCAAAGGCGATGCCCACCGATCCGCCCGAGGGGGAGAAGATCGCGGTGTTGACACCGATCACGTTGCCATCGACGTCGAAGGTCGGGCCACCGGAATTGCCCTTATTGACCGGCGCATCGATCTGAATGAAATCATCATACGGGCCGGCGCCGATATCGCGGCCACGGGCCGAGACGATGCCGGCCGTGACCGTGCCGCCGAGGCCGAATGGATTGCCGACCGCGAGCACCCAGTCACCGACGCGTGGAGACTTCTCGGCGAGGTGGACATAGGGGAAGTCGCTGCGGCCTTCGACCTTGATCAGCGCGATGTCGGTGCGCGGATCGGTGCCGATCACTTTGGCCGTGTAGGTCTTGCCGTCATCGGCCGTTACCTCGACGGTGTCGGCCTTGTCGACCACGTGGTTGTTGGTCACTGCATAACCATCGGCGGTAATGAAGAAGCCGGAGCCCTGGCCTGTCACCAGCCGCTCACGCGGCGCGCGCCGCTCCTCGGGAGTATTTCCTTCCGGCAAGCCGAAGCGACGGAAGAAACGCTCCATCTGCGAGTTGGGCGGGAACGGCAAATCGCCCTCGAAGCCCATCATCTTGGGGCCGCCTGTCATCTTGACGCGGACCGAGATGACGGCGGGCTTCACCTTCTCCACGATGTCCGCGAATCCCATCGGGCGCTGAACGCCTTGAGCGTAGG
>WNGJ01018253.1_pt1 | contig 10337 bp, 7 predicted proteins | sample 5400611 | NCBI WGS metagenome assembly WNGJ01 (sample SAMN13153375, study PRJNA577476) | soil metagenome | isolation source: 40 cm soil or saprolite under Garry oak tree replicate 1 | place: USA:California | collected 2016-06-15
GCAGGCCCTCCGCCACCACCCCGCGCCGTCGACGCGACAGAGTGGGCAAGGTCCGACCGTCCCTGAACCGATTCCGTACGAGGTGCTGCGATCATCCCTCGAGGGTCCGAGAACCGCCCCCGACGGACTCGACGAACATCTCGTGAGCCTGGTCGAACCAGCCTCGTTTGAAGCCGAGCAGTATCGGGCGCTTCGCCAGTTGATTGAACGGCTCCATAAATCGACCGCGCTCTCGATCGTCGCTGTCTCGAGCCCGACTGTCGCTGACGGCAAGACCACCACATCGATCAATCTCGCGGGCGCGCTCGCTCAAGCTCCCGACGCCAGAGTTCTTCTGGTCGACACCGATTTGCGCGCAGCGGCCTTGGCGCCCCGCCTCGGGTTCAACGAATCTGTGCGCCCCGGTCTCGTCGACGCGATCCTGGACGCGAATCTCACGCTGGCGGCCGTGGTACACGCGCGTCCGTCGCTCAACCTGTCGGTCGTGCCAGCGGGCCGTGTTCCGTCTTCCCCCTACGAGGTGCTGAAGTCGCCTCGGTTCGGGGAGTTACTCGCGGAGGCGCGCACGCGGTACGACTACATCATTCTCGACACCCCGCCACTCGTGTCGGTCCCCGATTGTCGGGTCATCGAGAAATGGGTAGACGGATTTCTCATTGTGGTGACGGCGCACAGGACGGCCCGCAAGCTCCTCGAGGAAGCGCTGAACGTCGCCGAGCGGGGCAAGATTGTGGGGCTGGTGTTCAACGGTGATCATCGCCACCTCTCGAGGGACTCTTACGGCGCCTACGACTCGAGGCAGTCGTCCCGCCGAAACGGAGGCGGGTGGCGGCGTCGAGTGTTCGGGAGCCGCGACAGAACGCGCAGGAGATAGGTCGCCCCAGAAGATTGACGCCAGGTCACGCACGTTGAGCGTGACGGCGGGGCGGCGGAGCGCGCCGGGTTTCATCGGCCGCGCGCCAGAGGGAATTCGTGATTGGTCTCGCACCCGAGAGAGGGATGGAGACCTAAGGGGGCGAAGCCTTGCCAGAGATGGTCACGGAATCGGTGATGCCGCGCTGGCGGGTCCTTTGGACCCACAGCAACTGCGAGCAGCTCGTCTACGACCAGCTCGCCGCGAAGGGTTTTGACCCTTTTCTCCCCACCGTCGAGGCCTGGTCGCGACGTGGCGGAGTCCGGCGCCTCGCACGGATCCCGATGTTCGGGGGGTATCTCTTCCTGCGTCACGCGATGGACAAGGCGAGCTACCTCGAGGTCTACAAAGCCCGCGGGCTCGTCCGCATCCTCGGTGAGCGCTGGGACCAGCTCGCCGCCGTCCCCGATTCGGAGATCGAGGCGATTCAGACGCTGATCCACTCTGGCCAAGCGATCCTGCCCTACCCGTATCTTCGGCAAGGGCAGCGGGTGCGTATCACGAAGGGGCCCTTCACCGACGTGGAGGGGATCCTCGTCCGAGTGAATCCCAGGAAAGGCCTCCTGGTGGTCTCGGTCGACCTCCTGCAGCGCAGCGTGGCGGTCCACCTGGATTGCACCATGCTCCAGGCCGCATAAGGACAGTCGGGCGATGTGTGGCATCGTCGGCTACGTCGGCCATCGGGATGCCGTGTCCTTCATCCTGCCTGGTCTTCGTCGGCTCGAGTACCGCGGGTATGACTCGGCGGGCATTGCCACGGTTTCCGGGATGGCTCTCGACGTTCGGAAGACGACCGGCAAGATCGCCGACCTCGAGACCTTACTCGCCTCCGACCCGCCCCGCGGCATCCTCGGCGTCGGCCACACACGCTGGGCGACCCATGGCCGGCCCTCGGATGCTAACGCGCATCCGCACCTCGATTGCCATGCCCAACTGGCCATCGTCCACAACGGGATCATCGAGAATTATCGCGAGCTCCGAAAGGCATTAGCCGCCGAAGGGCACCAGTTTCGCTCCCAGACTGACACGGAAGTCATCGCTCACCTGATCGAGCGCTACCAGACTAACGGCCTCGCCGCGGCAGTCCTGCGCGCCGCCCGCGACCTGAAGGGTGCCTACGCCATCGCGTGCGTCGCGCGTAGCGCTCCGAACACGCTGGTCGCGCTGCGGCGTGGGAGCTCGCCGCTGGTCATCGGGTTCGGTCACCAGGAGATGTTCGTCGCGTCGGATATCCCGGCCTTGCTCGGTCAGACGCGGGAGATTCTGGTCCTCGACGAGGGCGAGCTGGCGGTGCTGACCCCTGACGGGATCACGATGCGGACACTCGACGGCGTGCCGATTCGGCGACAGCCGAGCACCATCCCGTGGGATGGCGAGGCGGCGGAAAAGTCCGGCTATCCCCATTTCATGCTCAAAGAGATCTTCGAGCAGCCCGAGGCCGCCCGGAACACGATGCTCGAACGAGTGGACCCGGAGGGGCCCGACATTCGGATCCCCGAACTGGGGCTCAAGGATCGAGAGCTCACCGGGCTCAACCGGCTCTGCTTCGTCGCGTGCGGCACCTCATGGCACGCCGGACTCGTCGGGAAATACCTCGTCGAAGCGTTTGCCCGGCTGCCGGTCGAGGTGGATATCGCCTCGGAGTTCCGCTATCGCCACCCGGTCCTCGACAGTCGTGTGCTCACCGTCCCGATCTCCCAATCGGGCGAGACCGCGGACACGCTGGCCGCCCTGCGCGAGGCCCGGCACCACGGCTCTCGAGCCATCGCGATCTGCAATGTGGTGGGCAGTGCCCTGGCCCGCGAGGCCGACGGCGTCGTCTACACGCGAGCAGGCATCGAGATCGGCGTGGCCTCGACGAAGGCCTTCACGGCGCAGCTCGTGGCTGTCACGTTGCTCGCCCTCAAGCTCGGGCTTGCGAGAGGCTTCGTCGATCCGGCCCTCGTCCGCCAGGTGATCAAGGGGCTCTGGGAGCTCCCAGACCTCATGTCGGTCGTGCTCCGGCAGAGTGATGCGATTCGAGGGGTCGCAGAGCGCTTCGTCGAGCGCGATCATTTCCTCTACCTGGGGCGAGGGCTCACCTATCCCCTGGCGCTCGAGGGCGCCCTCAAGCTCAAGGAGATCTCCTACATCCACGCCGAAGGGTACCCGGCCGGCGAGATGAAGCACGGCCCCATCGCCCTCATCGATTCGCGTATGCCCGTCGTCGCCATCGCCCCGAGGGGAGCGACGTACGACAAGATGACGAGCAGCGTCGAGGAGGTCAAAGCACGAGACGGGATCGTCATCGCGGTGGCGACCGAGGGTGACGAGGCCATTGCGACCAAGGCCGATCTCGTGATTCCCGTTCCGCCCAGTCTCGAATGGCTCCAGCCCATCTTGTTCGCCCTTCCCCTTCAGCTCCTGGCATATCACATGGGAGTCCTGCGGGGTTGTGACGTCGACCAGCCCAGAAACCTCGCCAAGAGCGTGACCGTCGAGTGAAAGGCAGCGATTTGTGTATGGATTACGCCACGACGCTGAGCCGTCACATCGCGACTCACACCGCGCGCGTCAGCATCATCGGCCAGGGATACGTGGGCCTCCCGCTGGCCGTCGCGTTCGCCGAAGCCGGCTTCCCCGTCACTGGGCTCGACACCGACCCCGACCGTGTCGCGGCCCTCGCAAGCGGCCGCTCCCACGTTCCCGACGTTCCGAGCAAGCCGCTTCAAGCGCTCCTGCGCGCCGGCCGCTACAACGCCACGACCGAGCCAGCTATTCTGGCGGAAAGCGACGTCATTCTGATTTGCGTCCCCACGCCGCTCAGGAAGTCCAAGGACCCGGACATCTCGTACGTGGTCGCCGCCTCCCAGGAGGCCGCCACGCGCTTCCGCCCGGGCCAACTGATAATTCTGGAGTCCACCACCTACCCCGGGACCACCGAGGAGCTGCTCCTGCCGCTGTTCCAGGCGAAGGGAGCCAAAATCGGCGAGGACCTCTTCCTGGCGTTCTCCCCGGAACGCATCGACCCGGGGAACCCAACCTTCAAAGTCAAGGACATTCCCAAAGTGGTAGGCGGTATCACTCCTGCCTGCACCCGATTCGCGGCCTCCCTGTACCGGGAGATCGTTCCCCGGGTGCACGAGGTCTCGACCCCGAAGGTCGCCGAGCTGGCGAAGCTCTACGAGAACGTTTTCAGGAACGTGAACATCGCGCTCGCCAACGAGTTTTCCCTCATGTGCCGGTACCTCGGGGTCAGCACCCGAGAAGTGATCGATGCCGCGGCGACGAAACCGTTCGGCTTCATGCCCTTCTATCCAGGCCCAGGGATCGGCGGACACTGCATCCCGGTGGACCCCCTCTACCTCTCCTGGAAGATGCGTGTCAGCGGTTATGAGGCACGGTTCATCTCCCTGGCGGACGACATCAACCGCGCGATGCCCGCCCACGTGCTGAGGCTCGTCAGCGAAGCCCTCAACGACGCGGGCCGCCCGCTGAAGGACACCCGGATCCTCGTCCTAGGCGTCGCGTACAAGCGCGGGATCGGCGACACTCGGGAGTCTCCGGCCTACGAGATCATCGCCACGCTCCGCCGAAAGGGCGCCGAGGTGTCGTACGCCGACCCGCACGTGCCGACCTTTCGAGTGGACGGGACCGAGCTCAAGGCCGTGGAGGCGACCGGCGCGGAACTACGCGGGGCTGATTGCGTCCTGATTCTCACGGACCACGTCGAGTTCGACTATCGCGCGGTGGCGCGTCACGCGCGACTGATCGTGGATACGCGCCACAGCGTTCCGGAAGTCGCCGGCCGGCGTGGCCGTTTGGTGAGGCTCTGAATTCGAGGGGCGAGACTGTGAAAAGGAGTTTCAACAATCGGATAGCAAGGTTCAGTATTTGGGTGGTTGTCTCCCTCGAAAGCGACGCTATCCCTCTGATCTTATTCGGCTGACGGCTTGGCACTCCCCTTGCTCCCCGCAAGCACGGTAGCCGAACCATGGACTTTTCTCCCTTGAACAAAGACTCTCTGAACGAACTCCACGCGCTACTGCCCGAGCCTATGTTCCTTCGGGCGCTGTGCCTGGAGCGGAAGCGCGCGGAGCGCTCTCGAAAGTTCTTTGTGCTGATGTTGCTCAATCAGGTGAAGCCGGTCCAGAACACCAACGGGGACAACGTCTTCAGCAAAACCGTCTCCGTCATCTCAGCCTCGATCCGAGAGACGGACATCGCCGGCTGGTACAGGGAAAACTCCACCCTTGGGGTCATATTTGCCGAACTCGGTAGCGGGGATAAGAAATCTGTCCTCAACACCCTGCGCGCCAAGGTCACTGCCGCCCTCGAGTCCAGGCTGCGCACGGAAGAACTGAGTCGTATTCGAATCTCGTTTTACTCCTTCCCGGAAGACTGCGAAGATCACGAGGCGGGCCTCCAGGCCACTGCCGCGCTGTACCCGGATCTCGCGCAGCGTGACGAAGCGAGAAGGGTGTCCCGTGGGATCAAGCAGGCTATTGACGCTGTGGGCAGCTTGATGGCGTTGATCGTCCTGTCGCCGATTTTTCTGGCCATCGCCGTTGCGATTAAACTTTCATCGCCCGGACCTGTCTTCTTCCGACAGAAGAGGATCGGCCAGTACGGAATCCCCTTCACGTGCCTGAAGTTCCGCTCCATGTACGCCGTCAACGATTCACGGATCCACATGGAGTACGTCAAGCGATTCATCGCCGGAGCCGCTGACGCCGGCGTCTCCGACACACAGCACAAGGTTGTCTACAAGATCACCGAGGATCCGCGGGTGACTCGCGTCGGGCGGTTTCTGCGGAAGACCAGTCTGGACGAGCTTCCCCAATTCCTGAATGTCCTCCGCGGGGAAATGTCCCTGGTTGGGCCACGGCCGCCGATCCCTTATGAGCTCGAGGCCTACGACGTCTGGCACCGGCGGCGCCTGCTTGAAGTCAAGCCTGGGGTCACCGGCCTCTGGCAGGTGAACGGGCGCAGCAGGCTGCGCTTCGACGACATGGTACGTCTCGACCTCAAGTACGCGAAAGCCTGGTCGCTCGGGCTCGACCTCAAGATCCTGCTCCAGACGCCCCGCGCCGTATTTACCGGCGACGGAGCGCACTGAGTCGAGGTCGGGACAATGCCGCCGTCAGACCCAAGCGCACATACACGATGATTCACATCGGTGTCATCGGCTACGGCTACTGGGGCCCGAACATTGTCCGCAACCTCCGGGGCCTCGAGGGATGCGAGGTCGGCGGCGTCTGCGACCTGAGTCCGGCCGCCCTCAAGCGGGTGGCCCAGGCGCACCCGGGCGTCCCGGTCACTACGGACCCCACAGAGCTGCTGACCTCGACCGAGATCGACGCCATCGCCGTCGTGACCCCCGTCTCGACGCACTTCGACCTCGCCAAGGCCGCCTTGGAGAACGGCAAGCACGTCTTCGTCGAAAAGCCCTTCACCTCCACCACCCACCAGGCGGAGGAGCTGATCGAGCTGGCCGAGCGGAAGAAGCTCACCATCATGGTGGACCACACCTTTCTCTTCACCGGCGCCGTCCGAAAGATCCGCGAGCTCCTCGACGATGGCGTCCTCGGCGATCTCTATTACTACGACTCCACGCGCGTCAACCTGGGGCTGTTCCAGCACGACGTCAGCGTCGTCTGGGATCTGGCACCGCACGATCTGGCGATCATGGATTTCCTCATCCGGGCGAAGCCCGACGCGGTGATCGCGACCGGCGAAACCCACTTGAATGGTCTCGTGGATGTCGCGTATCTCACGATCTATTTCCCGGGAAACACGATCGCCCACATCAACGTCAACTGGCTGTCGCCCGTCAAGATCAGGACAACGCTCATCGGCGGTGAGAAGAAGATGCTGGTCTGGAACGACCTCGAGGCCGACGAAAAGATCAAGGTCTACGACAAGGGCGTCCAGGTCCAGAACGGCCACGGTCTCTACGACCTGCTGGTGAGCTATCGCGCGGGCGACATGTGGGCCCCACGCGTGGAGCAGTCCGAAGCGCTCAAGGTCGAGCTCGATTATTTCATCGACTGTGTCACGAAGAACCAGACGCCAGTGAATGACGGCGTGGCCGGCTGTCGCGTCGTGCGACTTCTCGAGGCGGCCGACCAGTCGCTGAGCGCGAGGGGCAAGGCGATCCAGCTATGAACGACTATCAGTGCGTCGCTCCCGACGTGAGGCTGGGCAAGGGCGTCACGTTGGGGAAATTCGTCAATCTCTACGGCTGCGAAGTCGGCGACAACACGAAGATCGGTCCTTTCGTGGAGATTCAGAGGAACGCGAAGATCGGCAGGAACTGCAAGATCTCGAGCCACACCTTCATCTGCGAAGGCGTGACCATCGAGGACAATGTCTTCATTGGGCATGGCGTGACGTTCATCAACGACACCTATCCGCGCGCCACCACCCCGCGCGGTGAGTTGCAGACGGAAAACGACTGGCACGTCGAGCCTACCCTCGTGAGGACGGGCGCCTCCGTCGGCTCCGGCTCCACCATCCTCGCCAACCTCACGATCGGCGCGAATTCCCTGATCGGGGCGGGGAGCGTGGTGACCCGCGACGTTCCGGCCAACGCGATTGTGGCGGGATATCCTGCGCGCCTCCTGCGGTCGCTCGCCGGCGACACACGAGCTCTCCGGACTCCGCATCAGGAGCTGGAAGAGGAACTCGTCTCGGTCTTCAAGGCAGCCCTGAAGACTGCGAGGTTCATCGGTGGACCGATGGTGGAGGCCTTCGAGCGAGAGTTCGCGGAGTTTTGCGACGCGCGGCACTGCGTCGGCGTGGGGAGCGGCACCGACGCTTTGCGCTTTGCGCTAATCGCCGGCGGCGTCCAACCGGGCGACACCGTGGTCACCGTTCCGAACACCTTTATCGCCACCACGGAAGCGATCTCCCAGGCCGGCGCGCGACCCGACTTCGTGGACGTCGACGACCGCACCTACACGATGGATCCGGAGAAGCTGCGTTCCTATCTCGAGATCGGGTGCACACGGGACGTGAAAACCAACCAGGCGGTGAGCAAGCGCACTGGCGGCCCGGTGACGGCAGTCATTCCCGTGCACTTGTACGGGCAGATGGCTGACATGGATCCTATCCTCGATCTCGCGGCCCAGTACAACCTCATCGTTGTCGAAGATGCCTGCCAGGCGCACGGCGCGGAGTACCTCTCGAAGAGAGGGAACGGCTGGCGCAAGGCCGGGTCGATGGGTCATGCCGCGGCATTCAGCTTCTATCCGGGGAAGAATCTGGGCGCGTGCGGCGAGGCGGGCGCCATCACGACCGACGACGAGCAACTCGCGCGGCGCTGCCAGATGCTGCGCGACCACGGCCAATCGAGAAAATACTTCCACGACCTCGAGGGCTACAACGGCCGGCTCGACGCCATCCAGGCGGGTCTCTTGCGGGTGAAGCTTCGTCATCTGGCGAAGTGGAACGAGCAGCGACGAGAGCGAGCACGTGACTACGACGAGCTCTTCGCCAATGCCGAGGGGGCGGTCGTCCTCCCACACGTCCCGATCTGGTCGCGACCGGTCTACCACCTCTATGTGGTGCGGGTCTCGGATCGGGAACAGCTCCAGATGGGCCTGACCGCCGCAGGCATCGGAACGGGCATCCACTACCCGGTTCCACTCCATCTCTCGAAGCCTTACGAGGCTCTGAGGCTCCGTCCCGGTGACTTCCCAGTCGCCGAGCAGGCAGCCTCACAGGTGCTTTCGCTCCCGATGTTTCCCGGGCTCTCTCCTGAGCGGCAGCGCCTCATAGTGACCAAGGTCCTCCAGTCGATCGCTGTCAGGGAGACCGGCGCGCTCAGGTAGCGGAACGGATGCTTGGTGTCCTGCCACGACACATCGGGCGTCCCACATCGAGAACGCAGTGCGAGCCCGGACTATTGGAGCCGGAGGATCCGTGAAGCTTGTTTCCATTGTAGGGGCGCGACCCCAGTTCATCAAGGCGGCTGCAGTAAGCCGTCGCGTGAGAGAGCGACATCAGGAGATATTGGTACATACGGGCCAACATTACGACTACGAAATGTCCGGCATCTTCTTCGATGGGCTCGACATACCGCCGCCGCGGGTGAATCTGGGTGTCGGGTCCGGTTCGCATGGCACTCAAACCGGCGCCATGCTCAAAGGAATTGAAGATGTCTTGCTTCTCGAACGTCCGGATTGGCTCCTGATCTATGGCGATACGAACTCTACGCTCGCCGGCGCTCTAGCAGCCTCAAAGTTGTCCGTGCCAGTCGCCCACATCGAGGCTGGACTACGTAGCTTCAACCGCCGCATGCCGGAGGAGATCAACCGTGTGGTGGCGGATCATCTCTCGAACATGCTGCTCTGCCCGAGCGACACGGCGATCACTAACTTGGCCGCCGAGGGCCTGTCGCGAAACGTTCATCTCGTCGGCGATGTCATGCTGGACGTCCTGACCTGGGCAAGGCAGCACGCTGACGCGAACCCGCCGGCGATCCTGGGGCGACTCCGATTGCGGCAGAAATCGTACTTGCTTGCCACCGTGCACCGCAGTGAAAACACGGACGATTGGTCGCGCCTTTCGCAGATTCTAACCGCATTCAACGCGCTGGACGAGCCAGTCGTCTTCCCTGTTCATCCTCGCGCACGTCGAATGATCACGGGAGCGGATTGGCGGCCAGAACCTCACGTCCAGCTGATCGATCCTGTCGGGTACCTCGATATGGTGACTCTGGCGGGCTCCGCCAGACTCGTTCTCACGGACTCCGGCGGATTACAGAAGGAGGCCTATTGGATGGGAGTCCCTTGCCTCACACTGCGAGACGAGACTGAGTGGGTCGAGACCGTTCAGGCCGGCTGGAATATCTTGGTCGGATCTGACTCCGAGAAGATCATCCAGGCGACGCATTCATTTGCGCCAGCGGATCCGCGTCCGGGCCTCTACGGAGACGGGCACGCGGCCGCCAGGTGTGTTGAGCTACTGGGGTGGCCTCTATGAACAGCAATCCAGTCCGTAACTCTAAGATCAACGTCGCTGTTGTTGGAGTTGGTTACTGGGGCAAGAACCTCGCCCGAAACTTTCACGAGCTTGGCGCCTTGGCAATGCTCTGTGATGGGGAACGATCTGTTGAGGAGCGCTGCGGACACGAATACAAGAGTGTCAGATTCTGCGGGGATTTCAGCGTCGTCCTTCGCGATCCGTCGATTTCTGCCATCGCCCTGGCCACGCCGGCGACGACACACTACGAAATGGCGAAGGCGGCTCTCGAAGCCGGAAAGGACGTTTTCGTCGAGAAGCCGCTCGCCATTGACGTAAAGCAGGGGGAGGACCTCGTCAACCTGGCCGCCGCACAGCACAGAGTCCTTATGGTTGGGCATATTCTCAGGTATCATCCGGCGATCCTGAAATTGCAGCAATTGATTCGGGACGGGGCACTCGGACAGATCAACTACCT
>WNGJ01057858.1_pt1 | contig 10337 bp, 10 predicted proteins | sample 5400611 | NCBI WGS metagenome assembly WNGJ01 (sample SAMN13153375, study PRJNA577476) | soil metagenome | isolation source: 40 cm soil or saprolite under Garry oak tree replicate 1 | place: USA:California | collected 2016-06-15
CCCCCATAAAAATCCTTCCGGGAATCGCAGAATACGCTGCTTCGCCATTGCAAGTCTCCTTACCACTCGACGATGTTCCTACGTATGTCTGTATTGTAACACGCACAAAACTGAAGAAAAGTGCCGATTATCTCTATTTTCCCCGTTTATCTTGGAAAAGGGAGTAGGTACTCGCTTTCTCGTATTACGCATCGTTAGCCTATACTAGGGTGGTTATTATGGTTCGCACTACGCGTATAACATTTGTAGGTATTATCATTATTGTTGTGGCTTTACTTACCATATGTGCAGGGTCATTACAAAACGCATCCGCGGCAGATCTTTCACCAGGAGTTGTCTATGGTGCACAGCACGAAAACAGGCATGTAACCTCCTATCTTCCACTGAGCAAATTTCATCTGCGGAGCATAGATGGCCCTTACCATACTCAAGGTAACCTGATTCTTGGCGCTGATAACCGGCCATATCTGTTCCATGGTGTTGCCCGCGATGACCTGGAATATCTCTGCGCTGGCGATGGTCATTACACCCAGCAAGAACTGGCTTATATGGGTATTGGAGATAATAGCGCACATGCGACCTATTGGGGAGGAAATATTGTCCGGCTTCCCCTCTCCGAGAGTTTTTGGCTTTATGGGTTGCCATCACAGCAGTGCTCTTCTACACAATACCACGCGCTGCTTAAAAGAGTCGTGGATATACTGACCGGCTTAAACCTCAATGTGATGCTCGATTTACAATGGACTGACGCGGGTGGGCAATCACCGGGCGCTGGTGACACGTGGTCTATGCCGGATAGAGATAGTGTGAGCTTCTGGCAGCAAATAGCCAGCATTTATAAAAACTACCGTAATGTCCTGTTCGAGATATATAACGAGCCACACTGGTTAGATAATTGGCCCTGCTGGCGCAATGGATGTAGCATTAAAGAAGATTCTTCAGGTTCAACGGGTCATGACCATGCGCGTTATAACTACCAGGCGGTCGGTATGCAGACGCTCCTGGATACGGTACGTCAGGCTGGCGCGAACAACCTGGTTGTTGTAGCGGGTACGGACTGGGGCTTCGATCTTTCGCAACTCCCTACATACCATTTGAATGGAACAAATATCGTTTATGATACGCACCCCTATCCTTATGGTACCAAACTTCCTGCTTATTGGGACGCGGCTTTCGGCCAGGTTAGTGCCAGTTACCCTGTCATCTCGACTGAGAGTGGTGAGTATGATTGTAAAACGACATATGTCAGCCAGCTCTTTAGCTATTTTGATGCACATGATATTGGTTGGATAAGTTGGGCATGGGTCCCTCCGTGGGGCGAGGCCTGCAAATATCCGCGTTTAGTTACCGACCTTACTGGTAGCCCTACGCCGGGGATGGGAGAGTTTGTCTACCAATACTTGCATAGCTATCTTGCGTTGTTAGCCGGCGAGGAAATTCCTGCCAAAGTAAAATAACTCGCGCTGTCCTTCCCGCCTGCGGCGGCAAAAAAGTTGTAAAATGAAAAAGCGGTAAGGCAGGCTGGAGCGGCTGCGCCGCTCCAGCCTGCCTTACCGCTTTTTCATTTTACAACTTTTTTGCCGCCGCAGGCGGGAAGGGGTCAGCTTTCTCCAGTGTCACGTCGGGGCCGAAGCGATTGAAGAAAGACAACTCGAAGTTCGGCGTCTCACCCAATGCGCCGTGAGGACAGACCTCAACACAGTCACCACAGAAGATACAGCGGTCGAGGGCAAAGGCATAACGAGTCAGAGTTCGCTCAGCCATCATCAATGATCCCGTCGGACAGACCTGCACACATGCTCCACAAGATACACAGTCGGTATCATGCAGGCTGACATTGAAGGGCGTCGAAACGATGGTGTCGAAACCCTTACCGAACATGCCATAGCAGTCAGGGCCAATCACATCGTGGCAGACGCGCACACACTGTGTACAGTTGATGCACTTATTTGGATCACGCAGGATGAAGCTGTGCGACAGGTCCACGTCGTAGTCGTGGTAGTCGCTGGGCTCACCATCATGGAAGCGGTTATCAGCCAGGCCGTGCTCGATGCTATACTTTTGCAGGTCACACTGACCGGCCGCGGGACATACACACTGCAAGCAGCGAGCCGCCTCGCGCTGAGCTTGCTCCTGCATATAGCCCATCTCAATCAGCTTGAAGTTGCGCCTGCGCTCCTCATAAGGCAGCATGGGCATCTTTACCTTCGGCTCATACGGCTTGTAGGGCACAATATCGAAGAGGTCGGGCTTGCGCTCTTCTATCTCCAGGCGACGGGCAACTTCATCCATGTCTTCGCCACTGAGGAAAGCATGGATGGAACGCGCACCAAGCTTGCCCTGTGCGACACACTCGATGATCGTCTTCGCACCCATCTGACAGTCTCCACCGGAAAAGACAGCGTTGCGATCCGTCATATAATTATGTGGATTGGTCTGAACCGTCGTCCACTTGGTCCATTTAACACCTGATTTCTCATCGAGCACGGACTTATCCGGCTTCTGACCAAACGCGGGGATAATAGTGTCACATGATATAGTAAATTCAGATCCGGGAATGGGCACAGGACGACGACGGCCGCTGGCATCTGGCTCGCCCAACTTATTCTTCAAAAATTCAATACCTTTTACTTTCCCACCCTCGGTGATGACCCGTGTCTGCTGGACATAAAACATCAATTCTGTGCCCTCAGCCTCGGCATCCTCTATCTCTTCCATAGTCGCCGTCATCTCTTTGATTGAACGGCGGTAGCCAGTATGAACCTTGGCTCCCAGGCGTAGAGAGGTTCGCGTGCAGTCAAACGTGGTAAACCCACCACCAAGCACAACAACCTCGCGTCCTTCCCGTACGGGTACGGGTTTACCTTCAACCTTTTCCGCCAGGAACGCGATGGCGTTTACCACGCCCTCCGCATCCTCGCCAGGCACATCTAATGGATTACTTGTCCAGGCTCCAATTGCTATGTAGACCGCGTCGAACCCCTCTGCAAACAAATCGTCAATAGTGAAGTCTACACCGAGCTTGACGTTAGACTGGAGGTCTACACCGAGTTGCCAGACATGATCGAGTTCGCGATCCATCACGTCCTTCGGCAAACGGTATTCGGGAATACCGTAACGCAGCATACCCCCTGGCTGGGGCTGCATGTCGTATACCTTGCAGTAGTGACCCTTCAGAGCAAGGTAGTATGCGCAAGTCAGACCGGCGGGACCAGCACCAACGATAGCAATCTTCTTGCCCGTTGGTGGATCCTTGACAAAGGGAACGGGAGGTTCGAGCAGACATTGCTCGGCAGCATAGCCGTGCATGCGGCAAATAGCGATTTCTTCCTCGGCCAGCGTACGGCGGCAGGCCTTCTGACATGGCGCCGGGCAGGTGAGGCCGAGAATATATGGGAAGGGCAGCACTTCTTTGACCAGGCGCGCCGCCTCTTTCATCGACCCTTTAGCGATCAGCTCCAGGTAGCCAGGAATGTCGATATGCGTGGGACAATCGACCTGGCAGGGAGGCTGACAATAGGCATTGTGGTCAGAGAGGATCATCTCCAGGTTGGTGCGCCGGATATGGAATAGTTCATCCGACTTCGTCGTAACCACTATGCCAGGAGCCGCAGCCGTATTGCAAGAAGGCAGGGGCCGTTCGGCACCTTCGATATGTACAAGACACATGCGGCAGGCCGAGGTTGGCTCGAGCTTCTCATCATTACATAGATTGGGGATATCAGTAATCCCGTTGTCAATAGCGACGCTCAAAATTGTCTGGCCTTCGTAGGCCTGAACAACTTTGTCATCAATGGTAAATGTAAAGCTGGGCTGCCCAACTTCATTACGTACCATCGGCACAGTTGGCTCTTGAGTCATCGGCGAAAAGTTATCTCTGACTGATATAGCCATACGTTTCCTCTTCCTCATTGCATTAGCCACAAGCGAAGTGTGCATAGACGTGGCGAATGATACCTCGGGGAGGTATCTTCACATGCATTTCAAGTCCCGAGTTTCAAATCTCTATGGTAAGACATGCTTAGTTACAAAACGATGAGCACGCACCGGAATACATGTTCCTGTAGGACACTCTTGATCTTCAATATGCCTTTGGAAATGATCGGGCCAATAGCGTTTGGCCGTTTTGAGCGGATTTGGCGCTTGCACACCAAAACCGCACAGTGACCCATTGGGGACATAGCCGGCAAATTCATCCAGTACATCCAGGTCCCCACTGACGCCAATATCGCTGATAATGCCTTCCAGAAGACCTGTTATACGTTTTACGCCCAAACGGCAAGGCACACATTTACCACACGATTCGTGTGCGAGATAACGGCTTCGTTCCATCGCCCACCCGACCATACACTACTACAACTGCACGCAGGTCGCCATCAGGCCGATTGAAGCCGCCATGGCGCAGGATCTCGCGTAGGGTCGCCCCAAAGGGCACTTCGATCACCTTTGGCTCGCTATCAGGTACATAGTCGTAGACCGTCAGTATCTTCGTCCCACCGCTTGTGGCGGTTCCTACACTGGCGAAGTCTTCAGGGCCGTTGCGGACGATTACAGGCACATTGGCGAGCGTCTCAATGCAGTTTACCGCGGTTGGCTTATCCCATAGGCCGTACTGCGCAGGGAAGGGAGGACGCTGCTCAGGCATACCACGACGCCCCTTAATAAGGGCTATCTGGACGGTTTCCTCACCTCCCATGAAGCCAATATCTGCTCCCAGGACATTGATGGTACAACTGAACTCGGTACCTAAAATATCACGTCCAACGAGGTTGGCCTCCAGTGCCTCATTCAAGGCTCTCTGTACAGAGGCCATCCCTTCAACAAAGAAGCTGCGTGTGAAGAGATAGGCTTCTGATGCACCTACAGCGTAGGCTGCCAGTACGATACCTTCGATGACCTGGTGAGGATTGCGCTCCAGCAGCGAACGGGCCACCATTGCACGCGGGTCAGCATCGTAGGCATTGCAGATGACATATTTCGGGTTATCATCAGTTCTGCTCACGATAAGCCACTTTTCACCGGTCAGGCGTCCAGCACCACCACGCCCGCGCAGTTTCGCGTCGGTAACCTGCTGAATGACCTGCTCGGGCGTCTGCTCACGGATGGCTTTTTCCAAAGCGCCATAACCACCATTGCGACGATACGCATCCAGTGAACGCACATCGGGCTCACCACGTCGTCGCAGCACTCGATATGAAGAATCAAATTCAGGCATTTGGCTGCCTCACATGATGAATATTACCCCATACGCCACGCTTATCAGGGGCCAGGCCACGTACGGGTTGATCGTCGCGCTTTAAGCCCTTTACAGCGGGGGCGGGTTTAAATTTCGGGCTCATAGTTGCGATACCGAAGATATCGCTCAGGTCGACCCCACGCACCTGGACGATACGTTTAGCGGCCTGCAAAGGCAGGTAGCCGTAGATATCCATGACGGTATCCAGCAGTGCCGAAAGCTCGCCAGCATCGTGTGACCAGGTTTCTAGCAAGTCATCAACAGGGCTGAGATCAATTTCAGGCTCCAGGTAATCTTTGACAGGCATGGCGACGCAGGGAGCTAGCGGCTTGTCATGATATTCTACAGCATATTCGGCGATGCGTTGAGAGTAGTAACCAGCCTTGGAAGTACCCGTTGCCGCTGTCAGTTTGCGTGGAGTAAACTTCTCAGCGCCTTCGCGGATGTATGATTTGAACCATGGACGTGTTTTCCACCTGTACATGGGCTCATATTCAATAGTAATGGCGCGGGGCGGACAGGCTTTTTCGCATAACAGGCAGGATTCACACTTCAAGTTGTATTCTGTTTGCAGCCCCTCTTCCATGATTAATTGAATGAGGCCACGACTGCGTGGTGGCAATTTTGGCTTCTCATAGGGGTACAGACGGGTCACCTTTGGACGGAAAAGATGGCTAAACGTGAGGCCCATTCCTTCAAGGATGCCACGCATACACTACACCTCAATTTCCTTCTCACCGCGCACTTTGAGGCCCTGCTTGGCAATCTTTTCGCGCAACTTGAGGATACCTTCAATAAGTGCTTCCGGACGGGGGGGACAACCAGGGACATAGACATCCACCGGCACGATTGTATCGACGCCCTGGACGGTGTAGTAGCTATCGTAAAATTCACCGCCAGAGTTGGCACACTGACCCATGCTGAGAACCCATTTGGGATCTGGCATCTGCTCCCAGAGCAAGCGCAGGCGCGGTCCCATTTTTATCGAAACTGTCCCGGCGACGATCATCAAGTCGGCCTGGCGCGGGCTAGAGCGAAAGACTTCCGAGCCAAAGCGTGAGAGGTCGTAATGCGCCTGCGCGCTGGCAATCATCTCAATGGCGCAGCAGGCTAAAGTTCTGTGCCCACTGCAACATGTCAGCCAGGCTAGTTAGTTGAACTGGAAGTTCTTGATCTCCTGGAACATATTCCCGGGGACCAGAAGCCATAACAATTGGCACTGGCTTACCTCGTGTACCAGGAACCGGCGGTCTATTATTCTGTGTATTTTCGCTGCTCATAATAATAACTCCTCTGCAAAGGTTTAGCAGCACCTATTGCTCGGTTGGAATATTAGCAGGATATTGCAATCCTCACCCACCTGGTACAAAAACCAGGTAGATAGATGCATAATGAAGAAAAGCGGTTTAAGCGCCTTCTACCATGCCCCTATTATAGCATGTAGCGTAGAAATTGACCAACAGGTAGCAGGCTAGCTAAGAACTTCCTATTTGACAGACATTTAGAGGCGATATATAATCCTGACAATAAAAATGTTTGCGGGGAACTTGTTAATGCATTTCCTTTGCAACGTAGAAAAGAAAATGGAATGAGCCCGAAGCTGCCACATATCACTGGAGTTCAGGTGATTCGCGCACTTCGACATGCTGAATGGTATCTTGACCATCAACGTGGCTCCCATGTTTATCTGAAACATCCAGCTCATCCTGGCAGACGAGTTACAGTTCCTGTTCATTCAGGAGAAACCATTAAACCCAAAACATTACAAGCGATTCTGAAGCAGGCAGGATTGAGTCTCGACGAGTTTCTAGAATTATTATAGCGGGGTACATCATTATGAGAAAGTATACCATTATCCTGGAGCCTGACACTGAAGTAGGTGGATACACTGTGACAGTTCCCGCACTACCGGGGTGCATTACGCAAGGGGAAACTGTTGAGCAATGCATTGAGCGGGCACAAGAAGCGATCGCCGGTTATATTGAAAGTCTGATCAATGATGGTGAGCCTGTACCTGAGGAGACTGAGCGGCCGCAGATGATTACGATCGATGTGGCAGCTTAAGTCATCGACTAAAGATACTCCTCACTGACGGGTGGCCCAAAGGTCCCCACTCCGATCAACGCCGCTCCTGCCCCTACGCGAACCACGATGGCACTGAAAAAAACCTACCCTTGAGAGCACTACCCCGGCCCCTACGCGAATGCCGCCATGTTGCTAATGAACCTGACGTGTCCTCTCTATTTCAACTGCTACAGTGAAATATATCAAAATAGGCACTTGACTCAAAAGGTGAGACCGTGCGGCTCAAAGGAGTGACGACGAGAACGTCGGTTTCTGGCTCTGATGGGAAATAGACAGCGTGGTAGGTGACATGACTGGCATCGAACATTTTTAGGAGTTGGGGGTGCCTGTCTCCGTGGGGAACCATGACGAGGAAGCTGGGACGATCGGCGTGAAGTACGGTGATGACGTCTGCCGGGAAACGATTAAAGTAGGCCATGTTCTTCATGACTGGCTGGGGGTCAGCAAGAGTAATGGCTCCGTTCGTCTTGAATACGATAGGAAAACCAACCCAGTTGGGAGCCCAGGCATAGCGGATATGCTGCTGTTGCAAATAGGCTATGATGGGATCATTAATCGCCGGAGCATGGGTGCAATAGGGAGATTGAAAGGTATGCCCCGCGTCGGTTAACCTGTAAGTACTCACTTGCGCACACAGATATATGAGCAGTATAGCGAACAAAGCTCCTTGCGCTAGCGTCGAAAAACGGAGGTGAGATGTGATGCCAGGAGGTGAGATGTGAGAGGCATCTTGTAAATTGCCGGCATTTTGTGCTTGCTTCCTACCTTGCTCGCGGATGGACATACTGATAACTGTAAAAACGGTTGCTAGAAAGAAGGGAAGAGCCAGCATAAGCGGCGTAGCGTAACGCCCAGCAAGGTCACGATTGCAACCAAGACCTGATACAGCTGCTGTACTGGTGCAAAAGAAGAAGGCAGTAGCAGCGCCAAAGAGCAGGGGCAGAAATGCCAGGTTCCGTACCTGTAAGAGTAAGGGAGAGTGCCATATAAAGGAAAGCGCAACAAGGGCAACGGTAATGAGAATACACATTACTCCCAAAGCCAGTGCGAACGCATGTATGGAGGTAAGGAGTCGCCCACTTTCTGAAGGAAGCGCTCCACCAATGATACGTGGCGCCACACAGGTAGTGTAGAGTTTTACCAGTCCGCTTATGACAGAGAGACGCGTTGGATACTGCGCGCGCACAACAGGGGGAAGTGTCGACATACTATTACCGAGTTGAAGTATATAGGAGACGTTCTCCCACCGGTGCATGGCCCCCCAATAAATAGCGGGAGCGCAACCAACGATACTTGCGGGGATGGCGACTAATACCCAAAGCAGGCCCTTTAACATCGAGAAAGTAGATTGCCATAGGCTTGTGGAGGTTCGCCATTTCAATCTCTCATTCTCTGCCAGGCAATAGCCTATAATCCAGAGAGCGGCAACGACTATAGCTGAGATAATCAACGGGTCTACCCACAAACCTGAACCAACAATAAAGCCGATACCAGCCCAACGCCAGGCAAGCTCACGTTTTGACGCGCCGTCACGCCAACGTCGTGTCAACTGCAAGGCTGATAGCAGGAGCAGGAGCATCAATACAAATGTTTCGATGTAACCACCAAAAGTGCGAATTTCCAGGACGGTATCATAGAGAGGGAAAACAGCAGCAAGCAGGGCCGCGACGATCATAAAGCGCTGGCGGGCATAGAGCGGTAACTGCGCAAGGTCTGCCAATGCGCCGGCAAGTCTCCAGGTAAGCCATACAATGACGAGCGAGAGCAGGGTAGGTTCGGCACGTAGTGCCCATACAGAGGAACCGGCAATGGCAAAAACAAAGGCGATAAAATAAGCCTCAAGGCTGCCAAAGTACGGTATGCCATAAAAATAGATAGGAAGTTCACCTCGCAAAATATGTTGAGCTTGAATACCTACAAGGGATTCGTCGCCATCAATAACGCCATTTGTATGGACAATGAGCAAAACGCGTATGATCAGTGCCAGCAGGAGACACAGCCAAAGCGGTGAGCGTAGAAAGGTAGACCAATGTTTACGCTGTTTTTGGAGAACAGTACCAGGCTGACGTACCGGATTTACCGCTCCTATAATCATTTCTTTACAGCTCCTAAGGCTGGATGCTATAGCCTGGCTGTAGCAGTAGCGCTGACTTAGCCCATCATTGGTTTGGGGCAGGGGCCTAGGGTTCGCAGTTTTTGCTGTGCGCTTACCAGTTGCTGCCTTATTTCAGCATCTACCTGTTCACTATTATTGTCTGGTCCTTGCTTCTGTTCTTGAGCTTGTGTGTCTTTTGCAAGTTCCGCTTCCAGAGTTGCGATTTCATTAAGGATGGATTGGCGTTGTAGGTACCAACGTGTTACTGCACGCTCAACTCCCATAGTATAACCATTCTGATATATAAATCTTGTATTCGCTGGCCCGCAAGCGGGCCTATTTTTTAATGTTGAAGTGATAGTTCGCGGCTCCGCCGCGAACTATCACTTCAACATTAATAATTACCGGGCAGCGGCGCCGTAGACGAGAGAGTTAAGGGTATTGATGAGTTCTTCATCCTGGTAGGGCTTGACTACGTACGAGCTTGCTCCTAGCTGTGTAGCACGCTGCTGGTGTTTGGCGGCAGCCCGGGAGGTCAAGACGACCAGGGGTAGCGTTCGATATTGCTGCTGGGCACGTACGGTGGCAATTAGTTCGTAACCATCCATACGCGGCATTTCGATATCAAGTAGTACTGCTGCTGGCGTCTCGTGGGAGATCATGTCCAGCGCCTCGAGACCATCACGGGCCATCTGGACTTCCCAACCATGCTGTTTGAGCATGTTGCTGACGACGCGACGAACACTGGGGCTATCATCAACCACGAGCACATACTTCCCATGCTCTGCCGGGACAGGTGGCGAAGTTGGCGGCGACGATACAATCGCACCTTGCTGGTGCGATTGTGCTACCGAAGGTGGTTTAGCAGCTGCTTGAAGTGCCGATACAACCATGGGGTCACGACCTAAGGGTGCAGTTGTA
>WNGJ01009549.1_pt1 | contig 10336 bp, 7 predicted proteins | sample 5400611 | NCBI WGS metagenome assembly WNGJ01 (sample SAMN13153375, study PRJNA577476) | soil metagenome | isolation source: 40 cm soil or saprolite under Garry oak tree replicate 1 | place: USA:California | collected 2016-06-15
CCCCTTGCACATGCGTCGCCCCCTCGCCCACCGCCACGAGCGAGTTCGCCACCGCGCACGCCGAGTCATTGTGACAGTGCACCCCGACCCGCACGCCAGGGAACCCGCCGAGCACGTCCCGCACGACCCGCACGATGTCGTCCGGCAGCGTCCCGCCGTTCGTGTCGCACAGCGCCAGCGTGTCGGCCCCGGCCCCGGCCGCGGCGGCCAGCACCTCAAGAGCGTAGGTGCGGTCGGCCGCGTACCCGTCGAAGAAGTGCTCGGCGTCGAACACGGCTCGGCGCCCCTCCCGCACGAAGAACCGCACCGAGTCCGCGACCATCGCCAGGTTCTCCTCGCGCGTGGTCCGCAGCGCCTCGTCCACGTGCAGCGTCCACGCCTTCCCGACCAGCGTCACGATCGGCGTGTTCGCCACCAGCAACGTTTCCAGATCGGGATCCCCGTCCGCGGACCGGTTCGGCCGCCGCGTCGCGCCGAACGCCGCCAGCACGGCATTCCGCCACGGCAGCTCACCGGCCCGCGCGAAGAACTCCTTGTCCTTCGGGTTCGACCCCGGCCACCCGCCCTCGACCACATCGACCCCGAGCGCGTCGAGCGCGACGGCCACCCGGAGCTTGTCCTCCACGGTCAGGTCCAGCCCAACCTGCTGAGACCCATCCCGCAACGTGGTGTCGTACATCTCGACCCGGCCCGACCGGCCCACATCCGAGGTCATCGCGCCACCTCCGCCGCGAGATCTTCAGCCCAGGCTGCCGTGGACGCGGCACCACCCGCGGCGAGCACCGCGTCTACTGCTGCTTCCAGATCGGCTGCGGCCTCGGGCTCGCCTAGGTGGTCCAGCATGAGGGCCGCCGACAGCACGGCCCCGGCTGGATTGGCTGTGCCCGTTCCGACGATGTCGGGTGCCGAGCCGTGGACCGGCTCGAACATCGACGGGCCGGTCTTGTCGGGGTTGAGGTTGCCGCTGGCCGACAGGCCCAGGCCGCCGGTCAGGGCGGCGGCGAGGTCGGTGAGGATGTCGCCGAACAGGTTGTCGGTGACGATCACGTCGAACCGGCTCGGATCGCTCACCATGTACAGGCAGGCGGCGTCGACGTGACAGTAGTCGAGCGTGACGCCGGTCTCGGCCGCGACCTCGTCGGCTACTCGCTTCCACAGGCTGCCCGCGTTCACCAGGACGTTGGTCTTGTGCACGAGAGTCAGCTTGCCGCTGCGCTTCTTGGCGAGAGCGGCCGCGTAGCGGACGCAGCGCTCGACGCCGGCCCGGGTGTTCAGCGACTCCTCGGTCGCGACCTCGAAGGAGCTTCCCCGGTGGGCAATGCCGCCGGCGCCCGTATAGAGGCCCTCGGTGTTCTCGCGCACGACCACGAAGTCGAGGTCGTCGGCGCCATCGGCGTCCACGCCCGGACGTTGCCTGGCCGGGCGGAGGTTGACGTAGAGGTCGAGCTCGAAGCGAAGTCTCAGCAGCAGGCCGCGCTCCAGGACTCCGGGCGGGACCGACGGGCTGCCGACGGCGCCAAGGAAGATGGCGTCGGTCTGCCGGAGGTCATCCAGTACGCCGTCCGGCAGGACCTCGCCGGTTCGCAAGTAGTGCTCAGAGCCGAGCGGGCAGTGGCGCCAGTCGATGCTGAAGCCGTGTTGCTTGCCGGTCAGGTCAATGAGGTCCCTGGCGACGGCGGTGACCTCGGGGCCGATACCGTCGCCCGGCAGGTGGGTGACGGCGTAGGAGCGTACGTTGGCCTCCATCAGGCGTGCTCCTCATGGTCGGTTTCAGCGTCGAGCCAGCTCATCATGCGGCGCAGCGGGCGGCCGGTCTGCTCGATCTGGCTGGTCTGGGCCTCGCGGCGGAGCCGCTCGAAGTTGGGCCGGCCCGCGTCGTCCTCGGCGATCCACTCCTTAGCGAAGTCGCCGGACTGGATGTCGGCGAGGATCTTGGCCATCGCCTGCCTGGTCGGCTCCGCGATCACCTTGGGGCCCCTGGTCAGGTCGCCGTACTCGGCCGTGTCGCTGACCGAATAGCGCATCCAGGTCAGGCCGCCGGCTTGCATGAGGTCCACGATCAGCTTGAGCTCGTGCAGGCACTCGAAGTAGGCCACCTCGGGCTGGTAACCGGCCGCGACGAGGGTCTCGAACCCGGCGTTGACCAGGGCGGTCACCCCGCCGCAGAGCACCGCCTGCTCACCGAACAGGTCGCTCTCGGTCTCCTCGGGGAACGTCGTCACCAAGGCCCCCGCCTTGGTCCCGCCGATCGCCTTGGCGTACGCCTTGACCAGGTCCCACGCCTTGCCGGTCGCGTCCTGCGCCACGGCCACCAGCACCGGCGTCCCCTGCCCCGCCTCGTACTGCCACCGCACCGTATGCCCGGGCGCCTTCGGCGCCACCATCGCGACATCCACGTCCGCGGGCGCCGACACATACCCGAAGTGAACATTGAACCCATGCGCGAAGAACAGCGCGTCCCCCGCCTTCAGGTTCGGCCCGATCGCCTCCGCGTACAGCTTCCGCTGCCCCGTATCCGGCGTCAGCACCATGATCAGGTCCCCCCACGCACACACATCAGCCGCCGTCCCCACGGCCAGCCCGGCCTCGGTTGCCTTCGCGCGCGACTTCGACCCCTCGGGCAGCCCGACCCGCACATCGCACCCGGAGTCCCGCAAGCTCAGCGCGTGCGCATGCCCCTGCGACCCGTACCCCAGCACCGCGATCTTCCGCCCCTGCACCAGCCCCAGATCCGCCTCGTCGTCGTAATACACCGTCGCCATCAGAGAAGTCCTTCCAGGTCTTGTCTTCGTTCTTTGTTCTTTGTCTTTGGGTCTTGTCTTTGGTCCGTACCTAAGCGCAGACCGCCAGTGCTACCGGGTCTTCATCGGTGATCGTCCCGCTGCCCCGACCGATGGCAATGAGCCCCGTCCGCACGAGCTCACACGTCCCATGCCGATCGAGCTGCCCGAGCAACGCGTCGAGTCGCCCCGGACTGCAGACCGCCTCGAGCACGATCGTCTCCGGCCCGAGGTCTACGACATTCGCGCTGTAGGCAGTAGCGACGTCGAGCAGGGCGGCCCGCAGCTCTGCCCGCACCGACACCTTGATCAGCGCCAGCTCACGCTCGACCGCCGCGTCCTCGTGCAGTTCGACCACCTTGAGCACCCGCACCAGCTTCTCGAGCTGCTTGCGCACCTGGTCAACCGGCGTGATCTCGCCATCGACCACTATCGTCATCCGGCTGACCCGCCCGTCGCCGGTCGGGCCGACCGACAGCGAGGTGATGTTGAACGCCCGCCGTGAGAACAGCCCGGCCACGTGCGCGAGCACGCCCGGCTTGTTCTCGACCAGGACAGAGAGCGTGTGGGTGGTCATGTCGCGATCACTTCCTTGCGCGCCGCGGCCTGCTGCTCGGCGGCGGTGAACTCGGGGCCGAGGACGATGTCGTCGTTGGCGCGGCCGACCGGAATCATCGGGAAGACGCCCTCGGCGTCGTGCGTGCGGAAGTCCACCACGGCCGGGACGTCCGTCACGGACAGCGCCTTCTCCAGGATGGCATCCACGTCCCCGGCCTGCTCGCAGCGCAGGCCGACGCAACCGTACGCCTCGGCCAGCTTGACGTAGTCCGGGATCGCGGTGCCGAGGTGGACCTCGGAGTAGCGCTCCTCGTAGAACAGTTCCTGCCACTGCCTGACCATGCCGAGGAAGCCGTTGTTGAAGATCAGCACCTTGATCGGCAGGCCCTCGATCGCGCAGGTAGCAAGCTCCTGCGCGGTCATCTGGAAGCAGCCGTCGCCGTCGATCGCCACCACGAGCTCGCCCGGCCGGCCGATCTGCGCGCCCATCGCGGCCGGAACGGCGAAGCCCATCGTGCCCGCGCCGCCGGAGTTGATCCAGCTCCGCGGCTTGGTGAAGGTGTAGTGCTGCGACGCGTGCATCTGGTGCTGGCCGACGCCCGCCACGACGATCGCGTCGCCGCTGGTCATCGCGGACAGCTTCTCGACCACGTGCTGCGGCTTGAGCGGGCCGTCGCTCTCCTGGGCGTAACGCAGCGGGAAGCTGCGCTTCCATCCCGCTGTGGTGGCGAGCCAGTCCGCGGTGCGGGCCCGGCCCGCGCCGTTGACCAGCGCTCGCATCGCGACCACGAGCTCGGGGAGCACCGCGCGCAGATTGCCGACGATCGCGACGTCGGGTGCTCGGTTCTTGCCGATCTCGGCCGGATCGATATCGGCGTGCACAATCTTGGCCTTGGGCGCGAACGCGGCCAGCTTGCCGGTTACCCGGTCGTCGAACCGCGCGCCGAGCGCGACGATCAGGTCGCACTCCTGGAGCGCGGCGACGGCGGCGTACGTGCCGTGCATGCCAGGCATGCCGAGCGCCAGGGGGTGCGTGTCGGGGAACGCGCCGCGTGCCATCAGCGTGGTCGTGACCGGCGCCTGCGCAAGCTCGGCGAGCTCCCGCAGCGGCTCGTGCGAGTCCGACTTGACGACTCCGCCGCCGACGTACAGCACGGGCCTGCGGGCCTGGTGCAGCAGCCGCGCGGCCGCCGCGATCCGCTCCGGATCGGCCGGGCCCGGCACCCGGTAGCCGGGGAGGTCGAGCGCGGGCGGCCAGGACCACGAGGTGGTGGCCTGCAGTATGTCCTTGGGCAGGTCGACGAGGACCGGGCCTGGCCGGCCGGTGGACGCGATGTGGAAGGCCTCGGCGATCGCGGCCGGAATCCGTTCCGCGTCGGTGACGAGTTCGTTGTGCTTGGTGACCGGCGCGGTGATACCCGTTATATCCGATTCTTGGAAGGCGTCGGTGCCGATCATCGCGGTCGGGACCTGGCCGGTGATCGCGACGACGGGGACGGAGTCCATGTACGCGTCGGCCAGGGCCGTCACCAGGTTGGTGGCGCCGGGGCCGCTGGTCGCCATGCAGACGCCGGTCCGGCCGGTCGCCCACGCGTAGCCCTCGGCCGCGTGGCCCGCGCCCTGCTCGTGCCGGACGAGGACGTGCCGGAGCGAGGAGGATCGCAACGGGTCGTATGCGGGCAGGATGGCGCCGCCAGGCAAGCCGAACACGACATCGACTCCCTGGCACTCCAGGCTGCGGACGAGCGCCTGGGCTCCGGTCACTTCCACGGGTGTGCTCCTTCGAGATTTGGTCGGTGCGCTTCGGGGATCGCGATAACAAAAAACCTCCTGGCCGAACCGGCCGAGGAGGAGTAGCGCGAGCCCGTCACCAGGCTCGCGCTACGTGATAAGGATTACTCGGAACTGGACGATCATGGTCGTGGTCAATCTCCGTGAGCCTGGGAAAGGGAAGTGGAGGCGACGCTGCCCGCCGCCCCCACCCTAGGGCATATCAGGTAGTGGCGTGCGCGAGGGGGCCAGAAACCGGCAGCCAGCCCGGCCTGCGCCGCTCGAACTCGGCGATCGCGTCGGCGTGCCAGAGCGTGACGGCGATGTCGTCCAGGCCCTCCAGCAGCCGCCAGCGAGCGTAGTCGGGCAGCGCGAACGGCGCGGCGAACCCGGCCGCCGGGACCGCGATCGCGCGCTCGGCGACGTCGACCGCCACGCGCGCGGCCGGGTCCGCGGCGAGCGCGGCGACCAGCGCCGCGACGCTGTCCTCGTCGGCCTGCGCGGTCACGAGCCCGGCGCCGGTGCTGTTGCCACGGAAGATATCCGCGAAGCTCGGCGCGATCACCGCCTCGAACCCGAAGTCCTGGAGCGCCCAGACGGCGTGCTCCCGCGACGATCCGCAGCCGAAGTTGGCCCCGGCGACCAGGATCTTCGCCTCGGCTGCCGCCGGGGCGTTCAGCGCGAACGCGGGGTCGGCCCGCCACGCCTCGAATAGCCCGGCGCCGAACCCGGTCCGCTCGACCCGCTTCAGCCAGGCCGCCGGGATGATCGTGTCGGTGTCGATGTCGCGGCGGTCGATGACGACCGCGCGGCCCTCGACCCGCTGCACTGCGCGCATCTAGCCTGCTCCTTCCAGGTCGCCGGGCACGGCGAACCGCCCGGCCACCGCGGTCGCCGCCGCCATCGCCGGCGAGACGAGGTGGGTGCGCCCGCCCGGACCCTGCCGGCCCTCGAAGTTCCTGTTGCTCGTGGACGCGCTGCGCTCGCCCGGCGCGAGGATGTCGCCGTTCATGCCCAGGCACATCGAGCAGCCCGCCGACCGCCACTCGAAGCCGGCCGCGGTGAACACGGCGTCGAGGCCCTCGGCCTCGGCCTCCGCCTTGACCCGGGCCGACCCGGGCACCACGATCGCGCGGACGGCGGGGCTGACCTTCCTGCCTTGCAGCACGCCGGCCGCCGCGCGCAGGTCGGCCAGGCGGCCGTTGGTGCACGAGCCGATGAAAACGGTGTCGACGGCGATGTCCCTGACCGCGGTTCCGGGCGTCAGCCCCATGTAGTGGAGCGCCCGCCGCGCGGCCTGCTGCTGCGCCGCGGTGGCGAACGAGGCGGGATCGGGGACCGCGCCGTCGATGCTGACCGACTGCGCCGGGGTGGTGCCCCAGGTCACGACCGGGCGCAGCGTGGCGGCGTCGATCCGTACCTCGCGGTCGAACACCGCGTCGTCGTCGGTGACCAGCGACCGCCAGTCGTCCAGCGCCCGCTCCCAGGCCGCGCCCGTCGGGCTGTGCGGCCTGCCCCGCAGGAACGCGAACGTCGTCTCGTCCGGCGCGATCATCCCGGCCCTGGCGCCCGCCTCGATCGACATGTTGCAGACCGTCATCCGGCCGGCCATGTCGAGCCCGCGCACCGCTGCGCCGCGGTACTCGATCACCGACCCGGATCCGCCGCCGGTCCCGATCTCGGCGATGATGCCCAGCACGAGGTCCTTGGCGGTCACCCCCGGCGGCAGCTCGCCGTCGACGGTGACCGCCATCGCCTGCGGCTTGACCTGGCGCAGCGTCTGCGTGGCCAGTACGTGCTCCACCTCGGTCGTGCCGATCCCGAACGCCAGCGCGCCGAACGCGCCGTGCGTCGAGGTGTGGCTGTCGCCGCAGACCACGGTCATGCCGGGCTGGGTCAGCCCGAGTTGCGGGCCGATCACGTGCACGACACCCTGATCGGCGCTGCCGAGCGGGTACAGCGTGACGCCGTGGGCCTCGCAGTTCTTGCGCAGCCTGGCCATCTGCTCGGCCGCGAGCGGGTCGGTGACCGGCCCGAGCGGGTTCACGGTGGGGACGTCATGGTCCATCGTCGCCACGGTCAGGTCGGGACGGCGGACCGCACGGCCCGCGAGCTCGAGTCCCTCGAACGCCTGCGGCGAGGTCACCTCGTGGACGAGGTGCAGGTCGATGTAGAGCAGCGGCGGCTCGCCATCGGGACTGGCTACCAGGTGTCGTTGCCATACCTTGTCGAAGAGCCGGCCGCTCATGAACTGCGCTCCATCCTGGTCGACCCGGCCTACTCGTCGCCGGCGGAGCGGGCATCGCCGCCGTTGTCGCGCCGGTCGAGTGCGACCTGCACCGCATGCAGGGCCGACGCACTCGAGTCAGCCTGGTCTGCCGGCAGGACCTCCGGGTGGGAATCCGGCCTCATCATCACACACTCCTGTCATGTCGCGGGGAACTAGCTGCTGCCAGGCGTTCCAGCTTGAGGCTGAGCCGTTGCCACGACGACGGGAGTATCCCGGCCTGCTCCTGATCGGAACTCAGGTCCGGCCCGGCGTTCAGATCGGCCGGGCGGGAAGCGACGGGTGCGCTTGCGATACCTGAGGGCACGCGGCCAGCGCCTCATCCCCGTAGCGGGTTGCTGGCCTGCCTGATCAGGTCCCGCTACGGCTGCTAAGAATGAGTACGAAGCGCCGCATGATCGGTCCACTGTACCCGACCAGGCTGGCCGGTGCGACCGGCCCTCCGCCATCACACCCAGCGCCTACAGCAGGCCGAGCTTGCCGGCGCGCGCGATCGCCTGGCGCCTGGTCCTGACGCCGAGCTTGCGGTAGACGGATCGCAGGTGCGTCTTGACCGTGTTGATCGACAGGAACAGCGCGTCCGCGATCTCCTGGTTGGTCATGTGCGACGGCAGGAACCGCAGCACGGCGAGCTCGCTGCTGGTCAGCGGGACCGGGGCGGCCGCCGACTGGCCGGGACCTCGACCCGGGCCGGCGGGCACGAGCTCGTAGCGCTGCAGTATCCGCGCCGCGAACGCCGCTCCCTGGCTGACCGGCCTGATCAGCACGGTCAGCGCCGACCTGGCCGCGGCGCCGCCGTCCAGGAAGGGCCGGTACATCCCCTCCGGCTCGGCGAGCGCGAGCGCGCTGGTGAGCTGGTCGGACGCCAGTTCGGCCTGGCCGAGCCGCCGCGCCGCGACCGCGCCCGCGACCAGCGCGCAGACGCGGTCGTGCGGCGAGACCCGGCAGGCCTCGCCGGCGGCGGGCTCGAGGCACGGCCGGACCACGGTCAGCGCGCCGCGGTTGTCGCCCTCGGCGAGCAGCACCCGCGCCCGGGCGAGCAGCAGCCCGCTGTCGAGGTTCGCGGCGTCCTGTCCGGCCCGCTCGGCCTGGGCGAGCGCGAGCCTGGCCCGGTTGTGGTCGCCGTCGCGGAGCGCGATGTCGGCCTCGAGCGGCGCGAGGGACCTTTCCAGGTCCCGGTTACGGTCGGGCGCGCGGTCGCCGCCGTGATACCGGCCCGGTGCCGGGCCGGCGAGCTGGTAGCGCAGCCGGTTGACGGTGGCGCGCGCGGCGCCGATGTCGCCCTCGGCCAGCGCGAGCCGCGCCCGAGCCGCCGCCGCCAGCGACGCGATCACGCGTGCCGCCGTCGGATCGGCGGGCTGCGCCGCGCCGCGAGGCCGGCCGGCCCCGTGACCGGCGGCGTGGCTGGCGGGGTCGCACCGGTCAAGCGCCGCCCGAGCGGCGGCGGGTTCGTCCCTGACCAGGTGAACGTGGGCCGCGGTCAGCGCGGTGAGCCGCTCGGTGAGCGGATCGGCGCCGTCGTCTGGCCCGCCGGCGACGAGGTCGTCGGCGGCGAGCGGGTTACCGTAGACCGCCTCGGCGAGCGCCTGCCAGGCCAGCGCGCGGCCGCCGAGTTCGGGGCGGGCCTCACCCAGGTACTTGCGCGCCCGGGCAAAGCTCTCGCGGGCCGCGACGACGTCCAGGCGGCCGAGCTCCGCGACGCCGAGCGCGCACCACAGCAGCCCGAGGCCTTGCTGCTCGGCCGGCGCGGACGCGGTCCGTTCCGCCTCGGCCGCGATCGCCAGGCTCCGCTCGATCACGCCGTCTGGCGCGGCCTGCTCGCCGGCCGCGGTCATCAGCCGCAGCGCCTGGAGCCAGGTCGTGACTCGCTGGCGCTGTGCCGGCGCGCAGTGGCCGAGCGCCTGCTCGGCGTTGTCCAGATGCAGCGCCGCCGCGCCCGAGTCGCCGGTACGCAGGCCGGCGGCGGCGAGCGCGCCGGCCACCGCCGCGTCGCCGGCGAACCTGCTGGCGGGGAACGTCGCAAGCACGGGCTCGAGTTCTGCCGCCGGGCCGGGGACGAGCATCGCGGGGCCAGCGTCGGCGAGCACCCGGCCGGCGAAGTCCCAGTCACCCGCCCTGGCCGCGCTGCGTATGGCCTCGGCATGCCGGCCGCGCGCGGCCAGCCAGCGGGCCGCCCGCCTGGTCAGCCGGACGGACTCACCGGGAAGCTCGCGGCGCAGCCGCTCCCGCAGCATGTCGAGCAGCATCGGGTGATACCGGTACTCGGCCGGGTCGGTCCCTGTTCGGTCGGAGTCAGCCGGGACGCATGGCCCGACCATCATGTTCTCCCGGCTGAGCTGGTCGAGCGTGACCGCACCGCCGCTGCCGCCGCCGAGCGTGTCGGCCAGGTCACCGCAGATCACGTCGGCGACGCTGGTCCGCATCAGGAACAGCCTGCGGTCGGCGGGCAGGCAGGCCAGCACCTCGTCCCACAGGTAGTCGGCGACCATCGGCTCGGCCCCGGTGATCCTGGACACCGACGCGGCCGCCCGGCCGGGCGTGACGCGCATGGCCGCCAGCCGCAGCCCGGTCATCCAGCCCTGGGTGCGGCTCAGCAGTTCGTCGCGCTCCTCTTCGGGCAGGGCATGGCCGAGCATGCGGAAGTACTCCTGCGCCTCTTCGGGCGTGCAGGCCAGGTCGGCGGCGCCGACCTCGGCGAGGTCGCCGCCCACCCTGAGCTTGGCGACGTGCAGGCCGGCCGGGTGCCGCCCGGCCAGGACGAGCCGCAGGGTCGGCGGCGCGTGCCTGATCAGCTTGTCGACCCCGGCGAGCACGCGGGCGCCGGCCAATTCGCTGACGTCGTCGACGACCAGCGTGATCGGCGTAGTCATCCGCTGCGCGAGCTGGGCGAGCCGCAGCGGGAACGCATCGTCGGCCGGGTCGGGCAGGTCGTCGGCGATCT
>WNGJ01009552.1_pt1 | contig 10335 bp, 9 predicted proteins | sample 5400611 | NCBI WGS metagenome assembly WNGJ01 (sample SAMN13153375, study PRJNA577476) | soil metagenome | isolation source: 40 cm soil or saprolite under Garry oak tree replicate 1 | place: USA:California | collected 2016-06-15
CCTGCTCGGCCAGCAGCCCGTCGGTGCGGACGAACCGGTTCCGGTAGGACACCTTCCCGTCCCGGAAGGAGACCTTGTGGATCATCCCGTCGCCGTCGAAGGGGTGGTACCTGACGATGGCCGGGTGCAGCGGGTTCTCGGTGTTGCGCAGGTAAACCCCGTACAGGTCGCCAGGTAGCTCGCCCTCGACCCGCAGGTCATCGGCGTCGTACTCGACGTTCTGCGGGCGCCAGGCGCCGGACCGGTACGGGTGGTCGTCGTCGTCCGGCAGCGTGGAGAGCATCTTGCCGTAGACCTCGACGTCGGCCATGATCAGTCCGCTCCCCTTATTTCTCGGCAGTGACCACGAAGCTCACCGTGGTGGTGAGGCTGCCGCCGATGTTCAGCGTGGCGAAGGTCCTGGCCCCCTCGACCTGGCCGTCACCCGCCTGGCCGGTCACCTGCCGGGCCGCGTCGTGCAGCATGCGCACGCCGGTGGCGCCGACCGGGTGGCCGACGCCGATCAGGCCGCCGCTGGGGTTGACCGGGATCGCGCCGTCCCGCTCCAGTTCTCCGTTCTCGACCGCCTTCCAGCTCTCGCCCGGTTCGGTGATGCCGAAGTGGTCGATGGCCATGTACTCCGACATGGAGAAGCAGTCGTGGGTCTCGATGCCGTCCAGCGCGCCCACGCCGGGGATCTCCGCGCGCCGGAAGGCGTCGGTGACGACCTGGCGGACGTGCGGGAAAACGTAGGGCTGCCCCTGGCTGCGGTCCAGCTTGGGCTGCAGCGCAAGCGCGGCGGTGCCATGCCCCCAGCCGGCGATGCGGGCGAAGGGTTTTCCACCGAGCCGTTCGGCCCTATAACGGTCGGAGACCAATAGCACGCCGGCCACCCCGTCGGTGACCTGAGCGCAGTCGGTGCGGCGCAGCCGCCCCTCGACGACCGGGTTGTCGTGGTCGTCGCCGGTGAAGCCGCCCGGGCCGAACTTCCAGCCCCGCGTCTGCGCCAGCGGATTTGCCTTGGCGTTGCGCATATTGAGCTCGGCGATGGCGTGCAGGTGCGCGTCGTTCAGGCCGTACCGCCGGTCGTACTCGTCGGCCAGCCGGCTGAACATGTACGGCCACATGAACTTGGCGTCCTGGCCCTCGTGCCCGATCCAGGCGGCCGCGCCCAGGTGCTTCGGCGCGTCGGCGCCGGGCACGTTGCGTTCCTGCTCCACCGCGAGGACCAGCACGCTGTCGTACCGGCCCGCCTCGATCTCGGCGGTGGCGGCGAGCACGGCCACGCTGCCCGAGGCGCAGGCCGCCTCGTGCCGGGCGGCCGGCTTGCCCCACAGCCGGGGCTCGACCGTGGCGGGCATCGCACCCAGCTGCCCCTGCCCGGTGAACAGCTGCCCGAACGCGTTCCCGACGTGAATGGACTCCACGTCCTCCGGCTCGAGGCCGGCGCTGCGCAGGGTGCCGGTCACGGCTTCGGCCACCATGTCGGAGATCTCGAGGCCCTCGCGCGCGTAGTTCCGCGCGAAGTCGCTCTGGTAGCTGCCGGCGATCCACACGTTGCCCATCTTGAGCTCCCTTGCCGTCGCTGCCCGCATACTACAACAGATGGAGTGACTCATCCAGGGACGAATCGCCTCGCGGCGGGGGGGTTTGCGGGTTTCGCGTGGCCGCGTGTATCAGGGCCGGGCCGGGACGCCTCTGGACTTACGACCTAGCGGTAAGGGGCTGCCATGAGCCGAACCTCGTTGCAGCGGGCGCCCGTCGGCGAGCCGCGTCGTCCGGCCCCGGGGTATGCCCGCGGACCTCAGCCGGTCGCGCGCCGGGGACCGCTGACGATGCCGGTCGCGGCGCTGATCATCGCGGTGGCCGCGGTCATGGCGGGCGCGGGCACCTGGTATGTCGCCGGGCGGGCTCCGGCGGCCCGGCCGCCGGCCACGCTGCCATCGTCGGCACCGGCCAGCCCGTCTACGCCAGCCAGCCCGTCTACGCCGGCCGGGTCGGTGCCGGCGTCCGCTCCCCCGGCCGGCCTGGCCTCGCTGGCTCCGGCCGCCGCGCTCTACCCCGGCGCGAGTGCGATCGAGGGGGTCATCAACCGGTACTTCCAGGCGATAAACGGCCGCGACTACGCCGCGTACCAGGCCACGCAGAGCCCGGGGATCGCGATGACCGCGCCGCAGTTCCAGGCCGGGTTCGAGTCCACCCGGGATTCGGCGGTGCTCATCACCGGCATCACCACCATGCCCGAAGGGCGCCCGGCCGCCGACGTGACTTTTACCAGCCGGCAGCAGCCGCAGGACGGCCCGGACGGCGAGTCGTGCACGAACTGGCACGTGACGATGTACCTCGACGGCAGCGCCGGAACCTACACCATCGGGGCGCCGCCGAACGGCTACAAAGCGTCCTACCAGGCGTGCTCAACCTGATCGCGGGCGGTGAGACGCACCTCGGCGGCCTGCCGCCCGCCGCTCATACGGCATGGATGGCGGACTCAGGGATGACTCCGAACGGGTTGGGCACGGGCTGCGGGCTCAGCGGGGGGCGTAGACGGGGTCGGCGGGGAACTTGCCGCTGAGCCGCAGTACCGACGGGTCGGGGGCGAGCAGGCCGCGCATCCAGTGCTCTTCTTCGGGGGCGTCGTGGTTCCAGTCCCAGACGAGCTGGCGGTGCGCGATGCCCCAGGTCCTCGGGTCGCCGTCGCGGCGCTCCAGCCGGTCGATCATCCGGGCGCAGGTGAAGCTGTGGTAGTACTGCCCGTCCGCCTTGATCCGGGCGAACGTCACGCAGTAGGACTCGGCCGTGGCCACGTCGCCGTCCAGGTCGATCAGCAGGTTGGTCATGTTGTGGCTGGTCCGGGCGCGGGGGTGGGTGAGCGCGGCGGCGATGCTGTCCACGTAGTCCTGGGCCGGGCCGGCGAATAGGCCGCCGTGGTCCTCGGTCGCGCCCGGCAGGTAGCAGGCGCGCAGGGTAGCCACGTCACCCCGGTCGACCGAGCGCAGGTAGCGGGTGAGGAGTTCGGCGATGTGCTGCTTGTCGCGCAGGGCCTGCAGCGCGGGGTCGGTCATGCCGTGACAATACAACTAACGGAGTGATAGAACGAGGCCGTGAAGCTGTCGGTGTCGCTGGGGCTGTGGCAGGACCGGCCGGCCGCGGAGGTGGTGCGCACGGCGCAGGCCGCGGACGCGGCGGGATGAAGATCTCGGCGGCCGAACTCGAGGGCTTCATCGCCGGCCACCCGAAGGTGGCCGACGTGGCCGTGGTGGCCTACCCGGACGAGGTGCTCGGCGAGCGCGCCTGCGCCATCGTGGTACCCCGCCCGGAGGCGGCCGTGACGCTGGAGGAGATCGTGGCGTACCTGCGGAACGTGGGCATCGCCACGTTCAAGCTGCCCGAGCGGCTCGAAATCCGGGACGAGCTGCCGCGCAACCCGCTCGGCAAGATCCTCAAGCGCGAATTGCGGGACGAATTGCGGCATTAAGGAACGGGCGAGCCCTACGGCTTGCGGCCTACTCCGCACATTCCGGGCACCTCACCGACATCATGGATGGGAGTGGCGTCGGGCCGCCATCGGCTCAGTTCCACCACTCCGGGCTCCACCAGCTCGAGGCCGGCGAAAAAGGCGGTGATCTGCTCCGGGCTGCGCGGATGGTAGGTATTGGCGGAATTGGTGTTGTAGTGCCGGACGGCCTCGGTGAACGCCTCGCTGGTGTTGACGCCGTCGCTGAGGGCGAGATAGCTGCCGGGCGCCATGACGCTCATCAGCTGCCCGATGACCGATCCGGGGTGGTCGGAGTCGGGGATCTGGCCGAGGATGCCGAGCATCATGAGCGCGACGGGCCGGGTGAAGTCCAGCGTGGCCGCCGCGCGGTCCAGGATCCGGCCGGTATCCCGCAGGTCGGCGTCGATGTAGTCGCAGGCACCCTCGGGCGTGCTGGCCAGCAGGCTGCGGGCGTGCACCAGGACGAGGGGGTCGTTGTCGACGTAGACGACGCGCGAATCCGCGGCGATCGCCTGCGCGACCTGGTGCGTGTTGCCGGCGGTGGGCAGGCCGGTGCCGATGTCCAGGAACTGGCGGATCCCCGCCCCGGCGACCAGGTACCTGACCGCACGCCCCAGGAACGCCCGGTCGGCCCGGGCGAGACGGATGATGTCCGGGAATATCGCCATGACCTGATCGCCGACCAACTGGTCGGCCGGGTAGTTGTCGGTGCCGCCCAGCCAGTAGTTCCAGACGCGGGCCGAGTGCGGCACGGTGGTGTCGAGTTCGGGCGAACTGTCGGTCACTGGCGACCTCTCCGCTCTCGGGGGCGCACCAAGTGTCCCACTACCGGTGCTCTCGCGCCACTACAGGGCCGCGAATTGCGGGACGAATTGCGACAATAAAGAATTCACCGCTTCCGGGTGTGTAAGATATCCACTCCGGATACGGTTGTCTCAGCCGTTGATAGGGAATAGCAGCCGTTAGCTGAGACGAGAGCGCGGGGGCGGAAACCAGTCATGAAACGGGGCGTATTCGCCATTGTCCATTGTGCTCAGCTGCTTTTGTTCTTCAACACGGCAAGCGCAATGTGCGACAAGGAGCGAAGATGCGACGTAAATGGCCCGTTCTGACGGCGGCTATCCCGCTGGCGTTCGGTTGGGCCCTGGTGGCCGCCCATCCGGCCGTGGCCTCGATCCGGGACGGTGTCCCCGGTCCCGGCGGACAGGTGCAGCCCGGCGGCCCGGTCAGCCAGCTGAGCCAGGCGGGCGGTCAGCTGACCGAACCGGGCGGCCGGATGAGCCAGCCGGGCGGCCGGATGAGCCAGCCGGGCGGCACCTTCCCCGGCGCGCCGGCCGGGATCGTGACGCCGCAGGCCAGCGGCAGCCAGTCCGGCACCAGCGGCCAGAACACCAGCGTCAGCAGCAGCAACTGGGCCGGCTACGCGGCGACCGGCGCCAGCGGCAGCTTTACCAGCGTCTCCGCCAGCTGGACCCAGCCGACCGCCACCTGCACCGCGGGGAGCCAGTACGCCGCGTTCTGGGTCGGGCTCGACGGTTACACCAGCAAGGCGGTGGAGCAGATCGGCACCGAAGCCGACTGCTCCGGGCCCACCCCGCAGTACTACGCCTGGTACGAGGTCTACCCGGGCGCGGGGGTGAACTTCACGAACCCGGTCAGCGCGGGCGACAAGTTCACCGGCACGGTCACGTCCCAGGGCAGCGGCAAGTTCCAGCTCGTGCTCAAGGACACCACGCAGGGCTGGACGCAGACGATCAACGCCACCGCGGCCGGGGCGGACCTGTCCTCGGCCGAGGCCATTGCCGAGGCGCCGTCGGGCACATCGGGCAACGCCAGCGTCCTGCCGCTGACCAACTTCGGCTCGGTCGGCTTCACCGGCCTCACGGCGAACGGCAAGAGCATGGACACGCTCGACCCGGTGCAGATCACCATGCCGGACACGTCGGTCACGGACATGGCCAGCGGCGGAAGCTTCTCGGTGAACTACACCGGGACCGGCTTCGCGCAGTGGTTCGGCATTTAAGCAGCGAGTCGCCGCCCGCCGCTAGCAATGAGCGGCGGGCGGCGGCACGTCCAGGGTGGGGTTGCGGTCGAAGAAACCCGTCGGCTTGAGCACGAAGCCGCAGCGGGCGACCGGCATGACGGGCCAGTCCTCCGGGCGCGGCACGTGCGTGGGGCCGAACGTGTGCCAGACCACGATGTCCTCGCCGTCGATGTCGCGGTCCCCCGCGACGAAGGCGGGCAAGCCCGCCCCGCCCGGGTTCTGGTTCACGAAGTCGCCCGCCGACCAGCGCTGGTCCGCGTCGTACCGGGTGACCCACAGGTGGTTGGCGGCGAACCCGGCCCGGGCCGCCAGCGGGGAATCAGGGTCGGCCAGCAGCACCGGCCCCGACTCCGGGTAGAGCGTGTAACTCGTCGGACGGCCGAAACGGTTGGCCCGTTCGGTACTAATGATCCGCCAGGTCCGGCCGCGGGAGCCGTCCGCCCGGCGGCCGGCCTGCGACTCGCGGGTCAGCCGGGTCACCTGCTGCACGATGGCGTTGCCGTACGGGTTGTCCGGCCCGATCGGCTGGCCGCTGACGTCCACCTCCTCCACCGCGTTGGCCTGCCCGTCCACGCTCACGTCCAGGCGGGCGCTGAACAGGTGCTGGTGCACCGCCCCGGCCAGCCCGGGCGCGACCTCGGTGGCGTGCGGGTGATCCCCATCTAGGTGAGCAGGGCCCGGGTAGGCCGAGGTGAACAGCACTCCGGTCGCCTTGACCTCGAGCTCGATCGTGCCGTCCAGGTAGAAGTACCAGTAGAAGCCGTAGTCGTAGTTGCCGACCGTGGTGAAGTAGGAGACCACGAGCCGGCGCTGGCGGCGGGACTGGGCCGAGCCGTTGAAGATGTCGGTGTGCTTCCACAAGATGCCGGAGTCTTCTTCGTGGATGCAGATGGCGTTCGGTATGGTCCGGGGCTGGCCGGTGTCGTCGGTGACGGTGGCGTCCAGGTAGGCGATCTCGCCCAGGCAGTCGCAGCCCAGCTCGAGCGAGTTGGCCCACTTGCCGACCAGGTACTCACCGGTGTCGAAGTAGGCCTGCCAGTGCCGGAACTTCGGGTCGCCGTAGGGCACGACCATCTCCGGGATCGAGGCCCGGTAGAGCACCGGGCGGTCGTCCAGGCTGACCTGGTGCAGGCTCAGGCCCTCGCGGGCGTCGAAGCCGATCCGCATCGACCAGTCCTGCCAGCGCAGCGCGAACCCGTCCAGGGTGAAGCTGGGCCCCTCCGGCTGGGTGATCTCGATCGGCTTGAGCGTGGTCCGGTGCGGGCCGCGGACGGCCTCGTCGTCGTAGTCGCCGGACTCCCGGGGCACCGGGAGCTCGAACTCGTCGGTGACCTTGAAGACCTTCTTCTCGATCAGGTCCACGTAGGCGGCCACGCCGTCGATCGGGTGCGCCCAGGCCAGGTCGTGCTCGCTGTCCTGGACGAACGCCAGCACCCGGACCATCCGGCGCCGGTCGTCCTCGGCCGGGCCGAAAGCGCCGGCGGTGATCGGGGCGGTCCGGATCTTGCTGAGGTCGCGGTAGCCCCGCCGGGCCATGGCCGCGCGCCAGTCCGGGTCGGCCTTGGTGATCTCGTCCACCCGGGCGAAATCGCTCTCCAGGATGGGCATCTGGCCGTCCCGGGCCGGGTCCAGGGTGCGCGCGCTGACCACCTTGCCGTGGGTGAGCGACACCACCACGTCGGTGGACTCGCCCGTGTCCAGGTTGACCAGGAACGCGCGCAGCCTTCTGTCGCCTGCCGCGCCGGCCAGCACCTCGTCCTTGGCCACCTCCTCCAGGCCGTAGTAGGCGAACCTGACCGGTGCACTGCCTCCTTCCGGGAGCAGGCCGGCCGCTACCAGGATGTCCCGCCCGGCCAGGTACTCCTGCGCGCTGGCCGGGTCGAGCGGGTGCGGGCTACTCATCGGCGACAATCGAGCCGACCCGCTCCCCTACCCCGGGATCGCGTCTGACCAGGACCGTGGCGTAGATGATCGACACCACGATGACGCCGAGGGCGGCGTACGGGAACCAGTTATAGGGCTGAGACTGGCCCGGCTTGCACAGGTAGTACACCGGGACGGCGATCGCGGCCATGCCGAGCACCGGCAGGATCAGGTGCTTGATCACGTTGAACTCGTCGGGCCGGTACTTGCGGTAGTAGAACGGCAGGGCCAGGTTGGCCAGGAAGTACACGACCAGGATCAGGATCGTGCCCATGGTGCTGGACTCGAAGAAGAAGTTCAGCGCGTCCAGGCTGTTGGTGTGGCCGCCGATGACGTGGCCGAGGGCCCAGACCGCGGTGATGAGCCCGGCGATGGAGATGAACGTGATGATCGCGTTGTTCGGCGTCTGGCGGACCGGGTTCACCCGGCCGATCCAGCGTGGCAGCAGGCCCTCGCGGCCGGCGTTGAAGATCAGCCGGCACTGCGAGTTCACCGCGGCGATGAGCACGCCCAGGGTGGAGGTCATCCCGGCCAGGTAGGCGAAGAAGGCCAGCCAGCTCGCCGCGCCGTGGGCCACACTGATGAACGGGATCTCGGCGGCGGCGAGCGCCTTGCCGTTGTTGTTGAACCCGGACACGGTGGAGTAGGCCAGGAGCAGGTAGGTGAGCGCCATCAGGACGATGGACACGAACACGGCCCGCGGCACGTTGCGCCGCGGGTTGTTGGTCTCCTCGGCGAGCGCGGCGGAGTTCTCCCAGCCGATGAACAGGTAGACGGCCAGCGGGAAGCCGGCGGCCAGGCCGCTGAAGCCGTTGGTGATGTTGTGCGGGTTGAACGGCGCGCCGGTCAGGTGGCTGCTGTGCTGGATCAGCGTGACGACCGCCACGACGAGCAGCACCAGCAGTTCGAAGCCGAAGAAGAACCCGGCCAGCCTGGTGGACACGCCCACGCCGCGGAACATCATGACCATGGCGCCCGCGGTGAACGCCAGCGTGAAGATGATCCACGGGACGCTGACGTTGAAGTAGTACTGGATCAGGATCTGGAAGAACCCGCCCGCGATCACCACCACCGACGAGATCGCGATGATGTAGCCCGCCCCGACCAGCAGCGCCGTGGTCACCGCGCTGGTCCCGCCGAACGTCTTGCCGACGAACGTGATGAAGCCGCCGGTGCTCGGGTGAGCCCGGGAGAACTGGGACAGCGTGTTGCCGAGCAGCGCGATCGCGATGATCGCCGCGATGACCGTCAGCGGCGCGGCGATGCCCGCCGTGATCACGAGCAGGCCAAAGCCGAACATGAAGCTGTAGGCGGGGCCGATGTTCGCCATCGTCGAGGCGGCGATGTCGATCAGCCCCAAGGCCCCGCGATGCAGCCGCTCCGGGGATTCTGGTGCCTTTGTTTCCGTAAACGGAACGTGCGGCGCCGCCTCGCTCATATGCACACTCCCTGGTCGGGTCTGACCGGCTAGTTTTGCTGATTAGTAGGGATAATGCGCGGGCGCGGAGTTAACAGTCAACCAGCGCCGTTCGGTAATTCCTCGATGTTGGCATCGCCGCCCGACCGGCCGCCCAGACGGACTGGCCGATGCCGCCGAACGGGGCCAGCGCCCCGTCCGCGGGCGGGCGGAACTCGCCGTCGACGAACACGGCCTCCTGCCACGGCTGGGATGCCATGCCACCGTCCTTCGGGTCAGCTCGGGTCACAGGTTGGCAAGCGCTTTCCAGATTCTTGCGAAACGTACCTGACGAGGGCGCGGCCGCGCAAGAGGTGCCGCACGGTGCTTTGTCTGCGGTTCCGGGTGCTATGACCCCCGGAACCGCAGACAAAGCGCGCCGGAGGCTAGCGGGAGGGCGGATGCGGGCGGGTGCTTTCGCGCAGGATGACCTCGCCGGGGACGGGGACGACCCGCGGCTGGGGCTCGGCCGCCGGATCGGAGGATTCGGCCAGGACCAGGCCGGCCGCCATCTCCCCCATCCGCTTGAGCGGCAGCCGCACCGTGGTCAGCGGCGGGTAGACGTCGCGCAGGGTGCCGATGTCGTCGAACCCGGCCAGCGCGATGTCGGCCGGGACCTGCAGGCCGCCGGCCCGCAGCCGGGCCAGCGCCCCCATGGCCATCACGTCGGTGACCGCGAACACGCAGTCCGGCAGCGGTGCCTGCTCAGGGCCGGCCGCGGCCAGCACCGCGCTCATCGCCTCGTAGCCGCCGTCCCTGGTGAACGGGCCGTGCACGACCTGGGCCTGGCCCAGCGGCACGTTCCAGGAAGCCAGCCCGGCGCGGAAGCCGTCCAGCCGGTCCCGCGCGGTCAGCAGGGCCCGCGGCCCGGCCAGCACGGCGAAGCGGCGGTGCCCGAGCGCGACCATGGCATGGGCCAGCGCCTCGGCGCCGGCCGCGTTCTCCGGCAGCACGGTGTCCACGCCCAGCAGGTCCTGGCCGACGGCCACGGCGCGGCCGCCGGAGCGGGTGAACGCGGCGATCTCGGCGCGCAGCGCCTCCCGGGCCGCGGTGTCGTCGGTCCGGCTGCCGATCAGGATCACCGCGCGCGCCCGCTGGGCGCGCATCAGCGCGACGTACTCGCGTTCGGCCGCCTCGGTGGCGGCCGTGCTGGACATGCAGACCAGCAGCTGGCGCGCGTCGGCGACCTCGATCAGGCCGGCCGCGATCGAGGAGAAGTACGGGTCGGCGATGTCGTGCACGACCACGCCGATCATCGTGCTCTGCCCGGTGGCGACGGCCCGGGCCTGCAGGTTGGCGGTGTAGCCGAGCTCGGCGACGGCCTGGCTGACGCGCTGCGCCAGCCCCGGCCCGACCCGGCGCGAGCCCTCGTTCACCACCCGGGACGCGGTGGTCAGCGACACCCCGGCCCGGTCGGCGACGTCCTGCAGCGTCACC
>WNGJ01018681.1_pt1 | contig 10334 bp, 6 predicted proteins | sample 5400611 | NCBI WGS metagenome assembly WNGJ01 (sample SAMN13153375, study PRJNA577476) | soil metagenome | isolation source: 40 cm soil or saprolite under Garry oak tree replicate 1 | place: USA:California | collected 2016-06-15
AGCAGCCGCCGCAGCTTGAGTGCGACGCGGATCGTATCCCCGTCGCGTCGCAGCACGAGCCGGCGCACCACTCCGTCCACGCGCAGGGCCTTGCGAGCGTCGCTCAGGTCCCCCTCGGCGACGCCGCGTCCGTCGATCAGCAGCAGCTCGTCACCGACGGCAATCCCCGCCGCCGCGCTCGGGCTTCGGGGGACGACGTAATCGACGATGATGTGCCTCAGCCCCGGTCCCCGAGCGGCGAGCCGCAGCCCGCTCATGTCGAAATCGCACAGCGAGCCGTCGGCGGGTCGAGGCTCGATGATGGCACGGCGGCCCGCATAGTCGACGATCAAGCGCGATCCCTCGAACACCGAATTACCGATGACGCCGTCGATGTCCGTCCGTCCCAGGAAGCCCTTGTACTCGCCGCCCAATCCGGTGGTGGGCGACGGGACCTTCACGCCGCTGAGCCGGAGCTCTTGCAGTCGAACGATGGTGCCGTGCAGCTCGCCGACCAGGCCCGTCCCGATGGGCGCCTCGATGGCCGGCGCTACGCGGCCCAGGCCGTGCTGCTCCGCGAACGGGGTCGTGAGAATCAGACACAGCCCCGACGCCCCCGTATCGAGCAGCAGTCGGGCCGGGATGGCATGGCGGCCCCGTACCTTCACCTGCGCGCGGAGCAGCGGGAGATCCGCGTCCGCCGTGAATCGCACCGTGGCGCCCGTGCCCTTGTAGCGGTACCGCGCGGGGTCGAACAACCGCACGCGCCGCTGCTGGTAGTCGATGTCCACCGTGTAATGCTGCAGCACGTCGTGCCCCACGAGGCCCACCTGGAGCCGCCCGCTCGCTTCGCTCAGGCCGTGGAGGGGGTACAGCGCCACAGGGTGGTTCCGAAGTGTGAGCTCTCCGAGACGGATCGTGTCCACGACGGCGGTCGAGGACCCCGGGACGGGCTCGATCCCGACGGTCCGGGCCCAGTCCCGGTCGAGCCCGGTGCGGGAAAGGCCGGTGTCGAGCATCAGCCAGACGGAGTCGCCGTTGATCAGCGCGGGCACGTAGATCGCGCCCCCGTACGCGTCGAACGGGATCACCGCCACCGGGAGGAGCGGCGCGGGTGCGGGACCGAGCCAGCACGCCAGCGACAGGCACGCCGCGAGCGCCGCCAACCGGGGGGGAGCCACGGTCCTCACCTCCATTCCCTCCTGCGCACTTCGGCCACGACCAGCGCCGCCGCCCCGTCGATTCCCAGTTTCTCGGTGTTCAGCACCATGTCGTAGTTCACCACGTCCTGGCGGTGCCGCCCGTAGTAGGTCCTCACGTACTGGTCACGCTGCCGGTCGGTTTCGTCGACGACCTTCTCCACCTCCGCCGGGTTCACTCCCAAGCGCTCGACCGCGAGCTTCACGCGCCACGGCTTCGGGGCGACGACGTACGCGTGCAACGCATCGGGTCGCTGCGCGAGCACCGCTTGCGCGCCCCGGCCCACCAGGACGATCCGGCCGTGCGCCGCCGCCTCGGCGATCACCCGCTCGGTCAGGCGGGCGATGGCCGCCTCATCGGGCTCGACGCGCGGGACGCCGGCGGTCGCGATGAACATTTCAGGGGACCCTGCCGCGAGGGTGCGCGCCAGGCGCTCCAGCAATCCCGCCGCCCGCTCCTCGCGCTGCGCGACCGCGTCGGGCGGCAGCCCCGCCCGGCGCGCGACCTCGTCCACGAACTCGTTGTCGATCACGTCCCACCGGAGCTCCGCCGCCACCAGGCGCGCGACCTCGGAGCCGCCGGACGCATACTGTCGAGTGATGGTGATGACCGGCGGAGCCATCTCAGGGCTTCAGGTTCTTGCGCAGCTCGCTGATGTTGAGCAGTGGCAGTCCGCCCTCGGTCGGCACGAAGATGATCAGGTTGCTGGAGCCCCTCATGTCGTGCAGCACCTCGATCCACTGCTTGGTGAGCGCCTCGGGAGAGAGCGTCTGGTTCAACAGGCGCTGCTGCTCGGTCTGGAGGCGGGCGACCTCGACGCGGTGGCGTTCCGTCTCGATCTGCTGCTCCTGGGCGATCTTGTTGTTGATCGCCTGCACCACCTGGGGCGGGGGCTGCAGGTCGCGCAGGAAGAACGCGGTGACCGTCGCGATCCGGAAGTTGCCGCCGCCGGCACGGGGCCTGGTCACGAGCGCGGAGTCGACCAGCCCTTCCATCGTGTTCGCGATTTGCGTGCGCTTGGAGATGTCGTTGATCGAGTACTGCACCATGCCGTCGCGCACCCCCTTGCGGATCGCGTTGAGCACGGCGCCGCGGATCTGGTCCTCGTTGCCGATCTCAGTGAAGATCTTCGGTGCCTGCATCGGATCGATCTGCCAGCGGATCGACACCTCGACGTGCATCCCCATCTGCTCGCTCGAAAGGGCCTCGATGGCTTCGATCTGCTCTCCGCGCGTCGGCCACTGCTCTTCGCGCGTCGAGTACCGCTCGATCGATGACCACGGCGGTACGAACCGGATGCCGGCGAGCAGCGGTCCCGGATCCACGTAGCCGAAGGCGTGGCGCACGCCGACTTCGCCCGGGTCGATCACGACCATCGCCGACCCGGTCGCCAACAGCACTGCGAGGACGGCGACCCCGTAGCCGGCGGAGCGCAGCAGGTTGGAGATGGGGCCCGGGCGCTGGGCGCGCACCGTGGCGGCGGCCAGGAGAAGAGAAAACGCGATGACGAGCAGGACGGCGCCGCCGACGAGCTTGCCCATGGGATCTCCGGAGAGGGTCCGGAGAAAGAAGATACTGCGTCCTCCGTTATCCGTTATCCGTCATCCGGGCATCACGGGAATTACGGACGACGGAGGACGGACGACGGATTACTGGAAGAGGTTCGGCCCCCCCCCGCCCCCCCCGCCGCCGGTCTTGCCGTACCCCGGTCCCTTCGGTTCCGCTCGCGCCCGGACGTAGCCGAGCTCCTCGTTCCGCGAGATCCGTTTCTCGGCCACCAGTCCCTCGAGTACCAGCTCGCACGCCGCGACCATGGTGCCCGGGTCTTTCTTGGCGGCGAGGCCCACCTGGTCCACCAGGTCGAGCAGGCCGGGCACGACGCTGAAGCCCTTGAGGCAGGTCTCCGAGCGCTCGCCCACGGAGATCTTCAGCGCCCCGCCTTCATCGAACCAGTGGACGATGTCGTCCACGTTGGCGCCGCCCACCCGGGCCTCGAACGTCTTGCCGGCGGCGCGGCGGATCAGGTCCTTGGCGATGGATTCGGGACCCTGCAGCTCGCCTTCGTACTCGAGCTCCAGCTTGCCCGTAATGGCGGGCAGTGCGGCGTAGATGTCCGAGATGCGGGGGACCACGGTCTTTTCCTTGGTCGTGACCGTGCGACGCTCGGCGTTCGACACCACGTTCTCGAGTACGCTGATCGGGAGGCGCTGTGAAACGCCGGAACGGCGGTCCACGCGCTTGTCCTCGCGCGCCTCGAAGGCGACCCGCTCGATCAGCTCCGCCACGAAGTCGGGCAGCTTGAGCGGGCGCCCGTGGCGCTCGAGCCAGGCTTCCTGACGCGTGATCGCCGCGCCCAGCTCGACCGTGTACGGGTAGTGCGTAACGATCTCCGATCCGATACGGTCCTTGAGCGGCGTGATGATCTTGCCGCGGGCGGTGTAGTCCTCGGGGTTGGCGGTGAACACGAGCGCCACGTCGAGGTTCAGGCGCACCGGGTAGCCCTTCACCTGGACGTCCCCCTCCTGCATGATGTTGAACAGGCCCACCTGGATCTTGCCGGCGAGATCGGGGAGCTCGTTGATCGCGAAAATGCCGCGGTTCGCCCGCGGCAGGAGCCCGAAGTGCATGGTCAGCTCGTCGGACAAGAGGTGGCCGCCCCGCGCCGCCTTGATGGGGTCCACGTCGCCGATGATGTCGGCGATGGTGACGTCGGGCGTGGCGAGCTTCTCCACAAAGCGGGACTCGCGCGGCAACCAGGCGATCGGCGTCCGGGCGTCCTGCTCGGCCACGAGCTCGCGCCCGAACTTCGAGATCGGCGCGAACGGATTGTCGTTCACTTCGCTCCCCGCGAGAATCGGAATCTCCTCGTCGAGCAGCGTGACGAGCTGGCGCAGGATGCGGCTCTTCGCCTGCCCCCGCAAGCCCAGCAGAATGAAGTTGTGGCGTGACAGGACGGCATTCACCAGCTGTGGAATGACGGAATCCTCGTAGCCCACGATTCCCGAGAACAGCGGCGAGCCATTCTCGAGCAGACACACCAGATTCTCGCGCAGCTCGTCCTTCACGGTCCGGTGGATGCGGGCGGGACTCGCCCACTCCGTCTGTTTCAGCTCGCCCAGCGTGGTCGGCTTGGTCATAGGGCGATAGTTAATCGGCTCCCTCCCGCGGTGTAAAGAGTCGTAGCGCCGCGGTGCCCCATGCGGGAAGCTCGATCGTGGCGTGTCCGTCCGGGGCGACCGGGACGCGGTCGCCGTTCATCTCGACGAAGTTCGTGCGACGGGCGCCCTGGAACCGGTACGCCCCCGGCCAGACCGGGACCGCGCGTGCTACGCCCGTGAGGTCGACGAGCTTCAGCACCGCCCCGGTGCGGTCGTCCGCCGGCTTCACGCCGACGACCGCGACGCCCTGATCCGCGATGAACAGCCCTGAGTCCTTGCGGGGGAGCGAGCCCGAGCCGGCGCTCGCGTACGGGGCGCTCACGTACAGCGGGTCGCACGCGGCCCAGCCGCGCCGGGCCGGCTCGGCGGCGTCGCCGCCGGGCGGGAGCGACGAAATGCGGTATCGAAACGAGAGCTCCCCACCCTGGCGGGCCGCGAAGTTCGCGGGCCAGTAGTTGTGCAGGACATACGCGAACAGCGTGCCGTCGGGCTCGATCTTCCGGCGCCACACCCCGCGGAAGATGTCGTTCAGCGTGAAGAGCGGCGTGTCGGGTCCGCTCCAGACGATCCCGCCCGCCGCGTCGTGCAGCCACACCCAGTGGGCGTGGCAGTACCAGTCCCGGCAGCTGCCGGGCTGCTGGTCGCGCTCCACCGTCATTCGCCCGAGTGGCACCTCGACCTCGACCGTGGGCTTCGTGAGCGCGAAGGGGAACGCGACGTACAGCGCTTCCTTCTCGAGCGTGGGCGGCTTGGTAATTCGGTTCACGAGGTCCATCCACGGCAACTCGTCGTACAGCGTCACGACCGTCGTGACGCTGGTGCAGCCTTGGAGCTTGCGCTCCACTACGAGCCGGGTGCCGATGCCGGGGAGCCGCTCGCGGCGCGCCGAACCGAGCTCGGCCTGGCTCAGCGTGAGGTCGGGGGCGGCGCGCAGCTCGTCCCGCGCCCGGCCGGTCCAGAGGGCGCTATGTGCGCCGCCCTGCACGTATACGAGCTGGTTCAGCCCCGACCAGTCGGCCGGCCGGACACGCTCCACGCCGTCACCGGTCGTGAGCGAGCGGATCGCGCCGCTCGCGGGATTGAGCACCACGTGGAAGGCGCCGGCCTGCGCCTCGAGCGCCGCGCCGTCGTCCCGCGGCGGGTTCGGTGGGCGCTCACTTTCCGCGAGCGCCACGTAGCCCAGCGCGGGGACGTCCCGCGCCAGGGCCAGCGCCGACCCGTCGGGCAGATCCACCGCCGGCCACTCCCGGCCACCGTGCGTGAGCCGCCGCGCCGCGCCCTTGGGGACGTGCACCACCTCGCTTCGCGCCCAGCTCGAGGCGTTGAACACGACGCGACCTGCGCCGCCGCCCGCCCCGCCCCCCCCGGCGGCGGCACTGAGGCCGATCCGGAGCAGCGCCGCGGCGACCTGGGCGTCGGCGGCGGCGGCGGCGCCGTCGAGGAAGCGCCGCTTGTACTGCCAGCGCGCGACGGTCTCCGCCTCGTCGGAGTCCGATCCGCCGGCCGATCCCCCCCAGGTATGCTCACCGAACAGCAGCAGATCGCGCCACATTTTCCGACGCGCCGCCGCCCGCTGCTCGATCCGGTCGGCCGCGCCGCCGTCACGCAGCTCGGTCTTCTCGTCCCACAGGGCGAGTAGTTCCGCGGCCCGGGCGACTAACTGGGCCGCGCGGTAGCGTCCGAGCTCCGCCGCCGTGGACGCGGCGCCGTCCTCGCGATAACACCCGGTATCGCCGCGCCGCACGGGCAGCTTCGTGCCCCAACGCCGCTCTACGTCGCGGAAGAAGTCCTCCGGGCGCGCGGCGATGAGCCGGGGATACGCGAAGCGCCGGGAAAACTCCTCGACGTTGGCGACCACGCGCTCGTCGAGAAGGCCGTTGTCGCCCGCGGCGCCGCTCAGCAGTGCGACGTCGTAGGGATAGCCGGGGGACAGGAGCACGGGATGGGTGAGCAGCCAGTCGGAGAGGCGTCGGCCCATCTCGGCCGGATCCACGTCGAATCCGAAGCGCAGGCCATCGACGTATTGGTCGGCGCGCCAGTGCAGCACACGGCTCCCGTCCGGCCCCTCCCACCAATACAGCTGAGGGTACGTGGTCCACTCGCCCCTGCCGCCGCCCGCGAGCTGGGCGCGCGCGGCCTCCGCGGGAGAGAGGAGCGGAGCCGCGCGCTCCGGATTGACGCCGCTCGCGAGATAGCGCACACCGCTCGCCGCGAGCAGAGTGGGGAGAGTGAGCGTTTGCCCCGGCACGTCTGACAGCTGTGCTGCCTGATAGCCCAGTCCGTGCTCGCGGGCGAACAGGCCCGCGGGCCAGACCAGGCGCGCGAAGGTCTCATGGTCGAGGATCCCCGTCAGTGGTTGCGCGAACAGGGCGGAAAAGCCGACCTTGCCGTCGCGGAGGGCGCGCGCGAGCAATTCCCCCGCGGCGGGGGGCCGGTTCTCGACATACGAGATCAGCTGGAGTGCGCACTCTGCGGTCCACCGGAAGTCGGGATGCGCTGCTAATCGGGCCAGCGCCGCATCCAGGTTTTGGCGATGCAGTTCGAGGCATTCGTCGTGGCGCTCGGTGAGCCCGACCTCCGTGTGGCTCGAGGCGATCCAGTACAGGGTCCAGCGCCGCGGCGGAGCGAGTCGGACGCGCCGGCCGCCGATGCGCTGTTTGCCTACCTCGACGTCGATCTGGAATTCCGCCCCGGCTGCCCGCGAAAGCGGAACCCAGAGCTCGCCGGCCAGGCCCGCGCCGGTCGGCAACAGTCCCGCCGTCCCCACGAGCGTGCCGCGGCGGTCGGTCAGGCGGGCGCGCGCCGCCGGGGCGTCGAGGCCCGTCACGGCGACCCGCACGAGGTTGTTGCGCCCATCGGGCTGCTGATACAGCGCCGTGGGGGTCGCCTCGATGAGAATCGGGGCTCGAGAGAGGGAGCGGCGCCGGCGGAGCAGCGGCAGGCTACCGAGCCAGGCGACGAAGCTGCGGCGATCGGTCATGGCGGGCTAATACACCCGGCGGCGTGCCGCGGCCTTGACTCCCGGGGGCCCGCCGCTAGGTTTTCCCCCGGCCGAACCCCGCACCGCTACTCTTTTCTCTAGAGGAGCCCGCATGAAGCGTCTCGCAATGGTCCTCGCCTTCGTGGCCGACACGTCGCACAAGATGATGGCTGATACAGCGAAGCCCGCCGCCAAGCCCGCCGCCAAGCCCGCCGCCAAGAAAAAGCGCCGGGCGTAAGTGGGAGCAGGGTAGGAGACGGGAGCAGGGTAGGAGAGCAACGATGCCCGGGACTAGTGCCCGGGCTTTTCGTTTTCGAGAAACCAGGCGACGGTGCGCCGGATGGCCTCGGGGGCCGGCGTCAACGGCCGCCACTGGAGCTCGGCGCCAATGCGATCGTCGCTGTAGGGATTCTCGCCCGAGACGAAGGACACCGCCGCGCGTGCCAGGCGGCGGACGGTCAACAGGCCGATCACGAGGCCCGCAAACGCGCTGGGAATCGGAACCGGCCGGTAGCGCCGACCGAGCGCGGCCGCAAACGCGGCGAAGAACTCGCGCTGCGACAGGGCGGGCGGCCCGTCGCTGGTCACGTTGTACGCGCGGAACCCCCGCAGCGGTGCCTCGAGTGCGACGACGGCCGCGGCCGCCACGTTGCCGGCGTACACGCACGACAACCGGTTCGTGCCTGGACCGATCTGGGGCACGAACGGGAGCCGCACCGCGCCGATCACGCGGGGTGTGAACAAGCGGTCCCGCTCCCCGTAGATGACGTTCGGGCGCAGGGCCGCGACATCGAGGTCCCGATGCGTCGCGGCCTCGCGGACCACGTCCTCGGCCATGCGCTTGCTGCGGGCGTAGTAGTCGGGGGTGGCGATCGGCTGGAACGGGAAATCTTCGTCCCGTCGATCGGGTGTGGACGGGTAGGCCGCCGAGCCGCCGTACACCGCGACGGACGAGATGTGGACCAACCGCGCGCGCGCCGCCCGGGCCGCGGCGGCGGCGAGTCGCGTGCCCTCGACGTTGACCGCGACGTACCGCTCCCAGGAGGCCCGCCGCTGTACGATGGCGGCGGCGTGCACGATGGCGCGGACGCCGTGCGCCGCTCGCTGCCACACCGTGGGGTCGGTCACATCTCCGGCGACTGCCTCCGCCCCGAGCGGCACTGCGGCGGCCCGACTCGACGGCCGCACCAGTGCGCGCACTGTCTCACCCCGCGCGACGAGGGCCTCGACCACATGACTGCCGACGAGCCCGCTCGCGCCCGTGACGAGCACGGTCATGCCGGCGCGGCGATCGGGAATGTGAAGGGGAGGTCGACGACGCGCGCGTCGCGGCCGGACGCGCGCACCACCGAGCCGGGCTCCACCTCGCGCCGGATCAGCGCGAGGCCGATCCATCGTCCCGCACCGGCGACCCCGGTCTCGGGCACGAACGCCAGGCTGGTCACCCGCCCGACGTCGCGATCGACGTGGGTGACCGCGCTCCAGCCCTCGGCGGGGGCGGCGGGCGGCTCGGGATCGAACAGCAGGCCGCGCACCTGGCGGTTGACGTGGCCGCGGAAGTGCAGCCGCGCGACCGTCTCCTGCCCGGTGTAGCAGCCTTTCGTGTACGACACGCCGCCGATCTCGTCGAGGCGCACTTCTTGGGGGATGGTCTTCTCGTCCACTTCGGCACCCAGACGCGGCCAGCCCGCGAGGATGCGGCTCAGCTCGAGCGCAGCGGGCCCCGTCGCCACCGCGCCGGCAGCCTGCAAGCGGGCGGCCAGCAGGGCGGCCGCCTCTGCGGGCACCGTCACCTGGACAACGAACGGCGCCCCTTCGGTGGCCCGCGCGGTCTCCACGCCGTCGGGCCGGAGGAGCACGCGACCGGCGCCGGGCGGTACCTCCAGGCCCGCCGCGACGGCCACCGCGAGCGCGCTTGGACCGGCCAGGCGATAAACCACCACGTCCGCGGTGCGGTCGGTTACGCGGGCGAGACGCGGCGGCACCGAGCGCGTGAAGATCGCGAGCGCGCGGTCGCGTCCCCCCGTGTCCGCCGGCACGGTGTAGCCCACCGTGGCGCCCAGCCGGGCCGCCCAGCCATCCACGACGATCATTCCTTTGGGGGTGAGGAGCGCGCCGTACACGAACGAGCCCTCGCCGGGCAGCTCGATGTCGTTCGTCAGCAGGCCTTGAAAGGAGGTGACGGCCCCGGGGCCCGTGAGCGCCACCACTCCGACATCGACAGGCGACATGACCGCCCCGGTGTACAGCGCGGTGACGAGCGCCGGAGTGACCTCACCAGGCTCGACCCGCGCGACCTGCGGCAACCCTTCCGTCATTCCTCAAGCATAATAGCCCGCAGCCCGGTACGACTCGTCCAGCAGCTCGACCGGGTGGCGCGCCGAGGCGGGAACCCCCGCCGCGGCGAGCCCCGCGCCGAGCTGCATGAGACACCCCGGGTTCCCCGTCGCCACCACTTGGGGCCGGGCCTCGGCGAGGGAGGCGAGCTTGGGCGCGAGGACGGCGCGCGACATCGCGGGCTCGACCAGCGTAAACAGTCCCGCGCTGCCACAGCACTGGACCGCGTCCGGCATGGAGATCACGCGCAGCACGGGGATCGCGCGCAGCACCCGTTCCGGCGGCTCGGCGATCCGCTGGGCGTGCAGCAGGTGGCAGGGAGGATCGTAGGCGACGGTCACATCGAGCGGCGCGCCGGGCCGCGGACCGCGCTCGGCCAAGAGCTCGGTCACGTCCCGCACGCGCGCGGCGAAGCTGAGCCCATCCTCCGGGACGTCGACCAGGTGCCCGTACTCCTTCAGCATCGCGCCGCACCCCGCGCTGTTGACCACGATGGGCGTATCGTCGCCGCCGAACGCGGCGACGTTGGTCTGGGCGAGGCGCCGGGCCTCGTCCCGCAGACCGGCATGTGCGTGCAGCGCACCGCAGCACACCTGGGCCGGGGCTTCGCGTATCTCGTAGCCGTTCACCTGGAGCGTGCGGATCGTGGCGTCGTGCACGTGGGAGAAGAGGCCCTCCAT
>WNGJ01021262.1_pt1 | contig 10332 bp, 9 predicted proteins | sample 5400611 | NCBI WGS metagenome assembly WNGJ01 (sample SAMN13153375, study PRJNA577476) | soil metagenome | isolation source: 40 cm soil or saprolite under Garry oak tree replicate 1 | place: USA:California | collected 2016-06-15
CAGCGCGTACCGGGTGGAAGATCCAACGCATGCGAGCCGTATGAAGCGAATCGACGCCGATGCGAGCAAACGGCTGGTCGATCGGAGTCGTAGCGCGTAACGTCGAGCCGTGAACAGATCAGGTGGGGACTTGGCGAGGGCCATCCAGGTCGCGGCCAGCGGGGTATGCGGTGTGACAGCAGTTGTGCTCATACTCGGTGCCGTCATCGCCCGCCTTACGACTTCCACAAAGCAGTCCGCCGCAGTCGTGACTGCAACGCTTACGATCGCCGGAGCTCTGGTTGGGGGGTACGCCGTGGCGCCCCATCTTAATCGGCTAACCGGGAATGTATTCGCTGGGGATCATGAAGAGGGTCCATCTTCGTCACGCTGATCTCCCTGGTGGTGGCCGCGCCGCAGTCCCCACCAGATTCCAACGCCGGTGCTGACAAGGCCACCAAGAATAGTAAGGGCCGTTACCTGCGAAGTTAGGCCTAGCACCTTCACAGCGTAAAGGAAGCCCAGGGCCAAGCCAAAGATCGTTGCGATCAGGAACAGACTTATGACGGCTCGGGCACGTTCCACGCGAATCTTTTGGTCAGTTTCGTGCTGCACCCGTTCTTTGTGTCGTTCTAGAGTTTGATCATCCTTAATGGCAAAAGCGTCGTATTGCCATTGGTTTGTGGGGCGTCCGAAGGCCTCGCGGAATGGTGCAAAAAATTTCCAATGAGGCGAGCCAGCGTCCCCTCCCCGACCCAACCTCAACTGCCACCCTAGCCTCCCCCCATTTGATCGCAGCATCTCATCCTCCTGGGGGTTCACCCGGCAAGGGTTACCCTGGAGAGATCGTCAAAGTCACCTTTCGTGCCCATCCACGAATGCACTCGGGTGCATTCGATTATCGTGCGCTTCCTGGAGTCAGGTACAGCGGTCACATTTCGCCGTGCTACTTCAGCGCGGGCTCTGTTACCGACACTAGTGCGGCGGGCAGCCGCTGGAATCGTGGAACCGGTGGGTAGGAAACAAGGCGGGGTTGAAAGTCACCGGCATCGACGAGACCTTGGCTTTGCGGTAGTGCAGGTTCTTCGCCGGTGACGAGTGTGATCCTGGGAACTTCTGCAGCATCGCTAATGCGACGCTGGAGTAGGGCACCCGACGGGTAAGATTTATCGTGATGATTCCGGACAAACTTGAAACCTATCGCTTCATAATATTCTTGAAGAGCTCTATTTGTTGTCCAGACGTCGATTCGGGTGAATTCTACGCCAAAACGGGCCGCCGCCGCTTTGCCTGCCCAATCAAGCAATGCCTCGCCAAGACGTCTCCCAGCGTATTGGCGGTTCACTACAACTCGGTGTAGGGACACCGCAGGCCCGTCGTCGTCTGGGCGCCAAAGTACAGGGAGATTTGGATTTTGTTCAGGCTCAATGGTAATTGTCCCTACCGGCGTGGTATCGTCCCAGGCTATCCAGGTCTTATCCAAGGTAATATCCGCCGCGATCCGCTTGACCCGCCCCGCGGGCCTCGGCCATTGACGTTGCCACTGATCCGTGTCCTTTGTCCGCAGCCAGAGCGTCGCCTGATTGAAGAGCCTGATCACGGTTCTGATATCACACACTGTCGCGCGACGGATTACAAATGTGTCCATTTCTCCACTGTTTCAAACTAGGATTAAGGGACAAACGTCTCCATAATCCTGGAGGCATCGCCGGGGGAACTGCTGTTGTTACGAGAGTGACCGTCCCGGCCGCATCGCCCATGCGACCGGGACGGCCGGTGCCTATTACCTCTCTTTGGCCTGCCCTGGTTCAGAGGCGGCACCGTTCCATTGCCACACCTACGGCGAGTTCGTGGGCACACGGGGCCATAATGGTATTATGGGCCCGGTCCCTGATTACGCTGCAACTTTTCGACCCCCCATGTGACATGTTTAAGATTCTGCATGCAGAAAGGATATGAGCAGCGCCCGCTTATTGAGCGGCGTGTGGCAGCTTGAATGGTATATCTAGACATCGCCAAGATTCCGTATTAGCTGGCTTAGCGGCGGCACATTACCAGAATCGATAACAAGCTGATTACGGTCCGCCGGATAAACTGTGACTGTGTATCGAATCGGCTTGTCGCCTTCAGCATAGGCAGTACGATGTATCACTAGCATCAGCACCGTACCGTCGTCTGGAACCTTAAAAAAGTCGACCTCGCCCTCGTTCGGTGCTCGGACTCTTAACCGGTCACGGTAACCGGCGTGCCTGATGCCGAGCTCTTTCTCAAGGTACTTGGTGACACCTTCAGGAATATCTTGCGCAAGCAATAGTTGGCTTGCGCCTTGCTGCGCGAACTCCATGGGATAGAAGGAGGTCTGCAGCGAAGATGGGCGGTTGTCAATGAAACGTTGTTGGTTCCTGCTGACAACCATCGCTCCCTCCTCGATCCGCAACTCCCGAGCGACTTCCCCCCCTGCCCGCTGAACCTCCACCTTGGGATGACTAAAGGACGGTCTTCCTCCCTGATACCCCACCGCGTCTTCGAAGGCCTTGCCCTCATCTCCGCCGACGGCAGTCTTGCTCGGAGTAAGCGGCACGATGAAGTGCTTGATCGTCGCCGCCACGAACGTCCCACGACCTGGCTGTGTGTAGACCAGACGACGCGTGGTGAGCCATCGGATGGCGTCCCTGATCGTGTTGCGTGACGCGTTGTCGTACATGTCGCGCAACTCAAGCTCGGTGGGGAGCTGCGCACCCGGAGCGAGCTCACCTGACTCGATCTTCTGGCGCAGGTCATCAGCGATCTGCCGGTACATCGGCGCCGCCATGGCCCCTCCTCATCGAGAGATACCACCCTCACCACTGAAGGGGTCCTACCCACTGTCATGCATGAGACACCTCGATGGACTCAGATGACTCATCCCAACATCTATCGTTTAAGGATCACTTGATGGGGTGACACTCTCATTATGCCAGTCATTGGGATGTGTGGGTCAAGTAGACAGAGGTGGATCTACTGGACCTATCCGATGTGTTGCCTGATCCAGGTCCATGGATCAGGTGAGGCAAGCCCAACGATAGGGCAAGGGAGGTGAGCGAGGTGGGACTTCCGCAAAGCTTCGTGTCGCCAGATGAGCAGGGGGACGGTGCCGGTCATGCCGGGGCGTGGCGCAGCACGCGGCATGGGGGACACAACACACCAAAGATTCTGTTCGCCGTCCCGGCAGACCCCCCACAGTACTGCCCGATGCTCGCCGTGGACATCCAGGCATTCAACGGTCACGGGCGTGGGGACGATGCACAGCGTTTCCTGCGCGCCGCCATGTATTCCCTGCTAGCCCAGGCCTTCGATCGCTCAGGCCTGCCGTGGTCTGCATGTCACCACGAGGACCGCGGTGACGGTGTGCTGATGATCGCGCCATCGGGCGTGCCCACGACGACGCTGATCGATCCGCTCGCCGATTACCTGCGGGCGGGCCTGCGAAGTTACAACAAGTTCTGCAACGATCTTGCCAGGATCAGCCTGCGGGCATCGGTACACGCCGGCCAGGTCTATTTCGACGAGAACGGCGTCTGTGGCCAATCGGTGACACTTCTGTTCCGCATGCTGGACGCCGACGAGTTCAAGCGCGCCTTGGCCGAGTCGGGTTCTGATTTCGCGCTGGTTTCATCAGAGACGGTTTACCAAGAGATCATCAGCCCGGCGCCTGGCCTGATCGACCCCGAGATGTATGCACCCATCGATCTCAAGTGCAAGGAGACGCGCACTCGAGCGTGGCTTTACCTGCCGCCGGTCCGCCACCCCTTTCTGCGCCGTGTAAACAGCCCGGAAGTGAACGGCCGGGGCGTGAACGGCCGGGGCGTGAGCGGCCGGGGCGTGAACAGCCGGGAACGGCAGCGACGAAGCGGCGTTGAACCGGAGCTGCCTGGGGAGGGTGAGACGCGCCCTTCGGGGCGCCCGACGCAACCGTTTCCTGGCAGTGGGCTGATCATCCCCCTTCCTGACCGCCGGCGTGACCGACCGCGGCAGCCGAAGGCCAAGCAATACCGGCGGCAGCCAGCGACCCCGGGACCGTCGATAAGAGACAACATCTCTTCTCGCGCGCGGCTCATCGCGGCCAATGCCGTCACCAGGTCGCGTCAGCTCGCCGCTGTCCCGCGAAGCTCTTTTGTGCATGCTCGTGTCCGCGAGCTCCGTTATCCGCGCCAGCGTGTTCAGCATGTCTGAGCGCAGATCTGGCGGCGCCGGGGCCCGCTGCTACCACCGAGCCCCACTGCGCCCACCGAACCCGCTGCGACCACTTTGTACGCCAGGGCGTTGTGCCGACCCCCGAAATACCGGCCGGTAACGACATTCTGGACTCTGTTGGCTTATCCGGTTCGTGCGCTGAGGGGCCGCGACCCACGGCCGGCCCGCCCCTTTCATGATCGCGGGTAACTTTTGTCCGAATACCGGACAAAAGTTACCGCGATCACGACACCGTGGCTCTTGCGCCGCGTGGCTGGGCAGTTTTCCAGCCTAGGGCCGGGCACATCATGCGGCAGCCGGCCTTGGGCGCCAAACAGACACCGGTTTCCGGCCCCACCGCACGATCCCCCCGCGGGACAGCCAGCAAATCATCGCAGCGTCGCCGCCAGTTGAGGCCGGCACCATGGTGGCCGCCGGCGCATTGGAATAGGCCAAACAGAGTCCATTCTGGAGTACAAAGACGCGGCCGCGAGGTGCTGGCAGGCTCAGCGTCAGGGGTCAGCGGGGTGGGGCCGATCAGCTCGAAGGGCCTCGTCCGCGCATGACCCTCACACGGGTCGGTGGGCGTCGGCCCCGCCTCTCGGCCCCGCGTCACCCTCACGCGAGTCGGCGGCCTCGGTCCGGCGGCGCGGCACGCCGAATCGGGGCCGCCGCCGACGGAGCAACTGACCGGAGACGCAGTAGTGACACTGCGCGGCAGCCGTTAAGGTGCCAAAAAGCGCCAACCGCCGAGCTCAGCGGGTCTCGGCAGGTGCGCCCTCGGTCCCGGCCCGCACGCCGCTCTCGAGCGGCGGCGCGCCGAGCGGGCAGCATATACGGGACTCCGGCACTGGCACCGGCTCGCGGGGCGCTGCCGGGCTGAGTACGTCGTTGTCGATCATCAGGGCCGACGCCACGGCCGCGACCGCGAGCAGCGCGGCGCAGATGATCATCGCGGTTCTGAATGCGCCACCGAATTGGGCAGGGATCCGGTAATCCGGGCCGGTGAGCCCCACCGCTAGCGGCAGCCCGGCGACGGCAAGCAGGCCCGCCGCCCGCGCCACCGCGTTGTTTACCCCGCTGGCGACTCCTGCGTGCCGAACATCGGCGCTCGCAAGCACCGTTGCGGTCAGTGGCGCGACGACGAGGGAAAGCCCGAGCCCGAAAACACAAACGCCCGGGAGCACGTCGGCTAGGTATGACGCGTGTGCCCCGATTCGGGTCATGAGCAGCGTACCGGCCGCGCATAGGGCGGCACCCACCGTCATCGGCCAGCGCGGCCCGGTTCGCTGCGCCAGCGCGCCCGCGCGTTCCGACAACAGCAACATGAGTACCGTCAACGGAAGCAGTGCCGTGCCTGCGGTCAACGGCGAGAAGCCCGATACGACCTGAAGCTGCAGCACAAGCAGGAACAGAATGCCGCCGAACGCTCCATAGATTATGAAGGTCACCAGGTTCACCACGGTGAACTGCCGTGACGCGAACACGTCCAGCGGCAGCATTGGCGGAACACGCTCCGCGTGCCGTTCCCGCCTGCGCTCGGCGACCACAAAGGCAACCGCAGCGGCAAGGCCGACTACCGCAGCGAACACGACCCCGCCCATCGCGCCCTGCCCAGACGCCTCGATGAGCGCGTAGGTGATCCCGGTCAGGGCGAGCGCGGCGAGCACGGCACCGCGGATATCAAAGCGCCCATGAGCGGATGGATCGCTGCTCTCGGGCACGTGCCGCAACGCCACGGCGAGCACCGCGGCCGCGAGAGGCAGGTTGAGTAGGAAGACCCACCGCCAACCCGCCGCAAGCACGATCCAGCCGCCGAGGAACGGGCCCACAGCACCGGCCACACCGCCGAGGCCGGACCATGCGCCGACTGCCCGTGGCCGATCCTCCGGAACGAACGTCGCCTGGATGATCGCCAGCGAACCCGGGGCGAGCAGCGCTCCCCCGACTCCCTGCAACGCACGGGCCCCGATGAGCACGCCGATGTTCGGCGCCAGCCCGCAAAGCGCAGACGCCAGAGCGAACCAGACAACACCCACCGCGAAGACCCGTCGCCGACCGAGCCTGTCGCCGAGCGCACCGCCGAGCAGGATGAGCCCAGCCAGCGTGAGGGTGTAGGCGCTAATCGTCCATTGCAGGCCGCCGAGCGAGGCGCCCAGATCCCTGCCGATCGTCGGCAGGGCGACGTTGACGACCGTCGCATCCAGCATCGCCATGCTGGAGCCGAGCACGGTCGCGAGCAGCACCCAGCGTCCAGATGGCTGGGCGATCCGGATGGAGCCCGCCCTGCCCAGGGTCATTTCAGTCATTTGTGCGATCGTCTCACGCAGGCGGCAATGCCGTGCCGCGAGTGCGGGGAGGATATGGCCGTTCGGAGAGGCAGGCCCACCCACGCCGGGTCTCTACGGGCTGCGCCGCCTTCGCTCAGGCGGGGCGAAAGCGCAGCGCCGACCAGACGTCGTCGATCGCCACCTGGCGCACCGGCTGAACCCCCTCGCTCACGAGGGAGTCCCTCAACACGTCGCGGTTGAGGTCGGTGCCGAGCTTTCCAGCTTTGGGGTAGGCGAGCCATGCCAGCTTGCCGAGCCGTGCGGCCTCAATGGCGGGCTGCGCGCTAGTTGTCATCTCAGCACGGGAACGAGCGAAGGCTATGACCACGTCCGAGGCTGACGGGTCGGCCGCAACCTCGCACTCGCCTGGCAAGGTGATCACTACATCGGCCGGAGCCGCGACGATCGCGACCAGCTGGCCCGGCTTGATCTGCAACTTGGCGGCAACGTCCACCGTCACATTCCTCGGCGGCGGCCCTGAATTGGCACCCCTCAAGGTGATCATTCACCACGCCGAGCGACTGCATAGCGGCGTAGACAGTGGTGGGCCCGACAAACCGGAATCCATGTCGACGCAGTTCGGACGACAGCGCCTTGGACTCGGGCGTTGACGCTGGCAGCGTGGCCATGGTCCGCGGCGGCCGACCACCGGAAGGTTCGTATTTCCAAAGCAGCGCGGCCACCGACATGCCCTGATCGCGCAGTCGAAGGGTCGCCCGCGCGTTGTCGATGGTGGCCATGATCTTGGCTCGATTCCGCACGATCGCGGCGTCGGCGAGCAGCCGTTCCACGTCGGCTGGCCCAAAGCCCGCAACCACCGAGGGGTCGAACCCGGCGAATGCTCTCCTGAAGCCTTCACGCTTGCGCAGGATGGTCAGCCAGGAGAGCCCGCCTTGGAAACCCTCCAGGCACAGCTTCTCGAAGACCCGGTCGTCGCTGCCGACCGGCCGGCCCCATTCCGTGTCGTGGTACGGCTGGTACTCGGGCGCCGATGCACCCCACGGGCACCTCGCAATGCCGTCCGCACCGATCACGACGCCGCGTGCCACGGTGTCGGTCATTGGCGCCCTCCGGTCTGGCGGCGAATTGCGGGAGTCGCGGACCGTAATCTTTGTCGCCGCTGCGCCCCGGTCACCCCCCAACCATTGCACGCAGCGACTGCCTGAGCGAACCCATGGTGGCAAGGACCGCCGTCGGCTCGTAACCGCAGTGCGCCATGCAGTTCGCGCAGCGCGGGTCCTTGCCGCGCCCGTAGGAATCCCAGTCGGTGGTCTCGACAAGCTCGCGGTAGGTCTTTACGTATCCGTCCGACATCAGGTAGCAGGGCCGTTGCCAGCCAAACAGCGAGTAGGACGGTATCCCCCACGCGGTGCACGCGAAGTCCACCTTGCCCTCGAGGAAGTCCAGGAACAGCGGCGAGTGGTTGAGCCGCCAGCGCTTGCGGTTCCCGTTCGCGAAGGCCTTACGGAACAGCTCACGAGTCTCCGTCACGCCGAGGAAGTGCTCCTGGTCGGGCGCTTTCTCGTAGGCGTAGGCCGGGGAGATCATCATCTGGTCGACCTTCAGATCGTCGTTCAGGTAGCTGAGCACGTCGATGACCGTCTGCGGGCTATCGGTGTTGAAGAACGTGGTGTTCGTGGTGACACGGAACCCGCGGCGCTGGCACTCACGGATCGCCTCCACGGCCTCGTCGAACACCCCGTCCTTGCACACCGACGCATCGTGCCGCTCGGCAAGGCCGTCAATGTGCACCGCCCAGGCGAAGTAGGGTGACGGCTTGAACTTGTCGATCTTCTTCGGGATGAGCAGCGCGTTCGTGCACAGGAAGACATACCTCTTGCGTGCGATGAGCTGCCGCACGATCTCATCGATCTGCGGGTGCATCAGCGGCTCGCCACCGGCGATCGACACCATCGGCGCGCCGGACTCCTCAATGGCGGCTACCGCCTGCTCCACGGGCATGCGCTGTTTCAGCACGTTCGCGGGGTGCTGGATCTTGCCGCAGCCCGCGCACTTCAGGTTGCACGCAAACAGCGGCTCAAGCTCGACGAGCAGGGGGAACTTCGTCCTGCCACGGATCTTCTGCCGAAGCAGGTAGGCACCGATCCGCACGCTTTGACGCAGCGGCATCGTCATGATGACCGCACCTCCTTCGGCAAAGAAAAACTCACAGATTCGGTGGCGACGACGCGTTCTTCAACGTCGATCCGCCCGAGACCGCCAATGGCCGCGATCACCTCGTCCACCAGCGCAGGCGGTGCCGAGGCCCCAGCGGTCAGCCCGATGACCCGCGTGCCAGCGAGCCAGGAGAGCCGGATCTGCGCCACGTCCTCGATCAGGTAGGCGGGCGGGCCGACCCGCCGTGCCGTCTCCACCAGCCGCTGTGAATTGGACGAATTCACCGACCCCACGACCAGTACGAGGTCGGCTTCTGCCGCGACCGCCCGCACCGATCGCTGCCGGTTGGTGGTCGCGTAGCAGATGTCGTCGCTACCCGGCCCGCGGATCGCGGGGAAGCGCTCACGCAAGGCGCCGGCGACGGACTGCGCCTCGTCCACCGCCAACGTGGTCTGCATCAGGAAGGCGACCCGTGACTCGTCGGCCGGCGCCAGCCGCGCGACGTCCTCGGCGGTTTCGGCGAGGACCACCCTTCCTGGTGCCTCGCCGAGCGTTCCCTCCACCTCGTCGTGGCCGGCGTGCCCGATAAGCACGACGTGATAGCCCTGATCCGCGAACCGGCGTGCCTCGTTGTGCACCTTGGTGACAAGCGGGCAGGTCGCGTCCACCACGTCGAGGCCGCGGCGGGTGGCCTCTGCCCGCACCGCAGGTGCGACGCCATGGGCGGAAAACACCACCACCGACCCGTCAGGTACCTCATCGAGCTCCTCGACGAACACCGCGCCACGGTCCGCAAGCGAGCCCACCACGTGCGCGTTGTGCACGATCTGCCGCCGTACATACACAGGCGGGCCATGCCGGTCAAGCACACGTTCGACGATCTCGATCGCCCGCTCTACCCCGGCGCAAAACGACCGTGGGCCAGCCAGCAGGACCTTACGGTCTCCTGCCGCCGCGGCCCACTGCTCAAGCACCGGGCCGGCCCGGCGGAGCGCACGCAGCGCAGCCACCCCCCCTGACACGGTCGCCGGGCGCAGCAGCGGCCGGCTGGCCGTATCGGACACGGCGCGAAGCACAGCCACCGGCCGACCCGCCGCCGCTGCCGCCAGCGGAGCCGACTCCATGTCCACGAGCAGCGCGCCATCGGCTGACAGATGCGCACGGCCCGGCCCAAGCGCCAGCCTGGCGACGGTAACCACCGGACCCGTGCGGGCGGCGAGGCCCGCACGGCGCAACTCACCAGCGAGCAACGGGGCCGAGGGGCACACCGCGACCGGGCCATCGGCGCCGGCGCTGCGCACCTCGGTAGCGACCACGATCTCGCCGGGGCGCAGCTGCGGGTCGAGCGCGCCGCCGACACCTGTCACCGCAAGCATCCCGAAAGGCTGCCGCGCCAGTTCTCGCCCGCGGCGTGCGGCGCGTCTTTGGCCAAACCCGGTCCGGGTGACCTCGGCCTTGTCATCCGCGATCAGCGTGGCTAGGCCCTTCCTGACGGCACGGGCCTCGAGCCGCAAGGGGGCGCACACGAGCAAACGCCGACGCACCGCGTCCTCCTCGGAGGCGCTCATCTCGTTGCCTCGCCCACAGGCTGCCGCCGGCGCGGAAAGTTATCCACAGAATCTCGTTCGGGCCTGCCGCTGGTCTTGACCACCTGGCAAGATCGACAGTAGGGCAAAGCCCCCAAGGGTGGGTG
>WNGJ01039200.1_pt1 | contig 10332 bp, 8 predicted proteins | sample 5400611 | NCBI WGS metagenome assembly WNGJ01 (sample SAMN13153375, study PRJNA577476) | soil metagenome | isolation source: 40 cm soil or saprolite under Garry oak tree replicate 1 | place: USA:California | collected 2016-06-15
AAGTGACGACGAAGCAATAGCGCAGCCGAGCGCGCCGCTCCGCCACTCATATCGTCATGGCGACGGCAGCGCGGAAGTACTCGGCGCGGAATTGCTCAATGCCGCGCACGCGAACGCCGAGTTGGTAGACACGGGCGATCCTCTGGTTGCTAAGATGCGCGTTCGCTTCATTCGCGACTGTGTTGACCCGGTGTTTGGTTTTCTCATTCGCAACCGGCTCGGGATACACGCATACGGCGTGAATACGGAACAGAAGACTCTCAAGCTCGGGCTGGTTGAGAGCGGCGAAGTCGTTGAAGTGTCCTTTGCCTTCGACTGCTGGCTGGGAACAGACGCCTATTCAGTCTCGTTTGCGGTCCACAGCGAGGACGGGATCAGCTACGACTGGATCGATGGCGTGCTGTTCTTCAGCGTTGCTTGTGCGCCGCCCGTTGAAGGAGTCGCTAATTTGAATGCGATCGTATCGTCGCGCCGCCTGGGAGTCGCGAGAAATGCCCAATCAATAGTCGATACGCAGATCCCGGTGAGCCAGGAATGAAAGCCATGAAAAAGTACCCGGACATCAGCGAGATCATGAAGAAGAAAGAGGAGCATCGGCGCACGCTAGTTGCGCTTCCTTTCGAAAAGAAGATCGAGGTGGTTTTCAAACTGCGAGAGCGGCGGAAGTTTATTAAATCCGGCCGAGTGGTGAGCGATATAGAAAAACCTGAAGGGACAGGGAGCTAACAATCACTCGGCTACAAACACAGATGGGCTACGCGTCAGCTCTAACCAAGTAATCGTCGCTTTGCCCGCACGGCAACTACAGTCGACATCAACCAAATCAATGTCCAAAGCCCGAGTAAGATTATCCCTACCATAATGAACGTGACCCCAATTCTGATTGGTCGAAAATACGAAATAACCGCGACCACGTAAAGTATTAGGTTCGCCGTCCAGCCGCCAGCAAGCAGGGCTGGCCATTCAACGGGATCTTCCGTTGTGAGAGCCTTTTCTATTTCGAAGTCCTTTACTGATTGACCCTCAAGTTTACTTGCGACGTGGAGCATGCGAGCCGGCGTCCAGTAGATAGCGAAACAGAGTAGAACAATCGGAAGGCTGATGCACAGGCTCAGCAGGATGACGCCGTTCACTCCGACCGTAGTGAAGAGTTCAGGCCTGCGCAAGCTAGTTATTTCATATCTAGCGGCAGATAGACAACGCAGGTCGTGCTTAGTCGGGACCTTCGTCGGTCGCTCTTCGCCTGGTGGGCTTGTCAGGAATCAGTGATATCAGCGAGCGAAGCGCTTTGTTGACCGACTCGGAGTTTGGAAAGAACTTTCTAACATCCGGCTCCAGCATGACCGCGCCTTCTTGAAGTGTGAAGTGCTGCGTGGCGACCGTGCCGTTTGCTTTGTGAATTCTGACAGTGTGACCACGGCGGTAGTCTTGATAATACTTGCCACGGACGCCTGTCTTTCCTGCGAAGTCGTACTCACTCCGCATCTCAACTTTCTTATTTTTGCTAGTCTTCGTTTTCTTCATAGACTCCCCTCGCCAGCTATTCTTGTTGTGCCAACTTATCTGGACATTGCGCGCGCCTGTCTCGCGCAACCAATCTGCAAACTCCTCGCGCGAAATATAGAACGCTGTGGGGGCGACCAGATGATCGAAGACGATTGTGTGTTGTTCGCGCCAGCCGAATCCTGAGATCGCGTTCAGGTAATCGTTATAGAAAAGATGTTGCGCCAGAGCGCCGTTACCGAGATGATTCAAGGGTCGATAGATCAACTTGGTCGCGAGATAAAGCATGACGGTGGGAAGTTTTGAAAGGTGCAGCAGAGCGCGCGGACTGATGCGCGAGGTCAGACCTTCGCGCAAGGGATTAATCCAGCGCGTGATCCATTCATTGTTCTCAGCGCCGTAAACCCAGACGGAAAAATGTCCGCCCGGCTTCACCTTTGCAACCAGTGATTCAAAACCGGCGCGCGGATCCGGCAGGTGATGCAGAACACCCACTGAAAAAGCGTAATCAAAGATTCGTGGGAACGGCAAATTGTAGATGTCGGCCTGGACCACATGCGCGTTCGCTAACTCGCGCGTTGCTGCAAAAGCAGATTCGACGGCTTCGCTGAGGTCGATGCCAATCACGTCGCGCGCACCCCAGCGCGCGGCCAGTTGTGTGTGACGGCCTTTGCCGCAACCACCTTCCAAAACTACCTTGTCTTTGAAGAACTCTGGACGCACTGGCGCGATCCAACCCAGAAACTGTTCAGCGTAACGCTCGTCTGCCTGCGTGAAATGAGTCCATTGCCAGCCAAAGCTGGCGGCAGTTGCGGCTTTGTCGCTTGCTACTTTGTCGAGACTCGCAAACCGCGGGATACCGCGAGTAATGGGAAAGCGATTAGTGGGCGGGTGATCCCCGCCGCGGCAGATTAATTCGCCCTCCATAATCTCCGCACCTTCGCGATGCGCGGCTTCCAGATCGAGGCCGCCGCCGCACCCAGGGCAGCGCAGATATTGCAACAGACTGTCTTTCACGTCCTTAGTCGGGACCTCCAGCAAAAATGCTACTATTGCACATCTTTCCGCTACGATCTTGAGCAAATCAGACCTTTACAAGTTTGCCGGCATAGTTGACCTGGCCGAGTTCTATCGTCTGCGATATGCCTCGAGTGAGATTCTCGCTGCCGATTACTTTGACGCGGTCAATCGGTTCGATATCCGCTGGTCGCGGACAATGTGGATTTATGACAACGTGCGCCGCGGCTCGTCCGTGCTGGACCTCGGCTGCGGCGCCGGACTGCTGGCCCTGCTCAAGCGCAAAGACGTGATGCTCTCAGGACTCGACATCTCGAGCGACTGCGCGGCCAGCGCCCGGCGCAATGGCTACGATTCGGCTTGCGCCGGAGAACTGAGCACGCTGCCATTTTCCGATCACAGCTTTGATTACGTGGTGAGTTTGGATGTGATGGGCCACATCGAGTTTGATCGGAAAGATGCGGTGCTGACGGAAATCAAACGCGTGTTACGGTCGGATGGCGTAACGCTCCATGGTATCGAGTGCATGAACACCGAGCAGCAAAAAGACTACGAGCAGATGAGCGTGGATGAATTGCGCCGCTTTGTCAGCGTCGATGGCCACGTCGGCATGGAAGACGAACCGGCGAACGTCGCGCGCTTTCGGCGCTTCTTCGCACAGGTGCAGACCGAGCCACGCTACTCCGTCTGCGTGCCCTGCGAAGAACTGATCAAGTTGGCGGAGGATTATGGACTGCCGCGTTGCGATAAAGACTTCCTCGATTACCTGCGCGGCCTTTCTTTCAGCGAGCGGCGCGCTTTCAACATGGCAATGGGTTATATGTTCGAGTGCGTTTCGAATTATGAAATCAAAATGCCCGCCAGCGGGTACCTGCTCGTCAAGGCATCGGACACGCCATTGGGGCGCTTTTACAACGAACACCGCGAGCGCCAGGATTTGTTTCCCGCACTGATCAAGCCTGACGGAAAACATCCCGTCTGTCTGGACCGATCGTCACGGGCGGCATTCAACGGTGGCTGGTATGCGGCTGAAAATCTCCCGCCGGTCGCGCGCTGGATGGCACGGACGGGGCAGATTCGCTTCCAGACCGAATCGCTATCGCGTTTGCGGTTCGATCTCACCTCTCACATGCCTGATCTTTCGGAGCGTCCGCTTCGTTTGCAGTTGCTGTTGAATGGCAAGCAGGTAGCGGAGATCTCTTTGAGTCAAAACGGATGGATGAAAAGCGATCTTGATTTGCGAGCTACCATCGCGGAACTCGAGGGTGTGGCGGATTTTGTATTCGAGATACGCGCCGATAGAACCTGGCAACCGTGCGTGACCGCTGCCGATAGCAAGGACGACCGAGAACTCTCGATCGCAGTTTGTAATGTTGAGATCTGGCCGTGAGAAGCCAGAAGTCAAAAGCCAGAAGTCAAAAGCCAGAAGTCAGGAGTCAGAAGCCGGAAGGTTGAAGCTGGAAGCTGGAAGCTGGAAGCCGGTGGCCAATTGACATCGAGATTGCTTAGCGACACCGGTGCTTGTTCTGGCTTCTGGCTTCTGGCTTCTGACTTCTGATTTCTGACTCCTCCAGTTTGCCGAACTAATCAATCTCGATCCACTGAACATTGAATCCTAACAGGCGCCAATCTTCGCTTACCCCCAGTGAGATTGGCGAGGCGGCATTGGGCAAGCGGAAAACCAGGGTATTTCCCTCTCGTAAGATCGATGCTGGTATTTCAATCGTGTGCTCTGTCGGTTCAGCGCTCGTCAGCGTCCATTCAACCAGTGGCGTGTCATTCAGTTCAACGATGACGCGCTGCGCATCGAGTTTCCCTGGCGCGAGGAAGGGAGCGCCAAAAACTCGCAGCTTGACCTGCTGCGGTTGTTTGATCTGATCCTCGCGATCATTGCCGGCCGGAGGCAGCGAAAACACCAACGCTGCTTTGCCTCGATCGGTCCAGTGCGAAAAGATCTCGCGACCGCTCCATCCGTACCACAAATACTTATCTGCTGCTTCGCTCGAGAAGTTCAGGCGTGAGTGCGCCGCCAACAACGGGAATGCGACCGGCTCTTCCCGTGCCTGTCTGATAACGAAGTTTGGGTGAGCAGCAAGAGGAACGCCCTGGACGCGCAAGTCGATCACGGGCAGAGAACATTTGACCAGCTCAAGATCACTGATGCCGCCATAGTCGAACGGCTCCAGGAACTCGTTTGGCGTGATCACGATGTTTTGAAAGCCGCGGTTTTTTAATTCATCACATAGCCCCCGGCCGCCACGATCGGTTAGCAATTTCAGGGCGATAGTCTGCTCGCGCTGTGCCTGCGTATTTCTCGCCAGGTAGCCCGTAGCAATGGGCTGGTGATGAAACACCTGGAGCAACGACGCATATCCGTCACTGGCGAGCAAGGGTAGTTCGAGTACGGCCCCGGGCACGATTCTTTCCAGCTCGCGCGGTGGCGTGAAGAGCTGTTGGCGGGCGATGGGCTGGTAAACTTCGGCCACTGACCAAAGGAAAATAAACGCCATAACGGCGTAGCTCCAACGGACGCTGCGGCGCGCCGCGAGCGTGTCTTGCAGCCAGGTCATACCGCTGGCCGCAGCGATCATGAGAAAGAAGAGCGCCATCACTATGAAGCGAACTGGAGTGCGGCTGGCATCAAATGGAGGGACTCGCATCAGCAGGGCATAGGGCATCGGCACGTGCGTCTCCATGCCAAAGATTTTCAAGGTAGGACCAAGACTCAGAACTAAAAACACTACGGCTAACACGGCCGAGATGCGCACGTATCTATTCCTGACTGTGAACAGAGCCACAATCGCGAATAACGTTATTGCAAAGCCGAGAAAGATTTCATATCCGCCGACGCCGACCGTGACGCGCTGGTTGAGCGCGGAAAATATGTGACCGTAAACATGAGTGCGACTGGGGTCGGGGATCAGAAAACCCGCCAGGTTACCGGACCAGTTCGAGGACTGCGCCAGCGATGGCTTCAAGACTTTGTCTCGTGCCAGATTGATAACAAATGGGGCCGCGACCAAAACGAATACGCCTGCTGCTAATGAAAGTTTTAGCGCGCCTGTCTGGCGCATTCGCCCAAACAGTGTCCGGCGCTCGGTTGAATAAAGAATCAATGCCAAAACAAAAAGCGCGGCCGCCAAGTAGATGTAAAGCGCGAACTCCGTAAAATAAACTGAAAGGGCTGCAACCAGCGCAAGCAAGGTCAGATTCTTGTTCGCTGAGCGATAGGCTCGAACCGCCAGCAATGCTGTCAGCGGAATAAAAAAACCGGCGAGGTGATTCATGTGCATAAGGTGGAGCAGGTAGAAATGCGAGAAGCTATAGCCGACCGCAGCTGTCGCCGCCGCCCAGCGGCTGTTGCCCGCTTCACGCAGCAATAGAAAACTAAAATACAGACTCAGGGTGAAGCACAGCAAAACAACCAGGCGATAAGCATAGACGGGATACAGGGGGTCGCCGCCGGAGAGATGTTTGACCAGGAATGTTAGTGGAAAGAATCCAGCGGCCAGGGTGTGATGGGCCAGGTTCGCCCCGACTGGATAGAAAATCTGGTCTGTGAAATAGGGATTGTGCCCGCCGGAAATTGATTCATTGACGTGCCAGAGGTTCCAGACCATCTGGGCGCTATCGCCGCCGGCAATGCCGCGCGTATACAGCAGCGCACCAAGCGGAAACACGCCGTTGTGGATCATCACTACTGTGAAGAGCGCGCAAAGAAATAATATTCCCAGCCGGCTATCAGCGACTTGAGCTAAATTTTTTGCGACTCGTTTGGTCATTGAATGGTCTTGCCGGCAGTACCTTCACAGGGCTGCATCCGAGCCGATGCGCCTCTACCGCAAATCTTCGATGCTGATGTTTGCCCGGCCTCAAGGGCCTGCTAAGACCTCAACCTCGACTCGGGCCACCTGCGAACCGTTTACAGCGAACCAGCAGACATTGTTGCTGACCATATCAAATTCAATTGTATAGCTGCCGCGTGGCAAGGCCGGGAGGGTCACAATAAACTCCACCGTTTCTCCCGGCTTGATCACGCGTCCACCGTTGGGAGTCAGGGGCTCCCAATGATAGCTCTCACGAAAAACCGTTCCGTCGGCGTGGTAGACATGACAGCCAAGCAGCACCGCGCCGAGGTCCGCGCTTTGGGGCAACCACATCGCTTCACTGTTGTTCCTGACTACGGCAGGGAACTTTAAAGCTTTTCCTTCGGCGATGGTCGCGGCCGTTGGCGAGATAGTAATGAGCGCGGTTAGCCCCTGGCGATACCGGCTGTCTCTTGGTTTAGGTTCACCTTTCCACAGGAAGAAGTTGCGTTGATTACTGAGGAAGGCGCGCGCGGCGGCGACAAATTTCCTGGTTGTCTTGCCGCCCTCAAGAAAATCTTCAAACTGAACCAGGTCCACCAGAAACGGCTGCACCTGGAAAATCGCCAGCTTAATATCGGTAAAACCAGCGCTCCTCGCATCCCGCCAAATCTCCTCCATGTCAATATCGTTTTCCACAACGCTGTGAGTCTTCATCTCATATTGCGATTGAGCAGTCTTTGAATGTTGAGGGCCCGGCTCGGCGAACCCCGCGATGCCACCCGGTTCAAGAACGCGTCCCAATTCAGCGAGCACCTGCCGTGGATTCGGCACATGATGAAAGGCGTCAAGGCAAACAACGCGCTCGACGCAGGCATCGGGAAGTTCCAACCGGCGGCCATCGAATAAAAGAAACTGGGGCGCGGGACGATCGCCGATTGGCGGCTGACGAGCATACAGTTCCCGGCCAATTGACAGGGCCGTCGGGGACTTCGCGCGGCCCAGCAAGTTCCGGCCCCGAACTCGAGCACCGTCATGCCCGGACAGAGTTGCAAGCCCTGGAGGACAACAGCGAAATTGATCAGCAACTGCGGCGTCTCGTCAAAACTGCCAAATGGTTTCGAAAGGTGGTGCGTCCAATCGCTTAGCCGCGCAAAGTACTCTTCGGCCAGGCCGCAAAGCTCTGCGAGCGACTTGGCCGCGATCAAACTCTGGACGTCGATGAGTTCTTCTTGTTGACCCATTCCGGAAAAACCAGGAACACTAAGAGATTAGCCAGAGCGTCACGATTAACCAGCCCGCGATCGCCAGGAGCAAATGCGGATCGCCAAAGATCTGCAGCGCCGGATCGCCCCCCGCGCTTTGCCGATGCAGCGAATAGATGTAGCGAAAGATGCCATAGATTACAAAAGGCACCGTGTAGATTAGCGACTCAGTATGATGCGTCTGGATCGTTGCCGGGCTCATCGTGTACAGACTGTAGGTGAGGATCACGCAAGTAGCGGTTGCGACGATCATATTATCGAGCAGCACGGGTTGATAATGGCCCAACACCCGGCGATGAACCGGGCTATTGTCGGTCGTCGCGTCAGTCATCTCGGCAGGCATTGCATCGGCCATTGCGTAAAGTTCCGCGCGCCTTTTCGCAAAGCCCAGGAACAGCGCCATCATCAAACCGCAAAGCAAAAGCCACTGCGATGGCGGAATCCCCAGACCTATCGTGCCCGCCAGAATGCGCAGCATGAAACCAGATGCGATTATGAATACATCGAGAATGACTACGTTTTTAAGGTGCAGCGAGTAAGCAATATTGACAACTACGTAGATTAGAAGGATCGCCGCCACTTTGTGAGAAACCAGCAAGCCGAGCGCAAATGCCGCCAGCAACAGAACGATCAAGAGCGAGACTGCCGCGCTGATGGAAACCGTTCCCGCGGCCAGCGGCCGAAGTTTTTTGCGCGGATGATTCAGATCGTGTGGCGTGTCGAGCAGGTCGTTGATGATGTAGACACCGCTGGCTGCGAGTGAAAAAGCAGTGGCGGCGAGCAGGACTCTCTGGGCCACCTGCGGCTGGCGCCAGGCGTTCGAGAACAAGACGCCGGTGAGCACGAAACAGCTTTTGACCCACTGCCGGGGGCGCATCAAGCGCCATAGTTGGATTGGTCTATTCATCGGGAAACCATCGCCAGCCGCCGCGCGAGATCGGAATCAAAGCGATTCTCGGGATCAATCTTTAACTTGATGCGCCGCCACTCATCGAGTCGCGGATACATGGCGCGAAATGCTTCGGCGCTGAGTCGCGCATCCTTGGCCAGATAAACCCGCCCGCCGTACTGCAAAACGATTGCATCCAGCCGATTGAGAAAGGGAAACAGCTCCGTATCGTTCACCGGCAGATCGAGCGTTAAAGTGTAACCCTCAATCGGAAACGACAACAGCCCTTCTCCCGCTGGTCCAAAACGTTTCAGCACGCAAAGAAAGCTCGAACGGCCAGCCGCGGCTAATGCTTCCAGCAGGGCTCTCAGGCCCTGGTGCGCCTCGACATCAGGCAGAACACATTGATATTGAACGAAGCCGCGCTTGCCATAGATTCGGTTCCAGTTCCCAATGCGATCCAGGGGGAAAAAAAAGCTTTCGTAATCGGCGAGAAAGGGCTGCTGCCGCCTGCCCTGCAAGCGATAGTAGAGCGCATTAAACGCCGTCATGCTCAAAGAGTTCAAAGTCCAGGAAGGAAGGTCAAAGCCCAGATTGCGTTGCCGGCGCGGCTTTGCGTGAGGAGTATGGCGTAAACGCGCGGGCAGGTCGTCAAGCTTCGCGTGGTGACCGCGCATCAGCACACTGCGACCGAGATGACTTCCCTTTGCCAGGCAGTCAATCCAAGCGACTGTGTAATGATCATCCCAAGCCTGGTCCGACAACACTTCGAATGACGTGTCGAGATCCTTCGCCTGATGATGTTGCACCACGACGTATGAAGATTCGACTGGAATTAACTGAAAGGAAACCTCGGTGATTACACCAGTCAAACCCATGCCGCCGATGGTGGCCCAGAAAAGCTCGGCGTCCTTTTCCGGCGAGCAGCGGCGGCGCGAGCGATTCGCGAGAACTATCTCGATCTCTTTGACATGCGCCCCAAATGCGCCGTCGCGATGATGGTTCTTGCCGTGAATGTCGGCTGCGACACAACCGCCCAGGGAAACAAACCGGGTCCCGGGGACGACCGCGGGAAACCAACCGCGCGGCAGCAATTCGTTTGTTATTGCAGCCAATGTCGTACCCGCTTCGGCTCGCAGAACTCCGCTTTCCTCGGTAAACGAACCAATGCGAGTTAGTCGCTCGGTAAGCATGACCATACCGTCGCGGAGCATCGCGGCGTCGCCATAGCTTCTGCCCTGCCCACGCGCGATCATGCTGCCCGCGCGCGGGGGGACGGCTTCAGATATTTCGTCGGGAGAGATAACTGTGGCGAGGCCCCGCGGATAGCGGCCCCATCCAGACAGTTCCATGTGTTTTGTTTTCAGCACTTGTTCTGCATTTGCGGCTTTGCCACCGCACAGTGGCGGTAACGCTATACCTTATCGGCGCAGGCCATTACGACATCGGCGAGGCTATCCCTCGGCCCAGGAGCGCAAGCATAGCCTCAAATTAAAAAGCAAACTTGCCGGTAAGGCGCCGCCTTGCCTCACTGTGCGGCGGCAAAGGCGCGACCGCGAAAAACCTGCCGCGCTGGCGGCAAGGCCTCTGAACATCAAGCGCGGAAATAAGGAATCGCTGAGTCATCGAATTCTATTTAGATCCAACAACCGGCGCCTCAAATTGCATCCAGTAGACCGCGATGCCCAACGGCCGCTGATCGCTACTCAGCCCAAATGAAGCAGGCGCTGCGGCGTCCGGCAACCCAAACGTCAGACTGTTTTGCGCTCGCAGCAAGTTGGCCGACAACGTCAAGGTCCGCTCGAGCGGCTCGGACTGCTCAACTGAAAAGTTATCAACACGCGCGCCATTC
>WNGJ01009556.1_pt1 | contig 10331 bp, 17 predicted proteins | sample 5400611 | NCBI WGS metagenome assembly WNGJ01 (sample SAMN13153375, study PRJNA577476) | soil metagenome | isolation source: 40 cm soil or saprolite under Garry oak tree replicate 1 | place: USA:California | collected 2016-06-15
GAGTATGAGCAGGAGAATAAGAATTGGATCGTTGATATTTCTAAGCGGAGCACTGGCGTTCGCTCTGGCGCTGTCGCCAGCGATTGCCGCCGCGGAGACCGAGAGTGTCACACTCACAGTGACGGCGGTCGCCAAGAAGGATGTCAACCCACCCGCAGTAAGTCGAAATGATGTGCAGTTCTTCCAGAACAAGGAGCGTACACAGATTGCCGATTGGCGGCACGGAGAGAGGCTTTATCTGGCCGTTCTGATTGACGACTCGCTGAATTCTACGGTGGCAAACCAGTGGCGCGACCTGAAGGACTTTTTCAACGCCCAGCCGCCGACAACCTATATTTCCGTTTTCTACGCGCGCAACGGCTCGGCCATGCTGGCGCAGGATTTCACTAACGATCACGCACTCGCGGCGAAAGCGCTTCGCTTGCCTATCGGTCCGGGCGCACTCACCAGCCCGTATTTCGCGGTTCAAGACTTGACGAAGCGGCTTCCTGGCACTCCCCGCGACCGACGCTCTGTCCTTCTGATTTCTTCGGGCATTGACTACTTCCACGGGAATTTCCCGACGAGCCCCGATCTGGATACAACCATTGAGCAGGCACAAAAACGGAACATCAATGTCTGGTCTATCTATTATCCGGACACAAGCGGCCGCTCACGCAGGTTCTTTCTTGCTACTCGGGCGCAGTCAGACCTGACTCGGCTGGCCGAGGGAACCGGCGCGGAATCCTACTATCTGGGGACCACGGCGCCTGTCACGTTCAAGCCTTACCTGGACAAACTTGCCACGCACCTCCGCAACCAGTATTTGCTGACGTTCAAAAGCAGCGGCGGTGCGAAGGGCCGCTTCGCGCGCGTTAAGGTCGCGGCGGAATTACCTAATAGCAAGTTTATGTCCGCTTCGGAGGCTTACCTGCCCGCAGCGAATTGAGCGGGAACAGCAACCAATTCAGCACCACGAAGGCGCGGTCGAGCAGGCCGCGTCTTTTGTCTGTTGATGGGGGGAAATCAGTCTCCGTGTCGTGCTGTGCTCTGCGATGGAGAGACTTTTTGCGCGACAAAGAGTCATTAATCCGTCCAGATTCGATGCCAAGCGCGAAAATCACTTACTACAAGCCGACTGTTCCCGGCAACGGATGTTCGGGCCTTACGCAAATCGGTCACGAGGTGCGCAGGCACTCAGTAGATCCCGCATTGGTCAAGAAACTCGTCCCGGTCGCCCCCGAGCAAGAACTCATTGCTCAGTTGAAGATAAAGCAGGCCCGGAAGGTCTTTTGTCAGGGGAGATTCCCGGCATCCTAATATATGCGATATATGTGCTGCGAGCCCATCGCTCGCTGTCCCGTCGACTTTTATGCTGCTTCCCTCTCGTAGTACTTCAGCAGGCCCCCCAGTCGTTCTCGACACCGCACTGCTCCCATGTTCCTTCTTGCCTCCGACCCCGAAGGAAACAAGATCCGATTGTCTTTGCCCTGGTGGTTGCGCTCCTCGTGGTACGAGTCGACAACGCAACACCCATAACATAATATTGAATCGCGAGAAGTCCATTACCCTTGGCACCCTTGGCACTCTCGCACTGTGGCGGTCCACGAAGCTTTCACCAGGAATGGGCGAGCTGTGTGCCGATGCGGCGCCGATGAGAACCCAGGAATTCGGCTCCTGGAGATCCCGCAATGGATGTTTGATTCGGTGGCCTGCTGCCGTATGCGCTTGGCGGCGGTGCCCACGGTCAGCTGCGGTGCATTGCTGGATTTGAAGGCGCTGCTTCGCTGCGCGTTGTTTCCTGACAGTGCTGTTGTGCTACAAGGTCAGCATCGTTCCTTGCTATCTCCAGGAGGTGCTGATGCGAGAATCACTAAGCCGACAGAGAGTCGCTCAATTCAAACTATTCCATCCGCCCCAGAGGCGCCCGTCTTGGCAGGCGCTGCCTCCGGAAACCAGACGGAAAACAGTACGGTTGCTGGCGCGACTGCTGCGCCAGCACATCGGAAGAGGCCGCGCCTCCGGCAACAGAAAGGAGGCAAGCGATGAGTGACAAGATAAGGCCACACCACCTGGAGCGAAAGGCGATCCGAATTTGTCATGACGGTGGTTTCGAGAAGCTGGCGCAGGGACGCTTCATGGATCATCCTGCGCAAGCGATTCCGATATCTTCTGAGTGGCTTGGGATCATGTTTCTCATGTGGTTCGTTGGGACCGGCGTGCTTGTGGCGTTTCTACCCTTCGCACCCGTATTGCGGGAGAACTCTCTCGGATCGAAAGCACCAAGGTGATTTGGTGATTCACTTCGTGCAGCCAATGGGACAGCAATCCGACTCCAACGGCAACACGACCTCAAAGCCTGACAGCACGGGCGCCGTGCAATACGCTTGGGATTTCGAGAACCGGCTGATCGATGTTACATTGCCAGGCAATGGCGGGACCGTGAGCTTCGCCTACGATCCGTTTGGCCGTCGCATCAAGAAGGTGACAGCCCAGTACGACAAGCATCTTCGCCTAAGACGGGGACAACCTCGTCGAAGAAACAAACCTTCGTGCCCCAACGGAGCACCGATGTGCTATACTTGTATAGCGAGGTACCCATGTTAGCCATTCGGCTTCCGCAGTCCATCGAAAAACGCCTGGAGAAGCTGGCCCGGCGCACCGGGCGCACCAAAACCTACTATGTTCGCGAGGCCATCCTGGAACACCTGGAGGCGCTGGAGGACCTGTATCTGGCCGAACGCGCGCTGGAACGCATCCGTAGCGGCGCAGAGAAGACCATCCCGCTCAAAGATGCCCTGAAACGTCATGGCCTACAGCGTTGAGCTGTCTGAGTCCGCGGATCGGGAACTGAGCAAACTTGACCCTCAGCAAAGCAAGCGCATCCTGAAGTTCCTTATCAACGAGTGGCTAAGCTGGACGATCCACGTAGCATCGGAGAAGGACTGCACGGCTCAAGGCTTGGAGAGTTTTGGAAATACCGCGTGGGTGACTACCGGCTCATCTCGAAGATCGAAGACGACCGCTTGGTCGTGCTAGTCCTCCGCGTCGGGCACCGCAGGGAAATCTATCGCTAATGCTTCCGCGTAAGCACATCGCTCTCTAAAACTGCTACGCAGGTCCAGCGCGCCATACTGGCCATACGCACAATCGTGAAATCAAGGAGTGGCGAGCCCAAGGGGACGATTTTAGAACTTTTCTAGACGAATTCGTGTCTGCGTGCCACAAACTGAGCTTCCAATTGTTGGGCGCATCTGTGATTACACTTAGGTCACGGTTTTGATTTGGGCCGACTATAATCGCCCTGGGGGGCGGGGGCGGTTACTTCAACAGTTGTTCCCGGAATATGGAGACGGCCGGTCTGCTCCTCGACTACGGGAGCTAGAGGTTTCATCTTTGCCGCGAACTCTGCCACCTTGCGGCAGTCGGGAGCTAACTCGAGTTGTGCTCCTTTGGAAAAGAGATAGCGGGCCATCTCGACCTGCCCCGCGAGGCATGCTTGGTCTAGAGCAGTCCGGCCGTATTGGCCAAGAGAATCTATAGCAACGCCGTTCCTGAGAAATGCCTTCACCAAGTATTTTTGATTCTGACTGGCAGCAGCCGTGAGTTGGCCAGCAGCATTCTGCCCGGGTCCGGCAACTTCGACAGTCGTGAACTGCCAAAAATCGTAGGGCCGTAAAAAAGAACAGCTGCGCAACTCAGAAGCGCAAATTGTGTCCATGCACTGAATGGAGGTAGTGCCCTGTGGGTTAGTCGACGGCGAACCCACAAGGCAACAAAAAACAGCAGCCAGACGTGCATGAAGATGGCCGCCAAAATGCCGAGGAAGAGGACCCCTCCATACATGTGGATGAGCATCCATCCCGCGATTGCAATCCACGGTCCCAGGTCATCACCGTTTGTTCGTATGCCAAACGGAGCCCCAAGAGGAACGCACCTGCGAGAGCTAACCAACCCCACACCAGAAACGGCACGGATAGTGGTCGGGGGTTTTGGGACGGTTCACCTTTTGGTTGAACATCCATCGGTCACACTCTAATCTCACCAGGGCCTTTGTCATCCCACCATGTGATGGACTCAAAGCCTGATGCCCCATATTTGCTAGGCCAACTCAAGCTCAATGCCGTCATCTTCTTCGTCTCCGCCAAGGCCGTGGATTCGAATGATATTAATGATTATGTCTGCGATAGTCGGCCCTTCACCGCGCCGCGCGGCTTCGATCTCCCGCTTGACGAATTCGACGTTGTCTTGATGGCACTGCTGGACCTTCTTCTCAAGCCAACAGATTGTTTCCGGATATCCTAGAGTTTCACGCGACCGGTGAAAATTGACCCAGCGAAACCTGAATCCGCCCTCAGGTGTCCCGAAGCCTCCTCTGAGGATGTCGTTGAAAGCGTCGAAATTTCGCCCCCACCTAGCTCCAGGAATAAGGCGGACCGAAATCTCCTCCCAGAAATCATTTAACGTATCGAAGCGCGAGCCGTCGATTTCAATGATGGGTTTCGGCATCCATTATTAACGTTCGACCGCAGTTCTAAACAGGCAGAAGGATACTGCCGTAAGTGCTTCAGTGCAAAAGATTAAGAAAGTGGCGCGCCCTAGGGGACGATTTCAGAACCTTTGCAACCGTAGGATCGGCCGCTCTTTGTTTTCAACAAGTTCGCATATAGGAAAATTCCGGCGCACCCGAGCCCCTTGTGATCTATAGCTTCGTGAAAGCGAGATTGTAGGTGATGTTTCTGGGTCGGAAAAGCCCATTCGAAAAGGGAGCTGTGCAAAATCCTAAGTCACGCTATTTCAAGCCGTTCGAGTTTTTTGACCACACGGTTAATCGTGTATTTAGCTTGCCCCCGCAATGATTAGGGACAGGATACTCTTTTACCCCAGCGAAGGCCCTTTTTGACAGGGGTTTCGATGACGTTCTGGCGTCTGATGGTTTATGCCTTTTATGTCTTTGTTGGTCTGGTGGTCGTTTTCCTTGTGCTGCCAAAGGTTCTTGGGCTGATCTATCGAGTTCTTCGCAAGCTGGGCTACGCGATTGGCGGATTCGCGGCGCCCATCCTCCTCCTGGCAGCCATCGGCGCAACCTATGAAGCAATCGAAAGTTCCCGAGAGGAGCGCGAGCCTCCACCCGGGCGACTCGTGGATGTTGGCGGTCACAAAATGCATCTCGATTGCGAGGGCCAAGGCACACCAACTGTGGTCCTTGAATCCGGATTGTGGGACGATTCGATTGTCTGGCACAACGTACAACCCGAAATTGCTAAGTTGACGCGGGTCTGCTCTTACGACCGGGCGGGCTTGGGCTACAGTGACCCGCGACCAGATCAGGTACCGGACAGCCGCAACATCGCGCGGAATCTGCATATGCTTCTAGCCAAAGCGGGAGTGAGCCCACCCTACGTTCTGGTAGGACACTCGCTCGGCGGAATTCACATTCGCGTCTACGAGAATCTCTATCCGTCCGATGTCGTAGGGATGGTTCTAGTGGATTCTGGGCATCCCGATCAGGAGGATCGGCTGCCGCCTGAAATGAATAAGATTCAATCTCGTCTCTACTTGAAGTCGAAGCTCTGGGGACTGGCCGTTCCGCTCGGTATTCCGCGCCTACTGGGTGCCTGTGGAGTCACAGTCGAATGCCACTGGCAAACAGTCAAAGCCAGGGAAGCGGAGGTGCACGCGATCGGTGCCTCCGCGGATGAGGCGCGGCACACCGGGTCTCTTGATTCGATGCCGCTTCTTGTTGTCTCGCGTGATCCGGAGAAGGGAGCGGCGCCGGGGTTAATTCCCCTAGAAGTGAGCCATCGATTCGAAGAGCAATGGGTGCAGATGCAGGAAGAACTCGCTCGCCTCTCGACGAATGGCAGCCGGGTGGTTGCAATCGGAAGCACGCACTACGTGCAGATCGACCGTGGAGATGTGGTGATCGCCGCAATTCGGAGAGTTTTAGACGCGGCCCGATCGACTTCAAAGTGAAAGATTAGATTCAACCCTCAGCACGTTTGGCTGGCGAATTATTATTTTGCCCATGATTCCTCGGGGTTCCCCGTCCTGCTACGATTCTCCGGTGCCAATCTTGTGGTTAATTGAACGGAATCAGCAAGTTGGCGCAAATTCCGCAGCCTACTTTCTCCTTCCTTTGCTGCCGTTTGCCGCATTTTTGCCGCCGCCTCCAAGGTAAGAACCGTGTGCGTTAAACGCGCCAGCACGGGTCTGTGCGGGGGGTGCCGAGCAATCGGCATCCCTACCGCGACCGAAACTGGAACACGGGATACGGCCAAAGAAAGCCTACAGTTCACCAGGTCTCCTCTACTCGGAGAGACCCCCGCGCGTTCGCTCCTTTCCAGGGATTCACCCGACTAGAATCTAAGGGACAATCTGATCCTTAAAGACGGTTCTCGCCGGATTGACCTCCTTCTACTTACTTACCATGCTGGCTTATCTCGGCTCGCACCAAGTTGAAGGAATAAGGCTCTGCTCTACCGTAGTTGACTCGCTAAGGGAGGAAGATTGGGAGTGAAATATGATGCTGAAGGACTTTGTTCCGAGAAAGAACGACAGACCTTCACGGACACTGCAATGGTGATTTACCTTGGGGAAGTATCGAGGACCAGATAATGCCCACCAGGGAACCCAACTGGCGTTCCGTGGCACACGGGCAGACAACAACCTGTCCGGTGGCAAAGAATCTGCGCCGGAGTGAGCGAATCCTTCTCAATCTAGCGATTTGCGTGTCCGGAAAGGCTGAAAAAAACCAAGACTTTTCCAAAGAAGGACTCACACTAGGTGTCGGTCGCTACGGCGCAAGGATCGCGGTGGATTTGGAGCTTCGCACCGGCCAAAACATCGTGATTCAACGCGTTGGAATTGATGAACGGGCAGAGGCCCAAGTAGTGGGGAAAATCGAGGATCGACCCCAAGGCCGTGTTTACGGCATCAAGCTCCTGGAACCCGCTGTCACTTTGTGGGACATCACGTTTCCGCCGTTTGTTGAATCACAGCAGGCGGTCGTACGCGTCGTGCTCCGGTGCGTTGCATGTCGGCGACTCGAAGTGGCGTACTTGAACGACTTCGAAACAAAGGGCTTTCTGGCCCATCATTGTCTTGCACGTCTGTGCTTCAAATGCGGCGTGTGGACCACCTGGAATCGGCCCTATGGCGAGATGCTTACCGCGCCGAGTTTTCCACTCAGATCGGACAGTCAAGGGCAGAATTCGGAGCCCGTGTCGGCGCTCGGAGATCACGACAAACATTCCCACGGGCGGATTCGGCTGGAAGCGGTTGGGTGCATTCGCCATCCACCTCTTGGCGACGAAATTGTGCTCGTCGTGGACCTTGCGCCCGGAGGCCTCAGATTCTGCAGCGCCAACAACTACTCGGAAGGTTCACATGTTGAAGTAGCTGCACCCTACTCCTCTAAGGCGCCGAATATCTTTGCACCTGCACGCATCGTCAGCTACAGAAAGTGCCCCGAGAACGCTCATACAGAATACGGGATGACATACATTGTATGAAGACCTGACATGCAATCAACATCAGACTACCGCTCCTTGAGGACTTTCGAAGATTTCAGCGCGGGTGCAGTGCTATCTGTTCCTCATAGTCGTCTGTGGTGCTTGCAAGTTGCCTGAGTCACAGGCTGATGGCCTGCTCTGCTGCGCTAATTTTACTTTTCAGCAGTTCGGGACGCGTTTTAACCATTGCCTCTAGCGGTTGTGGCTGGCGAATTGCTGTTTTGCTTCGGTGGACAATGTGACATTGCGTTGAACCTTGACACCGTACCAATTCGCCAGGGACAGGTCGCTAATTCCTGAATCTCTCTAGTTGCTATTGAAAATTTTACTGGTGACCCCGAGGACATCCTCATTGACGCGGAAATACGAATGAGCGGTGAGATCTCTAAAGGCGCGGGTGACACGCTACAAAACCTAAAGAAACACTACCTGGATGAGCCCTTAGCCTAAACCGTTGGGCTGGCCCGGGGATACGGAACAGGGAGTCCTACCTGCGGGGGGCTTTACTGGACAAAGCAATGACCGATCCTGTAGATCCGCCAAGCTACGGCGACCGTCAGGGGGAGCGACGCGCGCGGGAAGACCGCCGCAAGGAAGTTGATCGGCGTCATAATTATCCGGGCCGCGGACGGATGTCACGCCGCATTGAGCGCGCCACCTGGACGATTTTGCTCGTGGGCATACTCGTGGGCTTGGCGATCGGGGCGCTGTTCTTTTTCGGCGCGGCTTGGCTGCCTTTCTTTCATCGCTAAGGATGGAGTAAAACCCATTGCTCCAGGCCGCGCGCCCATGTATGGCCCCCTTCGTATAATCGCGGCTTAATCTTGCCCTGACCTAATCCTGCGTCCGCCGTGAAAAGCGCGCCCACGGAAATCCCGGGTGAGTAGGCCGGCGGAATTGCACCGCCGGCCTCTCGCAGAACCGGACGTGAACCTCTCGGCTCATCCGGCTCCCATCAAGCAAACAGGCCAGTCGAACGGCTTGTCTGTCTGTCGCACGCATCGAAGTCCTCCTGTTTCCAGTTGCCTCGGTCATGCGACCGCTTGACCCGACCCCTTCGCTCCAGCCCCATTACGAGCCTTCCTCGCTCCTACGAGTCGGTCCGCCCCAGTGCTCCGCATCGGTACGCTCGCCTCGCGGTTTTGGCCGTTTGGGCTTCTCCCTTCGCGTCAGAACGACTGGTTCCTGCAGTTCCACGTGACAGCCTGCATCCGCTTCTCGCCCCCTCTACGCCGATCGCCGTCCGCGCAGTCATCAGGCACCCCGCGGACTTGTCCCAGGAGAACCAGACGCTCCTGGTTTCGACGACTCTTGAGTTTTTTAACGACGCGTCTTCGAAGGGTTCACTCTCGTTCGTCTCTCGGATGCTCACCTGCACGAGTTAACTCGCGCTTTTCCTCCAACGCACACCACCACGGCTCTTTACCGCAGCGGCTTGGAGCCGGTTTGAGGCCTGCTCCTGAAAGCCGATCCCGAGGGACCTTCCCTCATCTATCGCGCAGCTTAACCTATTCACACGGTTGGTTAGTTCATAATGAACTCCTTCTCCGTGCGCTTCTGCAGCACACTCTGGTCAAAAAACTCGTCCCGGTCGCCCCCGAGCAGGAACTCTTTGCTCATTGCTCAGCGCCCTTTGAAGATAAAGCAGGCCCTGGAGGTCCTTTGCCAGGGGAGATTCCCGGCATCCTTAATATATGCGATGGATATGCGATGGATATGCGATATATGTGCTGCGAGCCCATCGTCCGCTGTCCCGTCGACTTTTGATAACCAGCAGGAGGGTCTTACTGCCGACGAACTCGCGTAAGAGCCGCGCACGCGAAGAGCACTTCAGACATCCGACTCTCCGCGTGCGCAGATTTGCCGCACGGCGCGAGCAACCCAGTTCTTACTGATCGTTGCGGAAGAAGAAGTAGTCCGCGCTATAAGGCACGAGTACTTGGTGACCCACGTCGGTAGCGGCTAAGCAACCGGTAGCAGGATTAGCCGGAGCAGATCCACCCTTTGTGTTCAGGCGCTGAATAAACGTGGTCTTCGTTAGCGACTTGCCGCCCGTAGGTCCCTCGTCCGAGCCGATCACCTGCAGCAAAAGGCAGTCAATCGCTCCGCCATTCGGGCAACTTGCGTCGGTGCCGGCGGTAATGAAATCCTTCTTTTGCGCCCATACCCGGCTGCTATCGAAGGAGCTCTGCCACGTTACGTCGCCGAAACGCGGCGGTTTTGGCCCGATGTCATTTGGATTTACGACCGGGCTGAGGAAATGAGTGATGATCTGCACTGCTTCCCCGAAAAGATGCGTGAAAAGAGTAGCCTCAGGACGCGCATTGTTGACGGTCCAGGAAACGCCGCCAGTGGGGCTAGGCAGGCAAACATAGCCCTGCGTGCCGACTCCATTGCCTAACAGGAATGCAGAAGTTCCCGTGGGAGGCGTAATTCTTTCCGGTGTCGTCGGGCTCGGGATCGAGCTGCTGAAGTTGCTTTCTTCCCTTTTGACTTGGCCCCTCTCTCGAGCGTAGAGAATGCCGGAAACGGTCAGCACTGCAAACGCGACTGCTATTGTTCCACGAGCGATGCGAGCGGCTGCGCCGCCCTGGAATTTCTTGCTGTAATTGTTGTTCACTTCTTTCTCCTTCTTCCTTTGACTTAGATTGTGCAAGCGCACGGTACTTCGAAGGCCCCCGCCCCGTAATTCAGCGCAGCGCTCGACGCAGGGAATCGTGGCGTCGGCGTGAGACTGGATCTACTGGTCCCTACTTGAGATATCGGAAATGGAAGGCAAAAGACGACAAAGACTTGAGGGGGGTTGAAAGAGTGTTGCGAATGAGTTCTTAATTCGGC
>WNGJ01009559.1_pt1 | contig 10329 bp, 10 predicted proteins | sample 5400611 | NCBI WGS metagenome assembly WNGJ01 (sample SAMN13153375, study PRJNA577476) | soil metagenome | isolation source: 40 cm soil or saprolite under Garry oak tree replicate 1 | place: USA:California | collected 2016-06-15
CAGCGCGCCAATTGAGCTGCCGTTCGCAAAATTTGATGGCAAAACAATCGTCAGCAGCACCGAAGCGCTTACGTTCACCGAAGCGCCTGCGAAATTTCTTGTCGTCGGCGCGGGCGCGGTCGGCCTCGAGTTGGGTTCGGTTTGGAACCGGCTCGGTTCGGAAGTAACCATCCTCGAATTTCTTCCGCGTATTGCTATCGGCTTCGATCTCGAACTCTCGAATCTGCTTCAGCGCTTGCTCACTGCTCAGGGCATCATTTTTCATCTCGAAACCAAGGTGAGCGCGGTCAAGATCGACAATGGCCGCGCAACCGTGACGGCAACCAAAGGCGGCGAAGAGATAAAATTCGATGCCGACAAGGTCCTAGTCTCGGTTGGGCGCCGCCCGTTTTCCGAAGGAGTAGGCGCCGAGAAAGTTGGTATCGAATTAGATGAGAAAAAGCGCATCAAAGTGGACAAACATTTCCGGACAAATATTGAAGGTATTTATGCGCTTGGCGACGTGATTGCCGGCCCGATGCTGGCACACAAAGCGGAAGACGAAGGGATCGCCTGCATTGAGAACATCGCGGGAAAATCGGGACACGTGAACTACGATGCAATTGCCGGAATCATCTATACGAATCCTGAACTGGCCGGCGTCGGCCTGACCGAAGATCAGGCGAAAGAAAAAGGGATCGATTACCGCGTCGGAAGGTTCCCGTTCCGCGCCAACAGCCGCGCGCTCTGCAATGAAGATGTCGATGGAATGGTCAAGTTTGTGGCCGATGCGAAAACGGACCGCATTCTTGGCGCGCACATTTTGCAGCACGCCGCGTCGGAATTAATTGCCGAAGCTGTCTCAGTGATTGAATTCGGGGGTAGTTCGGAAGACATCGGACGCACGTGTCATTCGCATCCGACCTTGAGCGAAGCGGTCAGGGAGGGCGCCCTCAATGTCGAGAAGCGCGCGTTGCACATCCTGAATCGGTGAGTCGTTAGTCGGAATGTGTGCTCGCGGCGTCGCGCCGGCGAATCACGAATAGTGTTACCAGAGCCGAAACCGCGCAAATGACTGCGCCGAACCCGAGCGCGAAAGGCGTGCCTAACCAATGCGCAAGCGCGCCGGCTTCAAGACTACCGAGCGGAATCATCGCGCCGAACACGAGTGACCACACTCCCATGACGCGGCCGCGCATTTCATCTGGCACGATGGTTTGCAGCACTGTGTTTGTTGTTGAGAAAAACAGGAGCATGCCGAATCCGGCGAAAGTGAGAAAGACCAGCGCGAGATAGAAATTTCGCGTCACTGCAAACGCGAGCAACGCAATCGAAAACAACCAGACGCCACCGAGCGCGAGTTTTCGTGGCGTAAACAGATGTCCGTAGGTCGCGACGACAAGCGCTCCGATGAAAGCGCCGACCCCGCTCGCGGACATCAACAGGCCGTAGCCATTTGCCCCGCGGCCAAGCACGTCGCGTGCAAAGGCCGGCATCAGCACCGCGTACGACCAGCCAAAGACGCCCACTGCGAGAAATAGCAGCAGAATCGTGCGCACGCGCTGATGTTTCATTGAGTAGACGATACCGTTCCAAGCGTGCTCGCCCGCAGACACGACGTGCACCGGACGCTCGAACGCCGGCAACCGCATCATTAACAGGCCGGCGATCACTGCAACAAAAGTCACACCGTTCAGGAAAAAACACATCGTCACGCCAACCGCGCCAATCATCAAACCCGCGATTGATGGACCGACAACGCGCGCGCCGTTTACAATCGAACTGTTGAGCGAGATCGCATTGAGCAAATCTTCGCGGCTTGTCATCTCGACGGTGAACGCCTGGCGCGCAGGCATGTCGAAGCCCATCGCCACGCCATTGAGTGCAGCGATAATGATGATAAACAGTGGCGTCGCGAATCCGGCCCAGGCGCCGGCTGCAAGCAAAAAAGCACAAATCATTTGGGCGGTCTGCGTCGCGACGATGATTGAGCGCTTCGGATAAAGATCGGCCAGCGATCCGCCCCAGATCGAAAACAACATCATCGGCGCGGATCCGACGGCGGCGACAACGCCAAGCAGCAATCTCGAATTCGTGATCTGATACACGAACCAGCTCATCGCCGTCTGTTGCATCCATGTCCCGATCAGCGAGACAAGCTGACCCCAGAAGAAGAGGCGGTAATTGCGATGCTGCAGGGCGCGAAACGTGTGCCGCCAGGTGATCCCGCCCACCGGCATACGGCGCGGCCGGCCGCTGATATCTTCAGGGACGCGTGCTGTTTCTGTGACTGGCATCTGCTTCGGATTCGCTCAGAGCGCGTGCTCCGGGTGGAAACGCGAACGCAAGACAGTCCCCTTGTTTGCGTTTGTGTTCAACCGCCGCCGCGACCGATGATTAACGCTTTTTCGCGCTGGCTCTATCGCCGACGTTTTCTCGTGCGAGCGGCCTTCTTCGCTGCGACGGAACGCGACCGCGTTGACCGTCGTCGCGCTGCTGAACGCGCTTGTCGCGAAAGCGCTTTGTGGGACGCAGTGGAACGGCCCTCGCGTTTCAACGCCCCTTTGGTCGCGCGGGACCGTGTGCGTGAAGGTTTTTTACTTCCGCCGCGGCGGCCCTTTGCCAAATCGCGCTTGGCTTGACGTTTTGTTCGTGTCTTGCCTCGCTTCGGCGGCGGTAGCTTCACACCGGCCCGTCGTGCTTTTGACAAACCAATGGCGATCGCCTGTTGCGGCGAACGCGCCCCATGTTTCCCCTCCCGAATATGCTCCATTTCTTCGCGCACGAATTCACCTGCCTGCGTGGAAGGGGAAAGCCCTTCACGTTCGTCCTCGCGCGCGCGTTCAACAGTTTCTTCTTCTGGCATAACACAAAGGTTTCGCTGTGGAATCGACCCCTGGATGTAAGAAACGGCATGAGGACGTGCTAAATTCCAATCGTGGAGAGCACTGCCGCCATCTTGCTGCGCAAACGCAAATTTAGCGACACCAGTCTCATCGTCTCATGGTGCACCGAATCGCTCGGCTGCATCCAAACCGTGGCAAAAGGAGCACGCCGCGCGAAAACTCCGTTCGCTGGCAGATTAGATTTATTCTTTGAAACGGAAATTCAGATCGCCCGCAGCCGCAAATCGGATTTGCATACCCTGACGGAAGTCGTGCTGAAAAACCCGTTCAGCGGCATTCGTAAGAATTATTTGCGAACGCAAACGGCAGCCTATTTTGTAGAGCTGATCGAGATCTGTACGGAACGAGATCATCGGGAGCCACAATTGTTTGCATTATTGCGGCGTGCTTTTGGTTATCTTGACGCAAACGATTCGAACCTGCGTGCAATTACACACTTCGAAACCGAACTGGCGCAAATTACGGGCGTGCACGATGCGAAAAAGTTGAAAACCGATCCGGCCTTTGCGCTGGGCAACTTGTTTGGGAGGTTACCGTTGTCGCGGACGCCGTTGTTGAAGACATTGGCCGCAAATAGAAACACAAAATCGTGAAAGGAAATTCGATGAGAATTCAACTTGTTATCAGCTTTGTTTTGCTGGTTGCGCTCAGCTCAGCCGTGCTCGCCAGCGAATCGTATAGATTTGACCAATCGCGCTCCACGATCGGTTTCACCGTTCATCAATTCCTCGGGACGACTCATGGTAAGTTCACGAAATTCGATGGGAAGATCGACATCGACCGGGAGCATCCCGGGAAATCTTCAGTGACGGCAAAAATCGACGTTCGCAGCATCGACACCGGAATCGTGAAACGCGACAATCATTTGCGCAGCCCGGAATTTTTTAACACCGCAAAGTTTCCTGAAATGACATTCAAAAGCCGCGGTGTAAGACAAACCGGTCAGCAAAGCGGCGATATCCTTGGCGATCTTACGATGCACGGCATCACGAAGCCGATCACCTTGCATGTGAAGCTATTGGGCCCGATCTCGGGCGATACGAAAGAAACGCGCTGGGCGGTGACAACCGAGCCGCTCAAGCGCAGCGATTTCAAGTTAATGTTCAGCCAGGGCACGGAAGCGATTTCGGGAATCAGCCAGACAGTCGCAATTAACATCGAGATCGAAGCCTCGCGCGTGCAGTAACATGCTCATCTTCGTGCTGACGTGGGCTGGTCTGGGTTGCTGGTGCGTCTGTTTTTGGTGGATGCGCCGGATCTCCTCACGCCAGGATACGATGTTGAAAGAACTGCATGAAATGACGACACGCATCGAACAGCTATCGCAGAGCGAGCATGATTTGATTCGCGAAGTGCACCCTCAAGTCGGCGAGATTAAAGAGCATGTGGAGAATGTCGCGGAAGCCGTCTCGCCCGGGGGTTCCGATCCGAAACCAGCATCTTGATTGACCGGAAGTGTGCGCGAAGATCGACATCTTTTTTTGCGGAAATCTCACGCGCTGATGGAAATTACGTCCGTTGGAGATTCCGCGCTCATCGTGCGCGTTCGTGATCGGTTCGAAGACGCGCCCGAGGAAACGTTAAAGGAAGTCTTAGACGTGTTTCGACGACTCGAGAACGCGCGCATCCCAGGCGTGATCGAACTCGCGCCGGCATATACAACAGTCGCGGTCTTCTTTGATCCGGTTCGCGTGATCAACGCCACGGTCGAACCCGCTCGTGCAAGTGAATGCCTTACGCAAAACATTCGCGAAGCGCTCACCCATGGCAAGCATAAACAAAGCAAGCGAGCCCGTGCACCCGCAATCGAAATTCCGGTTTGTTACGAACCGGAGTTCGCTCTCGATCTTGACCGCGTTGCGGACCATGCGCGGATATCGCCAAGTGAGGTCGTTCATCTTCACAGCAGGGCTCACTATCTCGTGAATTGCCTCGGATTCACACCCGGCTTTCCGTATCTCACCGGTCTGCCGAAAAAATTGACAACACCGCGCCGTGGGACGCCGCGGAAAGAAATTCCTGCCGGATCGGTCGCGATCGGTGGCGCGCAGACTGGCATTTATCCTCAAGTGTCTCCCGGCGGTTGGAATGTAATCGGCCGTACACCATTGCGGTTATTCGATCCGCAAAAGGATTCTCCAGCGCTTTTGCGCGCAGGCGATCGCGTACGTTTCCGTGCAATCACGCGCGAAGAATTTGAGGCACTAAAGTCATGAACCTCATTGTCACGCACGCAGGATTCCGGACAACTATTCAAGACTTTGGCCGAATTGGCTTTCGACAATTTGGCGTTTCCAGCGGGGGCGCACTCGATCTTCACGCGTTGCGAATCGCAAATTTACTGACTGGTAATGACGAGAGCGCCGCGGGGTTAGAGTTCACACAAGGAAATATTCGTTTGCGCTTCGAAGATGAGCGCGTCATTAGCTGGTGCGGCGGCGATTACGAAGTTTGTGTTGCATCGCACTCGATTCCGCGGGGGCATTCCGCGCTGGTCTTGGCAGAAGACGAATTATCAATTTCTGGTCCTCGGCAGGGTTGGCGTGGCTGGCTCGCGGTTTCTGGCGGCGTTGCAGTGCCGCCCGTTCTCGGTAGTCGCTCTACCGATTTACGCGCGAATTTTGGTGGACTGGAGGGTCGCGCATTGCGCGATGGCGACGAATTTCTGCTCGGAGAACAATCAGATCTTGCGCGATCGCTTATCGGTCTTTTAAACGGACGACGCGTTTCTTCGTGGAGTTCGCCAGCTGAATGGTCAAGCACTGCGAAGACGAAGCCGGTTCCGCGCGTTGTTCGCGGCTGCGACTGGGACCGCTTCAACGCTTCAACGCATCACGCTTTAACCAGCGAGACTTTCTCTGTCTCGCCGGATTCAGATCGCATGGGCGTACGACTCAATGGTCCTGAGCTGCACCGAAACGACGATGTTGATCTTGTCTCTGAAGCGGTTGCGCCCGGCACGGTTCAGGTCCCGCCAGGTGGCCAGCCGATTTTGCTTTTGGGAGATTGCCAAACGATCGGCGGTTATCCGAAAATCGCGCACGTGGTCACGGTCGATCTTGGCATCGCGGCACAACTTCGCCCTGGAGACACGGTCCGGTTTCAGGAAATTTCATTGCCCGAAGCGCATCGCCTGCTTTTTGAGCGCGAACAAGAACTGGAGCGCTTTCGAATCGGACTGAGCTTGCAGAACAAATGAACTTAACCGTCGATCTTAACGCCGACCTCGGTGAGGGCGCAGGACATGATGAAGAGCTGCTCACGCTCGTTACGTCCGCAAACATCGCCTGCGGTTTTCATGCCGGCGACGCGGACGCGATGCACGAATGTATTTCAGCGGCGTGCAATCGTGGAGTCGCGGTCGGAGCGCATCCGAGCCTTTTCGACAGGGAGAATTTTGGGAGAAAAGAATTTCCTGTTACGCCGGATCAAGTTTTTGAGGCGGTGACTTATCAGCTTGGTATTTTTCAGGCAATCGCCTCAGACCTCGGCGTACGGCCGAATCACGGCAAGCCACATGGCGCGCTTTATAACATGGCGACTCGAGACGAGAAAATTGCGAAGCAAATTGCGCGCGCAATGCTTGCGGTTGATTCATCGCTGATTCTTTTTGCGCCGGATAACAGCGCGCTCGCACAGGCAGGCCGGGCGGTGAAATTGCACGTGGCTTGCGAAGTCTTCGCAGACCGCAACTACCTAAGCGATGGCTCACTCGTTCCAAGAAGTCGGCCGGACGCCTTGCTGCACGATCCGGAAGAAGCAGCGGCGCGCGTGCTGCGAATGTTGCGCGAGGGGAAAGTGCGATCGGTCGACGAAGTAGATGTCGAAGTACGGGCAGAAACAGTTTGCGTGCACGGCGACACACCGGGTGCGGTGGAATTTGCGCGGACATTGCGTTCGCAGTTGGAAGCATCGGGAGTCATGATTCGCGCTCCGAGGTTTTCTGATGACTGCAAAAATCGAAGATCATAAATTAGTCCGCGCCCTCGGACCAGTCGACGCGACGATGATCGTGATGGGCTCAATGATCGGGTCGGGGATTTTCATTGTGTCGGCCGAATCAGCTCGATTGATCGGCGCTCCTGGCTGGTTGTTGTTGGCGTGGGCGGTGGCCGGTTTGATGACGATTACTGGCGCGCTCTGTTGCTCGGAGCTCGCGACTATGATGCCGCGCGCAGGCGGCGTTTACGTTTTTCTGCGCGAAGCCTACGGCTCTTCGATTGGCTTCTTGTATGGCTGGACGCTGTTCCTTGTCATTCAGACCGGAACCATCGCGGCGGTCGCCATCGCGTTCGCAAAATTCCTCGGCGTTTTCCTCTCTGCTGTCTCCACGGACAATTACCTGATTAGACCGGTCTCATTCGGCGGCTACGCCATCAGTTTGTCGAGTGAACAACTCGTCGCAATCGCATTGATCGTGCTGCTGACGTGGACGAACACGCGTGGCCTGGAGGTAGGCAAACTCGTCCAGAATACTTTTACGTTCGCGAAGACCGCGGCGCTTGCAGGCGTTGTCGTGATTGGCTTCTTGTTAGGCTGGGGCACAAATAGCGCAGCGCGTTCATCCGCTTGGTGGGATTCCTGGGCGAACGGTTGGAGCCCTCAGATCGCGCAGCCTGGTTTTGCCATTACTGGTGGGTTGGCCCTGGCGTTGCTTTTTGGAAAATCGATGGTCGGCCCGCTCTTTGCTCAAACGGCCTGGGCGAACGTGACCTTCGTCGGCAGCGAAGTGCGCAATCCCGGAAGAAATCTGGCGCGCGCCATGCTCGCGGGATGTAGCATCGTTGTCGTTCTCTATCTGCTCGCGAATCTCGCTTACATCGCAGTTTTGCCGTTTTCAGGAATTCAGAACGCGCCACAGAATCGCGTCGCGGTTGCGATGATGAACGCGCTTTTTGGACATGCCGGCGCGATGTGCATGGCGGCCGCGATTATGATTTCGACGTTCGGCTGCGACAATGGACTCATCCTGTCCGGCGCGCGCGTTTATTTTGCGATGGCGCGCGATCGCTTGTTTTTCGAAAAAATTGGCACGACAAATCGCTATCATGTCCCAGCGGCAGCATTGGTCGCTCAGGGAATCTGGACAGCTTTTTTAACCTTGCCGCGAACGGTGACGACAAATTCTGGAACTGGATCGGTCATTTACGGAAATGTTTACACACAGTTGCTCGAATACATTATCTCGGCCGATCTGCTCTTTTACCTTCTGCTCGTTGCGGCGGTGATAGTATTGCGCCGCAAAGAACCGCAAGCCGAACGGCCTTACCGAACCTGGGGTTATCCGATCGTACCGATCGTGTCGATCGTCCTGGCCGGTTTGGTTATTGTCGATCTTGCCTGGCTCGCGCCGACCACTTCTGGCATTGGAATTTTGATCGTGCTAACTGGCGTGCCGGTTTACTTTTTCTGGCGAAGGTCAGCGGTTGACTTCGCGCGCAGTCGTTGAACGGGTGAATCCGTTTCAGGCTCGGCGCGCGAAACATTTGGTATGCCTGCAAGATCAAAGAAACAGCAAATGGCCGCTGGCGCAGCCCTCGCAGCGAAACGTGGAAAACGCTCAAAGTCATCTCTCAAAGGACCGTCCAAGCAGATGGCGAAATCGATGAGCGAAAAACAATTGCGTGAGTTCGCGAAAACCAAGCGCAAAAAATTGCCGAGAAAAAAGCGGCGCTAGGAAATTAGCCGAACCTCAAAGAGGATGGACAAAGGTGTTGCTCATCCTTTCTGCATTATCTCCATCACCTCTTTTAAAGGCTCCGTACTTACTTTGCTTGTCCCGGTAAAGGGATGGTCGAGAACATAGATCAGGAATAAGATCAAAGTTATAGTCACTGTGAGCGCAGTTGTCATCATGTACTGCGCCTTGATGTTCTTCATTCCGAAGAAATAGGTATAGGCAACTGCGGTTACCCCGCCAACAAGTAGGACTAACCAGATAACGGATGGCACCGTGTTGTTCCCTGAGAATATCCTCAGTCGGCGGTACTGAGCGAGATTATTTAATCGTCTTAGTGATTCGGCGTATAGCTCTCTGTTGGGAATCGATTGCTCATCCATCTGATAGAACAACGGTGTCAGCTTTGCATGGGCTCCGCCCGAATAAAGGCTTATCTCGCCCTGTGACATTCTTTTCGCCTCATCATTATAAACAGAAGCCACATAATCCCTTAATCGCTGCTGTATTATTTTATTGGCGGGTTCGGGGAATCCCCTCGCACTGTTAAAAATATCGAGAGCCTCACTGGCTTCCATTTGCAGGTTTTTCGTGGCGTCGTCGTATCCACCCCACGTAACAAATACAACAAAAGCGACCATTACCCCGTAAAACAGTCCAAACGCATTAAAGATCATGGCGGCTACCTCGTGGTTCTCCTTTAACACTTCTGCCGAATATTTCCTTCGCACCAAGTGAAGACCGGCCAACGCAACTGCACTGGTGAGAGCCGAGACAATCAAAAATGAAAACGCTATCGGTAAATGAAGTAGGAATTGCATAAGCCCTTTACTGTTTTTCGAGAAAATCCCGCCGAGTTGGCAAGATAAAAGAAGCTAAGGTCGACGGCAAAATATTCCCGGCCAGAGCCTTGGCTTTCTGTTGCGCGGTATTCAACAAATCAATCTAAGCATGTGTGGCCAACGCGCGGAACACGCGCAATTGGCCGATATCGTATTTGCCGGCGAGCAGCGCATTAACATCCCCGAGATTTCCGTTGGTTGTATGCCGGAACGCCCCCGCAATTTCCTCCTGCTGACCCGCCGTAAAGAATCGATCTCGTGCGAGCGGTTCGCCGCGCTCAATCGCAGCGACGAGGTGTCCGTAAATCGTGCTGCACACGAACCCGCGCGCGCGAGAGATTTCATCGACAGATTCGCCGTTCCGAAAGCGCCGGAGGGTCTCCGATTGGCTGTCGTTTAGTCGAGGGTGACGCCGCCTTGGCCGCGGGGCACCCGTAAACGTCTGGCGCGGATTCGTCGCGAGATAATCAATGATTTCAGAGAGGAACGGTTTCGCGAAATCTTTTAGTTTCTGGTCGCCGACGCCGGGCACTCTCCGGAACTCGCTTGCGGTTGTCGGATAAGCGCGCGCCATTTCACGGAGCGATACATCGGAAAAAATTACATACGCAGGCACATCGCGTTCGTCGGCGAGCTTCCGGCGCACGGTGCGCAAACGCTCGAACAGCGCTTCATCACATTCGATTTCGCCCGCGCTGCCTTTGGCGCGCTGTTCTGAAATGTCGATCTGCTTTGTCAGCGTGATGGGTGTCCGCTCTCGCAAAGTATCCAGACCGCCTTTCGTGAGCTTCAACGTCGCGAATTTGCCGGGCGCACATTCAATGAGCCCCAGCCGCAATAACTCGCGCCCGATCGCCTGCCAGGCGTTGCGTTTCAATTCGCGTCCGATCCCATAAGTCGAAAGTTGATTGTGCCTTCGTTGCCG
>WNGJ01009560.1_pt1 | contig 10328 bp, 10 predicted proteins | sample 5400611 | NCBI WGS metagenome assembly WNGJ01 (sample SAMN13153375, study PRJNA577476) | soil metagenome | isolation source: 40 cm soil or saprolite under Garry oak tree replicate 1 | place: USA:California | collected 2016-06-15
GCTAGCGCACGGGCTGCGGTTCGCGCTGCGGCTCGGCGGGGGTTGGGGTTGGGGTGGTTCCTTCGATGCGGAGTTGTGGTAGCCAGCCGAGCCAGCTGGGCAGGTACCAGTTCCACTTGCCGAGCAGGCGCATGGCGGCGGGGACCAGTACCGAGCGGACCAGGGTGGCGTCGATCAGCACCGCCACGGCCAGGCCGAACCCGGTCTCTTGCAGGAAGACCAGCCGGCCGGCCGCGAACCCGGCGAATACCGCCACCATGATGACGGCGGCGCCGGTGATGATCCCGCCGGTGGTGCGCAGGCCAAACGAGACCGCGTCGGTGTTGTCGAGGGTGTGGTGGTAGCGTTCCTGGATGCGGCTGAGCAAAAACACCTGGTAGTCCATGGACAGCCCGAACAGCACCGAGAACAAAAACAGTGGCAGCCAGGCCTCGATGGTGTCGACCTGCTGGAAGCCGAACAGGCTCGCGCCGATGCCGTGCTGGAACACCAGGATCAGCAGGCCGTAGGCGGCGCCCACTGACAGCAGGTTCAGCGCCACCCCCAGCGCCGGCAGGACCACCGAGCGGAACACCACCAGCAGCAGCAAAAACGACAGGCCCAGCACCAGCGCGATCCCCAACGGCGTGTAGAGGTGGCTCAGGTCGAAGAAGTCGATCCCCCCCGCGGTCTGCCCGCCGACCTTGACGCTGGCGTCGGTGCCGGCGAAGGCGGCGGGGATGGTCACCTTGCGCAGGTGGCGGACCGCGGCGGTGGCGGCCTGGCTGCTGGGGTCGCCGTTGACGGGGACCGAGACCAGCGCCAGATTGCCTGCCTGGTTGGTCTGCACGGTGCTGGGGCCAAAGGCACGGTCGCCCTTGAGGTCGGCCTGTAGCCGGCCGATCGCCGCGACCACCTGTGGGGAGCGGACCTTGCCGTCCACCACGATCTGGGCTGGGGAGGTCAGCCCGCCGGAGAAGTCCCGGGACAGCACGGTGAACGCCTGCTTGGACTGGATCCCATTGGGGTAGGTGCTGATCCCCGAGAATCCGGTGCGGATGCCAAACAGCGGCAGCGCCGCCACCGCCAGGATCCCGGTAGCCACCAGCAGGCTGGTCACCGGCCGGGCCATGACCCGGCGGGCCACGATCGCCCAGAAGCCGTGGGTGCGCTCCACGTCCTGCTGGCGGCGGCGGAACAGCACCGGCACCCGCAGCGCGTTCACCCGGTCGCCCATGACCGCCAGCAGCGCCGGCAGCAGCGTCAGCGACGCGGTGACCGCGACCAGCACCACCGCGATCGCGCCGGCGGCGATCGAGCGGAAGATCGTGGTCGGGTTCAGCAGCATCCCCGCCAGCGCCAGCACCACCGTGATCCCCGAGAAGAACACCGCCCGGTTGGCGGTGGCGCCGGCCGCGCCGATGGCCGCCAGCTTGTCACGCCCGCGGGCGCGTTCCTCACGGTAGCGGGACACGATGAACAGCGAGTAGTCGATGCCGACCGCCAGGCCGATCATGGTGACCATGTTGGTCACAAAGAACGACAGATCAAACGCCAGGCCCAGCAGCGACACCAGTCCCAACGCGACCACGATGGCCATGATCGCCAGCAGCACCGGCACCACCGCCGCGGCCACCGTCCCGAACACCACGATCAGGATGGCCAGGGCGGCCACGATCCCGATGGTCTCGCCCTTGCGCAGGTCCTGCTCGGCGATGGTGTTGGAGTCCTTGGCGGCGGTCGCCTCGCCGGCCACCCAGACCCTGAAGCCCTGGGGGTGGGGGGCGTGCAGCGTGCGGTCCAGCACCCGGTCGATGTGCTTGTCGGCCTCGTCCAGCGACCCGGCCATGGTGACCGGGATCAGCGTGGCGTGGCGGTCGTTGGACACAAACCGGTCACCGGCCCGGTAGGGGTCGACGGTCTGCTGCACGACCCCCGGCCCCAGCGCGTCCACGTCGGCCTTGAGCCGCGCCACGTACGCCTTGAACCCGGGGTCGCTCACGGTCTGGGACGCCGACCGCACGATCACCACCTCGTTGGACCTCTGCGGCCCAGAAAGCCGCCGCTCCAGCAGCGTCTGGGCCTTTTTGGAGTCGGGGTTGTTGGCGAAATTGGCCTGGGTGGTCAGCGCGCCGCTCAGATAGCTCGAAGTGAGCCACCCGCCAGCCACAAACAGCACGACCCACAACCCGATCACCCGGAAGCGGTGCTTGGCGCTCCAGCGCGCCACCCCCTGCGGAGACAACCCAATACCCTCCCTTTCAGCCCTTCACGTGTCTGCCTTTCATCACCAACCGGGCGGATACCATATTCTGATACCGACTGGTCGGTATGTTCTGAGGTCGTGATACTCCTGGTTCCTGATGCTGGTCGTCCTCCTTATCCCCGCTGCTCGGCGACCGGCTTGAACACGTCGAGCAGCAGGTCGAGGCAGCGGGTCATGAGCGCACGGAACTCCCCACGAAAATCCTCGTGGCTGGCGGTCATCACGCACTGCTGCTCGGCCCCGAGGAACGTTGCGACCAGCACCTCGGCCGCCTGGTGGGCGTCGACGTCGGCGCGGATATCGCCCTGGAGCTGAGCGCGAGCGACCAGGCCGGTGGCGGTGTCGATCCAGGCGTCGCAGTAGCCGGCGATCTGCGGGGCGAGCTCCGGGTCCTCGCACAGCTCGGCGCAGAGGCGCTGCAGGCTCGTCGAGTGGTCCTTATCCCGGTCCTGCTCCTTGAGGTCCGAGGCCACCTGGGCCATCGCCCGCAATTGGTCGACCGCGCGATCGTGCCTTGCCGACGCCTGCACGACCCGCGCGGCCCACTCCGCCTGGCGGGTGCGTACCACCTCCACGGCGAGCGCCTCCTTGGACGGGAAGTGGTGGTAGAAGCCGCCCTTGGTGACACCGGCGACGCGGATCAGGTCGCTGAGGGACGTGCAGGCGTAGCCGTGGGCGAGGAACTCCTCGGTGGCCACGGCCAGAATGTGCTGACGGGTTGCCGAGCCCCGCTCGGTGGCGTGCACCGACCGGGGAGCCGTGCCCTCGTGCGTGTTGATCGCAGTCATGGGCGGCAGCATACCGACCGCCCGGTCTGTTGGTCAATGGCGAAATCTCTTCGACGAGGGAGGCAGGAGGCGTTCCTCGGGGCCACGCCAGCACGAGCAGGGATCGGGTCCTCGGCCCGATCCCTGGGGTCGCTGGTCGTCAGGCGCTCAGCGACGCGGCGTCACTGGGCTGCCGCCCTATGGGTGGCGGGGTGCGGACTCCAGGCCCGTCACCTTGAAGTCCTTGCCGACCTCGACGGTGATGCGCTGCCCGCTGGCGGTGGTGAGGTGCGCCTCGTAGACGCCGTCGGAGTCGGTCTCGACCCGGAGCACGGTCGCGCCGGGATACCTGGCGAGGGCCGCGGCCCGGACCTTGCCGGCCGTGTCCCCGGTGAGCAGATGCTCATCCGGCCGCTGGCTCTTGGACTCGTCCACGGTGCGGCTCGCCTGCGGCGCTCCGCCATACGAGCCCCCGGCGCTGGTCGGGGTGTTGGCCGCGTTTGCGGTCAGCGTCCCCGCGAGCACACCGCCGGCGAGGAGCCCGCCGGCGACGAGGGTCGCCTTGCCGGCCCAGCGCCGCCAGCCACGGCGCTCGTCAGAAATGGGCATGCTGTACCTCCCTGGTTCTCTCGAGGCCCGAACCGCTCGGGCAGGGACGACGATCGCAGCGGCAGGTAAGGCCGCCACAGGAGCGGTTCGAGGAATCGGTAAGAATGTCCGGCCCGTCGCTCCCAGACGCGCAACAGCGCCTCGGCACCTGACTGGCTTGCTGGATCCGGCTAGGATCTCGGCAGCGTCTCTGCGACCGAGGAGGTCTGTTTGTCGACGCGGGCGCCAGAGTCGGCAGGTGAGGTCCAGACCGCTGGGACGCGGGCGCCCCCGGCCGTGCGCCTCGTGTCGCTCCGCAAGCGCTACGGAAAGGTCGACGCAGTGGCCGGCGTCGACCTCGCCGTCGCCGAGGGAGAGTTCTTCACGCTGCTCGGGCCGTCCGGGTCGGGCAAGACTTCCCTGCTGCGCCTGATCGCGGGCTTCGAGCGGCCCGACTCCGGTCGCGTCGAGCTGGCGGGGCAGGACGTGACCTTCCGCCCGCCGTACGCACGCGACGTCAACACCGTGTTCCAGGATTACGCCCTGTTTCCGCACATGACGGTGGCCGACAACATCGAATACGGGCTGCGCGTCAAGCGCGTGCCCAAGGCGAAGCGGCGCGAGCGGGTCGAGCAGGTGTTGGCCACCGTGCGCCTCAGCGGCCATGGAGGCCGCAAGCCGCTGCAGCTCTCTGGCGGGCAGCGGCAGCGGGTCGCTCTGGCCCGCGCGATCGTCAATCAGCCAGAGGTGCTGCTGCTCGACGAGCCGCTCGGCGCGCTCGACCTGAAACTCCGGCAGGAGATGCAGCTCGAGCTGAAGCGCATCCAGGAGCAGGTGGGCATCACGTTCCTCTACGTGACCCACGACCAGGAGGAGGCGCTCACCATGAGCGACCGGGTCGCCATCCTGCGGGATGGCCGCATCGAGCAGGTTGGCACCCCGGTCGAGGTGTACGAGCGGCCCTCCAGCGATTTCGTCGCCGGGTTCATCGGCGTCTCGAACCTGATCGAGCGGGACGGCAGGCACGTCACCGTCCGCCCGGAGAAGATCCGCATCCTGGACGATGCCCAGCGGCCAGAGCCCGGAGCGCACGTCGAGCGCGGGGTGATCCAGGAGGTCATCTACCTCGGCGCGGTCACCCGCTACGTCGTGGACCTCGAGGCCGCGGGCCAGCTGGTGGTGGTGCGGCAGAACCTCGACAGCGCGGAGGAGGCCCTCCAGGCGCGAGGTCGTCGCGTGCGGCTGGCATGGCAGCCGGAGCAGGCGTTCCCGATCGAGGATCGCGGCGGCGGCCGCGCCGACCCGGAGGAGGAAGCATGACCAGGCAAGGAGCACGGTTCACGCGTTCCATCGGACTGCTCGCGCTCGGCACCGTGCTCGCGCTGGTCGCAAGCGGCTGCGGCGGCGGTTCCTCGAGCAGCAGCCCTGGCGCGGCGACCAAGCCGAGCCTGCCGACCAGCATCGGGCCCGGCGAGGGCCAGCTCAACCTGGTCGCATGGGAAGGGTACGCCCAGCCGGACTGGGCCAAGCCGTTCGAGCAGCAGACGGGCTGCAAGGTGAACGCCAAGTACGCCGGCTCCTCCGACGAGATGGTCGCGCTCATGCGCAACGGCGGTGGCGGCCAGTACGACCTGGTCTCGGCCTCCGGTGACGCGGACCTGCGGCTCATCTACGGCAAGGACGTCCAGCCGGTCAACGTCGACCTGATCCCGTCGTGGAACGACTTCATCCCGCAACTGAAGTCGCCGCCGTTCAACACCATCAACGGCGTCCACTACGGGGTGTCGTACGAGTGGGGGCCGAACGTCCTGCTCTACAACCACCAGAAGGTCAACGCGCCCCGTAGCTGGGAGGTGATCTACAGCTCGCAGTACAAGGGCCAGATCACCGTGCCGGACAACCCGATCCAGATCGCCGACGCGGCGCTGTACCTGTCCAAGAAGGATCAGAGCCTGGCCATCACCGACCCCTACGAGCTGACCCAGCCGCAGTTCGACGCGGCGGTCAACCTGCTGAAGCAGCAGCGCCCGCTGATCAAGAAGTACTGGGCGCTGGCGTCGCAGGAGATCACCATGTTCAAGAACGGCGACGCGGTGGTGGGCGCCGCGTGGCCGTACCAGACCAACACGCTCAAGGCTGACGGCGTGAAGGTCGCCGACGCGATTCCTTCCGAGGGCGCCACCGGGTGGGCCGACACCTGGATGCTGGCGACCAAGGCCCCGCACCCCAACTGTGCCTACCAGTGGATGAAGTACGTCACCACCCCGACCGTCCAGGCACAGCAGGCGATCTACTTCGGCGAGACGCCCGCCAACACCAAGGCCTGCGCCGAGATGGACAAGCAGGCCAAGGGATCCTGTGACCAGTACCACGCCAACGCGCCGGCTTCGTACTTCGACTCCATCAAGTTCTGGAAGACGCCGCTGGCCGATTGCGGCAACGGCAAGTCGGAATGCGTGCCCTACGCGCGGTGGCAGCAGGCGTGGCAGGAGATCAAGGGCTGACCTTGACAACTGCCCCGACGCAGGCCGACCGCCCGCGGGCAGCCGGCGCCGGCTCCAGCAGCGCCGGTGTCTCGGCGCTGCTGTGGCGGCGCCCGTGGCTGCGGGCGGTCGGCCTGCTGTCGGCACCGCTCGCCTGGTTCGTGCTGATCTACCTGGCGTCGCTCGCGGTGCTGCTGGTCACCGCGTTCTGGCGCATCAACCCCTTCACCACCGACATCGAGCGGGTCTGGAGCCTCGACAACTTCAAGACCCTGGTGACCAGCGCCACCTACCGCAGGATCGCCTTCCGGACCGTTGGCATGTCGGCCGCCGTGACCGTGACCGATGCGCTGGTCGCGTTCCCGTTCGCCTACTACATGGCGCGGGTCGCATCGAGCCGCGTGCGCTCGGCCCTGTTCGTGGCCGTGATGCTGCCCCTGTGGGCCAGCTACCTCGCCCGGGTCTACGCCTGGCTGCTGATCTTCGCGAGCAACGGCGCGCTCAACTGGGCGGCGGACAGGATCGGCCTGCCATCGCTCGGCATCGGCTACTCGAACTGGGCGATGTGGATCGTGTTCAGCTACATATGGCTCCCGTTCATGATCATCCCGGCCTACGCGGCGCTCGAACGGATCCCCAACTCCTACGTGGAGGCCTCAGCCGACCTCGGCGGACGCGGCTGGCGCACGACCCGGCGGGTGATCGTGCCGCTGGCCCTGCCCGGCGTGATCGCCGGTTCCGTCTTCACCTTCTCGCTGACGCTCGGCGATTACGTGACGCCGATCCTGGTCGGCGGCGCCGGCTCCGACTTCATCGGCAACGTCGTGTACCAGAGCGTCGGCGTGGCCAACAACATCCCCTTCGCGGCCGCGTTCGCCACCGTTCCGGTGGTCATCATGGCCGTGTACCTGTTGCTGGCACGCCGGCTCGGTGCTTTCGAGGCGCTGTGATGGAGACGCGGGCGACGCGCATCGGGCTGAGGATCTGGGTCGCGCTGGTCCTCGCCTTCCTGTTCGTTCCGATCCTGATCATCCTGCTCTACGCGTTCAACCCCTCCAACATCCAGAGCTGGCCGATCCCAGGGTTGTCGCTCAAGTGGTTCTCGCTCACCTGGCGGAATCCCGAGGTGCGCGCCTCGCTGCTGCTCTCGGTCAAGGCCGGATTGGCGGCGACGGCGATCGCCATGCTGCTCGGCTCCGCGGCGGCCTTCGCGGTGGACCGCTTCCGCTTCTTCGGGCGTGAGGTCGTCTCGTTCGTGGTGGTGCTGCCGCTGGCGCTGCCCGGGATCATCACCGGCATGGCGCTCAACGCCTTCTTCGCCTTCAACGGTCTCAACCTGTCGCTGTGGACGATCGTGGTGGGCCACGCGACCTTCTGCATCGTGATCGTCTACAACAACGTGCTGGCGCGGCTGCGCCGGACCGCCTCCTCGCTCGTGGAAGCGTCGATGGACCTCGGCGCCAACGGCTGGCAGACGTTCAGGCACGTCACGCTCCCGGTCATCTCCACGGCGCTGGTGTCTGGCGGCCTGCTCGCCTTCGCGCTCTCCTTCGACGAGGTGATCGTGACCACCTTCACCGCCGGCGCCCAGAACACCCTGCCGCTGTGGATCTTCGGCGCCATCCGCCTGGGGCAGCAGCTTCCCGAGGTCAACGTGGTCGTCCTGATCGTGCTCGGCCTCACCATCATCCCGGTCGTCATCGCCCAGCGCCTCACCCGCGAGTCGGGCCTGGTGCGGCGCGGCTGAACCGCTCGGCCCCGGGTCAGCGACCTATCCCGCGGGCCCCGGAGACCCGGCCGCCTCGCCGGGTGCCTGACCCTGGAAGCGACCGGCCAGGGTCGTGAGCGCACGGACGATCTCCCGCCGCGCCGGCCCGATGGTCGCGCGCTCCACCGCCCGGCCGGCCAGACCGCCGATCGTGTACCGGATCCGCAGCTCCAGGCGGCAGCCCTGGTCGGCGGGATGGACCTCCATGACGATCTCCAGGTCGAGGCCGCTCTCCAGCCCGTAGACGGCCCGCCGTGGCGGCTGCAGCTCCTGGCAGACCAGCACGCCGTGCAGGCGGCGACCGGGCACGTCCACCTCGGCCTCGTAGCGGGCGCCGACTCCGCGGACGGGGCCTCCGACGTGCCGCAGCCGGCGCACCGCCGGCAGCCAGTCCGCCCGCGTCAGGTCCGTGGCTTCCTCGAACGCCCGCGAGGCGGGAACCGGCAGGAACGTGTCAGCGTGTGCTTCGACCATGTCGTCAGGCTAGCCGTTCCGCCGGCTCACAGCAGGGCCTGACCGGGCCGGCGTCGTGCTGGCGCAAGGACCTCGATCAGCCGTGCCGGTGGACGCCACCGTCGAGGCCCACTCGCTCGATCGCGCCGGCGGCCCGGCCGGCGCCGTCCCGCGCCCGGATTCCCGCCCCGGCGGCGGCGAGCCGGGCCTGCAGTTCGGTGTCGCCGACCAGCCGGTCCACCGCATCGTGCAGCTCGGCGTCGGTGAAGCGGTAGGTGTCGAGCCGCACGCCCCAGCCGAGCTCATCCACCCGCTGGGCGTTGTCGTACTGGTCCCAGAACAGCGGCAGGACGATCATCGGCTTGCCGAAATGGAAGCACTCGGTCGTGGTGTTGTTGCCGCCGTGGGTGATGACCAGGTCCACCAGCGGGACGACGCTGGTCTGCGGCAGGAACTCCGCGCCGTACATGTTGTCGGCCAGCTCGATCTCCCGATGCAGCGGCCCCTTCGACACGATGTAGCGGTGCGGGGTCTTGGCGAGGCAGTCGAGCACCCGGCGCATGAGCTCGACGTCCGCCGAGCCGAGCGAGCCGAGGCTGAAGTAGACCAGGCTCCCGCCCAGCCCCGCCAGGGGCCGCGGCAGGGTGAACCCGCCGTCCGTCTGGCGTACCGAGGAGTCCAGACGCAGCCACCCGGCGCCCAGCGGCCGGGCCCGCGGGTAATCGGCGACCTCGGGGTACACGTACAGGTTCAGGTCGCCCTCTGAGATGAACTCCAGGTCCGGCAGCCCGGGCGCGCCCTGCTCACGGACCCATTGGTCGAACCGTCTCCACAAGGGGCGGTGGACGCGTTCGTATTCGGCGCGGAACTTCGCCCACTCACCTGGGTCGGCCGAGGGATAGCCGGAGAAGGCGGGCGGAAGGCCGGGGTCCTTCACCTCCAGCGGATTGCAGGAGACGATGCGAACGAACGGCACGCCAGCGGTCCGCAGCGCTGGAAACTCTACGACGTTGTCCTCGACGATGACGTCGGGGCGCACCCTGGAGATGATGCCGGCGAGCTGGCGATGGCAGTACCGGGCGCCGTTGGTCAGCTCTTCCCAGACCGGTTCGATCCAGGTCTCGAGCTGCTCGATGGTCGGCTTGCGGAACTCGGGGGCGGTGTCGCGGACGAAGTCCTTCCAGAACTGCCCGGGGTCGGCCGCCTCGGTGCCGGTGGCCGGCGCGGCGAGGTCGACGAGCTCCTCAGCGAACCCGAGCGGTGCGAGCTTGCCTTGCCAGGACCGCTCGGCCGCGAACACGACCCGGTGGCCACGCTGGCGCAGCAGGTCGCCGACGCCGATGCAGTTGTTGGTCGGACCGTAGGCGCTTTCCGGCATGAACAGGATGGTCAGCTCGCGCATCGCGCTCCTCGGAGAGCCGGGGCCGCAGGTCGGATCCATATATTCGATACGGAGCCGCCGCCCCGTCAATGCCAGCCAGAGATGGGCGCCTGCCCGTCGTGCTCGAGGTCCTTGACGAATCCAAACAGCAGGCGGAGGCTCCAGGGCAACCCCGTCGCCAAGCGAAAGGACGGCCAATGGCGGACAGCGTCTACCGCTTCACCGAGGTCGTCGGGACCAGCGCCGAGTCATGGGAACGGGCAGCCGCCCTGGCTGTCGAGACGGCGGCCAAGTCACTCCGCGACCTGCGCGTCGCCGAGGTCACCAAGCTCGACATGGTGATCGAGGACGGACGGGTGGCCGCCTACCGGGCGAAGGTCAACATTTCCTTCAAGCTCGAGGCGTCCGACTGACGAGCGGGGCGTCCGACCAGCGGGCCGGCCGCCTCGGGGCCAAACGCGGCCGGGCGCGAGAAGGCGGCGTAGCGGCTCGCCAGGTCACCGCGGCAGGCCGGCCTCCAATTGCGCCAGGGTGGTGTCCAGCAGCGCGATGAAGTCGCTGATCGGCTGGTCCTCCGCTGTGTACCAGGCGCTGATCGCCACGCCGATCACCGCGCCGGCCAGGGTGCGCACGGCCAGGTCGT
>WNGJ01009561.1_pt1 | contig 10328 bp, 14 predicted proteins | sample 5400611 | NCBI WGS metagenome assembly WNGJ01 (sample SAMN13153375, study PRJNA577476) | soil metagenome | isolation source: 40 cm soil or saprolite under Garry oak tree replicate 1 | place: USA:California | collected 2016-06-15
GGCAGACTACGCTCCAGGTCTGGAGAGCCGTGTGCGCGGAAACGTGCCAGCACAGGTTCGGAGAGGGGCGGTTGGAAACGTGCCGAGAGGCAACGCGCTGGCCGCCTACTCTACCCAAGAACAAGCCTACCACATTGACCCCTGGAGCTTCAACGTCAGAACCATCGTCCCCGGCTCTGCCAGAGCAGGAGGAATTTCGTCAGCATTTACGTCGCCTAGCCGTGAGTGCCGTCCAAGTCTTGATCGAACAAGTTATGCGTGAAGAACTCGAACAGTGCAACGGAGCCTCGTGGGGAGAATGTACTCCCAATCGCCGTGGGTATCGCAACGGTTCCTATCACCCGCAATCTGGTCACCCCCACTGGGCATATTGAGGACCTCAAGGTACCCAGAGATCGGGAAGGAGCCTTTCACAGCCAGCACCCCCTTGACTGAGGAAATACTCGCACATTATAATTCGGTTAATCGGGAAAATATGGAATAACAAAGCGGATTAATCGGAAAAACCTGGAGTAGTAAGGCAAGAGGAGACCTCATGAAAACTGACGAACTTGCCCCGACGGCACGAGAGGCGCGTATTCTGCGTATGCTGCGCGCTGTGGCGAATCCGGCACGGTTCCGCATCGTTGTGCTCCTTGCAGAGCGCAAAGACTACACTTCCGCCCAACTCGCCGAGGCGCTGCCGCTTGCTCAGTCCAGCCTCTTCGACCACTTGACGCTGCTGCGCGAGGCAGGCATCGTGCAGGTAAGCAGTAATGGGCCCAATCATTACTACTGCCTAGACCCATCGACTATCGACTTCCTCGCGGCTTATTTGAGTGGACTTGGACAACAGGCGCGTTCGTGGACAGAGCTCGTGAGGACGACACAAAAGGAGCATTCCTTGGAGATTCGAGAGGCTACACGCGAGGATGCTGCAAGCATTGCGCACATCTATAACCAGGGGATCGATCAGCCACGTTAGAGACACAGCTGCGCACACCAGAAGAGCGGGCCGAGTGGCTTGCCACACGTGGCCCCCGACACCCGGTGCTTGTCGTCGCGGAGAACGGGGAAAGGGTGGTAGGCTGGGCCTCCCTCAATCCCTTCAACCCCCGGCCAGTCTATGACTCCGTCGCGGATATCTCCGTTTATGTCGCCCGGGAGGAGCGAGGACGAGGCATCGGGGACACGTTGATGAGCGCATTGGAGACACGGGCGCGGAGCCTGGGATATCACAAAATGGTGCTGGCAGCCTTCCCTACCAATGCACCGGGCATGTGCCTGTATGAGCGCCACAATTTTCGCACCGTCGGTATCTATCACGAACAGGGCATACTCGATGATCGATGGGTAGATGTCATCATCATGGAGAAGATCCTCCATTGAAAGAGAGCACGAGCCAGCGGAGCAAGCGAGAGCAGAGCTTCTATTATGGCTGGGTCATGCTGCTCGCCGTTTCCTTCACAGAGATGATGTCGTGGGGAGTGTTATATTATGCCTTCACGGTCTTCTTGAAGCCGATGCAAGCATCATTGGGCTGGTCTACGGCTGCATTGACTGGAGCCTTCTCCCTGGCATTGCTCTGCAGTGCAGGTGCGGCTCTTCTCGTTGCGCGCTTTCTGGATCGTCATGGGACGCGCCTGCTTATGACGCTGGGATCGTGTGCTGCAACGCTGCTGGTGCTCGCCTGGTCAGCGGTCGCGAACCTCACGCTGTTCTATCTGATCTGGGTAGGTGTTGGAATCACGATGGCGACTGTGCTCTACGATCCAGCCTTCGCTTTGGTAGCGACCTGGTTTCACCGGCTTCGCGCCCGTGCCCTGACCATCTTGACCTTCATTGCTGGCTTCGCTAGCGTGATCTTTGTCCCCCTGGCGCAATGGCTCGTACAGCTCCAGGGATGGCGCGTGGCGCTGGTCACGCTCGCTCTGCTGCTGGCGATCATCACCATCCCCGTGCATGCGCTGATCCTGCGCCGGCGACCAGAAGACCTTGGTTTAGCACCTGATGGGATTGCTGTGCCCGCCTCCACAACGCTCACTCATACAGCTCTTGAGCGGAGTGTCTCGACGCGGGCAGCCCTCCACGGCGCCACATTCTGGTGGATCACGACAGCGTTCGCGCTTGCGACGCTGGTAGCTGGAGCGATCGCTGTACACCTCGTTCCGTATTTGATCGACCGTGGCTATTCCCCCAGCTTTGCCGCGGATATCGTCGGCCTCATCGGCATCATGGCCCTTCCCGGTCGATTGGTCTTTACGCTGCTAGGAGAGCGCCTGCCGCGCCACCTGGTGACTGCCATACTCTTCTTGCTCCAGGGGGCTGCACTGCCCGTGCTGCTGCTGACGCCGGGGACCGCTGGCGTATTTTGCTTCGTTGTGCTGTTTGGGGCCGGCTTCGGAGCTATTACTCCTGCGCGAGCAGCCCTGGTCGCCGATCACTATGGATCGGCCTACTATGCGAGGATCAATAGCGTCTTGGGGCTGTTTGTCACCGGAGCGCGCGGCATCGCTCCCGTCGGAGCTGGCATCATGTATGATCTCCTGGGAACTTATCCGCCGATCTTCTGGGCGCTGGCAGGACTCTCTGTAGTTGCCGCAGGAGCTATTCTGCTGATCTAGACTATCTAAACGAATTTCATATCATCTTCTCGATGAAATATCTCTACCCTTACACAAAATTCGGGATGGTATCTGCAACCGATCTTCTTAAAATCACGAAATGCTGATATACTTCTTTTAGAGGAAACGCGATCCTGATCCTGGGAAAGAGTTGCTTCTGGAAAGTGCAGAAAGGAAAACAACAGGCATGATACCCTGCACACGCATGCTGCGCGTACCATCTTTTCTGAAAGAGAGAACTATGATATCACGACAACAGAAACTCATCCGCCTGCCCCTGGTTGGCACGATCCTTCTTTGCTTGCTTGTTGCTGTGTACCTGTTTGCATGGAAGCGTTTTTCGAAACCAGCTCCTTCGGCCACGATCGTGAAGCACACGGTGGAGACTCCTGCTGATGAGACTCTCAAGTATTGGACAGCGGACAAAATGCGCAATGCCAAAGCTGCTCCTCTGCCGAACGTCAAAGCTCTCGAGCGAGGGAAACAACATCCGCGACGCCCTCCACATCGCTCTAGTCCGCACCAGGCTTGATGAAAGAGAGAGGCATGATGCCACAACTGCATAGACTCATTCTCCACCCCCTGACTGGCAAGATCTTTCTTTGCGTGCTTGCCAGCGTGTACCTGGTGTATCTGGTGGGATTTGCGCGTTTTCTGTCCACGTCGCTGTCAGCGCCTCCGGTGACGATCAGTGAGCACCCGGTGGAGACGAGCCCCAACGCCGTCGTCAAGCATTGGACCGGGGCGAGCATGCGCGATGCCACCGACGCCGATCTACTGATCAGCCAGGCTTCCGATCTTACACAGGGGAGCAGCGACACAAGCCTGGGCAAGGCGGCCCAGCAACAGGGGCAGCCCCCGCGCGATGGGAACCTTTCGTATCCCCTCTCGACCGTCGGGAAGGTCTTTTTTACCAACGCCGCCGGTCAAAACCTCGTCTGCTCTGGTACTGCTGCCGCAAGCCTCAACCAGAGTGTGGTTGATACAGCTGGCCACTGCCTCTACTTGTATGGTGACTGGGTGCAGAACGTGATCTTCTGTCCTCTGTACGAGAACGGCAGCACGCCTTATGGCTGCTGGGCCGCTCGCGATTTAGAGGTCCCTTCCGACTGGATAGGCGCCAGGCCAAATGACTATCATCATGACTTTGGCATGGCCATCGTTGCCCCCAATAGCCAGGGTGTCTTGACCGACGTGGTCGGTGGCGCCGGTTGGGCATATAATCAGCCTGTCAATCAACCTTTCTATGCCTATGGCTATCCCGCCGGGTATCCTTTCGATGGCCAGACCAGAAAGTCCTGCGAGAGTTCTTTCGGCACTCTCTGGCAGCATGGGGGCGGTAATGTGGTCTCCATCCCCTGCGATATGACCGGTGGCTCCAGCGGTGGCCCCTGGTTCATTCAGATCAGCGGCAACTTGTACCTCAACGGCCATAACGACTTCATCAGCAGTCTCCGGCCCGGGCACATGTTCTCTCCCTACTATGATGATACCTGGTATGCTCTTTACACCAAGGCCCAGCAGACGTAAAAGCGAGTCATAGTTTATAAGCAAGGACATACGATATGATGAGCGAAGAGCAACGAGCATTACCGAAGAGTTATCGAAGCATTGAGGAGCTTATCCCACCACACTGGTTCGAGGGCAAAGTCCTTGCCAATGGAATACACCACCACTACCACCGGACAGGCGGAGAGAAGCCTGCGCTTGTTCTCCTGCATGGGGTTATGATGAACGGCCTCTCCTGGATGCGCGTCGCTAAAGCCCTGGAGCAGGACTACGATGTGATTATGGTGGATGCCCGGGGGCATGGCCGTTCTGATGGCATTGCCAGCGGTTTTTCATCAGAACTGCTCACCGAAGACGCGGCAGGCGTGATCAGCGCGCTCAAACTGGACAAACCCAGCCTGCTTGGACATTCGATGGGAGGCGCCACCGCCGCGCAGGTCGCTGCTACCTACCCGGACCTCGTACGGTCCATTGTCCTCGAGGACCCGCCCTGGCATGACACTCCCAGGATGCAGATTGCAAACTCAGAAGGGTACAAGGCCTGGTTCAACTCCTGGTTGGCCTGGCTCGAGCGTTTCAAAACGCAGACCCACGAGGAACGGCTGGTCTCGATCCTTCCACAATTGCCGCCTGGAGCGGCCGGCTGGCCCGAGGAAGAGCTGGTGCCCTGGGTAGAAGCCTACGCACAACTCGACCTCGATCTGGCCAGGCTTGGCCCATCCCTGTGGTCGGTTGAGAACACTCCGTGGCGCGACCTGGTGCCGCGCATCAACTGCCCCATCTTGCTGATGACGGGCAACCCTGAACTCTCGGCTGTCGTGACACCACAGGATACGCAGGAGATTGCCGCCGCCTGGCGGAATGGCCAGCTCGTGCACTTTGAGCATGTTGGTCACCTGATGCAATACGGAATGGATGCCACGTCATTTGATCACTTTATGGCCGTGATCAGAGCTTTCCTCGCCCCGCATCAGTGAAGTTGCTGGTGAATGCCATTGCAAAGAACAAGCCTAACGAAATTGCTCCTGCAACAGCAGAAGCGGTAAGTATCTTATAGTTTTTAATACGCTCTTCCTTCATCGCTTCTCAAGAGATCGTGCAAAAGACTTGCAATGGGTGTGGGTGACTCCACCTGTTGTGCTGTCTTTTTGAAGAGACCAACATCCTTCAGCGGTATCTTACTCTGGCTGAAAGGCGCAGTTTTCTCGGCAATCCTCTTGCCATAGCTCTGATAGATCGGAGCCGGGAACAACGTTTGTGTCAGCATGTCGACCACTGCTTGTGGATCAACTCCATTTTTCTCGGCCATCGAGAGGGCTTCTCTCAGAGAGTATCCCGCTGAACCAATCAGGAAGTTTCCAACGAGCTTGACAAGCGTTGCCGCGCCGACCTCTTCGCCAAAATCGAAAATGCCCTGTCCCCCCATCGCCGAGAGCAGCGGTCGGACGCGTTCTTTGGCTTGCTGTGGACCTGCAAAGGGAATCCAGAGATTCCGGGCGACGGCTGCCTCGGATCTGCCAAAGATGGGAGCCTCGACATAGGCACAGTCATGTTGTGCATGGATTGCCGCAAGCTTCTTTGCCGTTTCCGGCAACACCGTACTCATCGAAAGATGGATACCACCTGGTCCCAGGTGCTCTAAAAAACCATGGCTCATGACGACGCTTTCCAGAGCCGCATCATCCCACACAATGGTTGCAACAATCCCCCCGCTCGTCACCGCGTCAACTGGTCGCGGTGCCAGGTGCGCTCCCTGGGCAACCAGCACTTCCGCTTTACTCGCCGTACGGTTGTACACCCGGAGCGCATATCCGGCATTGAGAAGATTGGTAGCCAGGGGCAGACCCAACTGGCCAAGTCCGATAAATCCGATCGTTTCACTCATTTTTTCTCACTCCTTCTGAATACGTTGAAACTCAAACATGACGTTTACGTCATGTTTGAAACAAAAAAAAGCCTAGTGCTGTTCTCGTTCCTCAAGCCAGCGCTCGAAGCGTTCGATATGGGCCAGTAAGTCAGCACGAAATTGCTGGAACGCACCGATCTTCTGGTCCGCCTCAGCGAGATGTTGGCGCAGGATGGCGAGAACTTTCTGTTTTGGTTGTCTTCCACTCGGGTCAATGAAATAGAGGTCGATGACGTCACGTATCTCATCCAGGCTGAGTCCAAGCTTCTTTAACTGGTCTATTTTGCGCAGACGGGCAAGCGTCTCCTCGGTGTAGTAGTGCTGGCCGTGGCCCTCACGCTCACCCGGAGGGAGCAGTCCAATGCTCTCGTAGTATCGAACGGTGCGTGGAGTTACCTCAGCTCGTTCCGTCAAATCACCTATGCGCATGCGGTCATTCATCGCTCACCCCCAAATGTTACGTTAACGTCATGTTGATAGAATATACTCTTAGCGAGGCATTGTCAAGGGCCTTACGTTACAGAACAAGGATCATGAATCCATCACCCGCAGGACAATCTTGCCCCGCGTGTGTCCTTTTGCTGCTTGCTCGTAGGCCTGGCGCGCCTGGGCAAGGGGGAACATCGTGTCGATGATGGGCCGGAGTTGTCCCGCATCAATCAATGCGCCAATTTGGATCAGTTCATCGCGGTTGGGTTCGACCACAAACCAGGCAAAGCGCACGTCATGTCCCTTTGCCACAGCAGCGGGAGGTGGGGGACTGACGATGGAGACAAGCACTCCTGCGGGTTTGATCACCTGCCAGGAGCGCTGCAAGGTGTCGCCGCCAACCGTATCGAAGACCAGATCGGCACCATGGACCACCTCCTCGAAGCGCGTGGTGGTGTAGTCGATGATCTCGTTGGCCCCCAGTTCGCGCAGGAAGTCGCGATTGCGTGCCGAGGCGGTCGCGATGACCTGGGCCCCCGCCCAATGAACAAGTTGGACGGCAAAGACTCCAACGCCCCCTGCGGCACCATGGATCAAGACGCTTTGCCCCGCAGCGAGGTGCGCGTGGTCAAAGAGGGCCTGCCAGGCTGTCAACGCTGAGAGCGGAACGGCTGCGGCCTGCACATGGTCGAGCGTGCTTGGTTTGGGAACCAGCTCGTTGGGCAGGGCAATGGTATAGTCGGCCTCGGCGCCGTCGCGACCATAGCCGAGCATGGCATAGACCTCCGAGCCTTTGACGAGCGTCGTGACTCCAGGACCGACCTCCTCTACCACTCCTGAGAGGTCGCGTCCGGGAATCGGCAATGCGCGTGGGCTTCCCGCCGTGGTCTGATAGGTCTCGTCCCATTTCAGCTCGTTGGCGATGATCCCCGTCGCGTAGACACGCACCAGCACTTCTCCCGGTCCTGGATGTGGTTGTGGCGCGTCTTCATAGACCAGGTGATCTTGACCGCCACGGCCATGGATACGGATCGCTTTCATTTCCTTGTCTCCCTTCTTCACATTTCGAGAGGTGAGTCATGATGCTACGAGGTGCGCTCACATGAGCCATCGTGCACGTTGCGAGTCCAGCTCTCCGTCCTCCTTCATCAGCATGGACCCGGCTGGAGCATACCCACCACCGGTAAGTATACTGGGAGGGAGTGAGCACGTCAGTATCCAGTACGTCCCATGTCACGTCCCCTCCTGTCCCGTACTGCGCTCCGGTGGGTCATGCAGAAGCGAACATGCTCATTGCAAGCAGGAGCACATTTAATGTCGCATTTGTGCCATCTGCCGACAGGATTGGGCACAGCGCCGGCACTGATCAGCGCAGGCTCTCAGCTGGGCATCGGTGCCCCTGCCTATCTGATCACAGGAAACTGCGCACTGGTCGCACACATCAGCGCAAAGATTGCAGACGGCTGCGGAGATGGGGGAACCCCGCAGCATGAAATCTTCGCTGGTCTGGCAGATCTGGGAGCAGTCCTCTAAGAGCCGCAGATGATCGGGCGCGACGTGGGGACCACCTTGCTGGACAGAATACTGGATCGTTTGGACGCAAATCACATGACACTCTTTACAGTCATCAATAGCCCGTTGAACAACTTGATTCGTTGCTTGCATACGTCATCCTCCTTTGTATCTGGGGTAGTGCTACATAAGCTGACATGAAGGGCCCACGGGATGTGCAACGAGATGGATCTCCAGCTGAAGTGCCTTCACAGGCCCGTTCAATGCTCTCGCTTTTTCTGGCAAGGGTTCAGAACTAGCTCTGCGAGAGTAATTGCTCACTCCAAGGCCCAGTCGGCAGGGTGTTGGGCCACTGCCCAGCTGATGCACCTTGCCCTCGCTGGTCCTAGTATAAGGAGGAAGCGTCATGAAAGCGTTATGAGATTCGTCATGGGCCGTGGCCTAAAACGCTGACCCACACATGAGCGAGAACGCATCTGGATGGTAGACAGCCAGCCCAGCATCATCCGAGAGAATGAGGGGATAGGCAGCTAATGCTTTGGAACAGTACTGGCACCGTTTCGAGAGACTCCCAATCCCTGCCCGAAGGCGTTGTTCGTCGTTGACGATGAGCATGATGTTCTTTCTCTCTCTTTCGATCGGTCACCTACACGTGTCGTAGGAGATCTGCGAGAAAAGTATACCCATCTTGCCCAAAGCTCTGGCCCGCTCAGGTGGCTTGTTTTACCGCAAAGGACGAGTGCCCAAATACGTACCCTGGGTCGTGAGCAAGTATGTCATGAACCCCATGTCTAAAGACAAGGGGCTTGCATCTGGCCTGGAACACAACGATTATTCCGTTGGGTAGTACAGCCGACGCATGAGGCACCATGACCGATGCCCGTTCCTAGATGGCCCAACATTTTTACACGACAAGGCCATTAGTTGTCGAAACCCGTATGTTGCTAAGGTGCAAGCCGTTGCTCCGCTCTAGGACGGAGTGCCTAAGCATGTACCTATTCTACCACAAGAGAGGAAAAGCGGAAATGGAGCAAGACTCCAATGCCCAAGCCCCAAACAAGGACTCGGCATTCCTCCCCGCGCCTGAAGGCGGGGGCCTCCTGCCTCGGTTCGGTGACCCCACAACGGAGCCACAGCTCCGTTGTGGCTTTCGCAAAAAATTGACGTGCATACCATTATGTGTGTGGACGGGCTTCATTTGACACCAGGGCAACGCCAATCTGCGCGAGCAGGCGGTCAATGCCCAGTTGCAGGCGCGCGGGAGGCGGGCCGACCAGGCGACCAACGGGTTGGCCATTGGCGAAGAGGACCAGGGTGGGCATGCCCTGGACGCCCACTTGCGCAGGCGTCTGCAGGTTCTCGTCGGTATCCATGCGGGCGAAACGCAGCTTGCCGGCGTAGGTCTGGCTCAGTTTCTCGAAGACAGGGGCCAGCGCGCGGCAAGGGGGGCACCAGGAGGCCGTGAAATCGACGATCACCGGCAGCGACGCTTGCAGGACCTGCTCGGCAAAATCCTGGTCGGTGACGGTCAATACAGTATCATTTCCATCCATTGTTTGTTTTCGTTCCTTTCTGTAGAACCGAACGGGTATTCCTCTGGCCGATACGCTTGTTATCGGCTACAATGGAAGTATACTTGTTCAAGTTGACTTGAAGTCAAGCGTTTCTCAGGGATGGTTTTATGGAAGAACTGACAATCAGCGAAGTAGCAAAGCGCGCGGGCATTCGTGCCTCGGCTATTCGTTATTATGAGAGCGTCCAGCTCCTGCCACCGCCACAGCGCAGCGCTGGCCGGCGACGCTACAATCCCGATGTCTTGCGCCGGCTCTCGTTTATTCAGGTCGCCCAGGCAGCAGGCCTGACGATTGCGGAAATTCAGACGCTCATCAACGAGCTAGATGATGACACGCCGCTCTCTGAGCGCTGGCAGACGCTCGCGCACCAGAAGCTGGCCGAGGTGGATGCATTGATGCGCAAGGTACAGGGTATGAAGATGATTCTGGCGAATGGCCTGAATTGTCGCTGCACAAATCTAGAGGAATGCATCGATTGCATCATTCGCGCGGAAGCCAGCAGTTAAGGCATTTCCCACAGATATTCATCTTCTGACAAATAATGTGTCCAAGAACCTGCAATACATTTCCTACCGCTTTTCTGCGTTCCTGCCTGGTATTATAGCTGGGATATAACTATCTTACCTTTCATGTCATCGACGTATGTATTAGGCCTCTTGTGACAATTACCAGGATATGCGCCAACACCTTGCTTTTGGTGCGAAAATTGAGTACGCTTTGAGCGAAGCAAACAGTCGTTATGAGGGCCAGAGCAGCGCGCGCTGCCGACCCGAAGTTGGAGGTATGAACCGATGA
>WNGJ01009564.1_pt1 | contig 10327 bp, 10 predicted proteins | sample 5400611 | NCBI WGS metagenome assembly WNGJ01 (sample SAMN13153375, study PRJNA577476) | soil metagenome | isolation source: 40 cm soil or saprolite under Garry oak tree replicate 1 | place: USA:California | collected 2016-06-15
CAGGTCGGCCAGGAACAGGACGCGCTGCAGCCGGATCCGCCGGGGCGAGATCGTCTCGGCGACGATCCATTCCTTCGCCGACTTGTCCCGGTTGACGTCGTAGACCCGCGGGTCGCGGACGTAGCCCGGCTTGAGCGCCTGCACCTCGACGTAGCTGTAGTCCACCAGGAAGCAGCCCGTCATGCGCTGGATCGCCTGGAGCCCGCGGGCGAGCTGCGCATCGTCGGCCCCGGCGACGGGCAGGCCGCCCCCGAGCAGCAGCAGCGCGACGAGAGCTGGACGAGCACGCATGAAATAGGCCCCGTGCCCAGGGTCCCCCGAGGCACGGGGCCTGTCAACTGCGGGGCGCGCTCGCCCGGCTAGAAGCGCACGCGCACCCGGTAGGCGAGGGTGGTCGCGCCCTCCTTGGGCACCGCGAGCGCGAAGCGGGCGGTGGAGGCCTGGATCTTGTCGTGCGGGTGGGTGGCCCGCATCATCTCCCAGTCGCCCGGCACGGGCTCGACCACCTCGACGGTGACCGCTTCCTTCTTGTGGTTGCGGAGGGTGATCTCCCACTCGACCTCGTAGAGATTCGATCCGATCCGCTTCCAGTCCTTCTGGACGCGATCGCCCACCACGTCGAAAGCCTCGCCCATCTTGATCCGGACCTGCTCGTCCTTCGGGGTGTGGTCGATCCAGTCCTCGCCGATGAGCTGCTGGCTGCCCGACGCGTCGGCCTTGTACACCCGGATCTTGCCCTTGGGCAGCGGGACCCCGAGCCGGTTCTCCTTGCTGTTGCGGAGGTCGAGGTAGACGCCCACCTTCTGGTTGGAGAAGGGGACCCCGTACTGGCTGCGGTAGTAGTTGGCGGCCCCGTAGTATATGTACCGCTTCTCCACCGGAACGTCCGCGGCGGAGAGCAGGGTGATCTGCTTGGTCTGGTTGTCCTTGATCGTCGTCCGGCCGTCGAGCGTGTAGAGGTGGTACTCGAAGAAGCCCTCCGACTTGAAGTCGCGGTCGGCCATGGCCGGTGAGGCCGCCTTGACCGACATCTCGAGCGCGCGCCGCGCCTCCTCGCGGCTCACCGCGCGGTTGATGTCGCCCGCGACCAGCTTGAGCGCGGCGTCGCGATAGGTCCCGCCGCTCTGATTGGTGATGGTCACCCACGAGGTGAGATCGGTGCGGGTGTCGCTCGCGTTGATCAGCATCACGTAGTCCGACTTCCAGCTGATCCCGCCGGTGAGGTACGAGGCCTCCACCCGCTGCGGGGCCGGCCGCGTGTTCCGCAGGAGCCACGCCAGCGTGGGCTTGGACACCAGGTTCTCGGGCAGGGCCGGGAGCACCACCTGGCCCGCGTGGCCCATGTGGATCTGGCCGTTGATGTCGTAGACCGGCCCCCGCGTCGAGAGCAGCACCGCCTCCTGGTAGGAGCCGTTGCCCTGGTAGAGCCGCACCGTGCGGCCGATGTACTTCTCCATGAGCTTCTCGCTCGACAGCAGGTCGTACTCGTAGTTCTGCTCCAGGATGCGGAGCGCGGCGGGCTCGGTGAGCGAGCGCAGGTGCACCGAGGTCGGGTCGATCTGGGCGGCCACGTCGGCGTAGCGCGCCTCCACGAGCCCCGAGTCGAGGCGCACCTCGCGCGTCTCCTTCACGAGACCCAGATTGCCGTTGTAGATCGTGATCATGACGTCGCGCTGGTCGGCCGCGGTGATGCTGACCGGGGCGGCGGCCGCCACGTGGGGTAAGCCGAGCAAGCCGGCGAGGGCCAGGGCGATCGAGCGGGTGCGAAGCGTGGTCATCGGTGTCCTCCGGGTTCCGGATTCGGTGTGGCTATCCGGTTAGACCGGGGACCCGGGAGAAAGTTCCGGCTACTGCAGGCGCATGATCACGTGGACCTGGGCGGGCAGATCGGAGCGCTCGGCCTCCACCCGCCAGGCCCCAAGCCGTCCGAGGCTCTGCGTGAACTCGGCGTAGCGCGCCTGCGGGACGACCGCCTCGACGACGGTGGCCTCCTGCTCGCGCCGGCGCCCCGTCTCCCGCCCGCCCACGCGGGCGATCAGCTCGGCGAGATCGCGCTCCGCCGCGTCGCGATCCCGCACCGCGATGCCCGCCACCACGTCGCTCGGCGCGGCCCGCTTGGCGGCCAGCCGGGGAGCCGCGGGCGCCCCGCGCGTGGCATCCGCGCTGGGCTCGCGCGCGGACTGGCGATTCTCCGCCGCGCGTCTCTCCTCCTCGACTTTTCCGCCGGGCGCCGGCGCCGCGGGCGCCGAGGCGACCGGGGGCGGGACCGCCGCCGGCGCGGACTCGGAGCGCGAGTAGGCCTGCTCACGCGCCCCCTCCGGCTTCGCATCGGGCGGCGCGGGCTGGGCGGCGCCCCGGACGGACGCCGCGTCGGCACGGTCCTGCTCTTGCTTTCTCGTGACGGGCTCCTGGCTCTGGGCGGCGCGCGCCTTGGCGTAGGCCTCGCGGGCGGCGCGGTCCGCCAGCGCGGCCGGCGACTCGGCCCCCCCGGCCTTTTCGCGCGCCGCCTCCCGGGGGATCGGCTCCGGCCGCGCCGACTCTTGCAAGGCGGGCGTGCGCTCGAACACGTACACCGCGAGCAGGGCAACCATCACGAGCGCGGTGGCCTCGGCGGGCAGCTTCACCGAGAACGGCAGGAAGACCGCGGCGGCCGCGCGCCGGTACCAGGGTCGGGGCCGGGCCGCTTCGAGGACGCGATCCACGAAGCCCACCGGCGCGCGCGTGGGCTCGACGCGGCGAAGGAGGGCCACCGTCTGCTCCAGGCGCGCGAGCTCGCGCCGGCAGTCCGGGCAGCCCTCGAGGTGAGCGGCAACCTGTCGCCGCTCGTCAGGAGCGAGCGCCTCGTCCAGGAAGGCGGAGAGCGATTCGCGAGCGTCGTGACAGGTCATGGCAGAAAGCGCTCCAGCTTCTCCTTCAGGTCCGTGCGCGCCCGGTGCAGGCGGGAGCGGACCGTCCCCAGCTCGAGATCGAGCACCTCCGCGATCTCCTCGTACGAGAGGCCCTCGAGGTCGCGCAGTACCACCACGATGCGGCGATCCTCGGGCAGCTCCGCGATCGCGCGGTGGAGCGCCGCCTCGACCTCGCCCCGCTCGACCGCGGCATCCGGCCACTCGCCGCCGGCCAGCCGCAGCAGCGTCTCCTCACCCTGCCGGTGGAGCCGCCGCTCGGCGGTCGCGAGCCGGTTCAGGCAGAGCCGCGAGGTGATGGCGTAGAGCCAGGTCGAGAGCTTGGCGTCCCCGCGGAACTCGGCCAGGCCGCGATGGGCCCGGAGGAAGGCCTCCTGGGCCACTTCCTGAGCCTCGGCGGCGTTGCCCAGCATCCGCACCGCCACCCCGAACACGCGATGCTGGTACGTGATCACCAGCTCCTCGAAGGCGACAGTCTCGCCGGCGCGCAGCCGGTCAAGGAAGTGCGGCGCGTCGCCTGCCTCCGCCTCTCGCACGGTAAGACCATACCGCGGCCGGGAAGTTCCCGCGTAGAAATGCCGGCGATGGCCCGGCCGGGAAGGGCCTCGAATCGACATGGTAGACTCCGCGACATCATGACCAAGCGCGAGCGGGTCTTGTCCGCGGCCCGGCGAGGGCCGGTGGATCGTCCTCCCGTGTCCTTCTGGCGTCACGTACCCGACGTCGATCACACCGCGGCCGGCCTGGCGGAGGCGATGTTGGCCTTCCAGCGCCGCTGGGACCTGGACTTCGTCAAGGTGATGTCGAGCGGCGTGTACTGCGTGGAGGACTGGTGCTGCCGGGTCGCCTACCAGGGCTCCCCCAACGGGGCCAAGCAGTGCACCGAGCACGCGGTGCGGAGCCGGGCCGACTGGGCCCGCATCGCGCCCCTCGACGAGGGAGCGGGCGCGCTCGGCCGCGAGCTCGAGGCGGTGCGGCTGATCGCGCGGGGGCGGGCGGACGACGCGCCCATCCTGCACACCCTCTTCTCGCCGCTCACGGTGGCCCGCAAGCTCGCGGGGGACCGGCTCGTCGAGGACCTCCGCGCCGAGCCGGCCGCGGTCGAGCCAGCGCTCGACGCCATCACCGACACGATGGCCCGCCACGCGCGCGCCGCCCTCGAAGCGGGCGCCGACGGATTCTTCTTCGCCACCCAGACCGCCGCGCCCGAGGTCATCACCGTCGAGGAGGCGACCCGGGTCGAGCTGCCGCGCATGCGGCGCATCCTCGACGCAATCGCCGGGCGCTCGGCCCTGACGCTCCTGCACGTGCACGGGCGCGACGTCTACTTCGACCAGGCGGCGGCCCTGCCGGTCCACGCGATGAACTGGCACGATCGGCTGAGCACGCCGACGCTCGGCGACGGCCACCGCCGGTTCGCGGGCGCGGTGGTGGGCGGGCTCAGCGAGCACCGGACGCTCCAGGCCGGGCCGCCGGACGCGGTGGCCGCCGAGGTGCGCGACGCGATCGCACAGACCGGCGGGCGCGGAGTCATCCTCGGGCCCGGCTGCGTGCTGCCGCTCGCCACCCCGGACGCGCACCTGGCCGCGGTGGTGGCGGCGGTGAAGGCGGCCGCATGAGGCGCGCCCTGGCGCTCGCCGCCCTCGCGCTCGCCGTGACCTGGACCGCGCCGGTGCCGGCGGGGGCCCAGGCGGCGGGCGAGATCCGGGTGGCCCTGCCGTGGACCCCCGAGAACCTCGATCCGACCATGAACCTCTCGTCCATCCGCGCGAAGGTGGGCGTGAGCCTCTTCGATTCGCTGGTGGGCCGCGACGCGGAGAACAAGCTCGTTCCCCAGCTCGCGGAGTCCTGGAGGGCGCTCGACGACGTGACCTGGCAGCTCAAGCTGCGCCACGGCGTCATATTCCACAACGGCGAGCCCTTCAACGCGGACGCGGTGCGCTTCACCTTCGAGCGCGTGCTCGACCCCGGCCAGAAGTCGCCCAACCGGGCGAACGTGGGCGAGCTGGCGCGGGTCGAGGTGGTGGACGACTACACGGTCAACTTGGTGCTGCGCCAGCCCTACGCGCCGCTCCTCAACCGGCTCATCGACTTCCCGATCGTCCCACCGAAGTACACCGCCGAGAAGGGCAACCAGGGCCTGGCTCTGCGCCCGGTGGGCACCGGCCCGTTCCGCTTCGTGGAGCTGGTGAAGGACGATCACCTGATCGTGGAGGCCTTCGACCGGCACTGGCGCGGGGCTCCGAAGGTCCGGCGCATCGTCTACAAGCCGATCCCGGAGCCGTTCACCCGCGCGGCCGCCCTGCGCAACAACGAGGTCGACCTGATCGACACGGTGCCGCCCAACCTGGCGTCCGAGCTGGAGCGGGCGGGCGGGATCCGGGTCCAGCGCGTGCCCAGCACCTGGATCATCTATCTCGGGCTCAACGCCCTCAAGAAGCCGCTCTCCGACGTGCGGGTGCGCCAGGCCCTCAACTACGCGACCGACGCGGACGCGCTCGTCAAGAGCGTGCTCGACGGCAACGCCCGCCGCATGGACGGCCCGTTCACCCCGCAGATGTTCGGCTTCGATCCGTCGGTGAGGGGCTACGCGCCCGATCCGGCCCGGGCCCGCCGGCTGCTGGCCGAGGCCGGATATCCGGACGGTCTCGAGATCACGCTGGAGGCGCCGGCGGGACGCTATCAGGGCGACAAGGAGATCGCGGAGGCGCTCGGCGGCCAGTGGCAGAAGGCGGGCTTCAGGCCGCGCGTGCAGGTGGCCGAGTGGGGCGCCTACTTCAAGCGCTACCTCGGCAAGCAGTTCCAGGACGCCTACCTGCTCGGCCTGGGCGGCCCCATGCAGGACGGCGACGAGCTCTACAACCTGGTCTCGTCGAAGGGCCGCGGCCTCTACTACAAGAACGACAAGGTGGACGCGCTCTTCGACGCGGGCCGCACCGCCATGGATGCCGCGAAGCGGAGGAAGATCTACGCGGAGCTGGCCCGGGCCATGGTCGAGGACGCCACGTGGGTCTTCCTGATGCAGCAGGTCGACATCTACGCGGCTCGCGACCGCGTGACGTGGACGCCGCGCGGTGACCAGTGGATGCCGCTGCACGAGGTGACCGTCAAGTAGCCGGCCACCCGGACCGGCGAACGGCGGTTCAGCGAGGATTGCTCAGAAACCAGGCGACTTGCTCCTAGTGCGCGAAATCGCGGGCCGGAGCGACGCGAGCCCACCGACTTATCCACGGGCCGCCCACGGATTTTGTGCATTCGACCTCCTTGCCAAGCGCCGGTCAGATCCGGAGGACGACCAGATGAACGTCAGTCGCTCGCCAGGAATGCCGCACCGTACCTTCATGGCGGTCATCGCGGGCAGCCTCCTCGCCAGGCCGCGCGCGGCCGGCGCGCAGACGGTGGTGAAGGCGTCGCGGATCGTGCGGTTCCATGTCGGTCTCGACCACGTGCCGCCCTCCCTCGATGGCCTCCGGGACGGCCTGAAGGCGCTGGGCTACGAGGAAGGGAAGAACCTCCAGCTGGACTTTCGCAACGTCGCCGACGAGGCTGCGGCGCGCGTCGCGGCAGCGGACCTGGCCCGAGCACGCCCGGATCTGCTCGTGGCGTTCGAGAACCAGACGCTCCGCGCCGCGAAGGCGGCGACCAGCCAGATCCCGGTGGTCTTCCTCCACGTGACCGACCCGGTGGCGGCCGGGGTGGCGGTGAGCCTCGCCCATCCGGGCCGGAACATGACCGGCTTCATCGCGCTCGGGAACGCGCCGTCGAAGGAGGCGGAGCTGTTCAAGCAGCGCGTGCCCGGTCTCCGCCGCCTCCTCGTGCTGAGCGACCCGGATGATCCGGGCGGGCCGCGGTATCGTCGGCAGGTCCACCACGTAGGGGTCGCGCTCAAGTTTCAGCTGGTCGAGCGTGACGTCCGATCGCAGACCGACATCGAGCGCGGGTTCGCCTCGCTCTCCCACGGCGCCGTCGACGGGGTGTTCATCGCCTCGCTGGACCTGCGAGTGAAGTTCCACGCGCTCATCCTTCGCCTCGCCTCCGAGCAGCCCAAGCCCGCCGACCTTCCGATCGAGGCCTACGAGCACCCCGAGCTCGTGATCAACCTCAAGACCGCCAAGACCCTCGGCCTTACGATCCCGCCGGCGCTCCTCCAGAGGGCGGACCAGGTGATCGAGTAGTACGCGGGCACTCGCATGCCTCGAATGCCGATCCGGATCGCGGTGGGTGAGCGTGTGTTCCTGCGGAAGCCGGCCGTCCGTGACCGGGAGGAGTACCTCGCCCTCCGGCGAGACAGCGCCCGGTTCCTCGCGCGGTGGGAGCCGCGTCCGCCCGCCACCCGCACCCCGAGCCGGCAATTCACCGACTGGATGGCGTCGGCCCGGGACGGCCGACACGAGAAGCTCCTGATCTGTCGGCTCGACGACGAGGCCATCCTCGGCGCCATCAACCTGAACGAGATCGTTCGCGGCCCCGCGCAGAGCGCGTACCTGGGCTACTGGATCGGGGTCCGCCACGCGAGGCAAGGCTACATGACGGAAGCGCTGCCGCTCGCCCTTCGCCACGCCTTCCGGACCCTGCGCCTGCATCGGGTCGAGGCGAACATCCTGCCGGTCAATCGGGCCTCGCTCGCCCTGGTCCGGCGCGCGGGATTCCGCCGGGAAGGGTACTCGCCCCGGTATCTCGAGATCGCGGGGCGCTGGGCGGATCACGAGCGCTGGGCATTGCTCGCCGAGGACTGGCGGCCGCGATGAAACCGAAGGCGAGCCCGACCGACGCGCTGCGCGCGGTTCCGCCCCGCGAGTTCGTCGGCGCCCGGAATGCGCTCGCCGCGCAGCTCGCGAAGCGCGGGAAGGCGGCCGAGGCGCGCCAGGTCGCGCGGCTCAGACGTCCGAGCCCGGTCGCCTGGGCACTCAACCGAGCCTCGGCCGCCCGGCCGCGCGAGCTCGGCACGCTGCTCGACGCGGTGGACCGGCTCCGCCGCGCCCAGCTCGGAGGAGGTGACCTCCGCGCGGCGATGGAGCGGTATCGGGCCGCGTTCGAGGCGCTCGTGCGCGGCGCGAACCAGGCGCTGAAGGAGGCCGGGACGGGAGTGTCGGCCGCGCTCGACCGCCGGCTCCGGAGCACGCTCCTGGCCGCGGTCACCGATCGAGGCCTTCGGGCCGATCTGGAGGCGGGGCGCCTGTCTGACGAGCACGCCGACCCGGGCTTCGCGGTCCTCTCGCGGGGTCCGATTCCGGCCGGGTTCCTCCGCGAGCGGCCACCCAAGAAGCAATCCGCAGCTCCTGCCGAGCCCGCTCCCACGCCGGCGCCGGATGCGGCCGAGGCTCGCCGCGTGGCTCGCGAGCAGGCCCGCGCCGCGGACCAGGCCGCACGCGCGGATCGGTCCCTGGCTCGGCGGGCCGATCGAGCCGAGCGGGCGGCTCAGGCCGCGGAGCGACGGGTGGCCGCCATACGTCAGGCGCTCGCGGCCCTCGAGCGGCGGAGCGGCGAGCTGAGGGCCGCGGCCGACGAGGCGCGAAAGGCCCGAATCACTCCTCGAGTGGCGTCACCGGCTCGTCGGGTTCCGACTCGCGCCGATACGTAAGACGCCAGCTCTGGGCCGATTCGGCTCCTCCGTCCATGTGGTCGATCTCGCGGCACGCCACCACTAGGGGTGGGGCCGAGGGAGCCGGGTTTTTTTGTGCCGGCCCGGGACGCGAGTCACCGGAGAATACTCCGCGTCGGAGGACCGTGACCCATGCGCTTCGTGTGGACGTACCTCGTGGTGGTCGTGGTGTTCGCGTTCGGATTTCTCTGCGCCTCCGCCTTCACGCTGGGCGACGACTAGCCTCCGTCCGGCGCCGCCCGCACGAGCGGCGGGCCGCGCCCGGTGAGCCCTCCATCCCTGTGCTACTATCCGACGCGTATGTCTTCGACGAACCTGCTCGATTGCTCGCCCGCCGAGATGGAAGCGCTGGCCGAGTTGCTGGGGGTCCCCCGGTATCGTGGGCGACAGCTGGCACGGTGGATCTTCGCCCGGGGCGTGGTGGATCTCGAGGCGATGACCGACCTGCCGCGGGACTTTCGCGCGGCGCTGGCCGCCCGCGCGACGGTGGACGTGCCCGAGGTCGAGCGCCGGACCCCCTCGCAGGACGGTAGCCACAAGCTCGTCCTCCGCTATGGGGACGGCGCGCGCGTCCAGGCGGTGCTGATGCCGGACGGCGACCGGCTCACCCTGTGCGTCTCCACCCAGGTCGGCTGCGGCTTCGCCTGCGCCTTCTGCTTCACCGGGACCATGGGCCTCGAGCGCAATCTGAGCGCGGGCGAGATCGTGGCGCAGGTGCTGGTGGCCCGCCAGGGACTCGGGCCGGGCGAGAGGATCACCCACATCGTCTACATGGGGATGGGGGAGCCCCTCGCCAACTACTCGGCCACCGTGAAGTCCCTGCGCCTGCTCACCGATCCCCAGGCCTTCGCCTTCTCGCCCCGACGCATCACGGTGTCGACGGTGGGGCTCGTGAGCGGCATCGAGCGGCTGGCCAAGGAGACCCTCAAGGTCAACCTGGCCATCTCGCTGCACGCCACCAGCAACGAGATCCGCGACCGGATCATGCCGGTCAATCGCGGCTTCGCCATCGAGGAGCTGCTCGCGGCCTGCCGACGCTTCCCGCTGCCGTTCCGCCAGCGGATGACCTTCGAGTACGTGCTGCTCGACGGCATCAACGACGCGGTCGAGGACGCCCGGCGGCTCGTGAAGCTGCTGAAGGGGATCCGCGGCAAGATCAACCTGATCCCGTTCAACGACTGGGAAGGCTCGAGCTTCGCGCGGCCCCCGCTGCCGCGCATCCTCGCGTTCCAGGCGGTGCTGCTCGAGCACGGCATCACCGCGACCATCCGCTGGAGCAAGGGCGAGGACATCGGGGCGGCCTGCGGCCAGCTCCACGAGGTGGTGCCGGCATGAGCGAGCCGGTGACGGTGGCGCTCACCACCCTCGGCTGCCGGCTCAACCAGGTCGAGTCGCAGGAGATGGGAGCGCTTCTCGAGGGGCGGGGCTTCCGGGTCGTGCCCGGGGGCAGCCGCGCGCGGGTCCACGTGGTGAACACGTGCACGGTGACCGGGCGCGCCGACTTCTCCGACCGTCAGGCCATCCGGCGCATCACCCGCGAGGATCCGGGGGCCTTCCTGGTGGTGACCGGCTGCTATGCCCAGACCGATCCGGACACGGTGGCCTCCTTGGCCGGCGTGGACCTGGTGGTGGGCAATCAGGAGAAGTACCGGCTGCCCGACCTGCTCGACTCGCTGGTCAAGCGCGCGCGGCCCGCGGTGGCGGTGGCCGACATCCGCGAGGCCCGCGCGGTCCCGGTCGCGTCGGTCGCGCGGATGACCGGCCGGTCGCGCCCCTTCGTGAAGATCCAGGACGGCTGCCAGCATCGCTGCGCCTTCTG
>WNGJ01009568.1_pt1 | contig 10325 bp, 9 predicted proteins | sample 5400611 | NCBI WGS metagenome assembly WNGJ01 (sample SAMN13153375, study PRJNA577476) | soil metagenome | isolation source: 40 cm soil or saprolite under Garry oak tree replicate 1 | place: USA:California | collected 2016-06-15
CCACATCAATCTCCACGAAATCACCGAGGCCACGAACGCGCAGTCCGGCCACGAGCCGCTCCAATTTGGCGCTCTTGCCACCGCCTTTCAGGGTCGCGAACACAAGATCTGCAACGTCCCCAAGTTTTTCTGCAGTTTTCTCACGCGGCTCGCGCGCGGATTTATCGATCACCTGCAGTAAATCGCCCCACCGCTCGGCCGGCACGCTGTTGTCGCGGAAGAAATCAGTCCAGAACTCGCGGTCACTGATACGGACGACGAAATCTTTTTCGGTCAACCCGAACGCACGAAGCACATCGATACAGAGCGCTATCAGTTCGACGTCCGCGCCAGGATCTTTTTCGCCAATGATGTCGCAATTGAGCTGAAAATGTTCGCGCAACCGGCCGCGCTGTTGCTTTTCGTAACGGAAAAACTGCCCAATTGAAAACCATTTGAGTGGTTTCTTGAATTCACGTTCGTGCGCCGCAACCACGCGGGCCAGAGTGGGCGTAAGCTCGGGACGAAGCGCAACTTCGCGTTCGCCTTTGTCTGTGAAATTGAAAAGCTGCTCAACAATCTCCGCACCACTCTTTTTCTTATATAGCTCCGTCGGTTCGAGAGGCGGGCCTTCCCATTCTACAAAGCCGCAGCGCCGGGAAACCTCGCGCCACCGCGAGAAGATGTAATTGCGCCTGGCGCAGTCGCCGGGCAGGAAATCACGGAAACCGGGCAAACTCTGCATAACTAGTCAGCGAAGCCGTCCACGATGTGACAGTGGTAGAGGCGAGACGACCATCCGGGCCGGAATTTACGATATGAGGGCGGAACCTGAAAAAACTCCGGCGCCAAGGGACCGGGGAAATAGATGAGCGAGAACACCGATTGAATCAAAGCAGAGGGAGAAATATGAAACAAACCAGATTAATGAAAATATTGGCAGTGGGCTTGGCCAGCGCAGCATCCGTGGGCATAGCGCTCGCGCAGACCACAACGACCACAACGAGCACGGACCCCGTGACAGGGACGACCACCACTCAACAGACAACGACCAGCACTGCGGGCAACATCGTCACCTACACACCGGACTCCGACTACTTCATGTTCCGAACAGCGTCGGCTCCGGCGCCAGTGCGTTATTATTACACGAAGGATACCACAGTGGTCGATCCAGAAGGTCGCGTTGTAACCTGGTCGGCTGTACGTCCAGACACGCCGGCCACTGTTTATTATTCAACAGTGGGCGACCGCGTCGTGGTGCGCAAGGTAGTGTTGGCGCAACCTGCGGCTGTGATTAAACGCGAGGAAACGACTACGACGACTACCACGAGGCCGTAGCCACGACTCGTTAGTTCAAACATCGAAAGCGCCCCGCTAAATTTCGTGGGCGCTTTTTTTTCAGTTTAACGCTGTCGCCACCGGTTCGCCGCAGGACGAATCCGTCCGGGGTGCGGACCTGTGGCCGGTCGGATTGGTAGGGCGGGCAGTCCTCTGCCCGCCGCCTCTTGTTCAGAAAATCGGCGCGCACGGAGTGGCGCGCCCTACCTGGCAACGGCTGCTCGGGAAGCAGCGAGTTTCCCGTTGCGTTCTTCTTGCGTAATTTCCGATTGCGTGGCTTCATCAAAAAAAGAAAAACCCGATCTGCAGAAGAGAGTGCATGAGGTACCGCACAAGCCCGGTGTGTACTTGATGCGGGACAGGTTCAACCGCGTGATTTACGTCGGCAAAGCGCGCGACCTGCGCAAACGCGTGAGCTCGTACTTTCTCCCGTCAAAACTGGCGCAAGCCGACTTGAAAACGCGCGCCATGCTGGACGCCACGTGGGATTTTGAAACGCATACCGTGCGCAGCGAAGCGGAATCGGTTTTGTTGGAAGGCAAATTGATCAAGGAGTATCGGCCTCGTTACAACGTCTCTTTTCGCGACGACAAGCGCTTCCTGGTGGTCAGGGTCGATCATTCCGAGGAATGGCCGCGTTTTCGGCTCGCCCGATTCAAGAAGGACGATGGCAGTCGCTATTTCGGCCCGTATGCCCATGCTGGAGCGCTGCGGCAGACACTGAACTTCATGCGCAAGAAATTCGGCGTACTCACGTTTGGTCGCGGTGCGCCGACTGAACGGGAACTGAAGTCTTCGACATACCAAGTGCCGGTCCGCCTGAGCGAGATCAGCGCCGAGCAATATCGGGAGCGCGTCGCGCAGGCAGGTGAGTTTTTGGAAGGCAAATCGCGAGAGATGATTGCCGCGCTGGAGGAACAAATGCAGAAGGCCGCAGAGAAGATGGATTTCGAAAAAGCAGCCGAGCTTCGCAACATGATTAACGATTTGCGTAGCACAACGAGACCAACGCGTCGATTCACCAGAGGCAGTTTGCCCAGCACGATCGATCCCCTCGCCGATGTACAAGCATTGGCTGATGTGTTACGGCTCCCTCGCGCGCCGCGCATTATGGAATGTTTTGATATCTCGAATATTTCGGCCACGCACGTGGTCGCCTCCATGGTGTGTTTTCGCGACGGTGTGCCGGATAAGGACAATTATCGGCGATACCGGGTGCGGACAGTTGAAGGACAAGACGATTTCGCAAGCATGGCCGAGGTGGTGCGACGCCGGTATTCGCGGGTTTTGCTTGAAGCACGACAGGCGAATCCCGACGCGGCGGAGTTTTCGCAGGAAAATGCGGCGGAAACGTTGGCGCGAATTTCCAGTCATCCCAAGCAAAGTGAAACGAAGTCGAGGGATCCCGCGGCGAAACCGCAAAGCAATGCCACGGGGTTCCTCGACTCCGCTCGGAATGACGAGAGTTTTGTCGCTGTGCGATTACCCGATTTCATCATCGTCGATGGCGGGAAGGGTCAACTCTCAGCCGCTTGCCGCGAATTACAGCGACTAGGTTTGCATGATCTCCCGATCATCGGCCTGGCGAAGGAGCGGGAGGAGATTTATCGCCCGGGCCACGGGTTGCCGTTGCGACTTCCAATGGATTCCCCCGCCCTGCGTCTGCTTCAGCGCATCCGCGATGAAGCACATCGGTTTGCCAACGCGTATCATCAGCTGCTCATGAAAAAAAGAGTCGAGGAAAGCATCCTCGATGATTGCCCCGGAGTTAGCCAGAACCGGAAGAATCTGTTGCTGCGCCGGTTCGGCTCTGTGAATCGCCTCCGGAAAGCAAGTGTTGAAGAGATTGCGGCCACCGAAGGCATTGGCCGGAAGCTGGCCGAAGAAGTGCATGAATTCTTGCGACGACACTAGAGTAGGGCAAGCGTCCTCGCTTGCGTTTAAGACTTCGCAAGCCAGAGGCTCGCGCTACATTTTGATATGCAAACGGCTGTCGAAATAGTCAGCTTCGCCCGCAAACATGGAGCCACAGCGAGGCTGGCATTTTTCTTAACTGTTCTGGCGGCCTTTGCCGCTACCGCACGTGCGCAAACGCTCATGCCCACGCCTGCACCTGGTGCGGGCACTTCGCCGGATGAAGAGACAATTGTCCCAACGTTCGAAACGCAAAAACTGGCGCGCACTTATATGCTCGATGTGCCGGCGCCACGCGGACAGATCACGGACCGCAATGGCGCGCCGCTGGCGCAAAACCGGCTCAGTTACAATCTTGCCGTCACGTTCCCAACGCCGCTGAATTTTTCTGATGCACAGGCGCTCAGTTATACCAGGCAAAAGATAGATGAGGCCGGGAAATTAATCGGGCGCAGGTTTAGGATTTCCGATGAGACGATCCTTCGTCATTACCGCAACCGGGGAATCATGCCGTTTGAGATCGCACCAAATCTCACGCCGCAGGAGTATGATGGAATCAAGGATAAGCTGCCGCCGAGCGTGATGGTGCGGCCGGTTTACGTCCGGATTTACCCGAATGGAAAAGTTGCGGGACAGATTGTTGGTTACACTGGAAAAACGGGCCGAAATCCCGACGGCATTGTCGATAACCACGAAACGATCTGGCCTGAGACCGAGGGACGCGAAGGACTCGAGCAGACCTTTAACGAGATGCTCACCGGCAAGCACGGCGAATACAAACTCACATTCGACAAGGACGGCCGCAAAACATCCGAGAAACTCGTTACCCCGCCTGAGCCCGGCTACAACGTAGTCACCACTCTTGATTTGCACCTTCAGGAACTGGCGGAAAAAGCGCTGGCATCAAAAGCAAAACGCGGCGCCATGGTAATCATCGATCCAAATAGCGGTGATGTTCTGGCGCTGGCGTCCTGGCCGACGTTCGACCCCAATGTATTCGTCCCCTCCATCTCGGCCGATCAACTCAAAGCTTTGCAGGCCGACCCGGACATTCCGCTTTTGCCCCGCGCGTATCGTTCATCTTATCCGCCAGGATCAACATTCAAAGTGGCGGTGGGAATCGCGGCGCTGGAGAGCCATGCGGTGTATCCGGAGGACCAGTACCAGTGCGTGCCGGCGATTCAGGTTGGCAACGTCACGTTTCACAACTGGAAAAAGGGCGACCGCGGCGCACTGAATTTTATCCAGGCGCTCACGGAATCTTGCGACACGTGGTTTTATCAGGTCGGAATCAAAACTGGCTCCGCAGCAATCATCGATTGGTCTTTGAAGCTAGGCTTTGGCGCTAAATGCGGCATTCCCTTGCGCGGCGAAGCGGAAGGCCGCATCCCGAATGACGAATACATGAAGGCAACGCACGGCCGAAGAATCCTGAACGGTGACATCGCAAACATGTCGATTGGCCAGGGCGACATCCAGGTCTCTCCCTTGCAAATGGCGCAGGCCATGGGCGTCATCGCCAACGGCGGAACGTTCTATCAAACCCGGCTCGTTCAGCAGGTGCAAACCTTTGATAACCAGATCGTGACGGCGTATCAAGTACGCGCGAAGAGAACCCTCGACCTTTCGCCGGAGACACTGGATCAAGTGCGCACGGGAATGATCGACGTCGTTAACGGCGCAGGCGGAACCGCGCATCAAGCCAGCCTCGACAATGTCAAAGTCGCTGGGAAAACCGGCACCGCGCAATGGGGACCCAAGCACAAAGAGCGCACGGCAGCCTGGTTCGCGGGATTTTTGCCGGCCGACCAACCCCGATACGCGTTCGCGGCTGTTTACGAAGGCGACGTCGGCAGTAAGGTCCACGGTGGTTCCGCTGCCGCGCCGATGATCGCCGATGTCTTCGAGGACGTTTACAGGGGCCAAATGATCGCCGGCCATTCGCAGCGCCGCGCCCGCGAACAACCCGAAATCCGCCGCGCCGAACCGGTCGAGGAACAAGACGAATCAGATTAGTTGTGGGCTCGGAATGGAGACGGCCTGCCCTCAGGCCGTGGGAGGATTCGCGCGGTTACCACATGAGATCAAGGATCGAACCGCTGTATAGCCATTCCTCGTCTTCTTTGATCAATCCCGCTCGCAAAGCATTTTGCTTCACGTAATTCCATTTTTGCCCATAATTTTCTCGCGACCGAAGATAGCGATCAAAATATTCCGGCTGCCAAATAGGTGTCGTAATATTCAATGCCGCTGCGAGCTGTCGGGAGCTAACGCTCTTCCACATCTGCATCCATTCCGCCATCGGCCGCGCAACCGTTGCGCGGCGCGAAAAGAAATGAACGTGATCAGGCATGAGAATGTAATGGCCAACCCACCCAGCCGTCGCGTTCCGCCGAACGTTCCCATAGGCGACGTAAAATGACGTGGCTTTGCGCGCAGGTTAAGAGCTTCCGTCGCTTATGCGTGCACGTTGTAAAGAATACAATTGGATTATCACGGAACGAAGAAACGTGCGGTAAATGCCGATATTCGGTCGTGAATGTCTGCCTAGATTGCTCCCACGGCCTGAGGGCAGGCCGTCTCCATATCGCACTACACCGTCGCCGCTCCCGCCAGCTCCATTGTTCCCTTGAACTTCGGCGGTTCCTCTTCAATGCCGAAGTTGTTGGAGTAGAGCTCATCAATTCTCACCATGTCGTCCTTGGTGAGCAGTGGGGTATCCGGCGCTTTCGCGAATTCCACGAGCTGTGCTTCGTTGTAAATATTCGGTAACGTCGAAGCCACGCGATCGTCCGCGAGCAACCATTGCAGTGCCGCTTGTCCGAGCGTGCGTTGGGAATTTTCAAGGAACCGTAATTGCTCAACCTTTTTAATTCCGTTTAGAAGCCAGCTGCGTGGGCGATGGCTGCGATGATCGGTCGGCGGGAACTTCGTCTCCGCAGTGTATTTACCTTCCAGCATTCCGGACGAATGCGTTACACGAATAAGAAACATTGTGTCTTTGTCGGCTTCGGTCGCCGCGTCGTGAAAGGCACGTCCGGGATGTTGCTCAAGCATATTGTAAATGTGCTGCACGCTTGTGAGATTACGTTCCCGAACGCAATTCACTCCCTCGTATAACCAGCCGATGGCCGGTCCCAACGCGATTCCGTAATACCGAATTTTTCCTTCGCTCTTTAATTGCTTCAGCCTTTTCCAGAGCGCATCATCATAGACCTGCTCCATCCGAATATTGTGTAGTTGGAGCAGATCGATCCGGTCGGTCTTCAACCGCTTCAAGGCCGCGTCAGTCGCGCGAGTGACCGCATCCGGCGAAAAATCTTGTGGAATCTCTCCCTGCCCGCGCCCCCGCGCTTCGCCGTGATGGACAAAGTCGTAGCCGACCTTGGTCGCAATCACGATTTCGTCCCGCTGGTTCGGGAATGCCTTGGCAATCAACTCTTCGCTGAGTCCATTCCCGTATGTGTCAGCTGCATCGAACAACGTGACGCCCAGGTCGTACGCCTTGTGCATTAACCCGATCGCTTCGCCCTCGGTAAAATTTCCCCACCAACCAGTGGAAATCGTCCACAAACCGAAACCAACCTCGCTCACAGTCAGGTCAGTATTTTTGTAAGTCCGGAAACGCATTGTCAAACTTTAGCGAATGAAGTGGACAACGTCCAATATCCAACTCCGAAGGTCTTCGCGAGCAGGCGTCGAACGACCAACATCGAACTCAGCAAACCATCGCGCTTGTTTTCTTTTGCGCCGCATTGCTTGCTCTTCTGTTAATGAAGGAGGTGGGTAGATAAAAACGATTGCACGATTCAGCGTGTGATCGGATGATTCGGCTTATGGATGCTGTGCTGCCGCTGGATCAAATGACGGTAGAGGAAAAGCTGAGAGCGATGGAGGCTATTTGGCGATCGCTTTCGAAGCTCGAAGCTCAAGTGCCGGTGCCTGATTGGCATACGCAAGTTCTCGACGAGCGGCAACGGCAGATCGACGCTGGAGAGGCCACTTTCGTTTCCTTGGAGGAAATGAAGGAGCGCGTTCGAAAGCGAACTGAATGAGGGTTCAAATCCTCGACACGGCCGAAGAGGACCTTGTCGAGGGATATTGGTTCTATGAAAGGCAACAGCCTGGGCTAGGCGCCTATTTCCTAAACAGCATTTATGCTGATCTTCACGCGCTGGAGGAGACCGCAGGCGTTCATCGCATCGTTTACAAGAACTATCATCAGGCACTAGCGACGCGGTTTCCTTTTGCGCTGTACTACTCCCTCTCAGAGCAAACAGCGTTTGTACGTGCGATCGTGGATTGCCGCCGCGACCCAACGTGGATCAGAGAACATCTGCGATGAGTTCGTTTCGGCTGTACCCAGAACCGACAGGCTGGCAGCTCGCCTCCGCCTATCTCACCTAGGCGCTGCCATTCGCGGCATAGACCAAAACCAACTTCGCTAACGGTCAGGTCAGTGTTTTTGTAAGTACGAAACCGCATACACCATCATAGCAGGACGCGCCCCCGACACGCAAGCGATGGCGTGCGAAACATCGGCGCACGCCCTCTTTTTAGTCGCGAATCAATCTCGACAGTTCGTCCCAGCGGATTCACGAAGAATATCGCTGGGACGATTTACAACTGCAATCAGAGTGGATTCGACACGTTACACTGACCAACGCTAGTCGTTGAGAGGCTGGAACGCGTGCCTGAGGTCGAACTTCGCGACCTGGCGACCGAGGACGACGCCGGCGACGTCTGAGAAGCGGTAGTGAATCCCCGACCAGACTCGAGCGTCGATAATTTCCTGGCGGAGGTCGTTCGGCATGTCGAAGTGACGCACCGCGTCCAGGTTCCCGGGCAGCCCCGCTGGGTCGAACCCGTGGAGATCGAGGTCGATCTGGTTGGTGCCGAGGAAGCTGCTGAACACCTCGGCCATCGCCGACGTAACCGAGCCGTGGTTGCTGGGGTATTCCGGGTGGTTGGGCGTGGTCAAGAGCGGCAGCCAGCCCGTTTGCTCGACCGTTGCCGGGTTCCCGTCGTCGTAGCCAGGAACAGGCCCGAAGCCGTCTACGGTGACCGCGGTGGGGTCGATCGCCGTGACCGGCCGCCAGAACAAGTAGTGGTACTTGGCATGCATGGTGGACATCAGGGCATCGGCGCCGACGAGGTTGACCATCGCCGCCAGCCGTGCTGTCTCGAGCAGGCTGGGGCTCGCGCCGGTGAGGTCGCGCACAACCAGGTTGTACTGGCGGCTCACGTTCGCCGTGTAGAACTTCGCGATAGCAGTCTGCTCGTCGCTGCGCACGCTGCTGGTCGCTTCGCCGTAGGCCTTGACCTCGTTAAACGCCTCCACCCACTCGTCGCTCTGAAGCGACGGCGGCGGGTCGGGCAGGAACTGGTCCAGGCTCTGCAGGACAAATGGGCGCACGTCCCCCACCCACGGCGTCTGCGCCAAGGCGAAGGGCGGCGTCAACCGCCACACGCCCGGGGCCGGCGGCAGCGTGGGGAAAGACGACGTCACGCCGATCGGGGTCATCCGCCCATCGCCCGTGCGCAGGGCGATGATGTCGTTCGCAGCCTGTAGCCCGACAGCGGTGCCCCCGCCGCCATCGGCGGTGCAACCGCCGAAGTTGAAGAGCGCCTCGGCGTAGTAGGCGTCGAGGTTCGCCACGAGAACCGGGAAGGCCGAGAAGTAGTAGCGAAGCGTGCGGTAGGCAGCCTCGACTGTTGCGCAATCCACCGACGCCCCCGGCGGCGCTGTGATCGAAGGACCGTATGGCTCAAAGCCGCCCTCGATCGCGACCACGGCGTCATACACGGCAGCCGAGGCATACGCCATGTAGATGAAGCCCTCCGGCTGGAACGCGCCCGAGCCCACGACCGTGTCCTCGGCGATCTTGTTCCACTGCGCGACCGTGTTTCCCGGCGGCAGCACAGCCGCTGCCGGCGCGACGGCGGCGAGCGACAGTGCGATGATAAGTGGCAGGATTAATATTTTTTTGAACTGAGTTAGTGGATTCATTGTTGTTCCTTTCTTTTGTTTTTCCCGGTGATTAGCCGGATTTCTTAACTATCAGGTTGTGATTTTTTTTGATTTCGTTTTTGCCTTCCATTGCCACAAACGCGAAAGATCGATCAAAGTGATCATCTGAATTGAGATTTTTCCTGAGACGCTTTTGAGACACGAATTTGAAACTCGCTCCCTGCCCTGCTCGCTCGCCGCTGCCCTCGCGGCTTTGCCTTCTATCTCGCTGATCCCATCAGCTCGATTCACGAATTCACACCAATTGATCTGATGACGTCCGTGAGAAGACGCTTCCGCATGCAGAAACTTTCGGGGGGTGGTAGGGTATGAAAAAGAGGTTATGGCTACGCCTTCGGTCTCGCAGCAAAGAGTGACCGAGCTCCTGGCACATTGGAGTGACGGGGATGATGCCGCCCTCGCGGAATTGACTCCGCTGGTCTATGAGGAACTCCGACACCTCGCGCATCATTTTATGGAGGGACAGCGTCCCGATCACACACTGCAAACGACAGCGCTGGTCAACGAGGCTTATCTGCGCCTGGCCGACCAAACCAATCCACGCTGGCAGAACCGCGCCCACTTCTTCGCCGTGGCCGCCCGAGCGATGCGCCAAATCCTGGTTAGCTACGCCAGGGGTCAACGATCCCAAAAGCGCGGTGGCGGCGCGCTCAAGGTGGAATTGGACGAAGTAGCAGTTGTTTCGCCGGAGGAATCAAAGGAAATTGTTGATCTGCACGAGGCACTGGAAAGACTGACCACACTCGACTCAAGAAAAGCTCAAGTAGTGGAGCTGAAATATTTTGGCGGCCTCAACTACGACGAGATGGCAGAAGTGCTCAAGATTTCACCTGTGACAGTGAGGCGCGACTGGGAATTTGCCAGGGCATGGCTACACACGGAATTGCACAACGCCTGACAGACACGAATTCACCAAGTTGAAAGACACGACACGAATTTCACTAATTTACACCAATTGACTCCAGAAACATTTTCAGCTTGATCCAGTGGTTGACCCAAACCTCGGTTGATTTGTGGCAATTCGTGTAATTCGTGTCTCGGTCTGCGGCTCAACTTCGTGAGA
>WNGJ01009569.1_pt1 | contig 10325 bp, 10 predicted proteins | sample 5400611 | NCBI WGS metagenome assembly WNGJ01 (sample SAMN13153375, study PRJNA577476) | soil metagenome | isolation source: 40 cm soil or saprolite under Garry oak tree replicate 1 | place: USA:California | collected 2016-06-15
CAGCGACGGGTTCAGTCCGTGCCGCACATGCACGTCCGGGACGGCGGCCTCGGGATCGCCGGGGTAAAAGCGTTCCCTGGACCCGCGCTGGCCAGCCGGGGAGCTGATGCCGCCTCTGGTGCGGACTGCCCGGGTCGACGGCTCACGCGCAGGCCTGACACGACAGCAAGGCCGCGCGCCTACAGGCCGGGCAGCTGGAAGCCGTTGTGATACCACAGCGACGGGGTGTACCGCAGCACGCCGACGACGACGAGCGTGCCCCCGGCAACCGGCAGCACCCCAGCCCGGCAGCCGCCTGCTCTGTACCAGCAGCCCTTCGCGACAAAAGGCACCGTAGAAGAAATCGTCGTGCGGTGGGCGCGGCCGACGTTCTGGGCATGGTGGCTGCTGAGGTCGCCAGTCAGGTAAGCGCTGGGCCCGGCCGTGACCCGCTGTCTTGGGTCAGGGCCGGGTGTTCCCGGGTGGCTACCGCTGTACTGGCAGGCGATCACCCATCACCGCCCGGTGGGCTAGAGCCCGCTCATTTACACGGTTCCTGGGACGCGGCCGTCGCCCGGCTCTACGGATTGATGGTGATAGTCACCGTCCCGCTCGCCCAGTTGTTCTGTGAGTCCTGCACCTGCATGGGGAAGCTGAAGGTGCCAGCCTGGGTCGGCGTTCCCGTCAGGACGTTGTTAAAGTCCGGAGGAGTCGTACCGAGGGTGAGGCCGGGCGGGAGCTCATTGATGTTGGTGACGACAAACCAGGAGTACGGAGGTGCGCCGCCTTGGGCGATGAGGTCGTGGCTGTACGGCACACCAACGGTTCCGGTCGCAAGCGGGGTGGTGCTGATCTGCAGCGGCGGATCGATGGTGAGGCTGAATGGCTGGGTTGCCTGCGCACCGGTGTAGTCGGTGAGCCGCATGGTGAAGGTGAAGGTGCCGGCCGTGGTCGGTGTTCCGGCGAGCTGGTTGTTGGCGTCGCGCGGCCCCGCCGTGGTCTGCAGGTGCAGGCCGGGTGGGAGCTGCCCGGCGGCAACGGCCCAGGTGTAGGGCCCGGCCCCGCCGCTGAGGAAGAAGTTCTGCGCATACGCCCCGCCGACCATCCCCGGACCGAGGGTTGACCCGCCGCTCGCGTTGATGGCCAGCGGCAGGTTCTGGTTCACGTTGATCTGGTAGGCCTGGTACAGGGGCTGGCCCTGGTCGCCGGTGCCTTGCACGGTGAAGGTGCGGCCGGGTTGGATGCCCGGGTCGGTGGGGGTACCGCCGACGATGTCGCCGGAGCCGGTGAAGGTGGCGGGCAGGGACAGGCCCGGGGGCAGGGAACCGGCGACGATGCTGAGCGTGCCGCCGGCCTGGTGGCTGGTGACCAGGTGCCCCTGGTAGGACTTGCCGATGACGGAGTCGGGCAGCACGCAGACCCCGTTGATCAGGAAGCCGCCGTTGACGGTGGGGTCGCATACCAGCTGGTCTGGCGGGCCTTGCACGGTGACGGTGATCTGGTAGGCCAGCGTGGAGGTCAGGCCCCCGTCGGTCGCCTTGATGGTGAAGTTGAACGTTCCGGCCTGGGTGGGGTTCCCGGTGATGACGGTGCCGGACCCGCCCTGGGCGGGCATGGTCAGGCCGGGCGGGAGGCTGCCCGCGGTCAGCGCGAAGGTGACGGTGGGGCCAGCGGCGCCAGCCTTGCTCACCGCGATGGTCGCGGAGTAGTTGTTGGGCGCGGTGGTGACTCCGGGGGGCAGCGCGCAGACGCTGCCGTGCAGCGTGCCGCCGTTGGCCGCTGCCGTGCACAGCAGGTGAATGCTCGGCGGCGGGTAAGGCTTCGCCGACGCCGGGACCGCGGCCACCCCCGCCAACGCTGTAACCGTACTCAGCACGGCCGCGAGCGTGAGCGCCGCTTTCGTTGTCCGTCTCATCGCTGATCCCCCTTAGGTCAGCTTGCGGGGCCGTACCCAAAAAGGGGCTGGCCTGCGGTGAGAGCACCCGCCGGCCAGATGGCCCCTTCCACTTCACATGGAGCCGGGACGGTTGCGGTTCACCGACTGGAGAGGGATGACGAAATCCGTCCAGCCACCGCAGCACCTTGCCCGGGTCCGGATTCTTGGTGTGCTGGCGCCAGCCGCAGCAACGCGGTTAGGCCCAGTGGCGGCCCGGCGGGCTCGCGCCCGGCGGGCACATCCGTGCCAGATCAGGCCGGCCCGACACCATCTGAGCCTGGCGCTTACTCCACGGGGTGCATGCTGGCGGCCCGCCCGTCCGCTCCGGAAACGGTGGGCGCCGTCTGCCTGGTCGCCGCAATGATCTGGTCAGGCCAAGCGCAGGGTAGAGACTTTGAGGCCGGCCGGGCCATCGACGTGGTGTACGACGCGCCATGGGAATCCCGCAGACAGCAGCCGCGGACCAGGCGTCCCGTGTGGTCTCTGGCAGCGGGCCAGCCTGCACAAACGCCGGTGGTCTTGGCCGGCGGTCGACCGGGTCTGCTGGGCTCGGCCGCCCGGTCCGCCGGGTGGCTACCTGGGCCCGATGAGTTAGGAGGTACCGCTTAGTCAGTTCGGGGTATGAGAGGTCCCGTCATCCCTCACCGAAAGGAGGCACGTCATGTCGGTCGAGCTCAACGCCTACTTGTTCTTCCCGGGCAACACCGGGCAGGCCATCGCCTTCTACCAGCAGGTCTTCGGTGGACAGGTCAGCATCACCCGCCGCGGCGATGTCGATCCGACCGCGACTTCCGAGCAGAAGAATCAGGTGATCAACGCTCTGCTCACCGGCGGTGACATCACCCTGCGGGCGAGCGACCGCGAGGATACGAGCGCCAGCCCACAGACCCGCATCGAGCTGTCTCTCATCGGCACCGACGACGCGCGGCTGCGGACACTGTTCGACGGTCTCGCCCAAGGCGGCACCGTCAGGACCAAGCTAGAGCGGCAATTCTGGGGCGACACTTTCGGCGCTGTCACCGACAAGTACGGCATCGGCTGGCAGGTCAATATCGGGGCCGCTGGCACCTGACGCGCGGGCGCGCCCTGGTGCCGATGGCACAGGCCGCCGGTCACTGTAGCGCTGGCGTCGGCCCCTCCAGCCTGACCCCACCGCCCTGCGGAGTCCCGAGATGGGACTGAGCTTGATGATCCTGCGCGGGGCACATACGCGGCCATCAGCGTCCGCCGGACCACCCCGAACCGGCGATCCGCCGCCAGGAGTGACCCTCATCGTTGTCACGGTCTGCGATTCCGCTGGTCACTGCTTGACGCGCCCGAGCCGCCGTTCTGCTCGGCTGCGGGTTTGCGGAAGAGGCTCCCGCGGACAGGCCAGATGGAACGTTCTGAGCGTCCAGCGATAGCGCCGGCTGACTTTGTGGGACGTCGCGGTCCGTGCCCTCTCCGGGGGTGGCGGTGGCTTTCCCAGCAACCATCATGGTCGGGGCTTTCCGGCTCGACCGCCACGACGGTGGCCGGCTTGTCCGGCATCTCGGCCACCGCTTACCCGGTAGCAGCTGGGGAAGATGCGGCTCGGGCGTCGGTTAGCCGGGCGCGCGCATTTGCAGTTGGCGGTCCGGCGAGCAGCCGAGCCTCTGGCCCAGGGCCACTGCGGAGGCGTGGACTTCTCAGGCTTCTTCCGGCCGGCTCCAGGTTCGCCGACAGTGATCGTGATCAAGGTCTGGGCGTCCCTGGCAGGCCGAGAGGCGCGCCTGAATCTAACTCTCGTGCCGATTACAGCACATTTGAAATCGCGGCAGGGGCCCGTATCCACGCTGGCCGAAGCCATGCCCGGTGTGATGGGGACTCTCGTCCCGTGGCGGCGGGACGTTTGTCCCTGGCCGGCGGCGCTGGCAGGACCACGATGGCCTTACTGGGCGGGTGCTGCGGACCTCGCGGAAACCGAGGCCAGGGCGCCTTCCCCGCGGCCTTGTGGGCGGCGTCGCGGACACTCAGGCGCGGCGTGCCACCTGAGAGCCTTCTCGGCCGCCATGGCGCACGTCGTGTCCGCCTGATGGAAGGGAGGAACCTTCCATGAGACGCTCCATTCGATTGCTGCTGTTCGGCACCGCCGTGGTGTGTGCCATCGCGTCCGCGGTCCTGGCCGCAATCCTCGCCGCGCCAAGGGGCGCGAACGCGCAGGCCGATGCGGAGCGGATCGCCAGTTATGACGTCGCGATTGTCATTCAGCGCGACGGGTCGATTCTGGTTACCGAGCACATCGCCTACGATTTCGGCAGCGACGAGCGGCACGGCATCTTCCGCGAAATCCCGGTCCGGTTAAGGTACAACGGCTCATACGACCGGATCTACCCGGTCGACGTGCGGTCAGTTTATTCGGACACCGCTGGCGGCGAGTACACGGTCGACAGCAACGGCTCATCGGTCAGCATCAGGATCGGTGACCCGAACCAGACCGTCACCGGCGAGCACACGTACTGGCTCACCTACCTGGTCCGTGGCAGCCTGAACGGGTTCGCTGATCACGACGAGCTTTACTGGAATGCGGTCGGGAACCAGTGGGACGTGCCCATCGATCACGCGACCGTGCGGGTCAGTGCGCCCCTGGCGGTGACCCGCGCCATCTGCTTCTCCGGGCCATTGGGCTCAACCGGCTCCTGCCAGCAGGCCGGTATCGCGAATGGAGCCGCCAGCTTCACCCAGGCCGACCTCGGCCCGCACGAAGGTCTGGCCGTTGTGGTGGCCATCCCCAAGGGCGTGGTTGCTTCGCCCCGTCCGGTGCTGCAGGAGCGGTGGAGCCTGCAGCGGGCCTTCGCTGTGACGCCGCTGTCTGCAGGTGCCTCCGGCGGCCTCCTGGCGGTGCTCGCGGTTCTCGGTGCCGTGGTGCTGGTCAGGGGCCGGGACCGCCGGTACTCCAGGTCCGCTGCCCATGTCGTGGCCGGTACGCCAGTACAGGCCGACGAGGCGGCGCCGCTGTCCGGCCACGATCAGCCTCCGATGGAGTCCGCGCCCCCCGAGGATGTGCGGCCGGGGCAGGCCGGGACGTTGCTGGACGGAGTGGCCAACCCGCGCGACGTCACGGGCACGATCGTCGACCTGGCGGTGCGCGGGTACCTGCGGATAGAGGATGTTGCGCCGGACCAGACGCCACGGGACTGGCGGCTGGTCCGGCTCGACAAGGCCGGCGGCCTGCTGGCTTATGAGCGGATACTGCTGGATGGCCTGTTCGAGGGCGCCACGAAGGACTCCGGCGCAGCATCAACGCAGCTGTCCGAACTCGGCACCGCCTTCGCCGGGCCGCTCAAGCAGGCGCAAGACGCTCTCTATACGGATGTGGCCAAGCGAGGCTGGTTCACCGCCCGCCCCGACCGGGTCCGCCGCAGGTGGCTCATCACCGGCTGCGTGCTGTTCGTCATCGGCGTGGCAGGCTTGATAGCGGCGGCGGCCGCTAGCCACCTCGGGCTGATACCGGTCCCGGTGGCCCTGGCCGGGCTGGTGCTGATCGGCTGTGCCCGCTGGATGCCAGTGCGCACGGCGAAGGGAACCGACCTGGCCCGTCGGCTGCTCGGGTTCCGCAGGTACCTCACGACCGCGGCGGCCGGGCAGACCCGCCCTGCCGGGCAAGTTGACCTGCTCGACGCCTATCTGCCCTATGCGATCGTGTTTGGGTGCACCAAACAGTGGGCTGATGTGACCGCCGCACTCGCCGACGCCAGCCGGGCGCCGTCGTGGTACCGGAGCAGTGGGCCATACTCGCCGGGCAGCCTGCCCGCGCTGTCGCGGTCCGGCCATTACTTCTCGCCCATGCACCAGTTCGCCACGACGGCGAACGACTGGATTGCAAGCCAGCACTCGGCCGCCTCAGGCGGGAGCGGATTCAGCGGCAGCTCCTCCGGAGGCGGCTTCTCCGGCGGAGGTGGTGGCGGGGGCGGCGGCGGATCATGGTGACCGGGACGCGGCCGGCGCCGCGCACCCCAGGCGCAGCAGGTGACATCCGGCCCTGCCGTGCCTGGCCCCGCAGCGGCATCCTGGGGCAGCCGCCCCGCTCCCTCGACGGCGAGCGGGTCACCATCCATGCGCGGGGCGGGCCAGCACGATCGCAGTGGCCGCGTACGGCGCGGCGGGCTTGCGCACCTGTTCAGGAGGCAGATCAATGAAGATCTCCTACGTGGCCCTCGTGCTCGCGGTATTAGGGGTCAGCGCCTGCGGCGCCAGCATCGGCAAGACGTCAGCGCCCGGGGCCACGACCCAATCACCGTGCCGCGTGGGCTACCTGCCACAGGACAGCTGCTTTGCAGCAGCCGGGCCAACGACGGCCGCACCAACCATGGCCGCGCCGAGTCCATCAAGTAGCCCATCCGGCCGGATCGGCGCCGGATACACGGTCACCGATGACAGCGGCAACAAGATCTCCGTCACTCTCACCCGAGTGATTGACCCCGCGCAGGGGGCCGGCGAGTTCACAAGCCCTGACGCGGGCAAGCGGTTTGTGGGCGCGGTGTCCGCCATCAGGGGAATCAGCGGGTCAGTCTCCGACGACGCGGATAACGACGCTTCCCTTATCGGCTCGAACGGCCAGACCTACAGCGCGGACTTTAACAGCATCGCCGGGGTTACCGACTTCAACAACGGCGAGTTCAGCGTCAGTGCCGGTGAGCGCTCCGTGGGCGCCGTTACGTTCCAGGTGCCGCTCGGAGTCAAGGTGGCCATAATCGAATGGTCGGCCAACAGCGGCCTTGGCGGGCCGTCTGCGGAGTGGATAACCCGTTAGTCCAAGTGTCCCTGGCGGGGACGCCGACGTGAAAATCGGGCAGGCCGACAGGGTCTCGCCTTGGAAGAAGACGTTGTCATCCCAGAAGTCACCGTGCACCAGCTGCCGCGGCAGCCCGGCCACCAGGCCGGCTTCGCCGGCCGCGACCAGCTCGGCGAGCCGCTCCGCCTGGCTGGCCATCCGCCGCTCGTCCGGCGGCGGGTGCCAGCCCCGGATCCGGGCGGTCCCGGCCCGGGTGCCGGACAGCACGGCGCCGGGTTCGATGTGGTTGGCGAACTCAACGCTGCGGCCCGCCGGGGAGACTTCCGCACCGGCGAGCAGGGCGTGGACGCGGCCCAGCAGTGGCAGCCCGCGGGCCAGCCGCGGCGGGGTGTGCATCCGCCCGTCGTGCGGGATGTACCGTTCCACCTCGACCAGCCGCCCGGCTGCGCGGGCCCACCGGGCGCCATCGCGGGCCACCACCAGCGCCGAGCACGGCACCCCGGCGGCATCCAGCTGCTGCCGGGCGTGCTGGATGGCCTCCAGCCGGGCCGGGCTGACCGAGGGCCGGTGCGCCCGCACCACCAGCCGCTCATCCCCGCGGCTGACCAGCAGGTTCAGGTTCAGGCTGCCGCCCAGGTCACGGCCGCGCTGGCGGGGGATTGCCCACCCGGCGGCCAGCACCTCCCACAGCTCGGCTGATACCGTCGCCCGGGTGCCGCGCCGGCCACCGCCCGCGTCATCCACCGTAATCCATCGCAGCAGGCCCAGCCTGTCAGCCTGGGTCGAAGTGCACCGTCAGGGCCAGGCGGGCCGCAGGCGTGTAGTTAAACGTGCCGGAGTGCCACAGGTCCGCGGCGTTGAACAAGATCACCGACCCGGGCGGTGCGATGATCTTCACCTCGTCAGGATGCGGGCCCATGCCGGTCGCATAGCCATGCTCCATATCGATCGGCGGCGCGGCGCGGCGGTGCGAGCCGGGTATGACCCGCAGCGGGCCGCTGTCGCGGGTGAACGGCGTCACGCACCACATGGCCGACAGCGTCTGCCACGGCCCTTCGGTCCGGCGTTCGGCGTAATCCGGGTGCAGGCCCTGCTCGCCCGCCCCGGGGATGGGCGCCCGCAGGTCGAGACTCCGCACATGCCAGGGATCTCCCAGCACGAGACTCGCCGCGTCGGCGAGCAGGGGATGCTGATGACAGGGGGCAAAGCCAGGGTCGGCCGGATCGAACTCGGCGACCACGCATGCTTCGGTGGTGTCCAGGCCCGGATCATTCGCCCACGCCGCCACCGTGACCCGCACCAGGCCATCCAGCCGGTCCCTGATCCGCGCGAGAACGGCCTGGTCCAGCAGGGACCGCACCACCAGGTAACCCCGGCCGAGAAGGAACCCGCGCTGCCGCGAGCTGAGCTTCGCCTGGGCGGCCACGGACACGACACTCGCTCAGCATTCGCGGCGTTGCAACGCATTTTCGAGAGGCCGCGTCCGCCCCGGTGTGCTCACCCCGGCACGAGTCCGAGACGATCGGCAGAGACCACGGTCCGCGAAGCGCCCGGCCGCGAGGCGGTAGGGAGGGGGAGGCACGGATGAGTGTTGATAACAGCGTCGCGATTGTGCTGGCAGCATTCGAGGCGGTCGAACGACGCGATCAGCAGCGCTTGCGCGAGCTCTACCATCCGGAGGTCGAGTTCCACTGGCCCGCGTCGTTGCCATTCGGAGGATCGTCGCGCGGCGGAGTCAGGGATCAGCCTGGTCCGAGCTGGTCGGAGATCTGGGAGCCACTGCAGCCAACGGCGGCCGAATGCGGCATGGACCCTCGCGTTGTCCCCGCCGAACGAGAGGTCGTGGTTCTCTGGCGCCAGCGAGCCGTGGGGCCAAGCGGCGAGCGCTTGGAGGCCGAGGTGCTTGGCCTCTATGAGGTCCGGGGCGGGAGTTTCGCGCGCGCGCGCAGATGTTCTACTTCGACACCACGGCGGTCCTCCGGTTCCTCGCCCGGGCCGGTGCGAGCTCTGGGCCCACGCTGTAGGCGCGCCATGGACCTGACGGACATCCTGTGGCTCGAAGGCCGCGACGAAGTGCCGATGCCGGCGACTCCGGAGCGATGGTCTTCTTGGTCGCTGACTCATCTGCCGCAGACCTCACGTCATGGCGGATAGCTGGTGATGATTGGATAGGTTGCCGGCAGGCCTGAACGCTGCCTGCCTGCCCGGGTGCTGGCACGACCGGAGCAGCACAGCCGGCTATGTGGGCGCGAGGTGCATGGAGATGCGGCGGCTGCGGCCAAGCAGCGAGGCGGAGATGGTCGCGCTGTTCCTGCGCCGAGCTGCCTGCCGCCCGCTTCCGGGACACCCTCCAGGCGCTGCTGGACCAGGCCGGCCTGCCCGAGCGCCTGGTCACTGCTCCCAACCTCGACGACCCCGCCGAGAACCAGGCACGCGAGCAGCTCCTGACCCAGCATCGCGAATATGGCACCCGCACCGGGCTGTTCGACGGCTTCCCGCATGATGTCTGCTGGGAGTGGATGGCCATCACCCCGGCCGAGCTGGCCACGGTCAGGTATGTCGACTACGACTACTGGGTCGAGCTGTCGGGCGGCACCTGCCTGGCGGTCGACGCCGCCCCCCGCATCCGCGCGGGGGTGACCCCTTTCGGGGTGAGCAGCGACTGGGCGCTGGGCATGGCCCAGGCGGTCGCCGACGGAGCCCGGTTCCCGCCGCTGATCCTGGTCACGACCGGCCCCTCCGGCGGCCTGGTGGTGCTGGAGGGCCACGTCCGCCTGACCGCGTACATGCTGTGCCCCGACCGGTTGCCGCCGGAGCTGGAGGTGCTGGTCGGCTCGTCGCCGGGCGCGGCTGGCTGGGGTGGCCTGTAGCAGCCGGCTCGTCACAGCGATGCGGGCGGAGACAAAGTGGAAGCGGGCGCTGGGGTCCATACGCTCTGGCCCCGGAAGGCAAAGACGTCGCCCGCAGCGCCTCACGTCTCTCCGGGAGCCCTGGGATCCGGCCCGAGATCGCGGCCGCCATCGCGTGCGCCGGGCCCGGATATGCTCCCGCCGCGTCAGCCAGCGTGCACCCGGTGCGCGGTGCTCCAAAGCCGGTCCCGCCGGCCGAGGAATGGCAGGGCGCGGCAACGGCGGGGCGATACTGGTGGCGTGGAGCACCTCGCCGCGCAACTGGCCGCGATCCCCGGGGTGGCGGCGGTCACCCTCGGAGGGTCGAGAGCGACGAACACCGCTGTCGAGGGCTCGGGCTGGGACTTCGGCCTGTACTACCGGAACGGGATCGACCCAGCTGATATCGCCGCGCTCGGCTGGCCGGGCCGGGTCTTCGCCCCAGGCGAGTGGGGCCGCATCGTGAACGGCGGGGCCTGGCTGACGATCGGCGGCACCAAGGCCGACCTCATCTACCGAGACCTTGACGAAGTCCTGCACTGGACCGTAGCCGCCGAGGATGGGCGGTTCGAGATTCAACGCGAAGTTGGCTATGTGGCCGGGATCGCCACCTACGTTCTCGCCGGAGAACTGGCTCTTGGGAAGGTGCTGGCCGGTGACCTGCCCAGCCCGAGGTTCCCGCAGAAGTTGCGACAGACCGCGCCTACTGCCTGGTTCCGGCTCGCAGCAGGGGCACTGCACTTCGCCGAAGTCCACGCCGGGCGCCGGG
>WNGJ01010583.1_pt1 | contig 10325 bp, 9 predicted proteins | sample 5400611 | NCBI WGS metagenome assembly WNGJ01 (sample SAMN13153375, study PRJNA577476) | soil metagenome | isolation source: 40 cm soil or saprolite under Garry oak tree replicate 1 | place: USA:California | collected 2016-06-15
TACGCGGCTTTGCACCGCATTTCCTGGTTTTTGGAGGGTAATCGCGAGAGAACTGACCATTTAATTCAAGGCAACTATGGTGTATACTATGACATACTCAAGGACAGACTTGGCTTTATCAATCATGAGAATGAACACCGGGTAATTGGGATGTGTCGTCCCAAAGGTGCGTATATGTTTGATCCTCAAACGGTTATTAATCAGGCGATGCTAGGGGAGACACCTACTGATTGGGATGTGTTCCATGGCAAGAGACCTTCGCCACTGAGCATGGGCTGCTTTTTTGCATTTGTTATACCATTGTTTGTGGGTGTACTCGCTCTTGTTGCTCTGTTACTTACACAATTAGTGTTCAATCTGCTCCACGTTCCAGTCAGCGTTACCACGTTCATACCCGTAATCGGACTCATAATCCTCGTTATTGTACTGTTCGCTGGATTATGGGGATACTCTACAGGCAAAAAGGATGCGCGAGACCCGGACCCACTACTCGTTGTGACACCTGAAGGTTTTGTAGAATATTTTCTCTCGCGACATTCTCTTAATGCTGTATCTTTCACTGAGCTTGTTATCCCGACGGGAGGGTAGAACGATGGAAACCAAAGGGAATGTATGGCGAGGACGAAGATTTAATAACTCAAAGTATTTCAACGGCTTTCACTGAATATGCAAATCCTCGAAAGGAATCTGTACGACCAAGCCAGGAATACACGCTACCTCGCAAAAGGCGACGTAAACGCTAATCTCTACTTTATCTTTTGAGAGGGAAAACTTGATATACAATGGAGTAAATAAGCGAGTATTGCTGTTGATGTCTCCTGCCACCTACAGGGTGGGAGCCTTTTTGAGTGCGGCCAGGCGCTTGAATCTTGAAGTTGTGGTGGGAATAGACCTGCCTGAAACGCTGAGCGAGTACTGGCATGTGCCGCTTGGGCTGGATTTTGCAGATCCAGAGGCGTCAGTACAAACGATTGTCGAGTTTGCCCGGGAGCATCCGATTCAGGCCGTTGTCCCTGTCGATGACAGTGCTACCGAACTGGCGGCTCGTGCCAGCACCGCGATAGGCCTGGCGTATAACTCACCACAGGCTGCCAAGGCGGCACGCGATAAGCTGCTGATGCGCACACTGATGTCGGCGGGTGGCGCACCATGCCCCATTTTTCGGCCATTTTCATTGAGTGACGATCCGGCCCGGGTTGCAACACAGGTCAGCTACCCTTGCGTAGTGAAGCCGTTACGACTTTCTGGTAGCCGTGGGGTTATCCGCGCTAATGATCCTGCTGAGTTCGTCGTGGCTTTCAATCGTCTAAAGCGGCTGCTCATTTCCGAGGGCAATTCGGAACACGAAACCTCTTTGCTGGTCGAAGACTTTATACCGGGCTTCGAGGTTGCCCTGGAAGGGTTGCTCACACACGGCCAATTGAAGGCGCTGGCGCTTTTCGATAAGCCTGACCCGCTGGATGGCCCGTTCTTTGAAGAGACGATCTATACGACCCCTTCGCGTTTAGCTGTCGACGTGCAAGAAAATATTACAACGTGTGTCGCAACGGCTGCCGCTTCGCTTGGTCTGAGAGAAGGGCCAGTACACGCAGAATTGCGTGTTAATGAGCAAGGTCCGTGGATGCTTGAGATTGCCGGGCGCTCGATTGGCGGATTGTGCTCGACCATCCTGGAGTTTGGTTCCGGTATGTGCCTGGAAGAGCTGATATTGCGTCACGCTATCGGGCAGGAAATCACGTCCATCGAGCGAGATGAGCATGCTGCTGGTGTGATGATGATCCCTATTCCGTCAGCGGGCATATTGAAAGGTGTGCATGGCGTTGAAGAAGCGCAGCAGGTGCCGCTCATAACGGGTGTCGAGATTACCGCCAAACTCAATTACCCACTGGTTCCACTTCCGGAAGGCGCAAGTTACCTGGGATTCATTTTTGCACGTGGCGAAACGCCCGCCGAGGTCGAGGATGCCATTCGCATGGCGCACAAACTTTTAAAGTTTGAAATCCGGCGGGAGATACCTGTACTGAAGGCATGATCAAATGTACGATGAAATAGCAAAAATACCGCTCACACACCGCTCATTTTGCGCGATACTTTGCTAAGCTGATCCATTCCTAATGATTATCTATTCTGGATGTTCGGATTATAATTTGTCCATCTGACCAAGCTGCTCTGAGGTGCCCAGGTCTTTTTCTTCTCCAAAGTAGCTGTCTTTGGAGAAACTACCTTCAAGCTCTGGTTTAGGAATGAGATCGACGGTTCCCCCTTGAGAGGTTACGATGCTGCCACTTAGGGACATGCCAGGGGGAAGATCACCGTTATTCGCTCCACTAGTAAACAAGATGCCAAAAGCTTGCTTGTCCCTGCCGTCAGCCTTGACACTTACGAAAATGCGAGTGTTTTCCGGTGTTTGTTCTTCAGGCGCTGTTTGCAGGCTTACTACTCTGGATGTAATCTGGTCTTCTGTAAAACCGGCTTGTTTGAGTTCTTCTACTACGTGATCGACCTTAGCCTGGTCTCTGAAAACACCCACTATTGGGGAAGGATCAGTGTTTTGCATGTGTTGCCCCCTATAAATACAAATTTGTTCCGGCACTATGACTGCGATCAATGGGTGAAAGGTGCGATTTCTTTAGATAACTATAACATATAGGAAGAAGTTTTTCTATTCAAAGCGGCATCACCACATGCCATCAGGTCTCGGGCGGAGGAGGTGGGAGCTTGACGACCAGGCCGAGCATGCCTGGTGAGCGTGTTAGCCCGGTATGTGAGCTAAGAAATTGAGGACGATCCTGTTGAACTCTGCCGGTTGTTCCATATTGATAACGTGGGCAGCGCCTGGGATGACGACTTGCTGTGCCTGGGGGATCTCTGATGCTAATTGCTTGACGAGTTCGTACTTGTCGGGGATGTCGTATTCGCCAACGATGAGCAGTGTAGGTACATGAATCTCGGCCAGCCGTGTAATGGCTGACGGTTCCAGGGGAAGCTCCTCAGCTTCGTCGGGCGTGGGGACTGTGAAGGCGTGATATTGCATTTCGTAGACACACTGGCGAACAGTGGGATCAACCTGATCTGGCGTCCGCCTGGGACCGTCCACCCACATGCGTAGATTCAATTCGGTTGCAGCTTCGAGATTACCTTGCTCAAGAAGGGCTTCTTCTTCCTCTACGAAGCGCTGCACATCTGCTGATGATGACTTACGACCACTCACACTGGGCGCACCGAGCACCAGAGATGTGACCCTCTCGGGATGTGCAAGGGTGAAGTCGAGGGCGACGAGTCCGCCGAACGACATTCCGATGACGTGTGCCTGCTTGATACCGAGGTGTTGCAATAATGCAAAGGTGTCTTCGTGGTTGGCAAATGGTCCAGCGGGGACGGTGGATTTACCGAATCCTCGCAGATCGTAACGAATGACCTGGTACTGCCGGGCAAAGGTCTCGAATTGCTGATCCCACATTCTGCAATCTGCAACGCCTTCATGAATCAAGAGTAAAGGATATCCAGTACCAGCAACTTCGTAGTAGAGTGGCGCGCCCTGGACATCCAGGAAGCCAGTTTGTGATTGTTCACCTGTCATCATTGTCTATCCTACTGAATAATGTGGAAGGTAGCTTGCTGGCCTTCTTTTGAAAAGGAAGCGATTGTAACACAGGTCCAGGGTTTCACGCCACCGCCCGTTCTTGCGCATCTAAACCAGGAAGGTTGATTCCTTATGTAACCAGCGTGGCACCCTCACTTTACAACACTGTAAGCGTAACCGGCACGGTGAGAGCTCCTCCTGAACTAAGGTTGATGGTGATCCTGGCTGTGTAGGTTCCTGGTACAAGCGTTGCTGGATTGACCGTCACGTTGATCAACTGAGTCTGGCCAGGGTTGAGTGTTCCACTCGTTACATCCAAAGTCAACCATGGCAAGCCACCTGTTTGCGCTGACCAGGATTCCGCCTGGCTTCCACTGGAAAGCTTTAGTAATTGCGTTGACGATCCACTCAGGGGCGTCAAGTTAAAGTTGAGGGTCCTCGGATTCACACTTGGCGGCCTGAGCGTCGCTGTTGGCTTGGATGGAACAGGTGTCGGGGATGGTGATGACTTTAGCGTTGGTGTGAATGGTGATGCCGACTTTGATGTAGGCGATAGCAAAGACGACGTTAACGAAGGAGTACTGCTATGAGTGCTTTTTGACGTGCCTGGAGATAGTAGAGAGGGAAGCGCGGCAATAGTCGCGATAATTACTGCACATATGACTGCTGTGATTAACCACCTCAATTGACGACGGCGTCGAAGAGGCGTTGGTGGTGGCTCGTTCGGTGAAACAGAGGTAGGCGTAGTTAACAGCTGGCCCGGTGGAGCGAGCTCTACAGTGGATCGTGATGGGTAGATGGGTGGAGCGACCCCCATGCCAGTAGTCCCTGAGGGCTGGCTTGAAGGAGTGACTCCTCCGGTTAATGGCGGTGGCTGGTCTAGTGGAGTCTTTATAACCGTTGACTGTGAGGTCTCGCCTGGCGAAGGTACAAGGGTGGACGGGGTGTCACTTGCTGGGGAAACCACAGAGATAGACTGCGAGGTCTCGCTCGATCGTGAAACAATCGAGCGGGGGACAAATGAAGCAGAGTGGGGCGTTTGACAAGCCTGTTCGAAGGCTGTAGCAAAAGCATCCACGCTGGCGAAACGCCGCTGCGGATCCTTCGCCAGAGCCGTGAACACCACTTCTTCAACAGCCGGTGAAATTCCTGCAACCTTTCCATATAATGGAGCAGGAGGAGTCATCAAATGCTGAGTTGCTATCTCAACAAGAGAGCCCCGGAAAGGACGCTCTCCGCTCAGCCATTCATAGATCACGATCCCCAGGGAATACTGATCGCTGGCTGGACGCGGCTTTCCGTTGATCTGCTCAGGTGCCATGTAAGGAAGAGTGCCGACCATCTCTTTTGTAGTTTGAGAGCTCGTGCTCTGAGCAATCATGACCAGGCCAAAATCGCTTAGCAAAACATCTTCATTGCACCCTACTAACATGTTCTCTGGTTTGACATCGCGATGAATCAGCCTTCTATTATGGGCATACTGCAAAGCCGCGGCAACCTGCTTGACGTAGGGCACGATGCTTACTGGCGGGAGAGGAATTCCCCTAGGGTGGCGTTGGCGCAGTGTGCCATTGGGGGCATAATCCATCACCAAAAAAGGGATGCCCTCCTCCAGGCCAAAGTCCAGCACACGCACGATGTTGGGATGCGCAAGGCTGGCGATAGTTCGAGCTTCATTGCGGAACTGCTCCAGATTACTTCCTGTTAACCGCATCTGGAGTACTTTGATGGCCGCCTGGGTATTCAGATGAATATGCTCGCCGAGGTAGACATCGGCAAAGCCACCCCGTCCTATCAAACGACTCAAGCGGTAGTTCCCAAGTTGCTGTCCCACACGGTCAACCATCTCTTGCTTCTTCCCTAAGAGTTTTGTGCTCCTATTCTATAGTATACCAAGCTAATTGTTTGAAAAATTCAAACACATTCCTGCGAGCTCTTCTTCAAGCACAATATACTCTATAAGAAAAACTGGTGGTATGTCAAGGTCAAGAGTTGTGTAGTGCGCTCTCTCGTTTCGATGGCAATCGACGCAAACTGGTTGAGTTTCACTCTACATGCGCAATTCCGAAAAAAGCTCACTCCCTGTTGAAGCATGAAGAGATCCAAGACGCGACCAGGGGCCGCTCAGGAACTGCTTGGGGTAGGTGAGAAAAGATAAAGCCTTCCTCCCATGAATAAAAACGAGATGGTGTGTTTATGTGCTCATTCGATAGAAGCGCCGTGCATTCTCTGCCCATAGCTTGCGCCTGGCTGAGACTGGCAAGCGCGCGGTGAGCACTCCCAGCGTCTCGTACCAGCGGCGGTACGGAGATGCGAGCAAGGCGACGGGCCAGTCACTGCCGAACAGGACGCGCTCTTCCCCAAAGGCCTCTAACACGACATTGATGAACGGTTCCAGATCGGCAGGCCGCCAGCCTGCGTGGTCGGCTTCGGTCACCATGCCACTAATTTTACAGGCGACATTCGGCAACTCAGCGAGTTTGCGCAAATCTGTCTGCCAGGGGTCGAGCAACTGCTGTTTGATGCCTGGCTTCCCCAGGTGATCCAGGATAAAGGCTGTATCCGGGCAGCGACGCGCTAGTTCAATGGCATACGGCAGTTGCCAATGTTTGATACAGAGGTCAAACGACAGGTTAAACTCCGCCAGCAGGCGCACTCCAGCGACAAAATCGGGTCGCAGGCAGAAATCCGGCTCGGCTTCGTCCTGGAGGTTGCGCCGGACGCCTTTAATGAGAGGCGAGATTGCTACCAGGGATGCCAGGTGCTCGCGAACGGCGTCACCGCGCTCGACGGGCGCCGCAGCAACGACCGATTGCAAACGCGGCTCCTCGAGGGCAAGATCCACGACATGGCGCGCCTCACGCAACGCCTCCTGCGGCTCAACCCCCACCTCGATATAGACCATCGCTATGATGGGGAGGCCCTGCGTCTGCTCGCGGTAATCTTGCAAGCCATAGGGCCGATTCAATCGGGGGATGTCCGCCAGCCAGGGCATACTGAACTGCTCGGGATTCCATAGATGCACATGCGCATCAACAATGGGAAGCGCTTCGGTCATAGACGGATCCTCTCTTTATCAAGGCGGACACAATACGACAGAAAAGGCAAAGCCCTCCTGAAAGGCATGCCACTTCAGGACCGGTAGATGGAATCGAGTTCGGCCCAGAGTTCATGCGGGATCGGCTGTTGCGCCAGCTTCAGCGTCTCTGCGAGCCGCTCAGGGCGCGTCATGCCAACAATCGTGGACGCAATGCGCACGTCTCGCAAGGAGAACTGCAGCGCCGCTGCTGCCAGTGGCAGGCCGTGGCGCTCACAGGCCTCTTCCATCTGCCCGGCACGCCGAAGCAGATCGGTCGATGCCTGGTTATACATATAGCGTGGGTAGGCACCTGGCCCTTTCGCCAGGATGCCGCTCCCATATGGCGCAGCATTCAGGACTGCGACTCCCCAGCGTGCGCATACCTCCCAGAGCGGTTCAGCCTCCCTGTTGAGGAGCGTGAAGCGGTTATGCGAAATAGCCGCCTCAAAGAGGCCGGTTTCGACAAAACGGATCATCATGTCGATTGGGCCGCCGGCAACACCCAGGTGCGCGATCAAGCCCTCTTCTTTACATTGCTGTAGCACCTCGACGGGGCCACCCGGCAGCATGGCCTCTTCAAAGGAGATATGCTCAGGGTCGTGGAGATAGACGAGTTGCAGTTGCTCCAAACCCAGCAGGCGCAGGCTGCGCTCAACGCTGCGCTGCATCTGCGCGCCGGTAAAGATGCCGGTCTGCAGATCGCGGTCCGCCTTCGTTGCCAGCACAAAGCCGGGCGGAAGCCCACCAAGCTCGCCGAGCACGATTCCAATGCGGCGCTCACTCTCACCATCGCCATAAGAAGCGGCGGTATCCAGGAAGTTGAGGGAATCTGCAAAAAAAGCTCGAATCGTCGCCAGAGCTCGCTCTTCGGGAACTTCATAGGCGAAGGTCTCCGGCATGCTCCCCAGTGGGGCAGTGCCAATACAAATTGGCGTCACATGCAGGCCTGTCGAGCCTAGCGGGCGTTGGGCCAGTGGTCCTGAAGCTTCTGTCTGAGAAGGCATACGCTACTCCTTTCCTTTATGTATGTGGACTCATAATTGCACTTCTTATCAAATAATACAAGCACTATGGGCGACCACAAGGATCCTCACCCTGTGCAACTCCACCTCCGCTTACGCGGATAGGTTTTTTTGAAACGCGCCGGTCGCTAGAGGCTGTCATCCTGAGCGCAGCGAAGGATCTCTCGTCAGGCAGAGCGCAGATCCTTCGCTGCGCTCAGGATGACACCTCCCACCTCGCTGGCTCTTTTCCTAAAAAACCTACCCGTGTAAGCTCCACCTCCGCCCCTACGGGTCCTTCACTGATGAAACGCCTTGTCCTAACTTAGCTTTGCCACGTACGACTGGATTTCGTAGAGTGCCAAGCTGGTCAACATCGATCTGAACCTCATCCCCTGGCTCTAAGCTGAAGTGTCTCTCTGGCACGAGGGCTGTACCTGTGAAGAGAAACACCCCATCTGGAAAGTCGTTCTCGAGAAAGAGGTATGTCACCAATTCGTCGAAGCGGCGATTAAGTTCTCTCGTGCTTGTTTCGCCTTCCCAATACACTTGCCCATTTCGCTCGATCGCGAGATGGATAGTGAGGTTATATGGGTCTGATACTTCCCAGGCAGGAGTAATACCAGGACCAAGGCTACAGCAGCCGGCGTAGACCTTGGCCTGAGGTAGGTACAAGGGATTCTCGCCCTCAATACTTCGAGAACTCACATCGTTGCCAATCGTATAACCGATAATCTCAGCGTGTGCGTTGACAACCAGAACTAGCTCTGGCTCTGGCACATCCCATGTTGAATCGGTACGCACTACAATTGGTGCGCCGGGTCCAGCGACCCGTCGGGGGGTCGCCTTGAAGAACAACTCTGGTCGCTTTGCTGCATATACCTTTGCGTAGATGTCTGGCGTTGCACTCTCCTCCTTGCGTGCCTGCTCAGATCGCTTGTAGGTCACACCGGCGGCCCAGACTTCAGTTTCTCCGTCAATTGGAGCGAGAATAAGAGTAGGTCGATTGTGAGCTGCCCCAGGTTGACCCCCACGATAAATCGGGGGTCTACAATTCTCGATTTGCATGCGTAGTTCGCCAGTCCTTAGACGGAGGAGATCGTGTAATTCAATGTTGGGCTGAAAGGAACCGGTGAGCTGGCCGTTAAGAGCCGTTCCAAGGACTGCGCCACCGGAGGATTTGTAACGAATAATCTGCACTGGTGTGTTCCTTTTACTTCATTTGGCCGTCCAGCCACCATCGATGACCAGCACCGAGCCCGTCACAAAGGCCGCCTCGTCCGAAGCCAGATAGAGCGCAGCATACGCGATCTCATCCGGTCGCCCCATACGTCCGATGGGCTGGCGAGCGTGAAGTTGCTGGCGCACCTCGTCTTCATGACCCGCGAAGTTGCGGGCGAGATAGCCCTCCACAAATGGCGTCTGCACCGTGCCGGGGCAGATGGCGTTGCAGCGAATCCCCTGCGTGACGAAATCGATGGCAATCGAGCGCGTCAGTGCCAGTACAGCCCCCTTGCTCGCGCTGTAGGGCAGACGCCGATCGATACCGATAGTGGCTGCAACCGAGGACATGTTGATGATCACGCCTCCGACCGGCGACTGTGCCAGCATCTGCCGCACCCCTTCGCGTGCGCAGAGGAAGACGCCGCCGGCATTCACACTCATCACGCGCTCCCAGTCCTGCCGGCTGGTCTCCAGGATAGTGCCAACGTGGCTGATGCCGGCATTGTTGACCAGGATATCGAGCCGACCTTCGGTAGCAGCAATCCGCTCTATCGCGGCCTTGACCTGGGATTCTTCAGCTACATCGAGCTGCTGCGTGCGTGTACTCCCCCCGGCGGCTCGAATTTCACTGGCAACCCGCTCCGCAGCATCCACTCTGATATCGGTGAGAATGACGTGCGCACCCTGCTGCGCAAAGAGCCGTGCGATGTGCTCTCCGATGCCCGACCCAGCACCCGTTACGAAGGCGATTTTCTTATCTAAGCGAAACACTCGTGTTTCCTTCCTTCCAGGTTACGCTCAATACCCCGAACTATTCAGTGGTTGCATGTATTTCTGCCGTAAGAAATATCTTCTATCGCTAGTCCGTGTGGAACACTTCCTTCATTGTGGCCCACCACTCGCCTGGCGCTCGTGTCTCCAGTGGCGCCTGCATCGGCTCGGTCCAGGTCCACCACTCGCGCGTCCTGGGGTCCGCAGCCATCTTCGCCATATCGGCCTCATAATCGTCGCCGGCATATTCAAAATAGGCAAAGAGTAGCTCACCGTGGCGAAAAATGCTGTAGTTGCGAATGTTGCACACGGAAATCATCGCCAGCACTTCGGGCCAAACGGCGGCATGCAGACGTTCGTATGCTTCGATCTGGTCGGGCTTCAGCCCTATGACCTGTCCCACCCTGCGCATGACTAACTCCTTTTACCTGTCCACACCGGCCCATTGGGATAGGAGTAGGTGGCAATCGACGCGGGATACATCGTCACGCTATACCCTGGAGCGTCCGGGGGCATATAGCGGGCACCCCTGATGATGACCGGATGCACAAAATGCTCGTGCAAGTGGGGTGTGTACTCGATCATGCGGTTCTCCAGCGAGCCGCTAATCGCGATGTAGTCGAAGAGCGAGAGATGCTGCACATATTCACCCAGGCCAACGCCTCCC
>WNGJ01026839.1_pt1 | contig 10325 bp, 9 predicted proteins | sample 5400611 | NCBI WGS metagenome assembly WNGJ01 (sample SAMN13153375, study PRJNA577476) | soil metagenome | isolation source: 40 cm soil or saprolite under Garry oak tree replicate 1 | place: USA:California | collected 2016-06-15
TTTTGTGTTGGAACGTGAGACCAAGGGTGCGCTCCGCTATCAGGAAGTAGATGACGCTGGCAAGCCCGTCGAGCAGGCGTGGGCCAAGATCGGCACGCTCTACATACGCAAGACCGCATTCGAGCGCGGCCAGACCCCTCCCCAACGCCTTGCCGTAACCGTGGAAGTGTTGCCATGAGGGCCCTTGAACGGAATGAATGAGATCGCTAGAACACCTCCCCCATGAACACCGCCCTTAAAACCGCCTTCCCTGCCGCCGACGCCGAAAACGCCGTCGCCGCCACCATCGCTGCCGCCCAATCCTCGCGCCGTGTTCTTAATGCCTTTGCGAGCGTATTCCTGGACCCAGCCCAGCGCCCAATCCCCGCTGGTCGTGTTGTACGTGCTCGTCGCCCTGCTCTGTTCCGCCAAGCCGACGTGACCCGAGCCGTGAAGGCGATGGAGAAGGCAGGCAAGGAAATCGGCTCTGCGCGGATCGACAAGGACGGTCGCATAGTAGTCGTGTGTCTCAGTGAACCGGCTAGTGAAGGCGAAACTAATGAATGGGATACGGTGCTAAAGAAATGACCCGAATGAGATTGAAGTTCGTCCAGGCATTCATCGACTCTTACGGCACGGCTCGTCACTATTTTCGTCGTCCGGGGTTCAAACGCGTTCCCCTGCCCGGTCTTCCTGGTTCACCGGAGTTCATGGAGGCGTATCAGGCAGCGATGGCAGGAGAGCGGCTTGTCGGCGGGATCGGCGCGAAACGGTCGGTCCCTGGAACGGTGAACGCCGCAGTCGCGGCCTATTACCGTTCCTTGAGCTTCACCAATCTTGCGCCCATCAGTAGGTACCAGCGGCGGCGCATTCTCGATAACTTCCGAAGCGAGCACGGCGATAAGAAGATTGCGAACCTCCGACGCGAGCATATTCAGGTGTTGATAGCTGCCAAGGCCGAAAAACCGGGAGCGGCGCATAACTTCTTGTCCGCAATCCGGTCACTGCTGGACTATGGGGTAAAAGCTGGTCTTCGCCACGATAATCCGGCTTTGAGGGTCGATAAGCCCAAGCAGAGGTCAGGCGGGTTCTACTGTTGGACCGAAGCCGACATCGCCGCATTTGAAATCAGGCATCCCATCGGCACCAAGGCGCGGTTGGCTCTCGGGTTGCTGCTCTATACCGCCCAACGCCGATCCGATGTGCTCGCTCTGGGAAGGCAGCACATCCGGGACGGTGTGATCCTCGTTCGACAGCAGAAGACCGATGCAATGTTGGCAATTCCGATTCACCCTCGGCTTCAGGAAATTCTCGACGCGACTCCCATTGATGGCTTGACGTTCCTCACCAACGGGAAGGGCCGTCCATTCGATCCCAACGACTTCTCCCATTGGTTCAAGAAGCGGTGCAGGGAGGCAAACTTGCCCCCGAAGGCGACGGCGCACGGTCTTCGGAAAGCCGCGTGTAGGCGATTGGCGGAAGCGGGGTGCTCGGCCAACGTCATCGCGGCAATTTCGGGTCATCGCTCTTTGCGAATGGTGTCTTTTTACACCAAGGCGGCGGACCAAGAACGGATGGCACGACAGGGGATCAACGCCATTTCCCCCGACGCCCGTAGTGATCAGGTCACCGCGACTGAGGGGCATAATTCTAGGGAGGGGGGCGGCAAATCGGCAGTCGGAGGCGAGGTGCAGTGAAGTGATGCCCTGCCCCCGTACAATGCCTCGCCACGCCCCACAAATGACCGCCCACGCCCTTCCCTCGCCAACATCGAGACCTGCCCGCTGGTAGAACAGGGGCGAACGCTCAGTGTCAAAGTCCACCCGAACTTTGACAAATCGGGCAAAAAAGTCCTGACATTTCAATGCGGAAATTTCAATACCATAGTCGTGCTCGGACTGTGGCAACCCTTGCGGAACGAACTCGCGCGCCGGCGTGGCGAACCGGGCGCATCCGCGGCTGACGGATAAGGGACCTGCTATCGTCGCCCGGCCGCGGCCTTTGCGAGGGATCGCGCGTTTGTCGACCAGTGTTCCCGAACCGAAGAGGAGAGACATGTCCTATCAGGAGATCCGCTACGAGACCGGCGCGCGCATCGCGACGATCACGCTCGATCGCCCGGCGCGGCTCAACGCCTGGACGCCGAACATGGGCGGGGAAGTCCGCGACGCGACGCGCCGGGCAGCCGACGACGATGCGGTGCGGGTGATCGTGCTCACCGGCGCGGGCCGCGGTTTTTGCGCCGGCGCGGACATGGCGACGCTCTCGAGGCTCACGGAAGCCCGCGGCTCGAGCGCGACGTCGCAAGCTCCGCCGCCGTTCGATCCGGAGTCTCGGCCCGATTTTCAAAAGCGTTACTCGTATTTTCCCGCGGTGCCCAAGCCCATCATCGCCGCCGTCAACGGCCCCTGCGCGGGGCTCGGCCTGGTGCTCGCGCTCTATTGCGATCTTCGCTTCGCGGCGCCCGAGGCGCAGTTCACCACCGCGTTCTCCCGCCGCGGCCTGATCGCCGAGCACGGCATCAGCTGGACCTTGCCCAATCTGGTCGGCCTCTCCGCGGCGCTCGATCTGCTGTTATCGGCGCGGCGCGTCGGCGCCGAGGAGGCACTGCGCTTGCGGCTCGTCGACCGCGTCACCCCGCCGGGCGAGCTGATGGACCAGGTTCGCGCCTATGCCTCGGAGCTCGCCGAGGCGGTCTCGCCGCGCTCGATGCGCGTGATGAAACGCCAGCTGTGGGAAGCCCGCTTCCAGAGCTTGGCGGAAGCGATCGACACCGCCGACCGGGCGATGGCGGCGAGCTTTGCCAGCGAGGATTTCCGCGAAGGCGTCGCCCATTATGTCGAGAAGCGCAAGCCGGCATTCACGGGACGTTGAGGCCTATTCTGTTTTCTCTTCACCTCGGCTCATAAAGCCGTGCTTAGCCTCGCCGCTTGCGCTCTTTCCCTCTCCCCCTTGTTGTGGGAAGGGTGGCGAGCACTGAGCTTTGCAAGGTGCGAGCCACTCTCTCCCACAACAAGGGGAGAGGGGAAACGAGTATGCGGCTCAGCAAACCGCACGAACCGCGAGCTTGAGGAGATTTCCATGTTCATGTCGGCCGCCGATTATCGCGAATCGCTGCGCCGCTACTCGCCGCGGGTATTCATCGACGGGCATGCGGTCGAAAGCGTCGCCGACGACCCGCGGCTCGCCCCCGGCATCGCCGCGATCGGTATCAGCTATGATTTTGCCAGGAATCCCGACCACGCGGCGCTGCTGATCGCGCGCCGAAACGGCGGCGGCGCGGTGCCGCGCATGCTGGCGATCGACGCAAGCTCAACCGATCTGCTCTACAAGCTCGAGGCGGTCCGGCTGTTGTGCCGCCGCTGCGGCTGCGCCCAGCGCTATCTCAGCCACGATGCGCTCAATGCCGGCTTCGAGGCGACGCAAGCGGCCGATGCCGCGCACGGCACCGATTATCATCAGCGGTTCCTGGCGTATCTCGAGCGCGTCCAGGACGCGGACCTTGCGCTCGGAATCGCCATGACGGACGCCAAGGGCGACCGCTCGAAGCGGCCGAGCGAGCAGGCAAATCCCGACGTCTACGTCCATATCGCCGAGCGCCGCAACGACGGCATCGTGATCCGCGGCGCCAAGGCGATCGTGACCGCGGCGCCCTATGTGCACGAGTTTCTGGTCATGCCGTGCCGGCGGATGCGGGCGGAGGACGCGGCTTTCGCGATCTGCTGTGCCGTGCCGGTGGATGCGCCCGGCGTGACGATTGCGGCGCGGCCGGCGGGCCGGCCCGGCGAAGCCGCGGCGAAATTCTCGGCGCGCTACGGCCAATCGACCGGGATCGTGCTGTTCGAGAACGTGTTCGTGCCGTGGGAGCGGGTGTTTCTCGCCGGCGAGTGCGAGGAAGCGGGGCTGCTGACCACCTCCTATGCGACGCATCACCGCCATTCCTGCATCGGCGCGCGCGCCGGGTTCGGCGATCTTTTGATCGGCGCCGCCGCGCTGATGGTCGAGGCGAACGGGCTCGATCCCGAGCGCCACGCCCACGTGCGCGACGCCATGGTCGAGCTCATCAAGATCGTCGAAGGCTTTTTCGCCTGCGGGGTGGCGGCCTCGGTCTACGGCGCCCGGAACGCGGCCGGCTCGATCGCGCCCGATATGGTGTTCGCCAACATCGGCAAGCTTCTGCTCTCGACCCAGATCTACGACATGCACCGGCTGGCGCATGATCTTTCCGGCGGCCTCGTGGTGGCGCTGCCGGGACCCGAGGAGGACCACAATCCGGCAACGCAGGCCTCGCTCTCCGCCGTGCTTGCCGGGCGCGCCGACATTCCGGCGGCGCATCGCCTCGAGGTCGCCCGCCTGGTCGAGGATTTGACCGCCTCGCATCAGGGCGGCTGGTATTCGCTCATCTCGCTCCACGGCGGCGGCTCGCCCGAAGCCATGAAGCGCGAGATCTGGCGCAATTATCCGGTGACCGAGAAGGCGGCGCTGATCGAGGATCTGCTCGACCGCGGCGTTCTCGCCGACGGCCGGCGCGTCTCCAAACAGCCCGGCCGCTGCTGCGTCACCGGCTGCGAGGTGCCGCCGCTGCCGAGCGCAGCCGAATAGTTCGGCAATCGCCTGCAAAAACACAGAGGCCGGACGATCGCTCATCCGGCCTCCCTTATCGGTCACACGATTACGGGTGTTTGCGGGGCGGAGCGCCGCCGCCCCCACCCCCGCCCCCACCGGCCTTCGGGCCAGCGCCGCCGCCGCCACCGCCACCGCCGCCGCCACCGCCCACACTCCGGAAGCTGGTAGCTCCGCCGCCGCCGCCCCCGCCCTTGGGGCCGCCACCTTTGAAGCCGCCACCGCCGCCGCCGCCGCCGGAACTGGTAAAGGTCTTGCCGCCCTTGGGGCCACTTCCGCCGCCGCCGCTGGGCTTATGGCTGGTGCCGCCACCGCCGCCGCTGCTGGAGAGAGTCTTGGTGCCTCCCTTGGGACCGCTCCCGCCGGGCTTGTGGCCGGTGCCGCCGCCGCCGCTGGTGCTGGACAGCGTCTTGGTACCTCCCTTGGGACCGCTCCCGCCGGGCTTGTGGCCGGGGCCGCCCCCGCCGCTGGTGCTGGAGAGAGTCTTCGTGCCTCCCTTGGGGCCGCCGGGGCCGCCGAGCTTGGGACCGCCGCTCTTCGGCCCGCCACCCAGCGTGCTCGCTTTGCCGTACTTCTGCTGGAGGCCCGTGTGCTTGTAGGGCACGCCGGCATGATGTTGGGGATCGTGCTGCCACTTCGTGATCGCGGCGGCACTCACGAGATGCGTGTGATTGAACTTGTTGAACTGTACGACATTGATCTGCACGTAGCCGAAGCCCCAGTTGTACTGGCACCACAGGGCCGGCCCGACGTAGTACGCCGGCCAGAAGCCCCACACCGGCCCGACCGTCCACCACGGCGGATACCAGAAGAACGGCACGTAGGCGGCCGGCCAATAGCCGACGCCGAAGATGACCACAGGATCGTAGACCGGCACGTAGATGACTTCCGGCTCGAATGGCTCGATCGCGATGTATTCGGGCACCACCACGACCTCGCCGGCGGACGGCGGCGGCGCCGCCACCCGCCTCACGCGCTGCTCCTTGGTGGTTTTGAGGTTGCCGGTGGATTCCGCCTTGGCGCGCAGCGCCTGGACCGCCTTGGTGATGTCGTCCGGCTGCGCCAGGAACGCTTCCCCGAGCTGCTGGGTCCAATCCAGCTTGTCGTTCATCATCGCCAGCACCTGGGGAACCGCCGTCAATCCCTTGACGCTCGGATCCCAGGGTTGCTGCTGCATGGCATCTTCGAGGTCCTTGCCCTTGAGGTCTGGATTGTCCTTGGACCACCGCGCGGCCATGACCACTTCCAGGGGATAGGTCGAGGCCGTCAGAATTTGTGCCAGCAGCGGGTCGGGGTAGAGCGCGACCGGCGCGACCAGCTGCTGCAGCTGCTGGCCGCTGAGAATCTGCGGTTGCTGCTGGTCCTGGGCCGACGCAGGGGATGCGGCGCTCCACAACGCCACCAGCGCGGCCCCGGCCGCAATCGCGCGGAACTTGTTCAGGCAATTCGACCAAGCTGACATGCAAGCTGACATGATGAATCCCCTCCCGGACGCGGCTTGCGCCGACCAATTGCCGTGCGGCATCCCGATCGGAGCCGGCTGCCATTACCTTAGCGGACATTTCGGATCGGTGCACGGAAAATGAGATGGCACGCCCGCTGTGGTCCATCATCCGTCGTCTGTTCTTGCGCGATGCCCGCTTATTTTACCGTCGGCCATTCCACGCGCTCGGTTTCCGAGCTGGTCGCATTGTTGCAAAATGCCGGCGTGAAGCTGCTGGCGGACGTGCGGGCAATCCCGCGCTCCCGGACCAACCCGCAATTCAATATCGAGGCGCTGCCGCCCGAGCTTGCGGCGAACGGCATGGGATACGAGCACTTCCCCGAACTCGGCGGCCGCCGCGGCCGCGCGCTCGCCGATTCGCCCAACGAGTTTTGGGAGCACGCGAGCTTTCGCAATTACGCCGATTATGCCGGGACGCCCACCGCGATCATGTGCGCCGAAGCCGTGTGGTGGCGCTGTCATCGGCGCATCGTTGCCGATTATCTGATTGCCGCGGGCGATACCGTGTTCCACATTCTCGCAGCCGGAAAGATCGAGCCGGCGAAATTGACGCCCGCCGCCCGAAGGACCCCCGAGGGCATATTGGTCTATCCGAGATAGGCCCCGCGCCGGCCTACTCCCCGCCGGCGAGCCGCGTCGCGAAATAGGCGATCGTCTTCGAATAGACCTGCGACTTGTTCCATTGCAGCAGCACTTCGAAATTGGCGGACCCCGGCGTCCAGGGCTGACCGCGCCGCCAGCCGTAGCCCTTGAGATAATTCGCCGTCGAGGCGAGTGCGTCCGCAGCGCTGTGGATCAGGTCGCGGCGGCCGTTGCCGTCGTAATCCACCGCGTATTTGAGATAGGAGGACGGCAGGAACTGGGTGTGCCCGATCTCGCCGGCCCAGGCGCCGCGCATCTCGGGGGCCGTCATGTCGCCGCGCTCGACGATGCGCAGCGCGTCCAGCAATTCGCCCTGGAACAGCTCGGAGCGGCGGCAGTCGTAGGCGAGCGTCGCCAGCGACCGGATGGTCGGGAACCGCCCCTGGTTGACGCCGAAATCGGTCTCGAGCCCCCAGATAGCCACCAGCACCGGTCCCGGCACGCCGAACCGCTGCTCGATGCCGCCGAACAGCGCCGCCTGCCGGCGCAGCAGGCTCGCGCCCTTCTGCAGCCGATCCGCCGACACCATGCGCCCGGCGAACTGCTCGAAACTCTGCCGGAACACGCCTTGCGCATGGTCGCGCGAGACGATGCCGGGATCGAAGCTCACGCCGCTGAGCGCCGAAGCGATGGTGCGTTGCGAGATTCCCCGTGCGGCAGCCTCGCGCTTGAAACTCTCGAGCCAGCTCTCGAAGCTGCCCGAGCCGCACGGCACGGCGAATGCCGGGAAGGCAAACGCCAGGACGACCACGAAGCAGGCCACGGGCGAAAGACGACGAAAGACGGTTTTGGCGGCGATCCATGCACCGCCGTCCATCGCCGGCCGCTTCCCTCGCCCGCCGTCCGTCATTGGTCGTCCATTGTCCGCGGTTCGCTCGCCTTGACGCCCGGACCTCCTTGGTCTGCTATGATGCATCAACATGCGGCCGGGCTCCACCATGATCACGGTTCCGGAATTGGCGGCGGACGCGCTGGGCTCGTTCCTCAGCTCCGACATGCAACAGCGGTTCGGCTCCTCCAACGCGCGGCTGACCGAGCTGGTCCCCTACGTTGCCCGGCTCGCGCTCGAATGCATCGGCAACAGCGACGCGCTTTACCACAACGTCGAGCACACCATGCTGGTGACGCTGGCCGGACGCGACATCCTGCGCGGCCGGGCCCTGCTGGCCCCGACCAAGGCCACCGATTACGCGCACCTCATCGTCGCCTGCCTGCTGCACGACATCGGCTACGTGCGCGGCATTCTCAAGGACGACCACGCGGAGGGCTACGTCGTCGATGCGGCGGGCGGCAGGGTGAAGCTGCCGCGAGGCGCTTCCGACGCCGCGCTGCTGACGCACCACGTGGATCGCTCGATTCTGTTCGTGCTCGATCGCATCGAGCCAATCGAGCTTCTGGACGCCAAACGCATCGCGCGGGCGGTCGAGTGCACGCGCTTCCCGGTCTCCATTCCGCCCGAGCACGAGGAGATCGAAGAGGAGGGCGCGCTGCTGCGCGCCGCCGATCTCATCGGCCAGCTCGGCGATCCGCACTATCTGCGCAAGGCCAACGCGCTCTACTACGAGTTCGAGGAGGCCGGCCTGAACCGCCAGCTCGGCTACGGCTCGCCCGCGGACCTCGTCGATCGCTATCCGCAATTCTACTGGAACAGCGTTTCGCCGCGGATCGAGACCGCCATCCGTTATCTCAATGTGACCGCGAGCGGACGGCAGTGGATCGCCAACCTCTACAGCAACGTGTTTCGGGCCGAGCGCGACGTCAGCCCGTCGGGGCTGCACCACTGACGCCAGACGACAAATAGAGAGTCGAATTGCCCTATCTGCGGTCCATCGTCCGTCGTCCGCCGTCTGAATAGCAGGTGCCCCGCGCCCCATGAGATTCATCAATCCCAATCCGTTCACCACGCGTCCCGAGATCGACGGCACCTTCGGCGTCGTCGCCTCGACGCACTGGATCGCCACCGCCGTGGGCATGGCGATCCTGGAGAAAGGCGGCAACGCCTTCGATGCGGCGGTCGCCACCGCGTTCACCTTGCAGGTGGTCGAGCCGCATCTCAACGGTCCGGGCGGCGACGTGCCCTTGATCCTCCATGACGCCCGCCGCGGCCGGACCGAAGTGATCTGCGGCCAGGGCCCCGCCCCCGCCGGCGCGACCATTGCGCATTTCCGCGCGCTGGGCCTCGACATGGTGCCCGGCAGCGGCCTGCTCGCCGCCTGCGTGCCCGGCATGTTCGAGACCTGGATGCTGCTGCTGCGCGATTACGGCACGCTGCGGCTTGCCGACGTGCTCGCTCCGGCGATCGCATACGCCGGCGAAGGCTATCCTTTGGTCGAGCGCGCCAGCGCCACCATCGCCGCCGTCGAAAAGCTGTTTCGCGAGCATTGGCCGACATCCGCGGCCGTGTATCTGCCGGACGGGACTTCTGCCGCGCGCCGGCGATGGACACCAGCGGAACGCCGCACGCCGGCGTGCTCACCGGCGAGGACATGGCGCGGTTCAGGGCCCGCGTCGAGCCGCCGCTCACGTTCGCGTACGGCCGCTACACGGTCTGCAAGGCCGGGCCCTGGAGCCAGGGTCCGGTGATGCTGCAGCAGCTCGCGATCCTCCAAGGCTTCGAGCTCGATGGGCTCGACCCCACCGGACCGGATTTCATCCATCTCCAGGTCGAAGCCGGCAAGCTCGCCTATGCCGACCGCGAGAGCTTTTACGGCGATCCGGACTTCGTCGAGGTGCCGATGGCGACGCTGCTCTCGGCGGCCTACAACGCCGGGCGGCGCAAGCTCATCGGGGAGACGGCGTCGCTGGAGCTGAGACCCGGCTCGGTCGAAGGCTTCGGCGCCGTGGTCGAGCTGCGGCGCGACACGGGCGAGCGCGCCTCGGTCAGCGCGCTCGGCGCCGGCGAGCCGACCGTCGGGCGGCTCGGCCAGGTACGCGGCGACACCGTGCATTTCGACATCGTCGACCGCGGCGGCAACATGGTCTCGGCGACGCCGTCCGGCGGCTGGCTGCAGTCCTCCCCGGTCGTTCCAGAGCTCGGATTCTGTCTCGGCACGCGCGCGCAGATGTTCTGGCTCGAGGCGAGCCACCCCGCCGCGCTCGCGCCCGGCAAACGCCCGCGCACCACGCTCTCGCCGACGCTCGCTTTGCGCGACGGCGAACCCTACCTCGCCTGGGGCTCGCCGGGCGGCGATCAGCAGGACCAGTGGACGACCCAGTTCTTCCTGCGCCACGTCCATGCCGGCATGAACCTGCAGGAGGCGATCGACGCGCCGGCGTGGCACTCCGAGCATTTCCCGATCTCGTTCTGGCCGCGCACGGCGCGGCCCGGCGTGCTCGTCGTCCGAAGGCCGGCTCACCGCCGCCTCGCGCGAGGGCGGGCGGCGCCGCGCCGCCGCCAATCCGCGCGGCATGCAGGGCTACGCGGCAGGGCGGTGATCCGTGATCAGAGTCAGGAACCGAAACAAAGGATGAGCGCTTGATCCCCGGGCAGTCGCTACAAGTTTGCCATCAGACCTATGAGTTCCGACCACCGAACCCTGTCATGTCCCGACCACTCGTCGTTTCCATTCCGCATCAG
>WNGJ01036927.1_pt1 | contig 10325 bp, 8 predicted proteins | sample 5400611 | NCBI WGS metagenome assembly WNGJ01 (sample SAMN13153375, study PRJNA577476) | soil metagenome | isolation source: 40 cm soil or saprolite under Garry oak tree replicate 1 | place: USA:California | collected 2016-06-15
CTCTGGTCAGACTGAGGGCGTAAACGCAATCATGGCTTACCTGGAACAGTGGTTACATGATATCGGCTTTGGCGTGACACTGCACAACGCTGAGCAACTTGGATATAATCTTGTGGCACGACTCACAGGTAAGGGACGACTGCGTTTGCTTTTAGTTGGGCATGTTGATACCGTCTATAAAGCAGGGGCAACAGCTATCCAACCGTTTGAGATACGTGACGGGCTGGCTTATGGTCCTGGTGTGATCGACATGAAATCAGGTGTGCTGATGGGGCTGTATGCCGTGCGTGTGCTGGTGGAGTCGGGTTTCCGGGAATTTAGTGAGCTATATATAGTGTTTAATAATGATGAAGAGGTTGGTTCAACGGGGAGTACTGACCTGCTCAGAGACGTTGCACGCAAGGTAGATCGTGGCTTAGTGTTGGAGGGAGCGCGTTCGATCGATGTACTTACTCACGCACGTAAGGGAGCCGACAGGTATCTTTTGGAAGTGCAGGGCATTCCGGCGCATTCGGGAGCAGAGCCGCATAAAGGTCGCTCAGCAGTGATCGAATTGGCGCATAAGATGATCGCCATTCATAACCTACATACGCTCTATCCAGGCGTAACCTTTAATGTAACGCGCATCAGTAGCAGTGAACTCTACAACATTGTGCCGGACCATGCTCGTTGTTTTATCTCCGTCCGTGCATTTACTGAGCAAGGTCTGGATATGGCTGCCTCAGCACTGGAGCAGATCGCGGCAGGAAGTTGTATCCCTGATACACGCATACGCCTGACCCGCATTCGTGGACGCAAGCCATATCAGGCAACACCTGAAATTCTGCATATGATCGAGATGGCCAAGCAAGAAGGCCAGGCTCTCGGTCTCTCTATCCGTCAGGAAGGTAAAGGTGGCCTCTCAGATGCTAACCTGCTCATGGAAGCAGGTCTGCCCACACTTGATAGCCTCGGTCCCATCGGTGGCGGTATGCATGATCTTAACCGTGAATATTTACAACTGGACTCTATCCCTGTACGTGGAGCCTTGCTGGCTGGACTGATCGTTCGCCTCTGCCTGTCAGAATCTACAGGTGCAGAACAGTCAGCATAACCAGTGTGTTTCTTACGAATATCTTATATACTTGTAATAAGTAAGTTAAAGTAGGGCCCAATGATGGATGATGCATAAAATCTCAAATCAGTTTTTGTCTCTATAGTAAGGAGTTATGAATATATGGCACGATATGGTATGCGAGGCGGTATGAATGGCAGCATGGACTCGTATCTAGAAGAACAAAAAAAGCGTGGACGTAAGACCGATGTACGGACTATGCGGCGTGTCGCGCAGGCATTTCGCCCGTACAAAGCGCAAGTTGTATTGGTGCTGGTCGCTATTATCCTCACAACTGTTTTGGGTCTTATCAACCCATTGATGATTCGTTTCATTTTTGATGATGCCATTGGTAAAGGTAATACGAATCTCCTGATCATTTTTGTGATCATCATGATTGTGACGCCTATCGTTACAGGTATGATCGGTGTCGGGCAGACCTACCTGAACAATGTGATTGGGCAGCAGGTTATGCGCGATTTCCGCAATAAGCTCTACAATCACTTGCAGAGTATGTCAATGCGTTTTTTCACTGCGACGCGCACAGGTGAGATACAGTCGCGTCTCTCGAACGATGTAGGTGGTGTTCAGGGTGTAGTCACGGATACCGCTACCAGCGTCGTCTCCAATATCTCGACGGCACTCAGCACATTCATTGCCATGCTCTACCTCAGTCCATTGCTGACCCTCATATCGCTCGGCTTGATGCCTCTCTTTCTGTGGATCACCTATAAGGTCGGTAATGTGCGCCGTGTCACTAGCAAGGAAACGCAGCAAAGCATGGCTCGCCTGACGGCTATGATGCAAGAAACTCTTTCGGTGAGCGGTATTCTCTTAATCAAAACCTTTGGTCGTCAGAAATACTCCCAGGATCAGTTCGAAACAGAGAATCAGCAGCTTGCTAACCTGGAAGTGCGCCAGCAGATGATCGGTCGCTGGTTTTTCATGCTCATCAACATTTTCTTCTCGATCACACCTGCCATCGTCTATCTCGTGGCAGGCTGGCAAATCATCCATCATCTGGATAGCGGGCTCTCTCTTGGTGTTATCGTCGCTTTCACCACCTTGCAGAGTAGAATTTTCTTCCCCATTGCGCAGCTGCTCAGTGTACAGATCGAGATACAGGGTGCGCTGGCCCTCTTTGACCGCATTTTTGAATATCTTGATTTGCCCATTGATATTCAAGATAAGCCTGAGGCCTTGCATCTGAAGCCGGAAGAGGTCGAGGGTCGTGTGACATTCAACGATGTCTCGTTTACTTATAAACGTGATGAGCTAAGTTCGTTGAGTGGCAACTATGAGCACGAGAGCACTGGTAATGGTAAGCGTCCCGTTTCGCCTCAGCCTGTCGCAGTTACGCATGACACTGAACCTCGCACCACGCTGAACCATGTCTCGTTTGAAATTCAGCCTGGACAACTGGCCGCTCTGGTTGGGCCAAGTGGTGCAGGTAAGACAACCATGACCTATCTGGTGCCACGGCTGTATGATGTGGATAGCGGCGCGGTAGAGATCGATGGATATAATGTCAAAGACATGGCCCTCTCGTCGCTCGGCGAACTGATAGGTGTCGTCTCACAGGAAACTTACCTCTTCCACGCATCTATTCGCGAAAATCTGCTGTATGCACGTCCCGATGGCGTCATTCTTAAGAACCCGCGTATCCTCATCCTGGACGAGGCTACCAGTGCACTCGATACACATTCGGAACGCTTGATTCAGGCGGCCCTAGAACCATTGATGAGGGATCGCACCACATTGGCGATTGCACACCGTCTCTCAACTATTCTGGCTGCCGACGTCATCCTGGTTGTCGATAAAGGTGAGATTGTGGAGCGCGGCACGCACCAGGAATTGTTGGAACTCGAGGGGCTGTACGCTCGCCTCTACAACGAACAGTTCTCGCAACTGGTATGGGAAGAGATGGCTGTATAATCTGTAGACAACAAGCAGCCCCACCTGTCACAGCAGGTGGGGCTGCTTGTTGTCTACAGATTATACATTGTTTCATGATTTTTGAGGAAAGCTTCTTTGTCCTTACTGGTATGTCAAAGTGTAAAGAGTTAAAGCCTTCGCCTACCCTTTTGTTTACAAGCATATGTACCGATATAGAGTAAGGAGAAAGAATAATGTAATACAAAGGCAAAAATCATGGTTCAGCACATTGAAGAAACTGGTATACATAACGATCAACCTATATTCTTGTCCTCCTGGTCACCCTGTATTGTTCATATACGAACCACTATAACCGGCCTGGATACGCCCATCATTCCCTTTGCGGTTCTCAAAGAAAATCCTTTACATTCCCTTGAGGATCATCTTGCTTCCATTGAACCGCAAACGGAAACATCAACAGAACTGGAAAGTGCCATCATCAATGCCTGGAATACCCCCTTTACTGGTTTAGGTCCCGAAAAACACTTCTTTCTATGTGCGTGGAGCAGCATACCCCGTATATCTCCGCGAGTGGTGCAGACGGCAGGCCTGTTTGTGGGTGTTGCTACGCCAGGAGTACCGCCAACATATGCTCGTTATGTGACGACGCAGGCTGTACAGCGACAGGGGAGATGGGTTGCATGGTGTATTCCTGTAGAGATGTTACAGGATGAGCCGGCAAAGAACAGGGTCATTGAGATTGAGCTTGGTGAGGAGAATATGATGCATGTTACAAGCCTGAATAAAGATGGACGACCTTCACGGTCGTCCATTCTCGGTTAGCAGCCGTTGTCCTCCCAATGGGTGGGGAGGCGAGGTGGTGGCTGTTGTCTGGGCTGGTATGTAGGGCGTCAAGGCTAGCGCAGTGATGTAGGTTGATGCTGTTCTGGCATCTCTGTTTCCTGTTCCGCTTCTCGTTGCCGCCTTTCGGCAAAACGACGGATCACTGCACAAATGAGCAGGAAACTTCCTATCGGTATCACCACAACCAACGTAATCGCTAATAGAACAGAGGTAAACCAGCCGAGAAATCCAAGGGGAGAGTTGGACTTCACGAGTAATATCGCAGCGAGCACAGCGATTCCTATGAGGACAAGCCTGCCACGTCCATTGTTGGGGTGACGCTCTTCAGCCATGTAATTTCCCTTTCCACGGTGTGGGCATTTGCCCACACCCAAAAGAAGTTACACTTCGTTGGTAAGGCACTACGGGAACGGCATACATGGCCTCTGATGACGAAAAACATCCAGCTTGGTTGTATATCTATTTAGCGCTCATAACGGTCGTAACGTGGGCGAACAAAACGAACACCCATTATAAAACCAGTCATGAAGGCGATCAGTATGACCATGAAGGCGATCAGTATGATGATGATCAGTGTCTGGTAGTCAATGAACATCTGAACCTCCTCTGAGCCATGCGAATTCTACATGACTCAAACTGCTGTTTGCCGCTTATGCTACGAGTTGCCAATATTATTGGCACTAGACGTACTAAAGAGATGATCTACTAGATAAGACCTTACAAACCCTCAGAGCATGTCCTACGCGGTGTACCCTTTCATGCTCTCTAAGGTAGAGACGCGCCGATAGGCCAAGCTTAAAAGGGCGGTAAATCTGCTACGCTCAACGCGCTCCTCTGGCCGACTTTTTTGATAATCTTCCAGGTGAATACCTGACTTTAACAAAGCACGTTGCAAAGGTGTTATTGAAACACTGAACCTTGTATGGTTGGCTAGATCGGCTAGTAGCACCTGTCTCTGCTTCTTCGGAAAGTTAAGAATTTCAGGTGCGAGTTGCTCGAAGAGCGACTGATTAAACACCTCATCGTCCACTGCATCTGCTATATCAGGCAACTCAGGTTCAACTCGCCCTTCTCCATCAGGAGAGGATAACTGAGTGAAGCAGACGTGACGTCCCTCTTTACGCAAGAGATCGACAAAGTAGTGGTACGCCGTCTTTTTGGCAAAAGCAGGAATCGAGCCTATAGGAGTAGCTTCATGCTTTTCAGCTTTACGTATACGCTCAAAGGTACGACTTATGGCTTCTTGCACGATCTCGTCTATAATGTCGTTTTCTTGACCCTTCCATATTGGGAGATGGGCCGTGTAGACCCATGTTGCAACAGAACAGGATAGGGAACAGTACAAATGCTCCCAACAAAAGTGAGTTCCTACAACAGAAGTAGAAGTATTAGATGAGGATAAGCATTTCGTCATGAGCGGCTCCCTTTTTTTAGAAAATTTCAGATCGTTCGGTGTTTTTACAGCCTACGGAGACACATCAAATGACAGCTACAATGCTTAATCTACTATAAACACTTGTTCTTTATATCAACTTATCTAAGGAAGTGCTTTAGTATTTTCAAATATACCTAAGAATAACTGATATGTCAATCCCAAAATGCAAATAATTCTGATAATTTAGAGTTTTCTAAGGATTTTCTAAGGTACATCACAGAAGAAATACTTTATATATATGGTAACCTAATTAGTTTTTCTGATAAATATAGGTAATTCTAAATAATCTAAGTTATTTCAAGCTAACAATCTCAATTCCTATGAAAAACTTTTTTGTAAGTCCCTGTGACCGTCAAGGTAGATAAGAAATACTTATCTATCTCATTACCTATAAACGGAAAAAACTGCTCAACATAAAAGGATATGCTGGATGAGCTTCATGTGCATGAGTTTGGGCATATTAAGATATCTGTAATAAAGGGAAGAGCTAGCCAAGCTCATAAAAGCTAATGAAAATTAAATGTATATGGGTCTACGCCCTTTCGGTGAAAGACGATATCTCACTGTAGAGGCCGCACGCAGTGCCCACCAATTCATTGCGTCAATCACCCGTAAGCATGGAGACCCAAAGCATATCGGCCTCTTGACAAAAGGAGAGATCAGGCGTAGAATATCTGCTAGCCAGTTGATAACTCTCGAAATTTTTCTGATATATTTGTTATGGAAATTCCAATAATATAGAGTCTTTTGTGAATTATAAGAAGTTTTATTGTTAGAAAAAGTAATAACTTTGTATATTACTTGCACTATACATTCAAAGATGCAAGAATCACTTTGGTTTTTTGTTGTTTTTAACAGGAGATAGAGATGAACACGCAATATTCACAGGAGATCAAAGAGTACCTTCAGCACAAAGAGGTGCAGGAACGAATCCTGAGGAGTATCGAGGAAGCACGCTCAAAGGCAACCGTAACGATCAGTCGCGCAGCCAAGCTCTTTGGTTTTAGCGAGAGTCAGCTACGTGAGTGGGAAAAACGTGGTTTGCTGAGTACAGAGAGGCAAGCCTTATCCCCAGAAGCCAGGGGTCATCGGCAATATTCTCCTGCCGAGTTAGAAAAGCTGGCCATTATCCGCGAACTGATGGATAACCAAGGCTATCTACCAGGTGATATCCCGACTGATGTCGATGAAATCTGGCGTTCGCTCTCTCAGACAGATGGACAGTATCCGCTGAAAGCGGGAGATGGCCGGGTCGGCTATGCGATGGAAGCTGACAGTATGCATATTGATCAACGCATACTTCATCTGCGTGATGAGGCATTTTGGCGCTTTTATGTCTCGCATGCGCTACGCTTGTCCCTCATGTTAATTTGTGAAGATATTATAGTGAAGCGAGCAAGTCTCATTTTACCACTGCATCAGGAGGAAATTTTTGCCTCTGCCCCTAATTCTCTGGAGAATGTATCTGAGGTTCTTATAAAAGACATCGGTGAGGTTGGCGAATCCTTAGTTGGCTGGCTCGGTCAGAGTCGTTCATTCTATACCTTTCTGACTCAGAAGCCTTCCTTTGAATATCCGACCGATTTTCGTATTTTGCAATTGAAGGCGAAAGAAGAAGCGGTTCCTTGTGATAACACGCTGGTTGTCCTCCCTAGAGAAGATGCTACACTGCTAACGCTTAGTGAACCTGTCGTAAAGATTGTGCGGCGTTTACTAACCCCACTTTACGATAAAAGCTTAAATTGGCAAGAGTATCTAGGTGTAGGTATGCGTGATATCCTCGATCCCCTCATCGATTTCAATAGTAACACAGGTCTTGTAGATACTATTCTCACCGGTCTTGCGGAAAGAGTAGTTCGCTTGGGAGGAAAAAGGAAAGAAGATGAGAGCCAGAATCGCTGGCGTTTTTGCTGTATTCTTGTGCCGAATAATCCGCAATTGCCACTACAGCAACGTAGTCTTGTTGTACGGGCGAAGAGTAAAGAAGCTCCTGTTGCCTATAAATTAGGTACAACCCTTGTCTCTCCCGATGTAGACGTTATTAGTGTTAGTCTTCGTGCATTTGAGGGGGGAAGGATTATCTATCGACATAGAGTTACTAAGGAAGATACATCGATTGCGAACCTTGACGATGAAAAACCAATTGGTTCTGCCATTGCTGTACCTATCGGTGGTGAAGATGGAGCACCAGTAGCTGTTCTTTACATAGTCTCTGCTGAGCCAGATGCCTTCTCTCAAGAAGATCAGAGTATCCTGAGAATGATAGGAAGAATGGTAGAGGAACTACTTCTAACCTATCGTACTCGCATACAGGCGACGGAGAGTTTCACCAGTTTGATTAGAAACTCTAGTATTGTTGATCCAACATATGCAGTTTTTGCATCAGAGGACCAATTTATAAACGATGTGGAAACGCTCCTCAAGCCTATTCTAAAGCAAGCAGGGAGAAGGGAAGATGAAGGAGTACTACTTGCTGATGACGAAGTACGAGCTAGATTAGGGCAACTTGCTAATAATGTAGTATCGTTTANNNGAGCTTGGCTAATAAGCATGGCGATCGGATGACGAAAAATTTGAGTAAAGCAGTTGGAGAGCGTACTCAGGCACAACTTCGTGTACTTTTTACGAATTCCGCAGATTGTAAACTCTACCATGCTTATGCTGATAGATTCTACTTAATGCTAAAGGGCATCACTCTTGAAAATGCACGGGAGAAAGCTAAGTTACTTATGCAAAACCTGCAAGGTGAATATCAGGTTGATGCTTTACGCTCAGCTGTTGAGCCTCCTTCCCTATCGGAAAGTACACTCATATCGACCCATATTACTGTACGCTTAGGAGTATCTTCTTATCCATATATGCATTTGGCAAGAGTTTTGCGAAGGTATCCTGCTGAAACTGCTGTAGCGTCAATGACAGCATTAATATCTCGCTCCCTTGATGCCATACTTACAGTGGGAAAGGATGAAAAGGGAGATGTTATAATTACTTGGGATCCACAGATTTGGGGCTTCAGACGATTGTAATCCCCTGAGCAGCTCAATACATGAATCATCTCGTAACATTATACCCAATTGGGTATAATGTTACTTCATTGGCTTACTACACGTTATTTTGTCATTGTCAAAGCAAATAAAACTTGAACTACGTTCTCCTATTGCTTGAGATTGGTATGCTTAAATAGGTACGCTCTATTTGGCAATGCTGATCGTATAATTAAGAAAGGGGCGTTGTTTAGAGAAGGTGTGTTCTTATGGAGAAGAAAGTTTTCGTACTAGGGCTCCCTGGAAGTGGTAAATCAACAGCGGCTCGTTATATCCAAATGTTAGCGCAAATCAATGGTTGGGTCCCTACTCGCTTTAACGATTATGATATTCTTTACGAGATGTTTGAAGCTGATGATGGAAGCCGATTTAGCAGTACAGAGCACGATGGTTTCGACGTTCACAACCATAGTGCCTTCGATGATGCATTGAAAGAAGTGGAAAAGAGGCTTTTACAGCGGAAAGCAGCCTCTCATAAGCAAAGTGAGCTAGTCATTATTGAGTTTTCTCGTAATGACTATAACAAGGCTTTGAAGCTGTTTGATCCGAAACTTTTACGGAAGGCTTCCTTTCTTTTTGTTGATGCTGATATACCTGCATGTAAACAACGTATCAGAGAGCGTGTTGCTCATCATTGTATGCCAGATGATCACTTCGTCTCTGAATATATTTTCGAGGCCTATTACCAAATGGATAATCGGCAGTATGTAGATTCGATCGCCTCTGGCCTCAACGAGTGCTGTGATATCAAGAGCGATAGAATACGAGTTATTGAGAACACAGGTGTAGTTCCAATAGTGAGTTTTCTAGAGCAGATCAACGCATTCGCTCCAATCATATTTGGAACGCCAATTTGCTGTCCAGAGCCTGCTTCTGTGATCGAAGAGATTGCTCCAAGCTATGTAAAGCGTAGTGATGAGAGCGAGCAAGCTAGCAAACCATTATTAATGGTAAGCTAATTCAGCGTATTTACACATTCGTTTTTTGGCAAACAGCAATTCAGCTGGCAGCACTTGCAAGTAAGGGGCAAGTGTTGTTGCCTTATCCTCAAAATTCATCTTCTTCTATCAAACAACAGTAACCCTCAAGAAGTATAGCCTGATAAGCCATGTTAATTTTGTATGTTTATGTGTTTCATGTTTTCATAATTTACTCATTTTTTAGAGAAAAACTCAGAACACATCTGTTGGCTGCTCTGGAGCCAGAAGAAATCCGGAGTCAACAAAGTATCAGTAATATTCCATGCAGATACTAATTGGCTTGTATATTTCATCATACTATGTTATACCTTGATGTATCGTTGTGTTTCAAGCTGTTTTTGAAAGATCATCAAGAGGTGTGTGGTATGACACGGATATTGTTTCTCTTAGGACTGCCGGGAAGTGGGAAATCAACTGTTGCCAGGAAGATAAAAGAGAAATATACAAATCTATCTATTCAGCACATTAGCGATTATGACATTTTGTACACGCTGTTTCAGAAAGATATGGAAAGTAAGGGGGGAAAGTTCGTTCCTACAAAGTATGGTGGTTTTGATGTGCTTGATTTTTCTATACTTGATTTAGCTTTGCAGAAGATGGAAAGAAGGGTTGTTGAGTTTATATATACTACGAAAAAAGCCGAGCTCATTATGATTGAATTTGCTCGCAATGATTATAATCATGCGTTTCGACAGTTTGGCTCTGATTTTTTGCAGGGGGCCTGTGTGCTGTTCTTGCGTGCTGATATAGATATTTGTAAGCAACGGATTCATGAACGTGCTGACCATCCATCTACTGACGAGGATTATTTCGTTTCAGACGATATTTTCAATGTGTATTATAACAATGTAGGTAGTTATGGCTTGCCATCCAATTTTGCAGCAGAGTATGGAATTGATGAGCAGAAGGTAAAGAGTATCGTGAACAACGGTGCGTATCATGATATTCTTGAAGAGCTTAAGCAATTCATTGACTTCATCCTCATGCAGCAAAAGGACAACTGACTTCCTCCAAGTTGATAGTTAGTTGGTTCT
>WNGJ01037301.1_pt1 | contig 10325 bp, 5 predicted proteins | sample 5400611 | NCBI WGS metagenome assembly WNGJ01 (sample SAMN13153375, study PRJNA577476) | soil metagenome | isolation source: 40 cm soil or saprolite under Garry oak tree replicate 1 | place: USA:California | collected 2016-06-15
CCAGAACGGCGACCAACAATAGTAACGGCAAACTAACCAATACGACTCGTTTATTCAACCGAATCTTGCACCTTAGCGAGTGAAGTGGGCTAACTCTCAACAGTGTATATAATGGTTTTCGAATTAAAGCCAACTATCTGCTGCTCTGTAACACTTTAGATAGCTACGGTATTCCAAGAATATCATAGAGACACGACGCCAACCAACCAAGGCTCTGAAACAACTGGAAATCTGTCTCAATCATGATACCTACCCATGTCTTTGGCATCCTGAGCCGCCCATTATACACTCGGACCCTCCACTAACGCGATAACAGCCGATTAATCCCCCTGTTCCAACCCTATGGGCATGTCACAACAACCTTCTCTTTCTACGAACTCAAGAACAGCGGTTCAACAAGCTCCAAATGGTCAACATCTTCACAGGGAAGCTCACCCCACAATTCATACCAGGCTGGACCGACGAGGTCGCCCAAGGCCATCCTCTAAAAATTAACAGCGACCTCGTAACGACCTTCGCAAACATTCACCAACAGCATGACGCCGACGAGCACAGCATCGACCGACGTCTCCTTTGAAATATTCGGCGGCTAACCAACAAACTCCCACCTCTCCCTCTCCCCACAATTTCTTTCCAATCCACCGATGAGGCGTCCAGGCCCCTATCATATACGAGGCAAGAAATGTAGCGAACTGTCCCCGCGACACCATTGCGCGATTTACATACTACACAGGTAGACTCTTAACCATAGCAGCCGCGATAACCATGATAAATCCCACGGGTCGACTCAACAATACCCTCTCGGTCTCTTTTCTACTAGTAATAGTGCTAACGACGGGACTGGCCAGCCCCACAGTAGGACTAGAACTCAACCCGGTAGGCGCATCCCAAGCCTTTACCCCGACCAGCATCGTAAGAATCTGGCTGAACGGCGACGTTGTCGGAGATCACCCAGGCTGGAACGACTCTAGCCCCGGACCCACAATAACAGTAACTAGCGGAGTCACCGTCAATCTTATGCTCAACGCAACAGACATTCTAACACACAACTGGTTTATTGACACACAGAAAAATTTCACGCCAGACCCGAACGGCATAAGTTCTCCAGACTTTTCATTCAGCGCAACAAGAATGCTCAATTTCACGTTCACACCTGTCATAGGGCAGAATATTCCAGCAGCAGGCAACTGGACCTACAGATGCAAATATCACCCCTTCCCCTACATGTACGGAACCATCCGAATACTCCAAGGACCCGACTTCACAATCTCAGCATCTCCAACGGAACTCACGACAATAGCAGAGACAACCACTACAGCAATAATCTCAGTCAACCCAACAGCCTCCTTCATCGGAACAGTATATCTCACAGCAATAGGAACAAACAATCTCCAAACAACAATCAGCCCAGCAACCATCAACCCGAACAGCGAAACGTCAACCCTGACCATCCTCGCACCCAGCGCAGGCAACTACACCGCGACAATAACCGCCACAAGCGGACCCCTGACCCACTCACTCAACCTTACGATCCAAGCGACAGACTTCACAATCAACGCGGACCCAGACACAGCAACTGCGAGAGTCAACACACAGACAACAACGACCATTACAATCGAAGCGGTCAACCATTTTTCAGGGACAGTAGCACTATCACTCGACAACACATTCTGCGCTCTAAGCCAGAACAGCATAACAGGCTCGGGCAATGTAACACTGTCATGCAAGTTCACCCAGACAGGACAATTCACGGTTCAGATCGTCGGAACCAGTCGTTCGACATCAAATACTGCAACAATAGTCTTCAGCGTCACCCATCCTGGCCATCACAAGACCCACACGCACAACGATCACATGATCAATCCTGCGAATCTCACGTCGTAGCCGAAAAGGTCCCGGGCACACTCCTACCATAGTCCACACGCCGACTAGAAAGTTTCAACGTCCGCCTTGGCTCGACCTGCCATTCTACCGTGCAGCAGTCGGATGGTCGTTCCGGGTGAAAGACGGAAATCGAGGCCTACGGATCCGGACGGTTCAAGAAAAAATCAGAAGATTAGGAGGGTATCGGTTCTAGGCGTTGTCGCCTGTCTGAACTACGATGGCGGCGCTGGAAACGCTCGGGGCGGGTCCTATGGTCCTACTGTGACTGTGAGACTGCCCTTGACCAGGTCTGATGTGCTCGCGCCTTTAACGACGATAGACGCTTTGAACGTGCCCGAGTAACTGTACGTGTGGGTAACCGAGCAGGACCCGTTCGAGCCTTGCGTGAAGCCGAAGTGGCCGTCGCCGAAGCTGAAGAAACAAGAGAACGGCGCCGTCCCGCCTGTGTAAGTAGCGGTGAACGTGACCGTCTGGCCCACAACTGGCGAAGAGAGAGATGCAGTGAAGCTCGTCAACACCAGAGGCGGGATAGAGAATGTGTAGGTCTTCGAGTGTCCTGGAAAGATTCCAGCCGCGCCGCGCACATTCAACAGCACAGTCGAGCCCTGCACTATCGTAACGTTACGCACGATGCTGAAGTGGTCCGCAACATTTACGTCTGTGAATGTGATGTTGTTCTGTCCATTCACCACGAAGCTTGTAATGTCGAAGGGTCCAAACTTGATCCATCTGCTCGTATACGCCGTATAGTCTCCCGAGCCCGTAAGATGATTCAGTCCAGCTGGAATGTCCACGACGAGATTACCGTTGACGAAGACCTGTAACTGGCCGACGCCATTGTCAAAGTCGTCAGCGTCAAAGGCGCTGAAAGTCAAGAGAACCCTTGCAGTCGACGATGAGACAGTAAACGTGACAGTCGTCGAATGACTCAGAGTCTCACTGGCACCGGTCACCGTTGCAAGATAGTTGCCAGCTACAGAGCCAGTGCATGTCAGCGTTGAAGCTCCAGAGCCACCAGTGAGTGTCATGGGTGATAATATGCAGGTCAGGTTTGTAGAGTTCGTCGTGACCCCGAGGTTGACCGGGCTGTTGAAGCCGTTCAGGGCCGTGACAGTAATCGTGGAGGTTCCCGCAGCGCCTGTGACGACCGTAACGGTTGTCGGGCTCGCGCTGATAGTAAAGTCAGAAGCACCAGCGACCGTGTAGGTGACTGTTGCAGTGTGCGAGAGGACCCCGCTGGTCCCCGTCACTGTTACCGTAACAGTTCCTGTCGCAGTGAAAGTGCAGGATAGAGTCGAAGAGCCAGAACCCCCCGTCACAACAGCCGGCGACGGCGTACACGCTGAATCGTCCGCGGTGAGGCTCACGGGGCCTGTGAAGCCGTTCACCGGTAAGATGTTGATCGTCGAGGTGCCTGGCGAGTTGACTACAACCGTTACGCTAGAAGGACTCGCCGTAATTGTGAAGTCCGAAGCCCCGGTCACCGTATAAGTCACAGTCGCGGAGTGTGATAGGGAACCGCTGGTTCCTGTAACCGTCACCGTTACAGAACCTGCCGACGAGAACGTGCACGACAATGTCGATGAGCCTGAGCCTCCAGTGACTGTTGCAGGAGATAGAGTACAGGCGCTATTGTCGCTGGTCAGAGCAACATCAGCTGAGAACCCGTTGACAGGGGCAATAGTGATCGTAGAAGTTCCAGGCGAGCCTACAGTCGTAGTCACGGTTGTTGGAGCCGCACTGATCGTGAAATCAGCGACAGAAGTAACAGTGTAGTCGACGGTCGCGGAGTGAGTGGTCGGAGTCAACGTACATGCAGAATTGTCAGAGGTTAGAGCCACAGCGCCCTTGAACCCGTTCACCGGAGAGACAGTGACAGTTGAGGTACCAGCGGTATTGATTGCGATAGTCACGCTAGTTGGACTCGCGGCGATGGTGAAGTCAGGTAGACCGGTTACTGTGAAAGCGACCGTAGCAGAATGAGTCAGTGAACCGCTTAAACCCGTCACTGTAACGGTTACACTTCCAGTTGCTGTAAATGTGCAAGACAGAGCGGATGTTCCCGAGCCACCCGTTACTGTGACCGGCGTCAGGATGCAAGCTGTATTGTCAGATGTCAATGCGACATCAGCAGTGAATCCGTTAAGCGGCGAAACGGTGATGGTCGCGAGCCCGGCAGAACCTACTGTCACGGTTACGCTGGTCGGAGCGGCCGTCACAGTAAAGTCAGGCAGTCCGGTAATGGTGTAAGCTACTGTTGCGGAGTGAGAAAGGGTCCCGGCCGTGCCGGTAATCGTCACAGTTACGCTACCGGTTGCAGTAAAGGTGCAGGACAGCGTTGAGCTCCCTGATCCTCCTGTTACAGTAGTGGGTGTAAGAGTGCACGCGCTATTGTCAGAGACTAGTGCAACATCGCCTGTGAACCCGTTCAGAGGTGATACGGCGATCGTCGAGGTTCCAGCTGATCCTACGACGACGGTAACACTCGAAGGAGTGGCGGTAATCGAAAAGTCAGCAGCAAGGGTCGCAGTGTACGCCACGCTTGCAGAGTGTGACAGAGAACCGCTTGTGCCAGTGACCGTCACGGTTACAGTGCCTGCGGCGGTGAAAGTACACGAGAGGAATGAGGTCCCGGTACCACCATTTACAGTGGGCGCGGAGAGGGTGCATGCAGTATTGTCATTGGTAAGAGCGACATTGCCAGTAAACCCGTTCAAAGGCGAGATAGTGATAGTCGACATGCCGGCGGATCCGACAGTCACTGTGACTGAAGCAGGACTTGCAGATATTGTAAAGTCGGGAGCGGGGGAGACAGTGAAGGTTACGGTAGCAGAGTGAGTCAGTGAACCACTGGTTCCTGTTACGGTTACGACCACGCTGCCTGTTGCACTAAAAGTACAGGATAGGGTCGATGTCCCAGAACTAGTAACACTGGTCGGACTCAACGTGCACGCGGAATTGTCGGAAGTCAGAGCCACAGCACCGGAGAAACCGTTCAGTGGCGAAATCGTGATTGTTGAGGTCCCTGCGGAGTTGACAATTACCGGAACGGTTGTTGGACTGGCGGAGAGTGTGAAATCAGGAGCACCCGTTACTGTGTAGGTAACGGTCACTGAATGAGTCAATGAGCCGCTGGTACCTGTGACCACGACCGCTATGGTGCCTGCGGCTGTAAAAGTACAGGAGAGTGTAGAGGTTCCGGAACCGCCGGTAATGGACGCAGCGCTAAGAGTGCATGCCGAGTTGTTCGAGGCTAGTGCAACAGTGCCGGTGAATCCGTTGACTGGCGAGATTGAGATCGTTGAGGTTCCGGCAGAGTTGACTACGACCGTCATGGTTGTAGGACTCGCCGCGACGGTAAAGTCAGGAAGACCTGTTACGGTAAATGCGACTGTAGCAGAATGAGTCAGCGAACCGCTCGTACCAGTCACCGTGACAGTCACAGATCCTGTTGCAGTGAATGTGCACGATAGGGTGGACGTTCCCGAGCCACCGGTCACGCTACTAGGAGTCAATGTGCAGGCAGTATTATCGGATGCGAGAGCCACGGTACTAGTGAACCCGTTCACAGGCGAAACGGTGATGGTCGAAGTTCCAGCCGAGTTAACGGCCACCGTAACGGCATTTGGACTAGCAGACACCGCGAAGTCAGGAACGCCAGCCACGGTGTAAGCAACTGTTGCAGAGTGGGAGAGAGATCCGCTGGTACCTGTGACGGTGACAGTGACGGGACCTGTGGACGTGAAGGTACAGGATAGGGTTGAGGTACCTGAACCACCGGTAACGGTGGCGGGAGTAAGGGTACAAGCCGCGTTATTCGCGGTTAGGGCAACGCTACCCGCGAAACCGTTTACTGGTGAGACAGTGATTGTCGATACGCCTGGTGAGTTGACTACAACCGTGACAGTTGTTGGGCTGGCTGAGACAGAAAAGTCAGGAGCTCCAGTCACAGTATAAGCTACGGTCGCCGTGTGGGAGAGCGAACCGCTCGTACCCGTAACTGTTACAGTTACTGTTCCGGTGCCGGTGAATGTGCATGACAGGGTGGAAGTGCCAGAACCGCCAGTCACAGTAGCAGGAGTCAGAGTACAAACTGTATTGTCGGAAGTAAGAGCTACACTTCCAGCAAAACCGTTGAGAGGACTAATGGTGATCGTTGAGGTTCCGGCGGAGTTGACGGTCACGCTAACACTGCTCGGACTCGCGGCAATTGCAAAGTCTGGAGCATTATTTACCGTGTACGCAACAGTTGTGGAGTGAGAGAGCGAGCCACTGGTACCCGTGACTGTTACTGTCACTGGACCCGCGGTGGCGAAAGTACAGGAGAGCGTTGACGTGCCTGACCCCCCAGTCACTGTTGCAGGCGTAAGCGCACAAGCCGTATTGTCGGAGGCTAAAGCGACACTGGCAGTGAAGCCATTCAAAGGAGATATCGTAATCGTCGACACACCAGCCGAGCCTACGATCACGGTCACAGCTGATGGGCTGGCGGAAATCGAAAAGTCTGCGGGAACAGTCACAGTATAGGTGACCGTCGCAGTATGCGACAGTGTACCGCTGGTACCTGTCACGGTAACAACTACCGTTCCGACACTGGAGAACGTGCAGGACAGGATGGAGGTTCCTGATCCCGTAACGGTTGTAGGATTCAATGAACAAGCTGTGTTATCCGAGGAGAGACTAACCAGTCCGGTGAAACTGTTGAGAGCACCAATAGTAATCGTGGAAGTGCCCGCGACTCCTGTGTCGACGGATATTGACGTTGGATTTGCAGCGATTGAGAAGTCTGGTGCGGGGGCGGTAACGGTAATGGTTAATGTTGCGCTATTCTTGACTCGAGTCCCGGACGTTGCTCGGCTAGTCGCGTGATAGGTGTTGGCGGCAGTGGGTCCACTGAACGTGGCTGTCGAAGTCAGAGTCTGCCCAGCAACCAGAGTAACAGTGCTCGGACTGTAGGATACAGTAAGAGGAGGAGTAGTAACGGGTACAATCGACGGCGTAGTGAGTGTTATCGAACCGGCAAAACCATTCAGGCTAGAAAGAGTAACCGTCGCAGTGCCAGACGATCCGGCGGCAAAGGAGATAGTTGTGGGACTGATCGTGAATCCGAAATCGTTTACTGAAACGCTTAGGGTAACGGTGCCAGCCAGAGTGTCAGGATTCCCAGATGCGTCTGCAGTAGCATAAGTCCCGGAGACAATGACAAAATAGTTCCCAGCTGCCGAAGCGCTCAGAGAGAGAGTGACAAAACAGCTCGCACCACCAGTCATACAGGGGTTCGTACCGCCCAGGGTAGCAGCAAGGCCGGCAGTAGCAGTAGTAGTGAAACTGACGGAGTCAGGAGCGAAGAAACTCGGATAACCATTCATTGCGGTAGCAGTAACCGTCGCGGTGTTAGCAGTGCCCGGAAACTCGGGACCAAAACTAGTAGGAGAAGCAGACAAAGTCACGAAGGGCATACTAGCCACACCAGAATTATCGAAGCTGCCAGCCTGAGAAGTCTCGGCAACTGGAGTATTGCTCCCGTTGGATATTGTAACACAGACTCCGCCAGAAACACTCGTGCCGGAACAACCAGTCTGGAACCCTACAGGAATGCCCCCGGTGGCGGTAGTACCGGTAATATTGTAGATGGCTGTGAAGAGGAGACCGGTTGTTGGAGGGGTCGTAATCTGACCCAGACCTGCCGCGATAACGAAGTGCAGAGTATCAATGCTATCAGTGGGGGCACAGACAGAACCCGCCTTCAGTACGTTCTGAAGACATTCGAGAACAACAGTCGTAGTCCCGGGAACGGTAGTCCCGGCTAGATCAACACTCAGAGGAACCAGAACCGTATGATCAGCGACCAGAGTAATATCAAAACCGTTCAGAGCATCAGAACTCTGGATGAAAACGCCGATACGGATCTGTTGGGCCACCGGTCCAGCAAACACTTCGGGGGTAGATGGACAAGGAGTGGCTGAGCCAATTCCAGTAGAAGGATCAGCGAGACAAACCTCCCCAGCTTGCGCGTGGACCTGTGGAATCAGACTTTTCGGCGATGCTACAACTGCTAACAGGAGGATTGCGGGAACTATAAGTAGGAATACCTGCCTCTTCTTCAAACAGAACCGTCCAGAGCAAAGGTCGTCCTGATTATCGATATTAATCTTTTCAGGGCGATGGTCCACGATTATACCCGGGCTCGACCAGAGATTGACGGAGCAACCCAGAGCAAAACCGAGAAACTAGATTCATGATCCTAACAACAACCTGATCTAAAATCGAGACAAATCACCGGCAGTCTCCGTCGATCCCACCGGCAACAACAAATCTTCAATGATAATTGTTGACCCAAAAAAACAGGTATCGCAACCCATCCAATCTTTCTGGACCCGACGGGGATCCAGATTGTTAAAGTCCCTCATCCAGTCTCTTCGATCCGAATCAGACAGAAATCGTTCAAAACGAGCCCTGATCCGGAAAATCAGGCAAGCGAGTCTAACCTGCCAGATCTTCGCGCTGATTCATACCCCTGACATGCACTTCCAAAATCAGTCCACAGGCTATTCTAATCCCTAAATCCCAAGACTCGCCCAGAACGGTTTCAACTGGCGCGACTCCCTCCAAAAACCTCAAAAACGTGAGAGCTCGCGAGGCAAAAGTGCTCTTGGGGAAGCATCATGTAAAGAAAAAATCGGCGAGAATAAGCCCAGATCAACGATCGGGCAGGCGGCTTCCATATGACGCCGAGTTCACGCTTCCATCAATCCACTAAATGCCCGATCTCGAAAACGCTGAATACTTCGTTATGCCCGAAAAACCAGTATTCTCCCCGAGAAAACGCAAATCCGCAGACCGTTCTAGTACAAACAGGACAGGGGCAGAATAAGCCCTGATCAGCTATCTGGGAGAGAGGTTCCATATGGAACCCAGTTCACACTTTTATGGTCACAGATGGAGCCCTTGCCGAGAATGGTTGAATAGCCTGTTCTGCGGGACAAACCGATAATCTCGCCCGAAACAACTCCGCCCAGCGCGAAGACTTCTCCCAGAATTTACAAAAAAAATATTTCCTGCTACACAAAGTAGCTCTTTGGGGCGAACTCAAGAGGCTCTGTTTATGAAAAGAACAGATAGCGGGGACAGTGGAGGGTTTCCGGTCTACTTCTTTCGGGACGACGGCGGCTTTGCTCGGCGAGACGCCAAGACAGCCGCGGCGACAACGAGAACAATAAGCAAGCCGACGATCGAATAGAACACCGCCGGGTCCAAGCCCAAGATACTCGAGTTCGCAGGAGCCAACACCGTCACAGTAATCGTGGTCGAATGAGTCACTGTGTTGCTAGTCGCATTCACTACCACCATGAAGGTGCCACTAGCACTAGAACTAACATCCAGCGTGACTACACCTGAACCAGTCAGACTCGCGGGATCAGGAGCGGTCACCGCGCTATTGCTGGGAAAAACCTTGAACGTGACAATCCCCGAATAGCCCGATGTCCAGGTCACATTGATCTGCGCGTGAGCAGTCTGACCAACATTTACCGTAATTCCGGATGGAGTCGGTTGGAGAGTAAAGTCGATCACCGAATAGACGGGTATCGTCACATGAGTGATACCTTGATCATAAGTTTCGACAGCAGTCCCAGTAACCGTCACCGCATACACCTGCGACGAACCAGAGCAGGATATTGTAGTAGTGTTGAGTCCGCCGGGAAGAAGAATCACACTGCTACGACCAAAGCTGCAAGTCAACCCCGAAGGACTAGCAGAGTATGAGAAGGTGACTGAACCATTGTAACCGTTTGTGGCGGTCACATTGATGTTCGCGGTTCCCGTCTGACCCGGAACAATGATGACAGCGGTTGCCGGGCTGTGCGAGATGGAAAAGTCCGGCCTCGGCACAGTGAGAAGTATCTGAGGAGCAGGATTCTTGAGGGAACCACTCGTCCCATTCACCTGTATCTGGTAGGTGGAGGGATAAACCCGCGGACCAACGACAATAGTGATCGTCGCGGTCCCGCTACCAGTGATACTTGTCGGGTTGAGGCTAAAGCTAGGCTGGGGATACCCAGGCTGCACAGACGTCTTGTTAGTCAAAACAAGATTCACAGTGCCCGAAAATCCATTGAGACTCGTAACAGTCACAGTCACTGAGCCGGACGTTCCCTCGGCAACAACAGGGGTCGCGTTCGAAACAGAGAGTTGGAAGTCGCCGATACGGAACGTTACATCCAAGGTATGCGAAAGTGAACCAGACGAGCCAATCACCGTGACAGTATAGTTGAGAGCGTTTGCTGAAGAGCATGAGAGAGCCGAGGTCTGAGCAGAACCCAACACAACGCTTGTCACACTCAGAGAACATGAAATTCCGGAAGAAGACGCTAGACTCAGATCAACAGTCCCACTGAACCCGTTGACCGGCGAGACAGTAATCGTGGAACCTACGGAAGTGC
>WNGJ01047246.1_pt1 | contig 10325 bp, 8 predicted proteins | sample 5400611 | NCBI WGS metagenome assembly WNGJ01 (sample SAMN13153375, study PRJNA577476) | soil metagenome | isolation source: 40 cm soil or saprolite under Garry oak tree replicate 1 | place: USA:California | collected 2016-06-15
ACCTATATCCGCAGTTTCGCGGTGAGTTCCGACGATCGCCGCTACATTGAAGCGGCAATTACTAATGCACAGGCACGGAATCCTGGTTTGAACCCCGCTTGCTTTGAATTTCTGCGGCAGGTGCTATTGTTGCGGCAGGGACCGCAATTATTTCCCGAGCAGAGAGAAACCAGGCTTGCGTTCGTCATGCGATGGCAGCAATTTACAGGACCGATCATGGCGAAGGGCTTTGAGGATTGCCTTCTTTATGTCTACAACCGGCTCGTCTCGCTCAACGAAGTGGGTGGCACTCCTGATTCCGCTGGCGTTCCGATCTCGGCATTCCATGAATTTGGACTTCAACGAGCGAGGCGATGGCCGTATACCCTAAACGCGACGTCAACGCACGATAGCAAGAGAGCCGAGGACGTCCGTGCCCGAATCGATGTGCTTTCAGAGATTCCTTCAGAATGGGAGAAGCACCTTGTCCGCTGGCGCCGTTTGAATGAGCAAAGAAAAAGAATAGCCAACGGAACACACGTTCCTACGCCCAACGAAGAGATCCTTCTCTATCAGACAATGATCGGGGCGTGGCCTCTTCGCAGGGATGAGGTCCCCAATTTTCGGCGGCGGTTGCAGGACTACATCATAAAAGCGACTCGTGACGCTATGGTCCATACCAAGTGGACCGTACCCAACGTCAGCCATGAGAAGGCACTGGTGGATTTTGTGGAAGCGATCACAGGCGAATCCGGCAACAACGAATTTCTGAAGGACTTCTTGCGGTTCCAGAGAGACGTTGCGTATTGGGGCGCATTGAACGGCCTGGCTCAGGTGCTGATCAAAATTGGCTTCCCGGGTGTGCCCGAGCTTTATCAGGGATCAGAACTGTGGGACTTGCGTCTGGTGGATCCCGACAATCGTGGTCCCGTTGATTTTAGCCAGCGCATGCGGATGGCGGAAGAACTCAGAAAAAAACGACAGTGCACTTTTCAGTGTTTCCGCGATTTGCTGGAACATTGGGAGGATGGCCGAATCAAGCTGTACATCGTCTCTAAAGCCTTGAGCTTTCGCGTGGCCAATGCTGAATTGTTTCTGAACGGTGACTATCTTCCCATAGAACCTTCAGGCAACCAAAAGGAAAGTGTCTGCGCGTTTGTGCGCCGCTGGAAACGTAGCTGGTGTCTAATTGCAGTACCCAGGCTGCTCACAAGACTGATCTCACCTGGGCAGCCCCCGCTCGGCGACAATGTTTGGGGGAAAAGCACGATTGCTCTCCCCAAGAGTTCCCCGAAGCAGTGGCTGAACATCTTCACAAGAGAAAAAATAACGGCCAGCCGTTCTGGCCGCTCAAGGGTGTTGCATCTTCGCGATATCTTTCAGAATTTTCCTGTGGCCCTGCTGGCGGCAGGCTCTGCGCATAGTATTTAGCCTGCTAAAAACCAAGCCCGGAAATCGAGGACGAATTACTGCTGCGCCGTCCCCTTCACTACCAGCGCGAAAGGGACATCCTGCCCCGAGTCCAGTTTCATTCCGCCGGAAAAAGTCCAATGCTCCTGGTCATCCTTCGACACCGCCGCCGCCGTGCCCGCCCCCGCTTGCACAAGACTTAGTGGCCCCGGATGTTTGGTTCCGGTTGCTTTACGGCTGAGATTGACCAGTTCTTGCTGAATCCCACGTTGGGATCGGCATCCGAGCCCGCCGGGATGAGCAATAGAAAGTCGCGATTGGGAGCAGCGCCAAGGTGATTGCCGTCGTTAGGTAACAGTTCATAGCGCAGGGTGTAGAAGCCGGCGGGAATGGCTTGTCCGCGATAATCCGTTGAGGCCTGCGGAAAGTGCAGCACCCCAACCAGCGTTGACTCGCCTAGCTCTGTATAAATCGCTCCCTGTACATCTTTCTTTGGTTGCGACGGCACGCTCTTGCGCAGCCATAACTCGCAGGCCACGCTGCCATCGTCCAGTGCTACGCGATAGCCCTTCGGTTCAAGTACCTGGCGTACCGATTGCAGGAGATCCGGTTCGGGAGGCAGACCAATGGTTTCTACCTTGCCGTTCTGCGCTGCACAGACCAAGGAGACTGACATTAAGCAGAAAAGCAGGAATGGGGCGACACTGTTGCGCACGATTTACTCTCTCAATGCCGAGATCATGTGGGGAGGGGTCGCGACCCGTCTTTGAAGGTCACAGACCCGCGCACAACCGTGAAAGGCGCAAGTCTTCTCGAAAAACAGAGGAACTGAAGCTCTCGAAACGAGTCCGCCTTCAGTTTGACTAGCGAGCGAACGCCCCCACGAACGCGCTGCGCTTCCCGTGCAGGTCCCACGAAACGCCGAGTCCAGGGCCGCTGTACGAGTCAGTCAGCGCGACCGCTGGCATGGAGTGCGCCAACTGCGTCAGCGGCGGATAGAAGGTCACTTCATTTCCGCAGAGATGGTCTTTCCCCCCGATCGAGCGGGTCTGGACGATAGCGAACTGACCGGCGCGCAACATAGCGACACCGTGCTGCTCGTGATTAACGACCAATTCCATCGGTACGGGAACAACCTGCTCCACATGGTTCAGCAGATCGCCTCCCATATGTTTGGCGAAGTCTAGTAACGCAGCGCGTTGTCGCGGGTTCGCCTGATCATCCACCAAGAGCACTGATTTCGCGGGATATGGATCCTCATAAGGATCACCGAGGGTGCCGTTGGCGCGCACCGCAGCCGCTACGGTCAGGCCTTCGAGCGGCACACCATCCCAATTTCCGCTCTGCACATGCCAGGCGAGAATGGCCTCATTCCCCACCAGGTTCACCTCGCCGTTAGCGAAACACTGGCCGGTGTAAACATCGGCGCTACGTGTCTCCAGGTAATCGCCGCGAATCTGCTGCGCGAAAAGAGAGGTTGAAAGCGATAAAAACACGCCGAGAACAACCAGGCAATTACGCATAGGACAACTCCTCGTCCCCATTTGGATGCTTCTATTGTCCCGCAGGAAGCAAGAGAAAGAAAGGGCTCGGTCGAAATGCACACTGTCTAAATGCGTTAGCGGACACTCGCCCCAGATTCGTCCCCGGGCAGCGTTGACTTGAACGCCCCGGTAAACCTACCATCGATTAGTTGTCCGGGTGGCCTTGCTTATGGTTGGTCAGACGATCTCTCATTACCGCGTATTACAGCAACTGGGTGGTGGCGGCATGGGGGTGGTGTATGAAGCGGAGGACCTGAGTCTCGGCCGCCACGTCGCGCTGAAGTTTTTACCACCCGAGCTCGAGAGGGATTCTGGGGCATTGGAACGTTTTCAGCGTGAGGCGCGGGCTGCATCCGCGCTCAACCATCCGAATATCTGCACTATTTACGAAATCGGTCAGGCTGATGGGCGGCACTTCATCGCGATGGAGCTGCTCGAAGGTGAGACACTGAAGCACCGCATCGATGGCCAACCAATGGAAGCCGAGCTGTTGCTCGAACTTTCGATGCAGATGACCGACGCTCTGGAAGCTGCGCACGCCAAAGGAATCATTCATCGCGATATCAAGCCAGCGAATATTTTTGTGACAAACCGGCGTCGGGTAAAGATCCTCGATTTTGGGCTGGCGAAACACGCCCTGCAACCCCAGGCGGTTTTAGGCGCCTCAATGATCGGCAATGCGGTGACAGTGGACGACAGTCTTCTCACCAGCCCCGGTTCGACTGTGGGCACGGTTGCCTACATGTCGCCCGAGCAAGCCCGCGGCAAGGAATTGGACACGCGCACCGATCTGTTTTCATTCGGAGCTGTCATTTACGAAATGTCAACCGGCGCAGTTCCCTTTCGCGGAGACACATCGGCGGTGATTTTCGAAGCTATCCTGAACCGCGCGCCGGTAGCCCCCGTGCGGCTGAACCCGGACGTTCCACCAAAGCTGGAAGAGATCATTAACAAGCTGCTTGAGAAGGATCGCGACCTGCGCTACCAGAGCGCAGCGGAGGTGCGTGCCGACCTGAAGCGGTTGAAGCGGGACACCGGGTCGGGAACGATTCCTGCCACGACTTCTGACGGGGCAACACTCCGGCGCTCCCAAACACGGCATTTGCCGGGCACCAGGTGGGGAAGATCGCAATCGCAGAGGAGCAAGCTTGGCAAGCTCGCCTTTGCTGCTGCACTGCTGACGATCGTGGTTGCAGTGGTCTTCTTGTTCACCCGGCATGGCCGCGCGCTAACGGAAAAAGATGCCATCTTGGTGACCGACTTCGTCAACACTACGGCCGACCCTGTTTTCGATGGCACCCTCAAAAAGGCATTGGCAGTGGATCTGACTCAGTCCCCGTACTTGAATGTTTTTCCAGAACAGAAGGTGCGGCAGACACTACAGTTCATGGGGAGATCGCCCGAGCATCGGGTTACAACTGAAGTCGGCCGGGAAATTTGTCTGCGTGACGGGATCAAGGCGATGCTTACCGGTTCCATTGCCAGCCTGGGCAGCCAATATGTCATCACGCTGGAAGCGGTGAACGCGTCCAATGGCGATTCGCTGGCACGCGAACAGGTTCAAGCCGATAGTAAAGAAGAGGTGCTCAACGCTTTGCACAAAGCTGGCTCGCGGCTTCGGGGCANGGCGAATCGCTGAACTCGGTGGAGAAGTACGACAAGCCTTTGTCGGAGGCGACAACGTCATCTCTTGAAGCTCTGAAGGTTCTGTCCCTGGGCGACACCAAGCACAACGCCGGGGAGGAAATGGCGGCGCTTCCCGATTACCAGAGAGCCACTGAGCTCGATCCAAACTTCGCCATGGCATACGCGCGGCTGGGTGCGGTTTACAACAACCTGGGGCAGAGCGAATTGTCCGAGCAATACCGGAAAAAAGCCTTCGAACTACGGGACCGAGCAAGCGAGCGGGAGAAGCTCTACATCACCTCGCATTATTACGGCGATTCGGGTCAATTAGAGAAGGGGATCACCGCCCTTGAGCTATACAAGCAGACCTACCCTCGCGACTTCCTTCCCTACAATAACCTGGCCAGCATCTACAACCAGCTCGGGCAATTTGAGTACGCATTGGACAACGCGCGCCAGGCGGTCGAGACTGATCCGGACAGCGTCAATGGTTACACGAATCTGGCCGAAGCTTATGCGGGGTTGAACCGCCTGGATGAGGCGAAAGCCACGTTGAATGCCGGTCTGAAGCACGTTCCCAAGAGTACCATGCTCCATTACATGTTGGCGGGACTTGCGTGGAACCAGAACGATCCGGCCGCGATGGAGCGTGAACTGGAGCTTACCAGGACCGGGGGCCCGGAGGGAGCATTCATCGTGGTCGGCACCCGGATCGCACTCGCCGAGTACCACGGACAGCTAAAGCAGGCACGGGTACTTGAGGCAAAGGCCGAGGAGATGGCCAAACAGGCAAACTTTAGAGAGAGTGCGGCAGCTGGACGGGCCCAGCAGGCGGTCTGGGAAGCTGTGTTCGGTTTCCGCTCACAAGCCCTCGCTGCGGCTAACCAGGCGATAAAAGACTTCCAGTCTGAAAAAGTGGCCCCGAATGTAGCTGTTGTTCTCGCCCTACAAGGCGAAGAAGACCGGGCGCTGAAAATCGTTAATGATCTTGCAGCCCAGCGCCCTTACGACACGATTGTGCAGTACGTCTCCGTACCGATGATCAAAGCAATTGTTGAGATGAACCACAATCATCCGGCCAAAGCTATGGACCTGCTCGACGGTGCCATGGTCTATGCGCACATCAATTCCGGTGTGCTCTACGAAAGGGGCATGGCTTATCTGCAGGCGAAACAGGGCAAGGAGGCGGCGGAGGCATTCCAGAAGATTCTCGATCTCACCCCTACCCATGATGTCGACCCTCTTTCTTCCCTTGCCCACTTGGGTTTGGGCCGGGCTTACGCGTTACAGGGCAATAAGTCAAGTTGCCGAATCGCATATCAAGACTTTTTTGCTCTGTGGAAGGATGCAGACCCCGATATTCCTCTGCTAGAGCAAGCCAAGGCGGAATACGCAAAGATACACTAGTCGACCGTCAGCTCTCAGCTATCAGCCGCGGTTACGACTAGCGACAGAACCCACACTTACGATAGAGGAATGGCCGTCATCGCCCGTCCCCCCGAGTGGATCACTATCCGCATTTTCCAGTGTTGTGGCAGACGCGGGTCTTTGAGCTGCAATTGCCCGGTTCAGCAAGCTCGCCGTCCGGACCGATGCAAGTCTGCGTGTGGATACACCAGAACAAGCCATCATTCGAGCGTGGCACCGTCGGATCGGGCTGGGAAAGTACAAATTGCCCTTTCCAGCGCAGCGCCGGGCAGAGATTCGGATGATTGGTGTTGAAGCGATCGAATTCGCTAATCACGCGGCACCTCCAGACGCGGCCTTCAAAAGCGCACGTTTTACAGCCACGCGCGCAAGCTGGACTTTATACGAGTTGTGCGAAAGCGCCTTGGCATTCCTCAATGCGGCTGCGGCGACTCTCTGCGCTGTGTCCTCACTGATGTTCTGGCTACTCAGAGCCTGCTCCGCTTCCATTGAAATCCACGGCACGGGCGCAACGTATCCCATTACGACGCGTGCGGATTGAACGTTCGAGCCGTTCATCCTTAGCGCGACGGCGGCAACCGCAAGTGGCCAGTCAAACGCTTCTTTCTGACGGATTTCGTAGTGCGCGGCCTTGGCGTCCGTCGCAGGGGGGACGACCACCTCGGTTACGATCTCGTTAGGCTGCAGGTCGTGCTCGCGCTCGGTTTCCGTCTTTGGAACAACGTAGAACTTTTCCAGCGGAAGCTCCCGTTTCCCCTTTGGCCCTTCGAGCCGGATCTTCGCTGCGTACGCGATGAGCACCGGCGCGATAGTCGAGGGGCTGACGAATTTCGCTGGGCCATCATTGGCGAGGATCGCGTGATACCGGTTGTCACCCTCTATGACCAGTTCTTTGCCGGTCTCGTCTTTGGGCAAAAGACCGAAACCGTTACGAAAATACCAGCAGCGTGGCCGCTGACAGAGGTTCCCGCCGAGAGTCGCCAGATTTCGAATCTGCGGGCTAGCCGCTTCGATCAGCGCCTCGGCCAACGCAGGATAATTCCTCTTCACGTTCGCATCATCAGCTAGGTCACCTAGATTGGTTAGCGCGCCGACACGCAATCCCTGAGCGTTGTAAGTGACACCCTGGAGGTCTTTAATCTGCTTAATATTCACCAGGCGTTTGGGAGCGAGGACGTCATCTTTCATCAGCGCCAGCAAATCGGTGCCACCAGCGAAGACTTCTGTCTGCCCCCAATTGCCGGCAAGCAGGCTGACGGCTTGCGCTTTCGTTGTCGGACTTACGTATTCAAAAGATCGCATCACGCACCTGCTTTCTGGAATGCCCCTAGCACGCGGTCTGGGGTGAGTGGGAGAAACGGCACGCGTACTCCGATCGCATTCGCCACCGCATTCGAGATTGCTGCACCGGGCGAGATCACGGGTGGCTCGCCCAGACCGATCACGCCACGCTCGTCGTAGCCCTTGCCGGTCATCATGTGAACCACGAGCTCGGGGATATCATTAAGGCCGGCCAAGCGGTAATACTGCATGTCGGGATTGAGCATGCGACCGGTGGTCGGGTCCATGACTTTTTCTTCGAAGAGCGAGTAGCTGATGCCCATAATCAGGGCTCCGTGGCACTGGCTCTCCGCGGTTTTGACGTCGATGACGAGACCGCAGTCCTGCACCGCCACCATCTTTTTCACCTTAACGATGCCGGTATCTGTATCGACTTCGACTTCGGCCATCTGCACGCCCCCCACGCCGCTGTTGGTGAGGTCGGGTGGTTTACTCTTGTCGGGATTCTTACCGCGCACGGTAAGTGGCATGGCACCAAGCTTCGAGCAAGCTTCCTTCCAGCTCAGCGATCGACTGGAATCGCCTTTTACTCGCACCGTTCCGTTTATAGATTCCAACTCTGCCGGCTGAGCATTGAGTGCAGGCGCCACCTTAGCGAAGAGCCCCTCGCGCGCGTCCACAGCAGCACGTCGCGTGGAAGAACTCACGCCACCGATGGTGGTCGAGCCGCCGGAACCTCCGGAAGGCGGATACATCGTGTCCCCAATTTGCAGGCTGATCGTGTCCATCGGAATACCGAGGGTATCGGCCGCAACCATCAGGATGCAGGTTCGCGTTCCGGTTCCGAGATCCTGCGAACCCATCTTGATATCCACCGAGCCATCCGGATGAATAGTCAGATCGCAGTCGCTGGCGTGGCCACGTCCGCCCCACGTATGCAGCGAAAGACCGACGCCGCGCGCGAGGTTGCCGGATTTGTTCTGACCACGTGGATGCCACTTCTGCTTCCAACTTCTTCGGTGTAGATGGCCTGCCGCGGCTTGCCCAGCTCGATGTTCTTCAGAAAGAAGTCGAGGGGATCCATGTTGAGCTTGGCCGCGAGATCATCGAGGGCGCACATCGTGATCACGGCTGCCTGCGGGTGATTGGGTGCCCGCCAGGCTCGAGCCGGACCGATGTTGTTGCGAATGGCCGTGTGTTCCTTGCGTTGGTTGGGAATACTGAAGACATAGGGAATCGGCGGCATGCCGCCGCCGCCGGGACCACCCGTCCCCCATGACTCCGATTGCCAAGCGACAATGGTGCCGTCTCTTTTTGCGCCGACTCTAACGCGCGCATACGCAGAAGGGCGCGCACCCGCAACTTTCAGTTCTGAATCGCGCTCAAGCATGATGCGCACGGGCTTGCCGCCGGCTTTCTTCGAGACCTCCGCGGTGGCTATTCCCCAACGATCGGGAGAAAACTTGCTGCCGAAACCGCCTCCGATGTGATCCTGATGCACACGGATGTTAGTGGCTGGAATTTTCAGCGGCTCAGCCATCTGACCTGCAATGCCCGAAACATTCTGTGTGGACATGTGAACCAGCAGGTGGTCATTATCCGTCCACTCGGAAGTGGAGCCGTGACTCTCGAGACAGCAGTGGGTAATGACCGGGACGCCATATAAGCCTTCTGAGATAACTTCGGCTTGAGCGAAGGCTTTCTCCCCGTCGCCCAGCGTCTGCGCCGCAGCCTTCTGATAGTTGGACTTTGGCCTGCTGCCAGCCTCGGGATGCACGGTTGCCGCGCGGATCGCCTTAATCACTTCATCGGTAGCACCATCTTCTTGTAAGCCCTTCAGCGTGCCCTCATCGGGCTTAGAAGTAATGCCGTATTGCTGGATCTGCTCGACCATCTGACGCGCTGGAACCTGATTGTCGAGCATGTCATCGATGTCGTCCATGCTCAGCGGGCCTTGGGCTTGCGCAGCGCCTTTCGGGGGCTCGGCATCGCTCACCAGGTGAGAGAGCTTCTGGGATATCACCTTTATCGCGCGGACGGCGTCTTCGGCCGTGGGTTCGTCCACCGCGGCGACAGCGACGACCTCATCGCCCGCCCAATGAATGGTCGTATTCGGACCCTGGATGATATGTATGGCCTTCACCCCAGGCATCTTTTCGGCGGCGCTGGCATCGATGCTCACCACCTTCGCGTACGCGTAGGGACAGCGCAAAATTTTGCCGAAGAGCATTCCCGGGCGCTTCACGTCGTACGTGTATTTGGCCTGGCCGGAGACCTTGACCGGTGAGTCCACGCGCGTAATACGCTTGCCGATTAGCGTTCGGTGTTCTGCATCAGGCCAACCGTAGTCCGCCATAGGTCATGCTCCTTTCTGTGCGAGTTGCGCGATCGCCAGTTGAATGCCATGGTACGTTCCGCAACGGCAAAGGTTGCCGCTGAGCCCACGGCGGATGTCCTCCGGCGTGGGGTTTGGATGCTTATCCAGAAAAGCTTTGCAGGCGACAACGAACCCTGGCGTGCAGAAGCCGCACTGCGAGGCATCGTTATCGACAAAGGCCTGCTGGACGGGGTGCAGCTTGTCCCCCTGCATCAGCGACTCGACCGTAGCGATCTGCCTGCCCTGGGCTTCGATGGCCAATACAGAACAGGCATAGACAGCCTTGTTATCTATCAGCACAGTACAAGCGCCGCACTCGGCACGATCGCAGACGCGCTTGGCGCCTGTGAGATCGAACTCGTCGCGCAAGGCGTCGAGCAGCGTGACCCGAGGCTCCAGGTCGGCTTTATGCTTCTTGCCGTTTATGGTGAATTCCATCGGCACCTTGCCCGGACCGTGGACTGGCACCTGCTCGCCCGCTGCAAATACGACCTTCGGTCCCGTCACCAGTGGCACAGCTACCGAAATGCTGGAAATTTTAAGGAAGTCGCGCCGGGAAACGCCGGAGCGTTCGTCTACCTTTTCGTTCTGATTCGGATCATCGTCACGCATGCCTGACCTCCGCCTGGCTGGAAGACTTGCTTGCAACCGCTAGCCGGGTTACGCCCGCCCCTAAGACT
>WNGJ01009571.1_pt1 | contig 10324 bp, 8 predicted proteins | sample 5400611 | NCBI WGS metagenome assembly WNGJ01 (sample SAMN13153375, study PRJNA577476) | soil metagenome | isolation source: 40 cm soil or saprolite under Garry oak tree replicate 1 | place: USA:California | collected 2016-06-15
CTCCTTGACCGATACGTCCAGTCCAGCAAAATGGTCCATGCTGCGCTTCTCCTTCTGATGCTTGAGGCCGTACACACGGACCTCGTATTCACCATCAGCCTGAAGCGCAGCACCCAAAATCTTCAGCTATCCACAAGCTGGCCGGCCGATTACCCCATCTTTTGCCCCGAAAGCGGACACTGTCGGCGCGTTTATGAGTACACGCTCTAGTCAATCTGCGGTACGCCCGCTCTAGTGATGATGTCGTGGTACTTGACGATTTCATCGCCGATAAATTTTTTGGACTGATCGAGGCTCATGTAAATGGCCTCTGCCCCCTGCTGGGCAAACCGCGCGCGCACGGACGGCTCCTCGACTGCGGCTTTCAATGCACCGTTGAGCTTGGCAACAATTGCGGGCGGTGTGCGGGCCGGCGCTAACAATGCAAACCAGCCAGACACGACATATTGCGGCAGGCCCGCTTCCTTCGTCGTGGGCACATCCGGCAGCGCCTCCAAGCGATTGGCGCCCGCGACAGCAAGCGCCTTCGCGCCTTTCGCGGCGAGCGCGGCAGAGATGTTGGGGTACCACTGAAAACCGAGCGGCACTTGGCCGGACATGAGGTCCGGTATGTACTGCCCGATATTGCGATACGGGACGTGCGTAATTCTCACGCCGGTGAGCTGACCGAAATACTCACCGGCGAGGTGCTGTGAGCTGCCGATTCCGACCGAGCCGTAATTAAGCTCGCCGGGATGAGCCTTCGCGTAGGCAACTAGCTCTTGCAGGCTGTTCACCGGCAACTTGTTGCTGGCAACCACAACGATCGTGAACGATGCGAAGGGTGAGATGATGACTAAATCCTTTTGTGGATCGTAGTCGAGATGCTTGTAGAGCGTGACATTGGCCGCAACCGGCCCCGATCCACCACCAACGATCGTATAGCCGTCGGCCGGCGCTTTGGCGGCGTCGGCAGTGCCACTATTGCCGCCTGCCCCAGGCCGATTTTCGACAATGATCGGCTGTCCTAAGGACTTCGCCATGTGGTCAAACAAAATGCGACTGACCACGTCGCTCGCGCTGCCGCCGGCGAAGGGCACAATCGCCGTGATCGGCCGCGTCGGATAGCTCTGCGCCCGCGCGTTAGCGGCCGCCGCGAGCAGCGTGACAGCAAACGCGGTACCGGCCCATAGTATTTTTCTGAAAAAAACCATTTGTATGTCCTTCAATATGTCAGGAGCAAGCTCGATGACTGGAGGTCACGAGCTTGGCTTGCGGAAATGCTTCGCCAGGCCTTGCCAACCTTCGAAATAATCATGTTGCAGCTCTGAGGATTCGATGGCGTAGCGCGTAAGCCGCATGGCGTAACGGCTTTCGAACATGAACGCCATCGTATCTTCGAGCTTATGCGGTTTTAGTTCGGCGCGGGTCGCCCGTTCCCAGGTTTCAGCATCCGGTCCATGGGCGCTCATACAATTGTGGAGACTCGCGCCGCCGGGGAGGAAACCCTCGGCCTTAGCGTCGTAGACGCCCTGCAACAGGCCCATGAACTCGGTCATGGTGTTGCGATGAAACCAGGGCGGCCGGAACGTGTCCTCACCCACGAGCCAGCGCGGCGGGAACACCACGAAGTCGACATTGGCGGTCCCTGGCACATCCGAGGGCGCGCTCAGCACCGTATAAATGGACGGATCGGGATGATCGAAACTAACCGTGCCGATCACCATAAAGCGCCTCAGATCGTACTTGTAAGGCGCCAAATTGCCGTGCCAAGCCACGACATTGAGCGGCGAATGGTCCATCTCCGCCGCCCATAAATTGCCCTGGAATTTCGAGACCAAAATGCAGCGATCGCTGGTGTCTTCATAAAGCGGCCACTGGACTGAGAAAGTCGCGTGGATTGGCGAGGCCATTCGAGCCGAGCGGGCCGAGCTCCGGCAGGCGGAGCATCGGTCCGTAATTTTCGCAGACGTAACCGCGCGAGGGCCCGTCGGGCAGCTCGACGCGAAAGCGCAGGCCCCGCGGGACGACCGCAATTTCGCTTGGCGCAGCTTCGATAACCCCGAGTTCAGTGACCAAGCGGGCGCGGCCCTGCTGCGGCACGATCAGCATTTCACCATCGGCATTGTAGAAGCAGCGGTCGGTCATGGAGCGGTTCGCGGCATAAATGTGGACCGCAATGCCAACTTGCATCGCGACATCGCCATTGCCGCCGAGTGTAACCAGACCTTCGACAAAGTCCGTCGGCTCCTGTGGAATGGGCACGGGACTCCAGCGCAGCTGCGTCGGGGTAGCGTCGACATCGTTGAAGGGTGCGCTATGGATCGAACGGTTATCGATACGCGCATACGGGCGGTGTACGACGGAGGGCTGAATGCGATAGGTCCAGGTTCGGCGATTGTCGTACCGCGGCGCCGTAAAGGAAGTGCCGGAGATCAATTCCGCGTAGAGGCCGTGGGGCGGCCGCTGCGGCGAATTGCGCCCCACCGGCAGCGCGCCGGGTACTGCCTCGGTGACAAAGTGGTTGCCGAAACCAGGTTGATATTGAACTTGCTCGCGGGCGCGCGTGCTGTCGCCTTTTCGCGCAATGGCTTGTCGCTCGATCTCGTTCATGGGGATCGCTTCCCTACTTTCGTATTACAGATTATCACGTTATATCAAATAGTTATATGTCTTATGCAGATTGCGATTTCTGCGCACAAATAGAACTCCGACCGCCGCTTAGTGTGTGCCTGCCTATTGGTCTCAATCGTAACTAAGTGCCGGACGCGCGCAAGCCGCGCTCCAGCTCCAACACTGCTGCAAGTTCCGGCCGCTCCGCCGATGCCGTAATTCGTCACGTATGCCTCACAATATGCTCAAAAAGCCGCCCGCTTGAACCGGCATGAGCCGCGGCGAGTGCCTTGATTCCGATATCCGCACGCGTCGCGGCATTCCGCAGCGGAAATCGCAATCGTGGGTACGCCAGGAACTTGAGGGTGTTAGTGCAGACCGTTTTGATCTGAATTTCCGACCCGGTCGTGCCGCCGGGCCGTCGGAATTCCAGATCGACCGCACTTGTCGAGGGGAAGCCTCTTAATCACCACCTTTCGCGGCGCCAGCGCGGCGCCGTTACGCAACCTTCTGTGAGGGAACGGGGATGCGTGCAATTCTTGTGGTTGCAATCCTGCTGCTCGGGCTCGCGGGCGCTACGCCGGAGTCGGACTATTCGGCGTTTGGCGACAATATTCGCGGTGACCGCGATTTTGCTCTCGACCTCGTCGAGATCGAATCGTCCCACAGCAGAGGCGACCGCCTCAGCTTGGCGGCGCTCGAGCAACCACGCCTTCTGCGGATCGAAGTGCTAAGGCCTCAAGACCGCGACAGTCCTTTAAAGCTGGCCTCACTTCACTCAGACGAGGACTCAGAAGCGGACGCGGAATTCGACGTTGTGGGCAGCGTGGCGACGGAGCCGAACAACGTCACAAGCCAAGGCGGGCAGAAATCGCTCGATAATTTGTGCAACACGCTGTTCACGTCGGCGCAAGACAACGATTTGCCTGTGCCGTTCTTCGCTAATCTGCTCTGGCAGGAGAGCCGGCTAAACGAGCATGAGGTTAGCAAAAAGGGCGCGCTCGGAATCGCCCAGTTCATGCCAAAGGTAGCGGCAGAAACCGGGCTTGCAGATCCGTTCGATCCCATGCAGGCGATTCCCGCCTCGGCTCGCTTTTTGCAAAGACTCCGCCTGCAGTTTGGCAATTTGGGCTTTGTCGCCGCCGCCTATAATGCCGGCGCGCATCGCGTCATCGAATGGTTGCAGCGTCGCGTCGGTTTGCCGCGCGAGACACGCGACTATGTCATACGCGTCACCGGGCTGTCGGTCGAAGCCTGGAGGAAAATCCCGATCGACAACGATGCACTAACATTCGTTCCTCACCTGCCATGCCGCAGCTTGCCGGCTTTTGCCAATGTCGAGCAGGAGCATGCGCATCTGACCGAAGTTGAGCGCGCCAAATACGCGCGGATGGAAAGCGAGCAGGAGTTGGACGAAAGGCTTTCTGTAGTATCGGCGGCACGGAGCACGACGAAGCAAACACATGAAAACAACCACGGGCGGGTGCGCGGTGAAGCGCGCCGCCTCGCGCAAGCAGCCCATGCTTCAAAGCATGAGGCGGCTTCTGCCGCGCACGCAGGCCATGGCTCGAAGCACGAAGCGGCTTCTGCCGCGCACGCAGGCCATGGTTCGAAGCGCGAAGTAGCTTCTGCCGCGCGTGAAGGCCACAGATCGAAGCACGAAGCGGCGCACCTCCAGCGCAGCAATCGCGAAAAGCGCAAAAGCGCGTAGCTCGGTAAGGCCGCCGCCTTATTGCGCGGCAATGCTCGTCCTGCCGCGTCGCATGCCAAGCGCCACGATCCGGTGCAGGAGATCCGAATAATCGATCCCGACGTGACGGGCGGCCGTGGCGAATTCTTGACTCTCGGCAATTTCCGGATTGGGATTTGCTTCCAGAAAATAGGGAGTGCCGTCAGCCGCAAGGCGGAAGTCGATTCGGGCATAGCCGTCGAGTTCGAGCGTCCGATAAACCCGCTTCGCCAAAGCCTGAATGCGCGAGGCCAATTCCGGCGCAAGGTCCTTGGCGGGGCCGTGCAGGATGCCGCGGCGCTCTTGGTAATCGGTATCGTGCTTGACCTTTTCGGTGGCGATCAGCCAATCGCCCTGCGGCATATTCTTGAATTGCAGTTCCCAGACCGGCAGCACCAGCAAGCGGTCGTTGCCGATAATGCTGACATAGATTTCGCGGCCTTCAATATACTGCTCGGCGATCGCCGCCGTGCCGATCCGCTCGTGGATAAATTGGACGCGCTCGGCGAGCTTCTCGTCGCTATCGACGACGGATGCTTGTGAAATGCCATATGACGCGTCCTCATTGACGCTTTTGACGATCAGCGGCAAGGCGAGCCGCGCCGGCCGCTTAACTTTGCGATGCATTGGAAAAACCGCGAAGTCCGGCACCGGGACGCGGTGATAATGAACGAGTGTCTTGGATAGATCTTTGCCGCGCGCCAGCATTAATCCGCGCGGGTTACAGCCGGTATAAGGAACGCGCAGCAGTTCAAGATAACTGACGACGTTCTGATCATAAATCGCCTCGCCGTGAAACTGCTCCAGCAATGTGAATACGACATCAGGCTTCCAAGCCTCGATATCGTCGCGGATCGGTTTTAGCTCGTCATGTACTCCAAGCGGCCGCACTTCGTGCCCGGCGGCGCGCAATGTGGTCACAACGTCGTATTCGGTTTTCCAAACATTGATTTCTTGCTCGCTAAAACCTTTGGTCGACTCCGGAGGTATCAGGTCCGGGTGTACGAGCACCAGGACGCGAAGCCGTTTCATAATGCGATCCACCTGCGCCGCGACGGACCGAACAATGCATGCATGGTTTTGGCGGTCAACAGCACCGTGAATTCCATGAGCAATTTCCGTTCGGGACCTACTGCGCGCAAATTAAGTTCGCGGCAGCGTTGGATCATGTCGTCCAACACGGCATCAAAGGTGAGCTGATATTCTCCCGTCCACTTGGCGACCAATTCCCGCACCCTGGCGCGGTTGCGCCTGATGAACGACGATGCCGCTTCCGAGCGATAGTGCTTCGGGTCGTCCGAGAACAAGCGCCGCAAATCGCGATCGTAGGTTTTGGGCGTATCGACGAGATAGAGCGCGCGCTTTTTCTTATAATATTCGCCGAGTGTCTGGGTGAGCGTGCTGAGCGGATCAACTTTTTCACGATGCGTGAGCGCCGGACGCTTACCAGCTATTTCCTCCATAAGTTCATCGACGTATTCGAGTTTTTTGAGCGCGGGCCAATCGGCATAGCGCGTGCGCCAGTGCGACCGCGGACGCAGCCATACTGCAAACGTCTCGGCAAAATCCTCATCGGGATGGCTTTGCGCGTACCATAACCGCAAATTTTGAACGTGATTGCGGCTCGCGGGATTGGCCCGGTAATAGCGCGGATAGCGCTTGGATGACGGGCCGAATATTTGCTGCCAGCGGCGCCTGCGATAAAGCTGATAGGCATGAGTTACGACGTGACCGCATTCATGCCGCAGAATGCGCATACATTCGGACCACGTCCCGCCCTCGACCTCGAGGATCATTTTCTTTTCCAGCTGCATGAGCCGGGGATGCGCCAGATAGAATGGAATCGCGATGCCGGGGGTGCTCTCCGGGCTAAACCATTCGCTCGAAATCCAGGCATGCGGCCGTACGCGAATATCGTGCCCGGCAAGCTCCTGATTGAGAGCGCGAAGGCATTTCTCGAGCCAGGTGCCTTTGACGGTGACCCTGAGATCTTTCAGCCGGACCTCAAGCAGCTCATCGTCGGTCAGAGATGTCCAGGGATATTTCCGACGTGGCATGTTGCAAGAGGACCCACGGAAAGATGATGGCTAATGTTGTCACGGCCCAGCGCAGGCCTCAACCGACAAAGCGGTTCGGTCATGGTTTTGCGGGCTCAAACGCAAAGGATCGGCCTGCGGCCAGGCAGGGCCACTCCGCCGCATTGGCCAGCCCTATGGGAACTTCGCGCCCGCATGTGATCCGAAACCATGTGATCCGGAAGAAACTCATTTTTAGCAACGGCTCAAGGCCGTGCGGCAAACGCATCTGCCAGAAATTGGTGCATGAGGGCGTAGGTTTGCCGCGCCGCCGGTTCATCCCAGGCGGCGACCCCCGGTACATCTGCCCCCTGGTCGGTAAAGGCATGCAGAACCCCGGAGAACAGGACTATTTGCCATTTCGCGCCGGCTGCATCCATTTCCGCTTCAAAGGCATCCCGGTCCACTTTTGGGGCGACCGGGTCCGGCGCGCCGTGAGCCACCAGGAGCGCGGCTTTGACCGCCCCTTTCCGCGCCTGGAGCGCCGTTTTCAGATCGCCGTGAACGGAGACCGCCGCGGCAATGTCGGCGCCGTCGCGCGCCAGCTCCAAAACGTTGCCGCCACCGAAACAAAAACCGACCGCCGCGCGCCGCTCGTCGATTAGCGTACGCCTTTCCCCTTCCGCGATCATTGCCTCGAATGCGGCCCTAATGCGCCTGCGCTGCTCAATAGCGTCTGCACGCAGCGGGTTGGCCAAATCAGCTGCCTCAGCGAAGTTGGCCGGCCGTGTTCCTGCGCCGTACATATCGGCGACGAAAACGACGTAGCGGCTCGCAGCTATCAGCCTGCCCCGTTCTATGGCGCCGTCAGTCATGCCCATCCAATTCGGCGCCATCAATAATGCCGGGCGTTTCCCGGACACATTCTCGTCATAGATCAGCGCACCCTCCGCCGTAAGCGCGCCCATCGGATATTTGATTATTTCCGCCCGCATGTGCTTCCTCGTCGAAGACTTCGGCCCCGAATTATAGCCATGGAGCAACCATGCCGGAGGACAAAAAGGACGATCCGGCCTTTCTCTACTTCCCGAGCAATTATCGCTGGTCGATGGGACTATTGATTTGCCTGTCCGCGGCGCCATGGACCGGTGTCGAGATCGATGAGGTCAACCGCGTCGGCCGCGCCCTTGCCGACCAGGTGGGCAACGATACGGCTTGGTTCGAGGAATGGACGCGCATGGGCGAAAAAATAGAGTCGCGCGGCCGCGACGCCCTGCGTGCCGGTCACAAGCTGACCGCTGCGTCCTGCTTCATGCGTGCGACACGCTACTATCAGACCGGCGAACGATTTTTGCATCCGCGTTCACAGCGGAGCATGGATGTCTATGCGCGTTCAGTGAAGCTCTTCAAGGAAGCGGCGGCGTTGATCCCCCGCCCACGTATCGAGCCGGTCGAGATTCCTTACGAGAACACAAGCTTGCCGGCGCTGCTGGTGCATCCAAACCCCGAGGCCACGGCTGCGCGGCCGGCGGCGGCAATGGTATTTTTCGACGGTTTCGACGTTACCAAAGAGCTGCAATACGGCTATGGCATTCCCGATCTCGCCGCGCGCGGCATCGGTTGTCTCGTGGTCGACGGGCCGGGCAATGGCGAGAGCGTGCGGTTTCGTAACCTGCCGCTGATCGCCGAGACCGAAAATTACGCGACGCCGGCATACCAATATCTTGCCGCGCGGCGCGAATTCGATCCAAATCGAATTGGGGTAATGGCACTGTCGCTCGGCGGCTATTACGCGCCGCGCGCCGCGTCACTCGAGCCGCGCTTTGCCTGCTGCGTCGCTTGGGGCGCGCAGTGGGACTATCACGAGATTTGGGCCCGCCGTCTCGAAGAGCTCGATTCCGGCAAGGTGTTGTCGCTTTCGGTGCCGCCGGAACATCTGCAGTGGGTGCTCGGCGTTTCCGACCGTGCCGCGGCCCTCAAAAAGCTCGAAGCCTTTCGCCTCGACGGCATCGTGCAAAAAATGGCTTGTCCGTTTTTGTTGCTGCACGGCGCCGGCGATGAGCAGATTCCACTTGAGTTAGCGGAAAAGCTCTTTGAGGCCGTGGGTTCCAAGCAGAAGGCGCTTAAGATATTCAGTCGCGAGGAAGGCGGTTTCCACCACTGCCAGGTCGATAATATCACTATCGGCGTGCACTATATGTTCGATTGGATCGCAGACGTTTTGAACGCTGGTCGATGAACAGGACGCGCCCGGCGGTAGTTCGAGACTGGGACGAAACCAGCGAGATGCTTCGTCAAGGCAAATCGCGCTCGCTACACGATCAGATTAAATAATCCTTAAATGGTGAGCGACCATTGTGACGCGGCTGGCCTTTCCCTCGTGGAGCCCCGCTATGGTTCGCCTGCTTGCCGCGTTCGTGGCCGCTGACGCAGTGTTCTTATGCGTCGGCCGGTGAATACGGCAACAAGGAGGAGGCCATGGCGATGGTGGAACGCGTGAAAGAGATGTTCGTCAAGGACGGCGCCGATACGACCTTCCAAGCTGTTTCCGATAAGTCTGTGGCTAACTTTCACGATCGCGATCTCTATCCCTTCATCTACGATTTGAGAGGCAATTGCGTCGCGCATGGCGCGCGGCCGGCGCTCATAGGAAAAAATCTCCTCGACCTTAAGGATCAAGACGGAAAATACCTGATCCGCGAAATGATCGACACCGCCAACGGGCCTGGCTCAGGCTGGGTCAATTACAAATGGCCCAACCCGATCAATAATAAGATCGAGGATAAAACCAGCTTTATCGAAAAAATGGGCGACTATTTCGTTGGGGTTGGAGTCTACCGGGAGTGACCCGACCAGCCGACGAAGGAAAACGGCCGGGCAAAGGCAGCAGCATGCTCATACTCGCCAAGGAGCCGGCGTCCGGATTTCTGTCACGCCCGACAATTCGCACCAAAACCTTCATCGCTTCCGCCGTTGTATTGATCTGTCTGATCGGGATGGGCGTGATTGCGGTACTTGGCTCGCGCGAGGTCGCCCGAAATTTGGACGAGCTTTCACGGTCGAATTTGCCGACCCGCGGCGCCGCGGTGGCGGTGAACAACTCCGTGATTGCCGCACATATGCGGATATTTCGCTATGTGTCCTGGGCGAGCAACGGCGAAGCTTCTGCAGAATCTCCGCGACGAGATCGAAGCCGATTTCTCGACGATCAAGAGAAGCTTCGATGAACTAGCGGCACGGCCTGATCTTTCGGCCCAGGTAAAGACCGAGCTGATCACTCTTCAGGGAAAGCTGCAGAAGTACGAAAGCACCGCCAGGGACGTGCTGGACGTCGGACGGACGGACCCGCCAATGGCAACGATGATGCTTGGCCAAACCGACGACAGCTTTACCGGCATCGAGGCCTACATTCGCAGAATCCTCAACGTGATCTCCGCCGAGTCGTATTCGATTGTCGAAGAATTATCGATCGCCACAAGGCGCGAGACGCTTTCGCTCGCAATGGGGCTGATCACCTGCTTCGTGCTCAGCGTGGCCGCCATGGCTTTCGTCGCCAGATCGATCGTTAGACCGATCACCTCGATCACCCACGCCATGCAGAAATTGTCGACCGGCGACACCGCGGTACAATTAGGCTATCGCGATCGCAGCGATGAAATCGGGCGGATGATCCAGGCGATCGAGATCTTCCGGCACAACGCGCTTGAGATTCAAGCAATGCAGCTTTCCCGTCGCCAAGCCGAAGAGCAGCGAGCGCTGAAGCGGCGGGAAGAGATGGCTGCACTTGCCGCGGAATTTGAAGGCTCGGTCAAACAGATTGCCGCACAACTGGTCAAGGCTGTCACTGCGGTGCGCAACAACGCTGAGGTGATGGCCAAGGCTGCAGAAGACACCAAAACAAAATCGAGTTCGAGCGTTGAAGCCGTTGTTAATACCCGCGAAAATGTAGAAACAGTGGCGCAGGCGGCACGCGAGCTGTCGCGAACCA
>WNGJ01009573.1_pt1 | contig 10323 bp, 7 predicted proteins | sample 5400611 | NCBI WGS metagenome assembly WNGJ01 (sample SAMN13153375, study PRJNA577476) | soil metagenome | isolation source: 40 cm soil or saprolite under Garry oak tree replicate 1 | place: USA:California | collected 2016-06-15
TTCCCCAGGTCGGGTACGCGTTCGAGCTGCTCGATCTTCACCCGCTGTATCGATCGCGCCCCTGGAAAAACTGGAAGACGATCCGCGGGGCGATCAGCGCCTGGCGGATGATTACCGGCGAGGTTCGGAGCGAGGCTCCCGCGTGCGTAGTCGGAACCGGAGGATATGCATCCGGACTCACTCTGGCGTACGCGGTTGCGCACCGTATTCCGTTCGTGCTTCAGGAGCAGAACACTTTTCCCGGGATCACAGCGCGGTTCTTCAGCCGATTCGCAGCGCAGATCCATCTGGGCTTCCCGGAGGCGCGGCGCCACATCTCTCCGTCGAAGAAAACCGAGGTCTTCGACTCAGGCAATCCGATCGAGCCGCCCCCGGCTGACGCATTCGAGAAGGCACCAGCGCGAGCGAAATGGGGATTTCCGACGACGGGCGGAAGTGTGCTGCTTGTTTACGGAGGAAGCCAGGGATCGAAGGCGATGAACGATGTCGTCGCCGCGTGGATCGACGCGGGGCTCCCTCCAGATCTCTTCGTCATCTGGGCAACTGGCAAATCGAATTACGACGACCTCGCGCGCTATGAGAGTTCTCATGTCAAGGTGCGTGCGTACATCGCTCCGATTTCAGAAGCCTATCGTGTGGCGGATTTCGCACTCTCGCGCGCGGGTGCGATGGCGACGGCGGAGCTGTGCGCCTGGGGAATTCCCGCGATCGTAGTTCCGTTGCCGACGGCTGCGGCGGACCATCAGACCGCCAATGCCAAGGCTCTGGCCGCCGCCGGGGCGGCCGAGATGATCCGGCAATCCGATCTCAATGCCGACACCCTCTCCCGTGCGGTCGAATCGATGCTGTCGAATCCTGGCAAGCTGGCGGCGATGCGTGCAAAGGCGCTTGAGCGCGCCCGCCCGACAGCCGCCGCGGATATTGCCCAGCACATACTTCGCCTCATCGACCGTGAGCAGACGCGGCGCTGACGCCAGTCGGGCAGCCAATCCACGCCATGTCTACGATCGATAACTCCGACCCGCGGCCGGTTCACTTTGTCGGCATCGCCGGCGCGGGAATGCGCGCCCTCGCCGAGCTGCTGGCTCGTCGAGGGGTTGCAGTCACCGGCTGCGACGCAAATCCGGGCTCGACGGAAGATCTCGAATCGCTCGGCATCAGCGTCGTTAAGGGACACAGTCCCGAGCACGTCGAAGGAGCGCGTGAGCTGATCGTCACGTCGGCAATGCAGAAGAATCATCCCGAGCTCGTTCGCGCGCGAGAGCTCGGAATTCCCATCACACGGAGAGCGGAAGCGCTTGGACGTGCCGTGACCGGTGGGCGTGTTGTTGGAATCGCCGGGACGCACGGCAAGACTACTACGACGGTGATGACCACGGCCGCCCTCCATGCCGCGGGCCTCCGGCCTACCGGACTTGCCGGCGGCCGTGTCGCCGAGTGGAAGGGGAATCTCCACTACGAATCGGACCAACTGTTCGTGGTGGAAGCGGACGAATACGATCGATCATTCCTGACGCTGGCACCGACCGTCGCCGTGGTCACGAACATCGAAGCCGATCACCTCGACATCTATCGGGATCTCGATGAGATCAAGTCGACGTTCTCCAGCTTCGTCCGGAACGCGGCGACGATTGTCCTTTGCGACGATGACGCCGGCGCCAGATCGTTGCAGCTTCCGCCGACCGCCGAGATCATTCGCTACAGTCTCAAGCCGTACGACAACCCCTGGAATTACGAGACTAGTCATGACGCTCGATTGATTGCAAGAGATGTCCGCTCCAACGGAGACTCCTCGACTTACTTCTCCGTGAGCTACGATGGAACTCCGCTGGGCGGCGTCACCTTGCGAGTGCCCGGTTATCACAATGTTCAGAACGCTCTGGCCGCGATGGCCGTTGGCTTCGCTCTTGGCGCGACACTTGATGAAATGCGCGACGGCTTCTTCAGCTTCGGCGGGGTCGATCGACGCTTTCAGCGCCTTTTCGATGTTGCAGGAGTGACGATCGTCGATGATTACGCGCATCATCCGACGGAAATCGCCGCCACGCTCCAGGCTGCCCGCTCGTCGTACCCGGGGCGCCGTATCGTGGCGGCGTTCCAGCCGCATCTCTTCACCCGGACGCGTGATTTCTCAGACGCGTTCGGACAGGCATTGGCTGGCGCCGACAGTGTTTTCCTGGCGGAGATATATCCGGCCCGTGAGCAGCCGATACCCGGGATCACCTCGGATCTTGTGGCTGCAGCGATGGAGCGCGCCGGGCGGCCGCCGACGTGGCAAGGCGATCGCTCGGATCTCGCGGCGGCGCTGACGGGGTTCGTGCGCGAGGGAGACGTGGTCATCACGATTGGCGCGGGCGACATAACGCGCACGGGGCCGGAGCTCCGGGATCGTCTCGAGAAGCGGCTGAAATGATCTCGCGCGAGCGCCTTCGCAGGCCCGGCTGGAAGATACTCGGCGCGCTTTTCCTCATTGCGCTGATCATGGCCGGGGCGTGGGGAGTCAGATCTGTCGCCCGCGACATGGCTTTCTTTCGAGTGCGAACCGTGGAGATCAGGGGCGTCCGCTATCTCCAGCCGAACGAGATCGTCGCGCGACTGCACGTCGATACGCTGGCATCGCTGTGGGACGACCTTGAGCCTTACCGGCAGCGCGTCCGGCGACATCCCCAGGTCTCAGACGTACGCATAACACGACGGATGCCGGGAACGCTGATCGTGACGATAGAGGAGAATCTCCCCGTCGCATTGATACAAACTCCTGCCGGGCTACTACCCTACGATTCGCTCGGCAGGCAGCTTCCGATCGATCCCGCGCGCACGAGCCTCGACCTGCCAATTGTTGCGAGTACCGATCCTGTTCTTCTTAAGCTCGTCGGCGCGATACGCGCCAACGAGCCGCGGCTGTTCGCTCGCATCGAAGAGGTGCAGCGAACCGGGAGGGAGGAGATTCTGCTCACGCTCTCGCGCGGCTCCGATGCTCGAACCGCCGGCGATACGGCGACGACCGACCGTCGAATGTTGCGCGTTCGAGTTCCAGTAGGACTGTCAGTGGAGCGGTTGGCCGATATCTTTCCCGTTGAAACCGATCTCGCTCGCCGGCAAGTACACGTTGGTGAGCTCGATTTCCGTTATCGCGATCAGGTGATCGCAAGGCTGCAATGAATCCCGAACGCATCATCGCTGGTCTGGACATTGGTTCCTCGAAGACGACTGCCGTGATCGCGCGGGCTGTCGGTGGCGGGGGGGGCGGTGGCGACGGCAAGAGCACGGTGACTCTGAGGATTCTCGGCGTCGGGCAGGCTCGCACGACGGGACTTCGTCGCGGCATCGTGTCCGACATTGAGGAGACAACGCGCTCGATCAAGAAAGCCATCGAAGATGCGGAAAGAATGGCCGGGACCAAGATCGACACCATCTACGCTGGTATCGCCGGCGAGCACGTCCGCGCCATGATCAGCAAGGGGATCGTCGCCGTGAACGGCGACGAGATCTCGAAGGCGGACGTCGATCGCGCCAATGAGGTTGCTCGCGCGCAGCCAGTGCCGCAGGACCGCGAGCTGCTGCACGCGATTCCACAGGAATACTCGGTCGACAAGAATCAGGGAATCCGCGATCCCATCGGCATGATCGGCACCAGACTCGAGACGGAGATGTATCTCGTGACCATTGGTGCGTCCCCGGCGATGAATCTCCGCAAATCAGTCGAGAAGGCTGGCTATCACGTCCGCGAGCTGGTCCTCGAGCCACTCGCCAGCGCGCTCAGTGTTCTCACGGAAGATGAGAAGGAGCTGGGTGTCGCTCTGGTCGAGATGGGCGCCGGTACGACAGATATCGCCGTATTCCACGAAGGAAAGATTCGTCATCTCGGAACGGTCAATTACGGCGGTAACAACGTCACCAGCGACATCGTGCAGGGAATCGGTGTCACACAGGCCGATGCCGAGCGACTGAAGGAGCGATACGGCTGTGCCTACGAGCCACTGGTCGATCCCCAGGACATCATCCAGCTGCCGAGCACCGTTGCGCAGGGCGAGCGTCACGTGCCGCGCGAGGTCCTGGCGCACATCATCCACCAGCGGATGGATGAGATCTTCAATCTCGTGCTGAACGAGATTCAGAGGGCGGGTTTTGCGCAGCGCCTCAACGGGGGCGTGGTGATCACAGGCGGAGCCGCCGCGATGCAGGGAGTTGGCGAACTGGCCGCGGACGTGTTCGGAACGGGCGTCAGGATCGGCTTGCCGGAAGAGAACATTGGCGGCCTCAGTGACTCAGTGCAGGCCCCGCGCTTCGCCACGGTCGTGGGTCTCGCGATGTACGGCGCGCACCGCTCCGCTGCCGGCTTCGCCCCCAGTAGCCGTCACAGGGCTCTTGCCGGCGCCGGCGTCGACCGCTTTACGAAGAAAATCAAAACCTGGCTCGAGGATTTCTTCTAGCCGCTTGGATGTTCGCCGTGTTGCGCCTTCAACCACCTTCCCCGGTCAGTCGGGCGGGGTATCCTGTTCGGCGCGTAGGGCCGGAGGGGATACACCCTCACCGACCACCAACAGAGATATACACGAGGGCGCGTTTCCACAGCGCGCACTATGAAAAAATCATAAACGTGCGGCCCAAAAACGGCGTGTGGATAACTCGCTTGACACCGGTTGTACTTTTTTCGACGTCCGTTCGTCTTTGCCTATGGTACTTATCGACTAAGGGTCGTATACTAGCCCGAGATTTTTTTCCACAAATCCCGCAGTGCCGGAGTTTCCAGCCCGATGATATTCGAATTCGAGGAGAGCCAGTCACAAGCCGCCCGCATGAAGGTCGTGGGCGTAGGTGGCGGGGGCGGAAACGCCGTCAATCGAATGATCGAGGAACACCTCGAAGGGGTGGAGTTCATCTCGGTCAACACCGACGCCCAGGCGCTTCTCAATTCCAAGTCCGACGTCAAAATCCAGATAGGTAAGAAGCTAACTCGCGGGTTGGGCGCTGGAGCGCGGCCCGAGATCGGGAAGCAGGCCATCGACGAGAGCAGGGAAGAGGTTTCACGGGCGATGCACAACGCCGACCTCGTCTTCGTGACCTGTGGCATGGGTGGAGGAACTGGAACGGGTGCCGCACCCGTCCTTTGCGAGCTCGCTCGCGAAGCTGGTGCCCTGACAGTCGGAATCGTCACCAAGCCATTCCTGTTCGAAGGCCGCAAGCGCATGCGCCAGGCCGAGCTCGGCATCGCCGAGATGCGGAAGAACGTCGACACGATGATCGTCGTCCCGAACGAGCGACTCCTTGCCGTCGTCGGGAAAGGGATCCCGTTCCAGGACGCCCTCAAGAAAGCGGACGAAGTGCTGCTCCATGCCACTCAGGGCATCAGCTCGCTCATCAGCGTAACCGGGCTGGTGAACGTCGATTTCGCCGACGTCCGGACGGTCATGCAGGAAGGTGGATCGGCGCTGATGGGCACCGGCATCGGCCGCGGTGAGAATCGCGCCATCGAAGCCGCACAACAGGCAATCGCCAGCCCGCTCCTCGACAACGTGTCGGTATCGGGCGCCACCGGCGTGCTGGTCAACATCACCGGCGGGGCAGATCTGACCCTCGGCGAAGTCCATCAAATCAACGAGATCATCCACGATGCGGTGGGCGAAGACGCAGAGATTATCTTCGGCGCCGTGCACGAGCCGGCAATGCAGGGCGAGATACGCGTCACGGTCATCGCCACCGGCTTCGATCGCCCCCAATCCACGTCGGTGCCGGTACCGAGCGTGATCGTCTCGCCCTCGCCGATCCTGAGAGGTGCGCCAGTCATTCCGCTGCGCCCGCCGCGGGGGAACGGAGCCACCAGAAACACCCTCGGAGAGATTCCAAGACGGAACACTCCGACGAGCAATCCAGCTGTGACTCCTGAGAGGGATCGGTCGTCTCCTGAGCAGGATCTGAGTGATATGGAGATCCCGACATTCATTCGGAGACAGATGGATTGAAGCGGGCTAGCGTAAGACCGATTGGGTATGCAGTCGTGGCGACCATGGCACTGGTCGCCATTTGGTTTACACCGACCCTCGAGAAGAAGCAGGTTTTCCCAATGCAGCCGGTCGTCGTTACTCGACCCGGCCTCGAACCGGCGGACTTCCTCCTCCAGCCCGTCGTCATCCAAGCCTCCAACACCGAGCTGGTCGACACCCTCGCAATCGCGGGCGTCATCCGCTCCAGTCTCTATAACGCGCTGAATGAGAGCGGCGTCGGCGTTCTGCCGCCGTCGGCACGCCATCAGCTCGCTTGGTCGCTCGCGGACATCTTCGAGTACAAAGTCGACATGAGCCGCGACCTCCGTGAGGGTGACAAGTTCCATCTTCTCGTGGAGCGTCTGCAGAAACCCAACGGCGCGATCATCGTCAACAAGATTCTCGGTGCGCGTCTCGCTCTTTCGAACGGGCACAACCCGCTCGAGGCGATTCACTTCGATACGCCCGGGTCGACCACGGGGCAATTCTACGACGCGAGTGGCATGTCGCTGCGCGCGGCTTTCCTTCGCGCTCCTTTGACGTTCCGCCGCATCAGCAGCGTGTTCGGGTCGCGCAAGCATCCGATCTTCGGCGAGTGGCGGAATCACACCGGTACCGACTACGCGGCGGCTGAAGGCACGCCGGTCCGCGCAATCGGCGATGGCGTCGTGATCTTTGCCGGCAAGAAAGGCGGATACGGCAACATGATCGACATCAGGCACCGCAACGGGATGGTTAGCCGCTACGGCCATATGCGAAACTTCGCGACGGGCGTGCACCCGGGAACGCGAGTCGCGATGGGATCGACGATTGGTTATGTCGGCATGACTGGATGGGCCACCGGACCGCACCTCCACTTCGAGATTCGGGTCAATGGTGTCGCGCACGATCCGAAGCTGGCGCTGCAAAGCAGAGGTGGCGAGCCCATTCCCTCCGACGAGCGCGCTCTCTTCCAGAAGATGAGAAATCAGACTCTGGCGAGCCTCAATGAGGCACACCTGGCTAACAACTCGGCCGAGTAACGACGTCGCGGACCAATAGGGCTTATCTTGAACCCGGACATCACTGTCCGGGTTTTTTTACGCCTTCAATCAAACAAAAGCGAATGGCTGGCAGGATTCTCCGGCGCGCGGGCGACGTACCCATCCGCTCGCTCTGGACCAGAATAAAGGACGTCGCGCTCACCGACGTGACGGCAATAGCACGCGCTGGCACGATCCAGGGCTCCCTCGAAAAGCTTGAAGAAGTGCTTCTCGAGGCGGACTTCGGCGTCCCAACCACGATGCGCCTCGTGGCCGAGATCGAGGGACAAGCAAAGCGTGGATTCATCAAAACGCAGGAGCAATTCCTTGAGGCTCTCGAGAAAGCGATCGAGGGGTCGCTGCGCGCCGGCAACAGCGATCCCGGCGTCGTTCGAGCCCAGTCAGGCCCAACCGTCGTGCTCGTCGTTGGAGTAAACGGCGCGGGGAAAACAACGTTCATCGGGAAGTTCTCCGACTTCCTGAAAACGAATAGGATGTCGGTGCTCGTCGGGGCGGCCGATACTTTCCGCGCTGGGGCCATCGACCAGCTGCGAACCTGGGCTCAGCGCACGGGCGCCGATTTCGTGGGCGGAAAGGCTGGCGCGGACCCGGCGGCCGTCGCGTTCGACGCCGTAGACGCGGGGATCAATCGCGGCAAGGACGTTGTGATCGTGGACACAGCCGGCCGCCTCCACACCAGCGGGTCACTGATGGAGGAGATGAAGAAGATCAATCGCGTGATCGGCAAACGGCTTTCCGGAGCGCCGCACGAGACCCTGCTCGTTCTGGACGGCACGATTGGACAGAACGCTGTCGCGCAGGCCAGAACCTTCTCCGAGGCGATTCCGGTGACGGGGCTGGTGGTCACGAAAGTCGACGGTACCGCCAAGGGGGGGATCGTTCTCGCCGTCCACGAAGCGTTGAACGTTCCGGTCAAATTCATCGGGATCGGGGAGAAAGCCACGGATCTCGAGGCGTTCGACCCCAAAAGTTTTGCCCACGAAGTTCTCGAGGGATAGGTGACGGGGCGATCCGTCTTCTTTTCGCGAGCGAGACAATCGACGACTGAATGACTTCCAGCACTGAAACGCGCAGCCCGAAAGTCTACCTGGAGATGCCCGTCAATTACCTGAAGGGCGTCGGCCCGGCACGCGCCGAATTACTGAGAAGATTGGGGATCCTCACAGCGCGCGATTTACTCTTTCACATTCCTCACCGCTACGAGGACGCGAGCACGATCAATCCCATCGCTTCGCTCGAGCCGGGGATGGATGGAACCATCATTGGGAGGGTGATCTCCAAGGGGATCATTCCCACGCGTCGCGGTCTCAGAATCTTCCAGGCTGTGCTGAAGGACGATACGGGCATGATCGAGGCTTCGTGGCCCGGACAGCCTTTTCTCGATCGAACCATCGAGAAGGGCGACATCATGCTTCTGACCGGATCTGTTCGCTTTTTTCACGGCCGCCAGCTACAGCCGCGTGAATACATCCAGCTCGGAAAGGACGATGACGACATAAACGCCGGGAAGGTGCTGGCCGTTTATCCCGCCACGGAAGGCCTCTCCTTCAAGGTCATTCGCGGGATCATCGACTCGCACCTCGACACGCTGCTTCCCCTCGTCAAGGAATACTTGCCCGACGACGTGCTGCGGGGCGCGGGTCTTCCGAGCTTGAGCGAAGCGATGCGGATGGTCCACCGACCGCAGACCATCGCCGAAGGCACTCGCGGGCGGGCCCGCCTCGCGTTCGAGGAGCTGCTCTTCGTGCACATCCTTCACCGCCGCGCCAACGCGCTCAAGAGGGAAAAACGGAGTGGAATAGCATTTCAGAATCGCCGCCAGCTCACCAGTGCCCTCAAGAACGTGCTGCCATTCACTCTCACGAACGCGCAAACGGTGGCCGTGCGCGAGATCGTTGCCGACATGGTGAGCGATCGGAAGATGCATCGCCTGTTACAGGGAGATGTCGGAAGCGGCAAGACGATTGTGGCGCTGTTCGCGGCGCTTCTGGCAATGGAGAACGGCTATCAGGCCGCCATCATGGCCCCCACTGAGCTTCTCGCAGAGCAGCACGCGCGAACGTTCACGAAGCTGCTGGAGCCACTCGGGATCGAGCCCGTGCTCGTGACGGGAAGCCTCGGCTCTCGCGCGAGAAAAGCGGCTGCGGAGAAGCTGGCGCGCAGCGAGCCGACTCTGGCCGTGGGGACCCACGCCCTCGTGCAGGAGGCAGCCGTATTCGGGCGTCTCGGCTTCGTTACTATCGACGAGCAGCACCGCTTTGGAGTGGAGCAACGCGCCGCGATTTCGGCCAAAGGAGAATCACCGGATGTCCTGCTCATGAGCGCGACACCGATCCCCCGGTCGCTCGCGCTCACCATCTATGGCGACCTCGACGTCAGCACCCTCGATGAGCGGCCCGCGGGCAGACAGCCCGTTACAACCGTAATGCGTCCGGAGTCGGCGCGGGAGCGCGTGCTGGAGTTCGTGGCGAGAGAAACGGAAAAAGGGCGGCAGGCTTATGTCGTCTATCCCGTGATCGAGGAATCCGAGAAGACCGATCTCAAAGCGGCGACGACGATGTATGAGCAGCTATCGGCCGGCCCGTTCGCCGGCAGGGTCGTGGCGCTTATTCATGGACGCGTTCCTGCGGACGAGCGGGAGACGATCATGCGCGCGTTTCGCGATGGAAAGATCGATGTGCTGGTGTCGACGACTGTGATCGAGGTCGGCATCGATGTGCCGAATGCCACCGTTATGCTGGTTGAGCATCCCGAGCGATTTGGGCTCTCCCAGCTTCACCAGTTGCGAGGCCGCGTCGGCCGTGGCGCCGAAGCGTCCTACTGCATCTTGCTCGGCAGCGTCGGAGACGAAGCGGCGGAACGTCTGAGGATTTTCGTGGATACTGACGACGGCTTCGAGATCGCCCGTGCTGATCTCAGGCTGCGCGGAATGGGGAACCTGTTTGGTGAGGAACAAAGCGGCGAAGCGACGTTTCGCGTCGCAGACCCCGTGCGGGACGAAGAGCTCAACATCGAGGCGCGTGCCGCGGCAGAAAGACTGCTCGACCGTGATCCCGGACTAACGATGAAAGAGAACGCGGGCATCCGCCAAGTGCTGAGCGCACGCTACTCGCGTGCGCTCGATTTGTTCAGGGTCGGATAGCGGCCAGCGCGCTAGTTGCTGGGGTTCGCCAACCTTTTCTTGATGCGGTCGAGCTCGGCACTGAGCTTGGCGAGCTCTTCCTTGCTCTTGGCGAGCTGATCCTTCAGGGATGCGATCTGCTCGTCGCGCGACTTGCTCACGACGACGACAGTAT
>WNGJ01009579.1_pt1 | contig 10321 bp, 10 predicted proteins | sample 5400611 | NCBI WGS metagenome assembly WNGJ01 (sample SAMN13153375, study PRJNA577476) | soil metagenome | isolation source: 40 cm soil or saprolite under Garry oak tree replicate 1 | place: USA:California | collected 2016-06-15
CGCAATGGAGCGGAAGGCAGCAGCACTGCCAGGCAACCTGTTCTTCATCCGGCCGATCTACCACGATGACACCGACCGGCCGCACCGATTTGAGGTCGGAGTCCAGGACAGCGACGGCTTGCTGACGGATGTCTTCACGAACGCCGCTGGCCCTGCATCCCCGATGCGCCTCGCGGTGTTGCGGCAGTCCGCGACCTTCCCCATCGACCCCGCGATCATCTTGCGCTGCCTCGACCCGTCCGCCGCCAAAGACTGCCTGTTCACCAGAGGATGGCGGTCTGGGTCGGCCAGCCTCACGCACGCCGAACTGCGCGCGGTCGCCGGCGTGACCGGCCACGTCGCCGAATCGGTCACCGAGGTGCTGCTCGATGCCCTCGGATGGCGGGTCCTATGGCACTTCACCGGTCCCGGACGGCACGGCGTCGACCTGGTCTTCCTCGCCCCCGGCGACCAGATCGTCGCGGTCGAGGTCAAAGGGACGCTGGTTGCCGGACGTATCCCGCGACTGTCTCGCCGCGACATCGCCCAGATGAGCGCCGCGTGGGTCGACAAAGGCTGACAACCCAGGAATGGCCGAGCTCGCGCTTCAGAGCGCGGACGTCTACGGCGGCGTCGCTGCCATCAACTTCGCCGACCTGACCTGGCGCATGGCCTTGACCGCAGACTTCTGCCAGCTCTGTCCGGTCACCAGCGACGGGGAACTGACCGACCTCGGCTGGCTCGCGCCGACTGGCTGACTACGCGGTGAACGCGCTGGCCGCGATCGAGGCGGCGGTGAGCGTCTACAGGTGGCCGGCGCCCGCCGGCGCGGGCCAGGTCCTCGAGCCGGTACGGCCGCGGCTCGGCGAACTCGCGCGCATAGGCCAGGGCCGACGGTGGCGGCAAGTCAAGGCTGTATCCCGCGGGCCGTTGTGCGGGCCGCCGCGTTCCGGGCGGCGCGGGTTGTGCGGGCCGCGTTCCGGGCGGCGCGGGCGGGTGGTGGCTTGCAGCGCGGGCACCGGCCCGGCCCGTCACTGTCGAAGTCCAGCATCCGGGTGGCCGGATCGCATTCGCCGCACCACGACGGCCGCCGCGGAGCGGGCAGGGGCGGCAGCTCCGCAGGTGAGAGGCGGCCGGCCAGCACGGCAGCAGGGTTGCGGATCCCGGCGGCGTTCGACCCGGCTGTCTCGGCCAGGGGGCCGGGTGTCCAGCCGGCGGCGAGCGCGCCGGCGACGGCCGGGGCAAGCCGGCGGCGCTGCCCGGCGGTCAGCTGCCACCGCGAGTTCACGGCAGCGAGCCGTCCGAAGAACATCCCGACGTCCGCCGCCGCCGGCTCAGCTGGCAGCCCGCCGACGGGTTCGCCGCCTACGTGTGGCGGGGTGGTTCGGTGGTGGATCGGGTGACACGGCTGTGGCCGGGGTCCCATGACAGAGCCCTGTCAGGGGTGCCCTGTCATCGCTGTCACCCCCGGGCAGACTGTCAGGGCTGACACTCTGTCCGGGCTGTGGATACCGGTGACGACGGTGTACGAATTCGGGAACCGGCCCTGCGGCCACCGCGGTGCACGCAACATGTCCCTCGCCCTCCAGCCGGGCGATCACCGGCCGGACGGTGCGGACGCTGATGTTGGCCTTGCGGGCGATCGTGGCCGCCGACGGCCAGCACCCCGTGCCGTTATCGCGCGAGCACGCATCGGCAAGCGCCAGCCGCACCAGGCGCTCATTGCCCGACGTTGGCGAGTTCGCCCACACCCAGTTCATCACCGCGATGCTCACCGTAGCGGCCCTCTCCCGCCCCCCGGCCGCGCGGGTCCCGCGCCGGCCCCGGCTGCTTGAGCGCGCGGCCGCCGGCTGCGGCAGATGCAGGGTCTGGGTGTCCGATTCCGGGAGCGAAATGGGAGCGGCCAGGCTCGGTCAGATGCCGTCAGGCGCGGCCAAGCCGCTTCCTGCTGCTCTCCCTGACCTGCGATGACATGTCTGGCCAGCACGGTCGGACGGATGCGCGCCTGGTTGTGGTCCTGGATGTCGTGGGATGAAGTCCCATCGTCCACCCCCAGTTGACCATCACACCGCTCAGTCTGCCGCGGCCGCCGAGCCGGCGGGTAGAGTCACATTCGATCGATCGGTAGGCGAGGACTGCCGGCGACGATTGGGTCCGGGCCGGCGGGGGACAGCGTTGCCGTGCCGGGGGCTCCTGGTTCCGGGAACGGAGCGTCGTGCCAAGAGGCCAGAACGCGGGCAGTGGCGCCAGCGGGCGAGCGTCGTCCGGCGAGTCCACGAGACGCCGCATCCAGGATGCGGCGCTCCAGTTGTTCGCGGCGAAGGGTTTCTTCGCCACCGGGATCAGGGAGATCGCCGAGCGGGTTGGCGTGACCACGGCCGCGCTGTATCACTACATGGGCAGCAAGGATGAGCTGCTGATCGAGATCATGGTCACGAGCATGAGGCAGCTCATCCACGCCGCCGAGGAGAGCCTGGCAACCGCCGGGGAGCCCGCCGCCGAGCTCGCGGCGCTGGTGCGCGCGCACGTGGGATATCACGCGCTCGATCCGCTTCGGTCGATGGTGAGCGACGATGAGCTGCGCGCCGTTTCAGGCAAGTCGCGGGCGCAGGTCATGGACCTGCGCGACAGCTACGAGAGGCTCTGGGCAGCAATCCTTGACCGTGGCCTGACCAGCGGCGTTTTCCGAATGGCTGACGCCAAGATCACCAGGCTGGCCTTGCTGGAGATGTGCAATGGCGTTGACCGCTGGTATTCGAGTGCCGGCCCGATGGGACCCGGCGAGGTTGCGGATATATTCGCCGACCTCGCGCTGGCGATGGTCGGTGCGCGCCGGAACGGCCGGCCCGTCCGGCTAAGCAACCTGGCGTGCGCGCCAACCGAGCAGATCATAAAGATCGCGCAGCGCGCCTTGCAGGAGATCGGCGAGAGCGACTGACCTTCTGGCGAGCCAAGGCTGGGGCAAGCCGATCGATCAGCCCATTGCGAGCTAATCGATCGATCAGTAACATGCGCGCTAGCGGCTTCTGGCACAGTTCAGGAGGGACCGATGTCATCGCAGCCTCCACGTCCGGGTGAAGTCTCAGCAGCCGATCAGGGAAGCGCAGGCCACGTCGGCGGGCTCGAGCGCCACGCCATCGGCCTCCCGGCGGTTACGGCCCAGTCGGCAGCGCTGATCGCCCCGGCGGCGGGATCGGTCGCGGGCCTGGCGTTCATAGCCGGCTACTCGGGCGCGGCGACGCCGCTGGCCTTCCTGATCGGCCTCATCGTGTGCGTCTGCGTCGCCCTGGTAATCGGCGAGTACGCCAAACGCCTTCCGAGCGCGGGGGCGTTCTACACCTACCTGGCCAGGACGTTCGGCGCGAAGGCGGGATTCGTCACCGGGGTGATGCTGTTCGGCGCCTACCTGCTCCTGTTTCCCTTCCAGCTCGACTTCTTCGGCAACTTCGTGTCGTCGCTGTTCGCCTCGTCCGGGATCCACGTCTCCTGGGTGATCTTTTCCGCCGCGCTGATCATCCTCAGCACCACCCTGGCTGTTCTCGGGATCAAGCCGTCGCTGCGGACCGGCCTCATCGGCCTCGCCTTCGAGATGACCGTCCTGACCGTGTTCTCGGTCGTGATCATCGCCAAGGGCGGTGCGAGCGGCAACACGCTGCAGGCGTTCAATCCCGCGCACAGCCTGAAGGGCGCCGGGGGGCTGCTGACCGCCGTCGTCTACACGATCTTCGCGTTCGTCGGCTTCGAGTCCGCGACCACGCTCGGCGATGAGGCGAGGCAGCCACGCCGGACGATCCCCCGGGCGGTGCTGCTGACGACGCTGGTCGTCGGCGTCTTCTACGTCCTGGTGTCCTACGCGGTGACAATCGGCTACGGGCTCTCTTCCCGGCATGTCAATGCGCTCGTCACCGCTCCGGCGCCGTTCACCGCGCTGGCCGACCGCTATGGGAACGGCGTGCTCAGCGTCTTCGTCGACCTGTCGGTCGTCTCGAGCTTCGTGGCGCTCAACATCGTGACCGTGATAGCGGTCAGCCGCATCTTCTGGAAGATGGGCCGCGACCAGCTGCTTCCGCAGGTGCTGGGCCGGGTGAACCGCTGGCAGGCACCGGATGCCGCGTGCCTGTTCGCCGGCGGCCTGGCGCTGGTGGCGGCGCTCGCGTTCGGCGAGGCGTACACGCCGCTGGCGTTCGCGTCCTGGGTTTCTTACTTCGCGACGCTGTTCTTCATCGCCGCCTACCTGCTGATCAGCGCCGGGCTGATCCGCTTCGTGTGGCGTGCTTACCGGTCCGAGTTCAGCTGGGTCCGTCATGTCGCGCTGCCGGTGATCTCGATCGTCGCGATGGGGTGGGTGCTGTACGGCAACGTCCACCCGTATCCGCCAGCGCCGCTGCGGTGGTTCATTTACGCCACTCTCGGCGTCATCATCATCGCGATCGGCATCGCGTTCTGGCTGGAAGCCCGCCGCCCGGCAGCGATGCAACGGGCAGGCGAGGTGCTCGCCGACGTCGACGTCGGGGAAGAGTCCGCCCTGACCGTTACTGCTCGCCGCGCCGATGAGCTAGGCGGCCTCGGCGGCCAGGTCAGCGGCTGATGGCCATCACCTTCGACCGCCATTCCGGGATCGCGACGATCACGTTGAACCGGCCCGAGGTCATGAATGCGCTCGATCCGCAGACGTACGCGGAGATCACCGAAGCCTTCGACGAGATCGAGCAGGACCCCGCGGTCAGTGTCGGCATCATCACCGGCGCAGGAGAGCGGGCATTCACCGCCGGAGCCGACCTGAAGCTGATGCACACCGGCGCGGCGGACGAGGGGGTATGGGCCCCGTGGAGGCCTGACCGCTGGGACTTTGGGGCGACGACGTCCAAGCCGATGATCGCGGCCGTCAACGGCTACGCCCTGGCCGGCGGGCTGGAACTGGCGCTGATCTGTGACATCCGGATCGCATCCCCGAACGCGGTCTTCGGCACCCCCGAGGTGAAGTGGAATCTCCTGCACGGCTATGGCGCCTATCAGCTGCCCCGCATTATCTCGCTGTCGCACGCGATGGAGCTGCTGCTCACCGGCGAGTTCATCGATGCCGGCGCCGCCCTGCGGATCGGGCTCGTCAGCCGCGTGGTCCCGGCCGCCGAGCTGATGAGCGAGGCAACGAGGCTGGCGGCCCGGATCAGGGACAACGGGCCGATGGCGGTCCGCATGACGAAGGAACTGGTCCGGCACGGGCTGTCCGCTTCGCCCGAGGACCATTTCCGCCTGATGCGCGAGTACTACCGGCGGATCGACGCGACCCCGGAACAGGCAGAAGGCCTGCGTGCCTTCAGGGAAAAGCGGCAGCCCGACTATCACGAGACCACAGGCAGCAGCTGATCCGCCGCCGGGGCACAATGAGAGGGAGTCGGCCGGATGAAAATGTACGCCTTCCATTGCGGTGGAGAGAAGACGCTCCGCTCGGTGTTCGACCCATTCGATCCTGACTGCGGAGCCACGATTCACCCGCCGTACTTCTTTTACCTGATCCGCCATCCCGAGGGCGACGTGCTGTTCGACAACGGAGCGCACCCGGGGCTGATCAGCGATCCGCGCGGCCGGCTCGGCGCCGCCGCAGATCTGTACGACATCGTCATGGCCCCCGGTGACGATGTCGTCAGCCGGCTGGACACCCTCGGGGTCGCCGCCGGGAATATCGGGCATGTGGTGCAGTCACACCTGCACTATGACCATTGCGGTGGCCTGGAATTCCTCGGCGGGGCGACGGTCTACGTGCAGAAGGAAGAACTCGCGTTCGCGTACTGGCCGCCGGTGTACCAGCGGGACGTGTTCGTCCGCCAGGACTTCGATGCAGTGCGGAACTGGAAGCAGCTGCGCGGCGAGCATGACATCTTCAATGACGGGCGCCTGCTGATCTTCCCCACGCCCGGCCTTACTCCCGGCCACCAGTCGCTGCTGGTCCGACTGGACCGCCAGGCGTACATCCTGACCGGGGACGCGGTCTACGACAAGGAGAAAATGCAGCACCGGTGCCTGCCTGGCCTGCTGTGGAGCCCGGACGCGGTGATAGAGAGCTGGGAACGGATCGAGGAACTTCAGCGGCGGCATAACGCCAAGCTCATCGTCACACATGACCTGCACTGGCAAGAAGCGATCAAGCTCGCACCCCAGGATTGGTACGAATGACCCCCTCCAGCACCGGCTACGGGGACTTGCTCGACGCCGTCAGGGCCGCCTGCTGCACCGAACCAGGCAAGCCGGCGCTGATATTCGACGACGGCGTCGCCGTTACCCGGGCGCAGCTCTGGTCGCAGGCCGAGTCGTTCGCCGGCTACCTGCAGCAGCGCATCGAGCCGGGCGAGCAAGTGGCGATCATGATGCCCAACCGGGCCGAGTTCATGATCGCCTGGCTGGCGGTGGTCGCCGCCCGCGGCGTGCTCGTCCCGCTCAACCCGACCCTGCGCAGCTACGACGCCGGGCACATCCTCCGCGACTCTGCCGCCCGCGTCGCCATCGCGGACCCGGAACACGAGACGCTCTTCAGAGACCTGCATGCAGGTTGCCCGGATCTGGAACATCTCGTCATAGCCCGTGACCGCGAGCCTGGCGGGCTCGCCCCGTTTCGCGGCCAGTGGTCCGCCCGGCGCCCGCCGGAGGCGGCTGGCGACATCACCAACGTGTACTACACCTCGGGCACGACAGGGCCGCCCAAGGGCTGCATGGTCGATCACGAGTACTGGCTGAGGTTCGCCGCGCTCATCACCGATCTGTATCAGTTCACCAGCTCGGACCGGATGCTCTGCTGCCTGCAGTTCTTCTACAACGACCCGCCCTGGCAGCTGCTGCTGTCCCTGATCGCCGGCGCTCCGCTTGTCGCGATGCGCCGGTTCAGCGTCTCGCGCTACTGGGACGTGGTACGCGACAACCAGGTCACTGTCCTGTTCGGCATCGCCGCGACGGCCAGCCTGCTCCTCAAGTCGCCGCCAGGTAAACGCGACAGGGACCACGGCGTCCGCCTGGCCATCCATGTCGGGATCCCTGCGAAGATCCACGCCGAGCTGGTAAAGCGGTGGGGCGTTCCGTGGGTCGAGGCCTACGGGCTCACCGAGACCGGCGTGATCGTCGCCATGCCGCTCGCTCATGCCGACGAGATGACCGGATCCGGCTCCATCGGCCTGCCCTGCCCGGGCGCCGACGTGCGCGTTGTCGACCCGCAGGGCGAGAACACTCGCGACGGCGAGACGGGCGAGATCGTCGTCCGCGGCCCCGGGCTGATGCGCGGCTACCTGAACGGCCCGGAGGCGACGGCCGAGACCTTCCGCGGCGGATGGCTGCACACCGGGGACCTGGGCCGCGGAGACAGCCGGGGATTCTTGTTCTTCCAGGGCCGGATCAAGGACATCATCCGCCGGATGGGCGAGAACATCGCGGCAACCGAGGTCGAGAACGTGCTCCGATCACATCCGAAGATCCTAGAGGCGGCCGCCGTCCCGGCCCCGGACGAGCTGCGCGGCGAGGAGGTCAAGGTGCACGTGCTGCTGACCGACGGCGAGACTGCCGCGTCGTGTCCCCCGGACGAGCTGATCGCCTTCTGCGCGGAGCGGCTGGCCCGGTACAAGGTGCCCCGCTTCATCGAGTTCCGCGCCGAGGACTTCGACCGCACCCCGTCGATGCGCGTGAAGAAGCAGCAACTGGATCGCTCGGCCGGCGATCGGGCCAGGGTCTGGGACCGCGAAGAGCAGCTCGGCTGGTGACGCTCGGCGAACGCGCCAACCGGCTGGGGCTAGGAGGATGCCATGTCAGAAGTGATCGACTTCCGGGTCCGGCTGCCGCTGGAGCTTCGGCCGTCAGACGAGCTACCAGATGACTACCTGACGCAGTACGACCAGGTACTCGACCTGTCCGCGAACCGGCACCGGACCCTCGACCAGCTCATCGGCGACATGGACGCCTCCGGGGTCGCCCACGCGGTCGTGCACGCGGAGTACGAGTTCGGCGACGAGGCGGAGGCGCTCAATGACGCGGTCGCCAAGGTCGTGACCGCGCACCCCGGGCGTTTCTCCGGCTACGGGACCATCTCCATGGATCATCTGAAGATCCCGCGTGCGCTCGCGCAGGTCCAGCGCGTCCACGATCTCGGCTTGAAGGGGCTGAACCTCCAGCCTTCGTTCTTCGGCATCGCCATCGACGACCGCCGCCTGTACCCGGTCTATGCCAAGGCGGGCGAGTTCGGCCTGCATGTGGCCCTGCACACCGGGATCAACTACACGGTGACCTTCCCCATTCGCAACGACCACCCCGTTCAACTTGACCAGGTCGCCTGCGACCTTCCCGGGCTAACCCTCATCGCGTGCCACGCCGGCTGGCCTTGGGTACCTGAGATGGTCGCCGTGCTGCGCAAGCACCCCACCGTCTACGCCGAATTCGGCGGGCTGGCGCCTCGATACGTCTGCGAGCACAACACCGGGTGGGAGGTGATGTTCCGCTTCATGAACAGCCTGCTCTCGCGGCAGGTCCTGCATGGCACGGACTGGCCCGTCTTCCCGATGGACCGGGCGCTGTCCGAGTGGCGCGACGGCGGCCTGCGCGCGGGCGTCCTCGAGGCGCTCACCGGCGGGAACGCTCGCCGCTTGCTCGGACGGTAGCCGGAGCCAGCAGGCAAGGACCGCCAATGACTGAGGATCTGTCCGCCGGGCTTGAGGGGATCAACGGGGCCGCCGCCGCTCACCAGCCAGGCTGGCAGGCTGCGCCGCTTCATGCGGACCTCGGAACTACTCCATGACACGCCCAAAGTCACCATCGCGGCCATCAACGGACCATGCGCAGGTGCCGGGCTGGCATGGGCGTGCGCATGCGATCTCCGATACGCCTCGGCGAACGCCGTGTTCAACACCGCGTTCCTTGCCGCTGCCATGCCTGGAGACTTCGGAGGGACCTGGACGCTGCCGCGCATCGTCGGCAACGCCAAGGCCCGTGAGCTCGACCTGCTTGCCGAGCGGTTCGACGCCGACGAAGCCCTCAGAATCGGGCTGGTCAGCGCGGTGCTGTCCCATGATGAGCTACTGCCGCGCGTCCGCCAGGTCGGCGAGGGGATCGCGGGCTTCGCGCCGCTCGCCCTCAGGCGGGTGAAGGAGAATCTCAACGACGCCGAGCGACTGTCCCTTCACGAGCATCTCGAGGCCGAGGCGGGCCGCCATGCCTTCTGCTGCGCGACGCGCGACGCCAGGGAGGCGGCCGAACCGTTCGTCCACAAGCGCGCCCCCGCGTTCCTGGGGCACTGATTAGTGCGGAGCAACGGCAGGAGTTGATCACATGTTTGACCGCATTCTGCTTGGCATCGATGGCTCGGACCACGCGGCCAAGGCGACCGAGGTGACCTTCGGGCTGGCAAAGGCCGTCGGCGGCGAAGTGCTTGTGCTTCACGTGATCGAGCGAATCGCTGCGTCGAAGGGAGCACCGGCCACTGACCTGGAAATACCGCGCGACGCGGCCAGCCTTGTCGAAGAGGCCGGAACCCGCTTGAAGAAGGACGGCATCAGAACGAGGGAGAAGGTCGTCACCGCGCCGTCGGGCCGGGTCGTCCCCGAGATTCTGAGTGCTGCCGAAGAATCCGGCGCAGACCTTATCGTGGTCGGCTCGCGCGGGCTTTCCGACTTCAGCGGACTTCTTGTCGGAAGCGTCAGCCACAAACTGATCCAGCATGCAGACTGCCCGGTACTCGTCGTCCGGTGATCGCCGCGCTGCGGGCGGGTGCCCGTGGCTGGTCCGGTCGGAGGTGATCACCGGGTCACGGTGCCGTGACGGCGTCGTCGAGGCCGACCGCGCGGAAGGCGGCGTAGCGCGGCTGGCTGGCCCTCGCTGCCCGCCCGATTCCATCGGGCGGCGTTACTGGATGAGCTGGAGTCCCAGAACCGCTGGCACGACGACCGATGAGTGGTTACCATCACGCCGCAGGTTACTGCCCACGGCGCCAGGTGGGTCAGCGCGCGGCTCGACGAGCTCAACTGACAGGAGGACTCGCCCCGACGTGCCGCGCGAGCCTCGCCGCCGTAAGAAGGACTCGCGGCGACGGCGACCCACGCCAGCGATCGCCCGGATCCAAGGTATCCGATTCTGGGAGCGCGATGGGAGCGGCGGTCCTTCGTCAGGTGCGGTCAGACGCTGCCATCAGCACTGGCATGCTGTCGTTGACCTGCGCCGACGCGCCGGACCAGCCGGGTTGAGCGCGCGCGTGCCTAGTTCGGGACGAAGCGCTAAGGCTTCTGCGGCATCTGCGTCATCGTCCTGATTGCGCTGCGACGGCGATGCTGGCCTTGAGGGGCTCAGAGCGGCCGACGGCTAGTGTCGCGTTAGA
>WNGJ01009581.1_pt1 | contig 10321 bp, 11 predicted proteins | sample 5400611 | NCBI WGS metagenome assembly WNGJ01 (sample SAMN13153375, study PRJNA577476) | soil metagenome | isolation source: 40 cm soil or saprolite under Garry oak tree replicate 1 | place: USA:California | collected 2016-06-15
CAGTTCATCGTCGGCCGGTCCGCGGTAAGGCGACAGGAAGCGAGCTGATCGGCAGCGGCTCGTAGCCGCGCTTCCACCGCGCGACGAACCCGGGGAAGCGCGCCTTGATGTCGTACCACGTCGCGTCGGGCATCAGGCGCTCGAGGGCGTGGCGCGTCAGGCAGTTCGGGCACACGCCGAGACGCTTGCCCGCCCACGCGCCGCATCCGGTCGCGCAGCGCTGGAGGCGGTGATGGCACGCGAAGCACAGGACCTGCAGGTTGTCCTCGCGATCGTCTCCTCCCGCGAGCACCGCGAGCTTGTGGTGGACCTGCAACACGCGTTCCGCCGCTGACGCGCCGCAGATCTCACACGCGCCGCCACGGGCGGCGATGAGTGCCCTGCGCCTGGACTCCGTCATTGGCGTGGTGCCGCCGCGGCGGTTGTTCGCGTAGAGGATGCGGTCCCGCATGCTGCGCGTGCCCACGAACGGCGCGAAGTGGCCAGTTCGCTCGCTGGAGCAAGCTCCGCACAGGACGATCAGGTTCGCCGCCGCGCCTGGCGCGCCCTCGTCGACCTTGAAGACGTAGAGCGCCCAACGCCAGTCGAGCCCGCAGCGCTCGCAGGCGCCGGCGCACCGCCGGTCGAGCGCGACGCGAACGCTCGGCGCGAGCCTCAGCCCCACTGTACCAACTCTCCAAACATGCGTTTGGCCCTCAGGCATCGTAGTCCCGCCTTTTAGCATTCACAACGCAGATGCCCGCCGCGATCTGGACCGGTTCGCTTTCGCTCGGCCTGGTGGTCGTGCCGGTTCGGCTCTTTCCCGCGATCAAGAAGAAGCGGGTGAGGTTCCACGAGCTCGACCGCAGCGGCCGACGCATCCGCCACATGCGCGTGGCCGAGCCGGAGATCGACTGGCAGCCGCCCGCGTACCTACCTCGCAACGAGCCCGTGTTCTCGCCCAGCCGCGAACTGCTGTCCGACGAACCCGAACCCACGCCGCTTGGCGAGGTTGCATACGAAGAGATCCGCAAGGGCTACGAGGTCGCGCCGGGCGAGTACGTGAGCATGTCGCGCGAGGAGGTCGCCGCCCTCGCGCCCGAGAAGAGCCGCGTCATCGACGTGCAGCAGTTCGTGGACGTGTCGGCGGTCGACCCCATCTACTACGAGTCGCGGTACTTCGTCGTGCCTGACCGCGATTCCGTGCGACAGTTCGGGCTCTTGCGACAGGCGTTGGCGGGCGCCAACCGGATGGCCATCGCGTGGTTCACGCTTCGCTCTCGCCGCTACCTCTCGGCGATCCGCGCGCACGACGACGTGATGCTGCTGACGACGATGGTCCACGCCGACGAGATCGTGGCCGCGGATTTCTGGGTCCCCGACGCGGACGCCTCGCCGACCGAGAGAGAGCTCAAGATGGCCCGCCTGCTCATCGACACACTGTCGGGTCCGTTCGAGCCTGAGCGATACCCCGACGAGTACCGTCAGCGCTTGCTTGCGGCAATCGACGAGCGGACGCCCAGCGTCACGACCGCTCCCTCCGCGCCATCGCCCACGCGCGTCCTCGACCTGATGGCGGCGCTGGAAGCGAGCGTAAAGGCGGCGAAAGCGGCGCGCGGGGATCAGGATCGACCGGCGAAGGCCTTGCGCCGACGTTCTCGCGGCGCGTAAGCGCTTCGTTGACGGAAAGGCTCGCGGAGCTGCACGTCCACCTGGAGGGGACGATCAGCCACGCGACCGCCTCCGAGCTGGCCGCGGCGCACGGACTGGCCCCGCCACCGCCCTATGAGTATTCCGACCTGTCGGGATTCATGGCGATCTATCGCGACGTGTGCCGATGCATGACCACCGCCGACGACTTCGAGCGCGTGATCGTCGAGCATGCACGGGCGATGGCGACGCAGCACATCGCGTACGCGGAGCTCAGCATCAACCCGAGCCTGCATCCCGGTGAAGGGTGGGTCGACGGCATGGTTCGGGCACGTCGTCGGGTCGTGGACGAGTTCGGGGTGGAGATCGCCTGGCTTGTCGAGCTGGTCCGAGGCGAGAGCATGGAGGACAACGAGCGGGCGCTCGAGATCGCGCTGGCGACCGAAGGCGTCGTCGGCCTGGGACTCGTCGGCGATGAGTCGATCCCCTCCTCCCCACTCCTGCCACTCGTGCAGCGAGCAAGAGCGCGAGGCCTGCGATTCATGCCGCACGCGGGTCAGGTCGGCGACGCATCGGTGGTTCGCGAAGCGGTGGAGGTGCTGAAGGCGGACCGCATCGCGCATGGCGTTTCCGCGGTCGACGACGCATCTCTGCTCAACGTTCTTGCCACCCGCGACATCTGCCTGTGCGTCTGCCCGTCGAGCAACGCGCGCATCGGTAGGCGACCCGACTTCCGCATGCTTGCCGCATCGGGTGTGGCGCTGACGGTCAACAGCGACGACCCCGCCATGGTCGGGACCACCCTCACTCACGAGCTAGATCTGGCCGAGGCGGATCACGGGCTTCGGCGAGATGACATGATCTCGGCCGCCTGGAGATACAGCTTTAAGTAAGCTCGCGATCGCCAGCTAGAACCTCGTAGAACCTCGCATTTGCTACATTGTGCCGGTGGCACAGTTCCTGCGAATCCGCGAAGCGGCTGAGCTCTTGCGGGTCAGTCCCGACACGGTCAGGCGCCTGGTCGACACGGGCCAGATCAAGACAACGCGGTCGGCCGGCGGCCGGAGGCAGATCGACGGAGCCGCGCTGGCGGGCTATATGGCGGCCCAGCCCAGGCCCGATCCGCCGGTCGTGGTCGGCCAGTCGGCGCGCAATCGATTCCCGGGCATCGTGACCCGGGTCATCAAGGACACCGTGGTTGCGCAGGTCGAGATGCAGGCCGGCCCACACCGGATCGTGTCTCTGATGACGCGGGAGTCTGCCGACGAGCTGATGCTCAAGCCAGGGATGCGCGCGATCGCCTCGGTCAAGTCGACCAACGTCGTGATCGAGCTCGCGCGCGGCTGACACAGAGATGAGGCGCGAGCGCGCGCCGATCTGGATCGCGATCCTGGCGGCCATCGGCGCCGCCTTCTTCGTGGTGCCCCTGATCGGCCTTGTGGTCAAGACCCCATGGGGCGACGCGCTGCAATCGCTCACCTCGACCGACACGTTGGAGGCCCTGAAACTCTCCCTGATCGCCTCGCTCTCCGCGACCGCTGTCTCGCTCGTCCTCGGCGTGCCACTCGCGTGGATCTACGCGCGGATCGACTTCCCGGGCCGAACCGTCCTGCGGGCGCTGACCACGCTGCCGATGGTGCTGCCGCCGGTCGTGGGCGGGATCGCCCTCTTTCTCGCGTTCGGGCGGCGCGGCCTCGTGGGTTCGTTGCTCGATACAACCTTTGGGATCACCCTTCCGTTCACGACCGCGGGCGTCGTGTTCGCGGAGACGTTCGTCGCCATGCCCTTCCTAGTGCTGACGGTGGAGGCGGGCCTGCGCTCGATGGATCGGCGCTACGAGGACGCGGCGCGCACGCTCGGCGCCCGCCGGTGGACTGTTTTCACCCGAGTCACGCTGCCGCTGATCGCGCCGTCGCTGCTCGCGGGCGCGGTCCTCTGCTGGGCACGAGCGCTGGGCGAGTTCGGCGCGACGATCACCTTCGCCGGCAACTTTCCCGGTGTCACGCAGACGATGCCGCTTGCCGTTTACCTCCTCCTTGAGAGCAATCATCCCGAGGGCTCGTTCATCCTGAGCCTTCTCCTGCTCCTGGTTTCCCTTGCTGTCCTCGTCGGACTCAGACACCGCTGGCTGGGCTCGGCGTGAGCCTCGACGTGGAGGTGCGCACCGCGCTCGGCGCGCTGCGCCTGGACATGAAGGTTCAGATCGAGGAGGGCGAGGTGGTCGCGCTGTTGGGCCCCAACGGGGCCGGCAAGACGACTCTGCTCCGCACCATAGCGGGACTCGTGCCGATTCAGTCGGGCCATGTCGAGCTCGATGGAGAGATACTCGAAGAGCCGGCGACCGGACGTTACGTCCCCACCGAGCAGCGATCCATCGGTTTTGTGTTCCAGGACTACCTCCTCTTCCCCCACCTCAGCGTCCTCGACAACGTGGCGTTTGGGCTGCGCGCGCGGGGCGCCGGCCGCGCGGAGGCTGGACGGCGCGCGATGGAGTGGATCGATCGTGTCGGGCTCGAGAACCGGGCCGGCTCCAAACCTGCCGAGCTGTCGGGCGGAGAACGCCAGCGCGTCGCGCTCGCCCGTGCTCTGGCGCCCGACCCGCGCGTGTTGCTGCTCGACGAGCCGCTGGCCGCCCTCGACGCAACGACCCGTGTCGCCGTGCGTCGCGACCTCAAGATGCATCTGGCGTCGTTCAGCGGTGTCCGCCTGCTGGTCACGCACGATCCGCTGGAAGCGGCCACGGTCGCCGACCGGCTGATTGTTATGGAGGAGGGAAAGCACGTGCAGACCGGGACTCCGGTCGAGGTAACCGAGCACCCGCGCTCGCGCTACGTTGCCGACCTGGTGGGAGTCAATCTCTATCGCGGGCAGGCGGACCACGGCTCTGTGCGGATGCCGGGCGGCCAGGTACTGGCGGCGGCCGGCGCAGAAGCCGGCGAGGTCTTTGCCGTCATCCATCCGCGAGCTGTCTCCGTGCATCGAGCGAAGCCCGAAGGCAGCCCGCGCAACGTCTGGCATGGCCGCGCTCACGGCGTCGAGCTGTATGGGGACCGCGCTCGGGTCATGATCGAGGGCGAGGCCCCGATAGTCGCCGAGGTGACGCCGGCGGCGCTCGCCGAGCTCAAGCTCGCCGACGGCGGCGACGTGTGGCTTTCCTTCAAAGCCACCGATGTCTCCGTGTACCCAGCGTGAGGGCGTAGGCTGACCGCGTGGGGAACTGTCGCGGATCCGCCGCCACGTAAGTGGCGCAGAACCCGCCTCCGCCCGCCTCCAAACCGCCCCAGAAGAAACCGGACGCGCTTGCCCCGATGCGCACGCCGCGCTTCTGGATCACGCTCGCGATCCTGTTCGTCGCCAACATCCTGATCAGCAACGTACTTTTCTCGGCCGGCCAGCCGCCGACGGTGACGATCTCCTACAACTCATTCCTTGACCAGGTCAACGCGGGCAACGTGGCCAGCATCACGAGCACCGGAGAGTCCATCACCGGGGTCGCGAAGCAACCGGTGAAGGACTCGAGCGGTACCAGCTCAACCAAATTCCAGACACAGCGCCCCAGCTTCGCAAACGACGATCTGCAGGCGATGCTGCAGCAGCACAACGTGGTCATCAACGCCAAGGACCCGAACGCGTCCACACCGCTCTGGGAAACGCTCCTGTTCAGCTTCGGTCCGACAATCCTGCTGGTCCTCGGATTCCTTTATCTGTCACGGCGGGCGGCGTCCGCCGGCGCGGGCGGAATTCTCGGCTCTTTCGGTCAGAGCCGAGCGCGTCTGTACGACGCCGAACGACCGTCGGTCAGCTTCGCAGACGTCGCGGGCATCGACGAGGTCAAGGCGGACCTGCAGGAGGTCGTGGACTTCCTCCGTGAGCCGCAGAAGTACCAGCGTCTCGGTGGCACGATGCCCAAAGGCGTGCTCCTGATCGGAGCTCCCGGCACGGGCAAGACGTTGCTCGCGCGCGCGGTTGCGGGTGAGGCGAAGGTCCCGTTCTTCAGCATCGCGGCGTCGGAGTTCGTGGAGGCGATCGTCGGGGTGGGCGCTTCGCGAGTGCGCGACCTGTTCACCAAAGCCCGCGCGGCAGCGCCCGCGATCATCTTCATCGACGAGCTCGACGCGATCGGCCGGAGCAGGTCGGCGGGAGTGCGGCTGGGTGGGAATGACGAGCAGGAGCAGACGCTCAACCAGATCCTGACCGAGATGGACGGCTTCGACTCGCGCGAGGGCGTGATCGTTCTCGCCGCGACCAACAGGGCCGACGTCCTAGATCCGGCGCTCTTGCGGCCCGGTCGCTTCGACCGGCGGATCACGGTGCAGGCGCCGGATCGACCGGGACGTGCCGCCATCCTGCGAATCCATACGCGCAACGTGCCGCTGGCGGCGGACGTCGACCTGGATCAGATCGCACAGCAGACTCCGGGCATGGTTGGGGCCGACCTCAAGAACCTGGTCAACGAGGCGGCGCTCGGCGCCGCCAGGAAAGGCGAGACTGCGGTGACGCTCGCCGATTTCACGGACGCCATCGAACGGATCCTCCTTGGGACGCAACGCAAGATCATCCTCACCCCAGCCGACCGCGAGCGGATCGCGTACCACGAATCTGGGCACGCCCTGCTCGGGCTCATCGTGCCCGGTGCGGACCCGGTGAAGAAGGTCACGATCGTGCCGCGCGGCCAGGCGTTGGGGGTGACGCTGCAAAGCCCGGTCGACGACAGGTTCAACTACGGCGAGGATTACCTGCGCGCGCGCATGGTGGGGGCGCTCGGAGGACGGGCCGCCGAAAAGCTCGTTTACGGTGTGGTCACAACGGGCGCCGAGAACGATCTGATGCAGGTGACCCGAATTGCGCAGCAGATGGTCGTTCGCTGGGGCATGAGCCCGAAGGTGGGCCCGCTCAACTACGCAGAACCCGATGGGAACCCATTCCAGCAGCGCCCGTATGGCGATGGCACGGCGAACCTGATCGACGAAGAGGTGCGCAGGATCTCGGAAGAGTGTCTCGCCGACGCGGAGAAGCTGCTCAGCGAACACCGCAAGCAGCTCGACGCGCTCGCGCAGTCGTTGCTGAAGAACGATTCGCTCGACGAGGGCCAGATCCTCGACGTGACCGGGATCAAGCCTTCAGCCGTCGCCGCGGCGAAACCGACTGATGCGCAACTGGTCAAAGCTCCCTCGACGTAGTTCCGTCGAGTCCGTCGAGTAGCCAGGCTACGGAGAAAAGACAGCTCGCAGAATTCTTGTGACCGGAGTAGCGTGACAAGTGGCCCCGAGGGACACGTTCAACGGACTAGGAAGTTTGGTCGCAAGACCGGGTTCCGAAGCCGGAGAGGCGATCCGTTGGGGTCACTTTATTTTCGCGACAGGAATCGCTCCGAAGCCCGGCGATATGCCGACAAGGTCGGCGCTGATCTTCCAGAGCCTGGCTGACACGTCAGTGTCGTAGGCGGTCTTGTTGGCGGTCTTGGGCTTTCGGTTGATGAAGAACTGACCGTTGGCGCCGCTGACTGCGGGTGACGACGCCAGGTAGATCGGCGTTTCGGCACCCTGCGCCGGAGTCTTCAGGAATGGGCGGATCACACCGCTCATGAGCGTGAAGAACCAGGCCTGGTCTTCTGCGCCGAAGCTGGTGCGCACGACGCCAGGGTGCACGGCGTTGGCGGTGACGCCGCTGCCAGCGACGCGGCGGGCAAGCTCGTTGGTGAACATGATGTTGGCGAGCTTGGACTGGCTGTAGGCGCGCTGCCCGGAGTAGTTGCGAGCGCCCTGCAAGTCGTCGAAATCGATCCGGCCTCTAGCGTGTGCGCCAGATGAAACCGTAACGACTCGCGAGGGTGCGCTCGACTTGAGCCGATCCAGCAGCAGGTTGGTGAGCAAAAAGGCAGCAAGGTGGTTGAGTGCGAACGTGCGCTCCAGGCCGTCGGCGGTGGCGTGTCGGTGAGCCCAGAATCCGCCGACGTTATTGACAAGCACGTCCAGCCGCGGATATTCGTCGAGGACCTGGGACGCGAGCCGGCGCACCTCAGACTGCGAGCTCAGGTCGGCGGCAAAGGCATCGATGGCCGAGTTTCCTGAAGCGGTACGGATGTCGGCGGCGGCCAGCTCGGCGCGCCCTAAGTCGCGGCCCGTGATGGCGACCCGTGCTCCGAACGTTGCGAGCCCGATCGCGGTGGCCTTGCCGATCCCGCCCGTGCCGCCGGTAATCAGGACCACCTTGCCGGCCATCGGGCTCGAAACCTTGTGGTCAGACAGTGATGACGACCTTGCCGCGGGTGTGGCCCTCTTCGAGATAGCGAACCGCGGCAGGGGTTTCCCTCAACTCGTAGGTCCGGTCGATGACCGGCTTGACCTTCCCCGCCTCTATGAGCTCGGCCAGCGTCGCCAGGTCCTCGTTGTTCATCGTCGCCACCCACGTGACGAGCCTCTGGCTCACGAAGGGCGAGGAGACCATGCCTGCAAGGATGCGACCGATCCCACCGAGGCGACCATCGCCACTGCAGAGCAGAAGCGTTCCTTTCGGCTTGAGTGCGCGGCGACACTCCGACGGCGCGTGGGTCCCCGCCAGCTGGAAGATGAGGTCGTAGCGCTGCCCACCCGCGACGAAGTCCGCCTGGGTGTAGTCGATGACGTGGTCGGCCCCGATGGACCGGACCATCTCGACGTTCCTTGTGCTGCATACCCCCGTCACCTCCGCACCGAACGCCTTTGCGATCTGCACGGCGAAAGTCCCGACACCGCCCGACGCACCGATGATGAGCACCGTCTGGCCGGCCTGGACGTTTGCTTGGTCCCGAAGCCCTTGCAGCGCGGTCGTCGCCGCCAGGGGAACGGCCGCGGCCTGCTCGAACGTGAGGTTTTGCGGCTTCGGCAGGAGGTGCTTCTTCGCCACGCGCGCGTATTCGGCGTAGGCGCCCCGGCACGAGCCAAATACCTCTTCGCCGGGTCGCAGCTGGGTCGCGTTCTTGCCGACAGCCTCGACCACACCCGCCACGTCGAGGCCCGGGACGGGGTTCTTCGGCCTGCTCAGCCCGGAGCCGGCCAAGCGAAGAAGAAACGGGCTGCCGCGGATGAAGTGCCAGTCCGCGGGGTTGACTGAAGACGCGCGGACGCGGACGAGCGCCTCATCGTCTGTGATCAGCGGCTTGTCCACTTCCTTGAGCTGCAGAACGTCAGGTGGCCCGTATATGTCCTGGACGATAGCTTTCATCTTCTGGTGGCTACCTCCTACATCGTGGCCGCTTCGACCGCCGGCGGTCTGGGCGTCCATGAGTCGACATGGTGGTGCTGCGCAACTTCCTCGCTCAGCAGATACCGCAGGCTGGCGACCAGGGCGAGATCGATGAATACCTGTGTGAGACCAGCGAACCCGGTATCCAAGAGCGTGAACGGTTGCACCAGGAAAAGATCAATCAGGACAGCAGTTTCAAACGCGCGGTAGGAGTGGTGGCGCGATCTCGGCAACCGTGCCACACCGATCACCGTGAACACGCCCGAGATCAAGGTTCCGGCCAGGGTCGTCCACAGGATCGGTCCCGCCCTCAGGGTCTCATTCAGCTCGTTCATAGCATCGGCGCTGCCGACGGCAGCCCCGGCTGCGATGACAAGGGAATAGACGACCGAGAGCACAACACCGACTGCTTGCAGGACAAAGACACTGACGATGACTCTGGGGAACCAGTGGTTGTGAACGATCGCCGCGTAGCGGGCGCGCACAGCAAGCACCGGCGCGGTGAGCCAGGAGCGGCGTTCGGGAGTGGCTGTGGCCAGCTCGAACTGGCGGTGGAGAAAGGGTGTCAACGGATGTGAGCTGTCTGACGCGTCGAGCCAAGCCAGCGCGTGGTTCCGAATCACGTTTGAAATGGGACCTAGCGCAAGCTGCTTCGAAGCTTCGATTGCGTTGACCAGGTTCTCGCGCGCCGTGAGCTTGCGGAAATGCCGCAACTCACGCGCTGTCAAGAACAGGACGATGAAGATCGCGTAGACGAGCGACGCCGTCGGCTTGAAAAAGTAGTTGTTGTCCGAGGTCAGGAACTTACCCAGCTCGTCGATGAACAGGCCAAAGCCCACACCTCCAATAACGGCTCCGGTGATCTGCCACGTCCATGTGAGGAGGGAAAGCAGCATGCCGATTGCCACCACCATCAGGAGGCCGCCCCACAGCACGTGCGCAATGTGGAGGCCGTTCCCGCCCAGCTGCGGGTAGTGCGCCGCCGCGAGATACACGCGGAGGGCCAAGACCGTCAGCACGGCCGAGATCAAGAAGGAGTCGACGAGAACCGGTCGGTCGTTCCGGATCACGTCCACCTTGATCGGCGGTATCAATCTCGGTGCGTCTGGGGTCACAGACCCGAATGATGCGCCGCCCTCCAGCTATGCGTTTAAGTTCTGAAGGAGGTGCCTCCATGCCCCAGAAGCAACATCTGCCGAGCGTGAGCGACAAAGAGCAGCGCATGTACGAACACATCAAGCAAAACGAGCTCCAACAAGGCCGCCCGACCAAGCGTGCAAAGGCAATCGCTGCGGCGACGGTTGTGAAGCATCACAACTCCAAGCGTCACGCCAAGACCAAGTAGGAGTCAGGCCGCAGGCGCCAAATCTTCAGCGTTCGGCCCCAGACGCGTCCGGGACCCGCGCCCAGCATGACGCCTGCTTGAGCACGGTGTGGTGATCGTCGACCGTCCGTTCCCGACGCGGCC
>WNGJ01013699.1_pt1 | contig 10321 bp, 12 predicted proteins | sample 5400611 | NCBI WGS metagenome assembly WNGJ01 (sample SAMN13153375, study PRJNA577476) | soil metagenome | isolation source: 40 cm soil or saprolite under Garry oak tree replicate 1 | place: USA:California | collected 2016-06-15
ACGAAAAATCTGGGACGTAATGTCGATCAGGTAACTGTCCAGTTCGCCTTTGTTCCATTGAGTGAAAATTTCGGCGAGTTCGGGCGTTTCCATGCCGAGCGCGTTTTTCATAATGGCGTAGGCTTCGCAGATGAGCTGCATGTCACCGTATTCGATTCCGTTGTGCACCATTTTGACGTAGTGACCGGCGCCGTCCGGGCCCATGTAACGGCAACACGGTTCGCCATCCACCTGAGCCGCGATTTTGCGGAAAATCGGCGCGATGATTTCCCACGACTCGCGCGGCCCGCCCGGCATCAATGATGGACCTTTGAGTGCGCCTTCTTCGCCGCCGGAGACACCGCAGCCAACAAAGTGAATTCCTTTTCCCTCGAGATCTTTGCAGCGGCGCTGCGTGTCGGTGAAAAGCGAATTCCCGCCGTCGACGATGACGTCGCCTTTGTCGAGAAGCGGCGCCAGTTGACCGATAACGGCGTCGACCGGTCCGCCGGCTTTGACCATGATCATCGCTTTCCGCGGTTTCTTGAGCGCGCCAACAAATTCCTCCATCGTGCTGGTCGGCTGAATATTTTTTCCTTTGGCGCGACCGGCGGCAAACTTTTCGGTGACTTCGGTGGTGCGATTGAAAACGGCGACGGAGAAACCTTTCGACTCCATGTTGAGGACGAGGTTCTCGCCCATCACGGCCAGGCCAATCAGGCCAATATCACATTGATTTGCGGTCATTTTGTGTTTGTTGCTTCGGCGCGAGAGTTACATTGTAACCAGCGATTCAAAGGCATGGCAAATTCCGTTTCTCAAGTTTTGTTGACTAAAGCGCCTTTGGAGGCGCCGAAAGAAGCGGTCGATCCTTCGACTTCGCTCAGGACAAGCCTTGGGGCCGGAGCGGTCGTCGATTTTTGGGGAATAGTTCGACAACTGGAAGAGGGTCATGAAATCGAAGGAATCGATTATGAAGCTCACGAAGCCATGGCCGAGCATCAGATGAAAGTTATTGCCGACGCCGCGGCTGAGACTTTTCGATTGAACCAAGTTCTGCTTCATCATCGGATCGGATTTGTGCCTGCGGGGGAAGCATCGCTGTTTCTGCGAGTAAGGGCGCAACATCGCGCGGCGGCATTCGAGGCTAGCAAATGGATCGTGGATGAATTGAAGAAGAAGGTGCCGATTTGGAAAAAGCCCAAATTCAGAATGGCGACTCAGCGACACGCTTCGCGGAGCGAAGCGGCTACAGCAAAATGAATTGGGCGAATCGACTAACGCTCAGCCGATTGTTGCTGACAGTTATCTTTGTCGCTGCGCTAAATTCGGCGTGGCAATACGGGCGCACTTGCGCGCTGGTGATTTTTATCGTGGCGGGGTTGACCGATTTCGTCGATGGCGAGATCGCGCGCCGCTACGGGTTTGTTACGAATTTCGGCAAATTGATGGACCCGCTGGTGGACAAAATCCTGGTGGCGGCGGCGTTTATCTCACTGGTTCCGCTCAAGGCGGTTCCGGCGTGGGCGGCAACGACAGTGGTGGCGCGCGATTTTCTAATCACCGGCCTGCGGATGATGGCGAGCGCGAAAGGAAAGGTTTTGCCGGCCGAAATGCTCGGCAAACAGAAAACTTCCTGGCAGGTCGTGACGGTAATTTTCTTTCTCGCTTTGCTCTCGCTCCACGAGCTGCGTTACGTGAATGAAACATCGACATGGTGGTTTCGCGCGTGGGATCAAGCCGGACCGATCCTGGTTTGGATCACGGTGGCCTTAACGATCTACTCCGGGCTGGGCTACACCTGGCGTCACCGCGAGCTCATCGCGCCGGAGCAGTAGCCTGTCGTATCGCTCGGGAAACGCCGTCAGCTTTTCGCCGGCAATAACGATGAGTCTCTTTCCATTGTGGCGGTACGCGTCTGTTTCTTTCGACTGAAATCGAGAAGCTCGTTACGGATGAAGCCGAGGCCGCAGACGAGTCAACCCCCGTTTTAGCGCATGTTCATGCTTCGTTCTTTCACGATCTCCACATACGCTCTCAGTGCCACGGAAGTGTTTTCACCTTTCCATGCGATGCACGATTCGGTCATGACTGTTGGAGCTAATGGCCTGAACACGACATTCTCGTGCGGCAGTTTTTTGACCTGATCGGGTAAAAGAGCGACGCCCAAGCCCGCTGCCACCGCGCGAATGACTGTTCGTTCAATATCGGCATCCTGGAGAACTTTGGGCGTAAAGCCAACCTGCTGGCACGTCGTCGTCAGCCAATGGCGATAACCCGGATAGGCTGTCTCCGACATACCGATAAAAATCGGTTTTAGGTCTCGTAGTTTGATAATTGGTTTCTTTGCCAACTGATTGCTTTTTGCCAACGCCGCCACGGTTTTATACGAGGCAATCGATCGAAATTGCAAACCGCGCTCTTCGATCGACTCTCGTGAACCCACGAAACCGAGATCAATCTTACCCTCCTCAAGCGCACGAAATTGATCGCCGCATGTCATGTCGAAAAGATTAATCGAGACCGTTGGGAATGAGCGTTGAAGCGTGGCGAGGGTGATCGGAAGCAAGCTGTAAAAAAGATCCGCGACGTAGCCAATATTGAGCGCGGTGATTTCGTGATGACTTAAGCGCTGTACCGATTCGATAATCTCCGCGCTGGCAGAAAAAGCAGAAAAAATGCAATCATTGCCAAATAACCTCGGCAGGCATCCGAACTCCGCGCTTTGACCTGCTCAATCTTCCAAAACACGAAGCCGAATGGCGCTTGAACCAAATCGAGCACGTGTGATCAGCGTGTTATCGAGTTTGCGCGAGCAAATTTTTGCCAATCAGAAGAAGCTCGGTGTCCAAGGTCCCATGAGACGGGATGTAGTCCCACAACCTACAATTACGGGTATTACGGCTAAATCTGCCACTTCCCTTGGGGGTTGAACGGACGGCGAGAGCTCCCAATTAATTTTGATACAAAAGTTATTGACACCTCTTTTCGGAACTGCTTGAAATGACGCCTATGAAGAAATTCTATACCTTAACCGTTATTGTTTTTGCGTCCATTGGCTTGGCGCAAGTCGTTTCCGCGGGTTCTGAGTCGACCGGCAAAGAAATGAAACAGGTGGCGCCTGCGCCGCCACCACCATGTCCGACCTGGACCGGTTTCGAAATCGGCGGCTTTGGCGCATTCGTAGAGGGTGTGGTCGATACCCACCTCGACCTCACAGGCGAATGGGAAGAATTCCATGACACTGAGGTCTTTCTACAGAATCGTGGCAATCGCAGCTTCAGCACGAGCGGCGGGGAAATCGGTGGCTTCATCGGTTACAACTACCAGTTTGCTGGTAACTGGGTCATCGGCGGGGAATTTGACGGCGGCTACATGTTCTTGCGGAATTCAGAGGAGAGGCAGTTTTTCGCCACCTCGCCCGATCATGATATTGATTTGTTCGCCGTTGAGGCCTCAATCAAGACACATTACCTCTTAACCCTTGGTGGCAAGCTTGGCTATGCTTTCTGCCGCTGGCTGCCTTACGTCACTGGTGGTGCTGCATGGGGCGACACCGACATTAGTGGGAGGTTCGCCGAACCGGGTGAGGATTTCCGCTTCGAGGGCAGCAGGGACAACACCCACACCGGCTGGTTTGTCGGCGGCGGCCTAGAGTACATGCTCACCAATCACTGGCGCCTTCGCACACAGTATCAGTACGTCGATTTCGGTAGCACCGGCTTCACCAGGACTTTCGGCGACCCTGCGGATCCCTTCATCAGTCATCGCAGCGCTGATTTGAGAGAGCACGTCGTCCAGGTCGCCATCGTTTACGGTTTCTAAATCAGCCTGCCTGGCCGATTTCAGTTTGAGCGGACGTTCAGCGATGAACGTCCGCTTTGTTGTACCTCGCGTGAAGCGACTTTGGCTATTTGAAAATTCGGAAAGCCAAAAAAAGGAGGAGGCGCGGAGTGCAAGCTATGAAACAGCGAAATACTGATCGGGGCGTCACCGCTTGCCGCTTCACTCCGCGCCACTAACCGGCGCCAAGGAGAAGCTTTTTAGCGGTTTTATGTCAAGCCGATTCTTGAGTTTGGCCTAGTTGGCCGCATGCTGATTTTAGGGGACATAGCAATCCTTCTTTGCAAAAGGGGCAGGGATTGCCTGCCGGTCATTTACGGCGCAGGGGTAGACCATCGCGAAAGATTCAGCGGCTAATAGTTGATTGCCTGACGCTTTTCAGTGAAAACAGGCTCGACGCCTGGAGCTTCAAAGACTTTCCAACCATTCCGAAAAGGTCTGATTTCGATTAGAGTCACGGTGTTCGGCTTTGCGTTTGTCAGAAAACAGCATAAATGTTCGTCTGAACATGAGTCAGCGCAAAATCTCCAAAGAAACTTGGGAGCCATGTCAACGATGTTTTGGGAAGTCCGTTTTACTAGGGAAATAGGGGATGAGCGGGCAACGGGAATCGAACCCGCATGGCCAGCTTGGAAGGCTGGAACTTTACCATTAAGCTATGCCCGCGCGGACACGTAAATTGCCGCGGGCCTGCGAGACTGCCAAGCGGTTTTTCCTGCGAACGCCGGCGCTTGATATTTCTGCCACTGAGGTCTAGCTACTCGCATGAGAAACTTGGCCGCTCTTTTTTTGATAATTATTTTTGGCCTACTGGTTTCCGCGCGTGGCGATCTCACCATTGTCCAACGAGTTGAAGGCACCGGCCAGAATGGGGACGTGACTGTGAAAATAAAAGGGGACAAGGAACGGATCGATGCCCCTTCGCAACCCACGCGAATCATTGATGGCAAAACCGGTGAACTGACCGATTTGATGAATAATAAAAAAAGTTTCGTCCGGATTTCGGCAGCACAGATAAAAGCTGCCGCCGAAACAATTAACAAGTTCGATGGTGACGAAAAACCGGCTGCGCCAAAGCTTATTCCTACCGGCAAAAAGGAAACGATTAATGGCTACGAAACCGAGGAATACGTTTACGAGACGCCGCAATTCAAAGCCTCGTTTTGGGTCACGACCAAATATCCGGACGCGGCCGGTATCCTCAAACAGATGCAGGCGCCTATCTCCGGAGCCTGGAAGCCGAGCAACATGGGCATGCCCGACTACACCGATTTCCCCGGATTGCCGCTTAAGACGGTCATATCCGTCGGCGACAACAAGGTCGTGACCACGATCATGTCGATTAAAAAAGATTCCGTCAGCGCCGCCGATTTCGACATTCCAAAGGATTTTCAGGAATTGAAGCGACCGATCGAGGCCGCGCCACCGCCGGTCGAAAGTCCGGCAAATTCTCCGTCGGCGACGCCGTAATCGCGTCGCGTTCCGGCGTGTGCGTCCAAGGCTATTGCTTGCTTCCAATTCGCCGCGCCGGCGCGAGTTACTTCTGGAAGCGGGATTCGAGTTCGAGATATTCCCGACCAGAGTCGACGAACGATTCCATGTCGATCTAACATTGCGCGAGCTGACCGCGTTGAACGCGATCCGCAAGGCAATGGCAACGGCGCGTCTGCGTCCGAAGAACATTGTGCTCGCTGCCGACACCCTCGTCGCAATTAACAATCGCGTTCTTGGAAAACCAAAAGACAAAGACAATGCCGTCGCGATGCTCGAGCGTTTGAGCGGGCGCGCCCATGAAGTTTGTACTTCTGTCTTCGTTTGCGACCTGGCCAGCGCGAAATCGGCCAGCTTCCATGAAATCTCGCGCGTTCATTTTCACCGGCTCAGCCGAGACAAGATCGGCAATTACCTTGCCCGCGTGGATCCGCTCGATAAAGCGGGCGCGTACGCTGCGCAAGGTTTAGGGAGCGAGATCATCGAGAAGATCGATGGCTCTTACACCAACGTCGTTGGACTTCCGATGGAGAAGACAATCACCGCGCTTGCGGAATTCGGCGTGACGCCTAAAACACGGCCAGTCCGGCCCGGACCCTAACGGGTTTCGATCAATTCTCTCTCTGGCGCAGGCTGCTTTTCCGCTTTGTCGCGCCTGAGCACGAGATAGAGGAACCAGACGATGAAGCAATTCGCCAACAGCAACAGCGTCGGAGCGAGAATCGGACGGTGGAAAATCAACCTGTGCCAGACATGTCTAATTTCTAAAGGTATCAACGCGCCCGTAGCGAAGATCATCAAAAACTCTGCCCAGCGTTTTTGCATGTAGACGCCGATCCCCTCGGTAAAAAGCACGCCGCAATAAAAAAGCGCCAGAATTCCAGTTGCCCGGAGGGTGCCACCACCGGCCAGGATGTCTTGCAATTTGTTCAGCAGAAAAGTGACGTATTTGCTATGATGCAAAAGCAGTTGATCGTCCGCCCAATCCGAAATTTGATCGAGCCAAACCGGCCGGCTGTTTAAGAAGAGAAGCGAGAAGCCGAGCAGAAATAGCAGCATGCCCTTGAAAATCTTGAAGAGCGCGATGACTTTGAGATAGCGGTGACGGCGCGGTTCCCGCAAAATCGCAGGGACATGCGCCGGATCAGTCATCCGACCACTCTTCGCCGAACTCTTTCACTCCGCAATGACGGGATTTTCCCGACAGCAGATTTCCAGTTTGTTGCCATCCGGGTCTTCGAAGAAGAATCCGTAGTATCCCGGACTGTAATCGGTGCATACCTCTGGGCCTTCCAGATTTTTTCCACCGATCTCGCGGACGACTTTTGCGATTCGGTCTACTCCGTCGCGCGTGTCCGCCCAAAATGAAATTCGCGTTCCGTTCGGTTGATGATGTCGATCTTCGGTGAAACCAAAAAACTCCGACGGTTTGTCCGGACCGACACTGTAGAATGTTCCCCAGGTTTCGTCGGACCGATCGCAGGTGAAGCCGAGAGCGGGAAGAAGTTTTTCGTAAAACTCCATCGCTCGGCCAAAATCTTTCACTCGCAAATCAATGTGATCGAGAATTCGTGTTTTCATTTGAGTCGGATCTCCCTCACCTCAATCCTCTCCCTCCGAGAGGGAGAGGAAGACGCGGAGCGGCAGGTGAGGGTCATCTAGATTTTCGGTTCTCGCGACGAATCATCAACTTCAATCCCGACCACGTTTCGTCGACCGCGCAGACTTTTATGTCTACCAACCCGAACGGCAAGGCGACTTCGCGAACGACGTCTTCGGTGATGTCGGTCGGAATATTGGCGGATTTTTTCGGCCACGAAACCCAGATCGTTCCGTTGTCGGAGATTTTCTCGCGTAAGATCGGCAACTTCTTCTCCAGCTCGTTTCGGTTGGTGCTGAAGAGATGAACGAAAGTAGAATTGGCGGCGATGCAGTCGGAAAAACTTACGTGATCAGGTAATTTGGCGAGCAATTTTCGATAATTCGTCGGGGCGTTCAGCGTAACAACGACAAAGCCGGATTTTAACGCCCAGTTTCTGTAGAAGCGGTGTGCCGGAATAACCTGCCATTGCGAACGTTGTTAGCCAGCAGCTTAACGTTTGCAAGAATCTCGCGCCACCTTCTGGAGTCGGGTTCCGGCACTTATCGCCATTTCGCCTTTGATCGCGGGATGTAATAGCGGTCGCAGCGCGGTTGTGGCGATTGGGATTTAGATTCTTTTCAAAGTCTCAAAGATGAAAAATTTTGTTTGAACAATTTGCGTTGACCAAGGAAACTACATATACTAGACTAGTTTCCTAAGTGACTCCATCGATGAACCCATTCCTTCCTCCAATCGAACGTCCTCAGGGATTGATAAAGAAATTGGCCTATCACTTTACCCGCCAACAATTCGGCAAAGTGCTGATCCCGGTAAAAGTCCATAGTGCGCGGCTGCCGGCCGCATTTGGCATGTTCTACGCCAAGATCGGCAAGCTCGACAAGAAGCTGACATTGCCGCGGGAGACTGTCCTGCTCACCCGCGAGCGCGTGGCGCAAATTAACATTTGCAGTTTCTGCATGGATATCGGTCGCTCGTTCGCGATCAAAGAGATGATGAGCGAGGCGAAATTCGACGCGCTCGATGAATACCGCACGAGTGCTCTTTTTACGGACGCAGAACGCGCCGCCCTCGACTACGTGACGGAGCTGACAAAGGACAAGAAGGTTAACCCCGACACTTTTGCGCGCATCGCCCGCCATTATTCCGAGCGTGAGATCTGCGAGATCGTCTGGCTCGTTGCCAGCGAGCATCTGTACAACATGACCAACATAGGTCTGAACATTCATTCGGACGTGCTTTGCGACCTCAGCAAAAAGAGGAAGGCAGCATGAAATCGCGACACGAACTTCATCAGGAATTACGGGAAGGGATCCTCAGTTTGTCGGATGTGACGGAGCGCCAGGATGCGGGGATCCACGAGGACGCTTTTTTTGTCGGCGGCAAGATGTTCATGCACATCCACGGCCATGGCCACTGCGACATTCGATTAGCGAAGGCCGATCAGGAGCGAGTTCTTGCCGAAGGCAAAGCGCGCCCGCACCGTTGGGCGCCTGAAAAAGGTTATGTGACATTCATGACGCGCGACGAAACCGATTTGGCGTCGGCAATGGAGCTTATCCAGATGTCACACGATCATTTTGTAAAGGAGACGTGAAACGCGCAAACAAGTCGCGGCCACGACACCGAAAGACCGATTCCGGTCGACAACAAATTGTGGAGGCGGCGCGGGCGCACTTCTTCAGTCACGGGTTCCGCAGCGTGACGATGGACGATCTGGCTGAGGAGCTCGGCATCAGCAAGAAAACTCTCTACGCGTATTTTCCGGGAAAGATCGAGCTACTCGAGGCCGTACTGGCCGATAAATTCGCGGGCGCGGCGCTGCATGAACTGCTGACCAACACACAACGCGAACTGGATGAGATCAAGCCGCCATTCGTTCGCGACATGCGGCAGAAGGCGCCGGAGGTGTTCAAGATTGTCGAGCGCCGTCGGGCCGCTTTGATCGAACGCTTCTTCGGAAAACTTTTCGTGGAGGGTCAACGGACGGGAATGGTGCGCAGAGATGTTCCAGCCAAGCTTATTATCGAGATTCTGCTGACCATCGTTCAGGCGATCATGAATCCGGCGAAGATGGAAGAGCTAGGGATGATGCCGAAAGAGGGTTTCGCTGGAATTCTCAAGATAGTGCTTGAAGGCGCGCTGACAGGAAAGGGACGGAAAGCGTGAAAGCGTCGTTCGTTAGGCAAGGTCGACAACCAGGGCGGGCCGCTTGGGCGTTGATGTTGCTTCTCTTACTCAACGGTTGCAGCGATCCGTCACAAGACCGGTTCCAAGGTTATGTCGAAGGCGAGTTTGTTTACGTTGCCTCGCCGCTGGCAGGCCAGTTGGAAACATTGTCCGTTCAGCGCGGCCAGCAGGTGACCGCCGGGCAACCATTATTCGCTCTGGATGAAACCGCGGAAAGAGCGGGCCTCGATCAGGCGCGTGCGGCGTTGGTTCTTTCCGAAGCCGAGTTCGCGCGACAAGAAAAACTTCTTCGGATGGGGCCGGCGGCCCAACAGGATTACGATCGTGCCCGCTCGACGCGCGATCAAGACCGACAACGACTCGCCCAAGCGGAGTGGAACTTTAACCAGAAAAAACAGTCGGCCCCGCAATCGGGCCTTGTTTACGACACACTGTTTCGGCAAGGCGAATGGGTGCCGGCAGGTAAACCGGTGGTGGTGCTCTTACCGCCGCAGAACATCAAAGTGCGCGCCTTCGTTCCGGAAACGCGTGTCGGTTCGATTCATTACGATGATCCTATTCAGGTGACGGTGGACGGCGTGCAAAATCCGTTCATCGGCAAAGTGAGCTACATTTCGCCGCGCGCGGAATACACGCCGCCGGTCATCTACAGCCGGGAAAGCAGGGCGAAGCTCGTGTTCATGATTGAATCGGTGTTCGAACCGCAGGTCGCGGGAAGTCTGCATCCCGGCCAGCCGGTGGATGTCGAATTCAAATCCAAATGAAAAACGGCGAACACGTCATCGAGGTGCATGGCATGACCAAGCGCTTTGGCCAAATCACCGCGGTTGATCATGTCGATCTAACCGTGCGCGCCGGCGAAATCTACGGGTTCCTCGGCCCGAACGGCAGTGGTAAGACCACGTTCTTGCGAATGCTTTGCGGATTGCTCCGCGCCGACGACGGAAGTGGTGAAGTCCTGGGTCACAACGTGATCGCCGGGAGCGAGGCGATCAAACGCGAAGTCGGTTACATGACGCAGCGATTTAGTTTTTGGGAGGATTTGAGCATTGAGGAAAATCTCGATTTTGTCGCGCGCATGTACGGTGTGAAGAATCGGCGGCAAACAGTGCGTGAAAGCGTCAAGGAACTCGGACTTGCCGAACGGAAAAAACAACTCGCCGGCGAGCTTTCCGGTGGATGGAAACAGCGTCTCGCGCTCGCGGCCTGCCTCATTCA
>WNGJ01009584.1_pt1 | contig 10320 bp, 13 predicted proteins | sample 5400611 | NCBI WGS metagenome assembly WNGJ01 (sample SAMN13153375, study PRJNA577476) | soil metagenome | isolation source: 40 cm soil or saprolite under Garry oak tree replicate 1 | place: USA:California | collected 2016-06-15
GGGCTTTCCCGATCGGATCGAGCGCAGCATCAGCGTCGCCCACCCGCCGGCGAAGGTGTGGGAAGCGATCACGACGGCTGAGGGATTGGGCACGTGGTTCGGCCACAAGGCGACCGTCGACCTGCGCGTCGGCGGCCTCGCCCAGCTGACCTTTGAGGGCGGCCACAGCGCCGACCTGCGCATCGAGCGCCTCGAGCCGCCGCGCGTGTTCGGCTACACCTGGGGCATCAGTGGCCTGCCGGCCGACGATCCGCGCCGTACCTATGTCGAGTTCACCCTTGAGCCGGTGGCCGAAGGGACCCGGCTCACCGTGGTCGAATCCGGCTTCGCGCAACTGCCCGACGACCTTTACTCCGGCGCGTACGGCGGCAACGTCGAGGGGTGGCAGAGCGAGCTGGGTGAGCTCGTCGAATACCTCGATGCCCGCGCGTGACCCGGAGGCCGTCGCCGAAGAGGTCTTCGCCGCACTGGCCGATCCCAGCCGGCGGAGCATCCTGGCCGCGCTCGCGTCCCGCGGGCCGGCCACGGCGACGGACCTGGCGGCCAGCCTGCCGATCACCCGGCAGGCGATCGCCAAACACCTCGGCTTGCTCACCGAGGCCGGGCTGGTCATCGCCGAGCCTGGCGAGCGGCGTCGCGTCCGCTACCGGCTCCAGTCGGCCCCCATCCAGGTCGCGCAGCAGTTTCTCGCCGCGTTGGCCCGTGACTGGGACTCGAGCCTCGACGCCCTCAGATGGCATCTGAGTTCGTGAGGGGCAGCAGGAGCCGCGACGACAACCGGATCGTGTTGCGGGCGCTGGTGCCGACCGGGGCGCGGCGATCGGTCACTACCGGGCTTCCGCGGTACGCGGACGGTCCGTATTTATTAGGAGCTGTATGACAATCGCAGACAGAGCAGTTCTGGTGACCGGGGGCAATCGCGGCATCGGGCAGGCGCTGGTCGAGGACGCCTTGAGGAGAGGCGCGAAGCGGGTGTATGCCGGCACGCGCCAGCCCTTGGCCCACTTGGATCGGCGCGTCACGCCGAAGTCCTCTCCGGAGTCCGTTGCGCGAGCCATCCTCGACGGAGTGGAGAAAGGGGAGGAGCACATCTTCCCCGATCCCATGTCCGAGTCCATGGCGGAGAGCTGGCGCAACGGTGCGGGCAAGGCGCTCGAGCGCCAGAATGCGGCGTTCGTACAAGCAGAGCCTGTCACGTCATGAGCAAAGGGCGGAACACAGCGCAACTTCGGCACGCCGCGCTGACGGCGACGCTCGGGCTCGCCGCCGCATCCTGGGTCGTCGCGGTCCGGCAGATGAACGGGATGGACATGGGCGTTGCGACCCGGCTCGGTTCGTTCGCGTTCTTTGTCGCCCTCTGGGTGTCGATGATGGCGGCGATGATGCTGCCGGGCGCGGCTCCGGCAGTCTTGAGACGCGCTCATGCCAGCGGTCGTGTGCACGCCGTGCCGCTATTCGTCGGGTCGTACCTTGCCGTCTGGACATTCGTGGGCGTCGCCGTGTATGCGTTGCACCGGCCGCACGGGTCTTTCGCCGCCGGCGCGGTTGCGATCGCGGCAGGTGTCTACGAGTTCACGCCGCTTAAGCAGCACTTCCGCCGGCGCTGCCGCGAGAGCGTCTGCTCTGGATTCGAGTTCGGGCTCTACTGCGTCGGCTCGAGCATCGGACTGATGCTGATGCTGGTGGCGCTGGGCGTCATGAGCGTCACCTGGATGTCCGTGATCGCCGTCCTCGTCCTCGCCCAGAAGCTCCTGCCCGCGAAAGCCGCCATCGATGTGTCGCTGGCGCTAGTGATCGTCGGGCTTGGAATCCTGATCGTCATCGCGCCCTCGTGGGTTCCCGGACTCACGCCACCGATGTGAGACGTCGTCGGTGGCGCGGGCCACGCCAAGCTGTGGTAACGACAAGAAGGAGAGAAACAATGACCGATCACAAGACCGGAACACGTGAAGAGTGGCTTGCGGCGCGGCTGGAGCTGCTCGAGGCCGAGAAGGCCCTGACGCGGCGTAGCGACGAACTGGCGCGGCGGCGGCAGGAGCTGCCCTGGGTCCGAATCGGCAAGGAGTACCGCTTCGAGACCGACGAGGGCACGGCGTCCCTTGCCGATCTCTTCAGAGGACGCTCGCAGCTGCTCATCTATCACTTCATGTTCGGACCCGAGTACACGGCAGGGTGTCCGTCCTGCTCGGCGATCGCGGACGGCTTCGACGGCTCCGTCGTCCACCTCGCGAACCACGACGTCACGCTCTGCGCGGTGTCGCGGGCTCCGCTCGCGAAACTGCAGGCGTACAAGCAGCGCATGGGCTGGAGCTTCCCCTGGGCGTCTTCATTCGACAGCGACTTCAACTACGACTTCCAGGCGGCGCACACCAAGGAGGAGTGGCAGTCGGGATTCGTCGAGTACAACTTCCGCTCGATGGACGTGCGGCCGTCGGAGACCGGCGAGGAGATTCCCTTCCTCACCGAGGTCGCGTCGAGCGTAGGAACGGACTGGCCGACGTACCGGAGAGAAGGGCCCGGCGTGAGCGCGTTCGCGCTAGAGGATGGCGTCGTATTCCACACCTACTCGGCGTACGAGCGCGGACTGGACAGCCTCTGGGGCATGTACCAGTGGCTCGACCGCGCGCCACTCGGTCGCAACGAGACCGGCTTCTGGTGGCGCCGCCACGACGAGTACGACAGCCAGTGACGCGTGCGGAAGGCTGCGCCATCGGCCTCACCGGTGCGTGCGACTACCCAACGTCACCCATCGTTACGCGAATGGCTCATCGTCAAGGAGAGGTAGCCGGGGAACCGCCAGAGTGAGCACAGCCAGAGCAGAATCGCAGCCGCTGATAACGCGAGCGTTCTGTGCGGGTTCCAGAATGATACTGTTATATTGAGTGATCGCTGGCGATCTTGACGGGAGATCTTCCGGCACCCCGCTCCAGTCCGTCCCGAGCTGCGGTGCCGGCGCTACCCTCCCGGCGAGCCAGCCCGGCAGACCGGACGATGCGATGGTGCCAGTTGTGGTGACCCGCGTCGGTGACGGCTGACATGGTCACCCGCGTCGACCTGGCGGAGCTGCTGCGGCTGCTCGACGGCGGTGCGCAGCTGGTCGAGGTCCTGCCTGAGGCTGAGTACAGCGAGCAGCACTTGCCCGGCGCGACCAACGTCCCACTGAAGATCCTCTCCGCCGACACCACCGCCGGCCTCGACCGCGGCCGGCCGGTGGTTGTCTACTGCTGGGACGGCCTTTGAGACACGAGCCCGCGAGCCGCGTGCCGGCTCGATCGCCTCGGCTTCACCGACGTCTACGACTACGCCCCCGGCAAAGTCGACTGGCTGGCCCATAACCTGCCGACGCAGGGCTCTCTCGCCGACGCCCCGACGGCAGGCACGCGGTTACGTACCGACGTAGTGACCGCCCACCCGGAGGAATCCGTCGGATCAATCCGCGCCCGCGTGGAGGCATCCCGCTACGGATTCGCGCTCGTGGTCACCACGGACCGTACGCTGCTCGGCCGCCTTCGCCGGACCGCCCTCGACGGCGACCCGACTGCGACCGCGGAACAGGCGATGGAACCGGGACCTGTCACGATCCGACCGCACGCACCGCTCGAGCGGGTCGCCGCCCGGATGCGCGAGCACAAGCTGACCACCAGCCTCGTCACCGACCCCGAAGGCCACCTCCTCGGCCTCGTGCACCGGGACGACCTTCCACCGTGACGAGCGCTCCTGCCCGCAGCCGCGAACCAGGGGCAAGAGCCGTCGCCCGTCGGAGGGGTCCGGCGGTCGAGCCGGTTGCATCACAGACTGCGTAAGTCTACACTTACTGTTCGTGGGCACTTACGGAGATGCTGCGCTGGGTCTCCTCGGCGACCCGACCCGGCGTGCGATCTTCGAGCTGCTGGCCCGGCGGCCACGATCCGTGGGCGAGCTGGCACGGGAGCTGCCGATCAGCCGTCCGGCCGTGTCTCAGCATCTGCGTGCCCTCAAAGACGGCGGACTGGTCGTCGACCGGGCCGAGGGCACACGCCGGGTCTACCGGCTCAACCCGGACGGAGTGACCGCCCTGCGGGCCTACCTGGACCGCATCTGGGACGAGGCACTCACCGCTTTTCACAAGGCCGCCGAGGCGGCTCCCGTCGACCCCGAACAGGAGGACACATGACCACCCCGTCCACCATCCCAGACCTGCGCGGAAGCGTCACCGTTGCCGTGCCCGTCGAGCGGGCCTTCCGCGTCTTCACCGACTCGTTCACCAGCTGGTGGCCGCCGGAGTACCACATCGGCAAGGCGGACATGGCCGAGGCCGTCCTGGAACCTCGCGAAGGCGGCCGCTGGTACGAACGCGGCACCGACGGCAGCGAGTGCGACTGGGGGCGGGTGCTGGCCTGGGAGCCACCGCACCGGCTCGTCGTCACCTGGCAGATCAACGGCCGATGGCAGTACGACCCCGATCCCGAACACGCCAGCGAGATCGAGGTCCGGTTCGTCGCGGACGGGCCCGAGCAGACCACCGTCGAGCTGGACCACCGACTCCTGGACCGTCTCGTCGACGGTCAGGCACTGCATTACGGGATCCGAGGCGGCGGCGGCTGGAGCGCGATCCTGGAACGGTTCGCCAAGGCGGCAGCGAACGAGGCGTAATCCAGCCGGCCACCCGAACCCGAGCTGATTCGCCAGCCGCAGACCGGTCTCCCACCGGCCTGCGGCTGGTTGTCGGGTCAGGCCGCCAGATCAAGACAGCTTCTGTCGACAGAAGCGGACCGAGGCCAGTACCGGGGACCCGTCACCGGGAGGCGAGGTAGGCGGCCTGGGCGAGTTCGAAGCGGTGCTCGGTGTCGTGCGCGGTCTGCGCCGCCGCGCCCACGGTCGCGAGGACCAGCGCGGTGACGGCTGTCGCGAGGACACGTCGGCGCCGCGGCGGGGCGGCGAGCAGCGCACGGGCACGGTCCCCGACCCCGGTGTCGGCGGCGCCCAGCGCTGCCGGCACGCGACGGGCCGAAGCGGCCGTCCGGGCCAGCCCTGCCCGGGCCAGCGCCCGGGCCGCCAGGCGTCGGTCGCCGACCTCGGCGGCGGCGACCTCGTCGGCCCACCGTTCCGCTCCCGCGCGCACGGCCTGGGCCGACGGCCGCAGCAGCGGGTTGGCGGCGGCCGCGAGTTCGGCCACCTGGACGTAGAGGTGGTGGCGGTGCACCAGGTGAGCGGTCTCGTGCGCGAGCAGCACCCGGCGTTCCTCCGCCGGCAGCGCCCGCAGCATCGCCGTGGACACCACGACCCGACCTCCGACGCCCGGCAGTGCGTAGGCGTCGGGCTGGTCATCGTCGACGACGACGAGCCCGGCGGCGCCCGGCCCCAACCTCCGGCACGTCATCGCCGCCAGGACCAGATCACGCCCAGCCCGGGTCGTATGGAGCAAAGCCGCGCCGAGTAGCGCTGTCACCGTCACGCCCGACAGCAGGCCCACGGTGTCGGAGACCGGCATCGGGATCGGGTCGCCGGTGTGCACGGCGCCAGCCGACCAGTGCCCGAGCGCCGCCACCGGGGGGATCTGCGCGAGCGCGACGAACGCGGCGACTGCGAGCACGAACCCGGTCGCCAGCGCGGTCACCAGCGCCGCCGCACTGAGCAGCCGCACCCCGGTCGGCGGCGGAAGCCACCGACCCAGCCGGGCGCCGGCGAGCCAGAGCACCACGCTGGCGCCCACCGGCAGCACCATCACCGCGTCCATTGCTATCCCCGGTCCTCACGCCGGGCACGGTCGTCGAGCAGGTCGGCCAGCAACCGCTCGTCGGCCGGGCTGAGGTCGGCGACGAAGCGTGCCAGCACGCCGGCCCGGTCCTCGCCGGCGTCCAGCAGCCGACGCATCCCCCGCGCGGTGAGCGACGCGGGCACCGTCTCCAGCGCATCGGCGAGGGAGTAGGCATAGGCGCGGCCGGACGACTCGCGGGTCAGCACCCCCTTGGCGTGCAACCGGCTCAGCGTCGTCATCACGGTGGTGTAGGCGAGACCGCCGCCGAGATCGGCGAGGACATCGTTGGCGGTCAGCGGTCGCCCCGCCGCCGCCAGGCAGCCGAGAACCTCCCGCTCCAGCGCCCCTCGGGGCCGTGCTGCCGGGCTGGCCACCGCAACCCCTCCGCTTCTACTACAATGTAGATAGTACGACGGCTATGGTAGGACTCCTAGCCTGCCACAGGGTCCGGCCCGGCGCTCGCCGGTCTCAGGCAGGGCGGGACGCCGATCTGCCGCTCCCACAGCCTCAGCACAGGAAGGTCCCCAGTGACGGAACTGTCCTATCTCCAGGCCGTCGTCATCGGCGCCTTGCAGGGTGTCACCGAGCTGTTCCCGATCTCCAGCCTCGGCCACTCCGTGCTCGTCCCCGCGCTCATCGGCGGCTCGTGGACACACCTGGTCACCGAGAACTCCACAGCAAACTCCGAAGAGTCACCGTACCTGGCGTTCGTCGTCGCCCTGCACGTCGCGACCGCGATCGCGCTGCTGATCTTCTACCGGCGGGACTGGCTGCGCATCATCGGCGGCTTCGTCCACACCCTGCGTACCCGCCGGGTCGAGACCTCCGCCGAACGGCTCGCCTGGCTCATCGTGGTGGCCACCATCCCGGTCGGGATCACCGGCGTGGCGCTGGAGCACACCTTCCGGACCCTGTTCGCGAAGCCCCTGTTCGCCGCGGTCTTCCTCACCCTCAACGGCGTGATCTTGCTTGCCGGTGAGCAGCTGCGTCGCGCCGCCGAGCAGCGCCAACCCGCCGGGACAGGTCAGCCGCCAGCATCCGCGGCACCCCCACCGGGCGCCCCACGATCCGGTCTGCTCCTCGCCGAGCACCGCCGCCTGGACACCCTCGCCTACCGCGAGGCGGAACTCATCGGTCTGTTCCAGACCCTGGCGCTGCTCGCCGGCATCAGCCGCTCCGGCGTCACCATGGTCGCCGGCCTGCTGCGCGGCCTCGACCACGAGGACGCCGCCAAGTTCTCCTTCCTCCTGGCGACCCCGGTGATCCTGGCCGCCGGGGTGCTGAAGCTGCCCACCCTCGCCGGCCCGGCCGGCGCCCACATCCACGGCCAGGTCCTCGCCGGCGCCGCGGTCGCCGGCGTCGCCGCCTACCTGTCGGTCCGCTTCCTCACCCGCTACTTCACCACCCGTACCCTCACCCCGTTCGCGGTGTACTGCCTGGTCGGCGGCGGCGCCGGCATCGCCTGGTTCGCCTGAGCAGGCCGCGATGAGCACCCTCGTCGAGCGCATCCTCTCCGTCCCCGGCGTCCTCGTCTACGTCCTCGCCGGCCTGCTCGTCTTCGCCGAGGACGCACTCTTCGTCGGGTTCGTCATCCCCGGCGAGACCGCCGCCGTGCTCGGCGGCGTGGACGCCAGCCGCGGCCACGTTCAGCTGTGGTTGATGATCATCGTCGTCGTGGCCGCCGCCGTCGTCGGCGACACCGTCGGCTACGAGATCGGCCGTCACCTCGGCCCACGCATCCTCCGGTCACGCGTCCTCACCCGCCACCAGCGGCGACTCACCGACGCGCAAGACCTCCTCGCCCGCCGCGGCGGGTCCGCCGTGTTCCTCGGCCGATTCGTCGCGTTCTTCCGCGCCGTCATGCCCGCCCTCGCCGGCACGGCTGAGATGCCCTACCGCCGGTTCCTCGCCTTCAACGCCGCCGGCGGCATCGTCTGGGGCACCAGCTTCGTCCTGCTCGGATACCTCGCCGGCAACTCCTACGCCACCGTCGAGAAGACAGTCGGCCGCGGGGCGGCGCTCGCCGTCCTGGCCATCGTCCTACTCGCCCTGCTCACCTGGCGGCTCCGCAGGCGCCGGGCCGAACGCAAGGCAGAGGAGACAGCCTGTGATCGTTGACCCGCCGCGTGCTGGCTCGGCAGACAGCCAGCTTGGACGGCCGGTCTGCCCTGATTCGCCGGCTATGGTAGGCCGATGGACCCCTCGATCGTCCAATCTCTGAACCGATGGTTCTCAGCCACCGGGTTCAGGGTGGATCTGGACAGGCTGCTCGCGCTCGCACCGCTGTTCGTGATCGTCGGCGTCATCGTGCTCGCCTGGCTGGCGGACTGGGGACGAGCCCCGGATCGCCGGGCGATCCTCGTCATCGGCGTGTTCGGGGCGCTCGCAGCGCTCGCCCTGAACGTCGCGCTCGGCCACCTGTACTACCGGCCGCGGCCGTTCCTCGTCCTTCCGGTGCGTGCGCTGCTCCCGCAGGCGCCAGACTCGAGCCTGTACTCCGATCACCTCGCCGTCGCCGGTGCTCTCTCCGCGGCCCTGCTCGTGGCCCGGCGTCGGCTCGGCTGGGTGGCCGTGGTCATGACGGTCCTGCTCGGCGTGGCGCGCGTCGGCGCCGCGGTGCACTTTCCCAGCGATGTCGTGGTCGGCGCGCTCGCGGGCGCCGTGTGCTTCGCCGTGCTCCTACCGCTTCGACATCCGGTGGCGCGGCTGGTCAAGGTGCTGGCCACCGGTGAGGGCGTGGTCCTTCGTCGGGAGCGGACGGAGGGGACCTTCTTGCTCCGGCACGGCCCGGTCGCGTCGGTCGGCTTCCTGGTCCTCGCCGCGGGGCTCGCCTACGGGATCAGGGCCCTGCAGGACCACGGACGGATCGAGGCCGGGACACGCGCGGTGGCGAGGCTCCGGTCCCCGTCGGCGCCTCGTCCTCCAGGCACCTATCCCGGCATCGGCGTCGCGACGATCGCCGCCGGCCGTTACGGAGCGACCCATGCCTCCGTGATCGGCGACGTCACGCAGGTCACCCGCGAGCTCGACGGCGACGTGCACATCCGCATCGAGGGGACCGGCGCGTTCATCGTTGCGGAGATCATCCCCGAGCTCCCGGTTGGTGCTCCGCACGTCGGTGAGCGGATCACCGCCTGGGGGATCGTGCGTCACGACGGGATCCACAACTGGTGGGAGCTGCACCCCCTGATCGGGTGGCAGCCCGGCGACGTCTTCGTGCCGGGAAGCCCGGGACCCGGCACCGGTGATTAGGGCGCGTGCCGGGATCTTGGTGGATGCGGACGGCGTCCAGGCGTCGATCCGGCCAACCCGGCGGACGCGCCTGCGATGGAGCCTCCACCGGGGGGCCGCCGGGCGCCGCGAGTCGGCGTCCATGCCCATGAGCGCTTCCGCGGGGCAGCCGGTCCCACGCCGCCGAAGGTCCGCCCCAATAGCGCCGGGTCCACAACGGCGTGCATCCTGACGGTGACCCGCGGGACAGGGCACGTGGGAGGGACCCCGCCGCAGGCCGGAGCACGAAGGTGGTGACAGGTCGGGGTAGCTCGGCTCATGCTCGTCGGGTGGGCGGAAAGCCGCCGCCGGTCCGTCCTGATCTGCCCGATGTCGCGGTCGGGTTGTCCGCCGACGAGGTCGCGCGACGGGTCGCGCGAGGCGAGGTGAACGACGTCCCGGCCCGGTCGAGCCGGAGCACCTGGGAGATCGTCCGGGCGAACACGTTGACCCCGTTCAACGCCCTGCTCGGCACGCTGCTGGCGGTCATCCTGGTCGTCGGACCGCTGCAGGACGCGCTGTTCGGCTTCGTGATCGTGTCCAACACCCTGGTCGGAATCGCGCAGGAGCTGCGGGCGAAGCGGACGCTGGACCGGCTCGCGGTCATCGGCGAGGTCCGGCCGCGGGTCCGGCGAGACGGCCAGGACGTCGAAGTGGCCACCGCGGCGGTGGTCCTCGACGACATCCTGGTCGTCGGTGCCGGCGACAAGGTGGTGGTGGACGGGGTGGTCGCCGGCGCGGAGGGGCTGGAGGTCGACGAGTCGCTGCTGACCGGCGAGGCCGAGCCGGTCGCGAAGCGGTCGGGCGAACCGGTGCTGTCGGGCAGCTTCGTGGCCGCCGGCACCGGCCTCTACCGGGCCACCAAGGTGGGCCGGGAGGCGTACGCGGCCCAGCTCGCCGAACAGGCGCGGGTGTTCTCGCTGGCCCACTCCGAGCTACGGACTGGCATCAACCAGATCATCAAGGTGATGAGCTGGGTGATGGTGCCGGTCGGTACGGCGCTGCTCGTCAGCCAGCTGCGCAGCACCGGCGCGTTCACCGACGCCCTGCGCGGCACGGTCGCCGGCCTGGTCACGATGGTTCCCGAGGGCCTGGTGCTGCTGACCAGTGTCGCGTTCGCGGTCGGGGTCATCCGGCTCGGCCGGCGCAACGTGCTGGTCCAGGAGCTGCCGGCCATCGAGGGGCTGGCCCGCATCGACGTGATCTGCCTCGACAAGACCGGCACGCTGACCGAGCCGAGGATGCGGGTGACCGAGGTCGACCAGCTCGACCCGGCGGTGCCGGTCGGCGACGCGCTGGCCGCACTGTCCGCG